>Ga0210410_10004949_pt1 | contig 11652 bp, 8 predicted proteins | sample IncBWC4MmetaG_FD_161058 | JGI IMG/M metagenome (GOLD analysis project Ga0210410, IMG submission 161058) | Forest soil microbial communities from Barre Woods Harvard Forest LTER site, Petersham, Massachusetts, United States - Inc-BW-C-4-M | ecosystem: Environmental > Terrestrial > Soil >... | reverse complement strand
AAAATATCGCCGGCCAGGTGAAACGCGCCGATCTGGCGACGGCCGTCCGAAAGCAGCTTATAGCTTCGCACCGCACCAATCTTGACCTGATAGACGAATTCCGCCGGCTCTCTTTCGCCGTAGATTTCGTTTCCCTTTTTGTAGGTAAATTCGCTTAAACTGACGACAGGATTTGAATAGCTTCCCATGCCGAGTGCATCGAGAGTAGTGGCAGGGGCTGCCGGATCATTGGTGATGCGAGCAAACATGGGCGAACTCCTGCACCGGCGCTTGAAACTTTCTGTCAGCCTCCAGAAAGCATCTTATTGCGGGGAACGCGCTGCCCCGTTCCGATTACCGCCGCGGTAATCTTGAACGAAAACAGTATGCTTCACTATTGTCCCAAGGTTCATTGTCCTAAGGATCAACCTGTAGTAGGATGTAAGGATTGAGGAGCCGATCCTGGCTACGTCATCGCAATGTTGGCCCACGGGCTTAGTGGTCCATTTGCGAGTGCTTCGACCCGTTCGAATGGCTGGGTTGGTCGTCTTGAGGATGCAGCCTCACTCGCTCACGTGAAGGCGAAGGAGCCGCGTGCGCAGTGAGTTGGTGATCTGGCAGAGAGCTCAGCGGGTTTGGTTTTGACGGCTAGGGGGGCAAATGCCCAGCCTTGTTCACGTGGTAGACGACGATGCTTCGTTTCGAACCGCGATCGAACGTCGCCTGAAACACGCGGGATATGAAGTCGAAACCTATTCATCGGCGCAACACCTGTTGGATGGGCTGCCGGGTGTCGAAGAGCCGGGATGCATCCTGCTCGACGTGCAGATGCCGGGACTGAGCGGCCTCGAACTGCAAAACCGCCTCGTCGAGCTGGGATCGATCCTGCCGATCGTGTTCGTCACCGGACATTCCGACATCCCGACGACCGTGCGAGCCATCAAGGCGGGGGCCGAGGATTTCCTGACCAAGCCGATACCGTCAGATCAAATGATCGCCGCGATCGAGCGCGCCATGGCTCGCTATGACCTGGCCCGCCGCCAGCGAACCGAGGCCAATTCATTTCTCGCTCTGGCTGCGACCCTGACGCCACGTGAGCGACAGGTGTTCTGTTTGATGGTGCGTGGCATGATCAACAAGAAAATTGCCGGTGAGCTGGGAACGACCGAACGGACGGTGAAAGCGCATCGCCATCAGGTGATGGAGAAGATGCAGGTTGACTCGCTCGCGGAACTGGTCTCGAGCGCAGTGCGGCTCGGCGTGCTCGTTCCCGATCCGACTTCCGGCAGCTAAGTTTGGCAATCCTGTACAAAAGGACAATATGAAAGTTCATTGAGGATGTTTAAGTAACAGCGCGAGAGGCCTCCGCGCTTGTCTGCTGACCAGGGTCGTTCAGCCAAGGGTCGTCCAGCGTTTTTGGAACAGGTCGCCGAGCGTGCCCTGGTCGCCGAGTGTGCCCTGGCAGAATGATTGAGAACCCGAAGGCCGAACATCTTGTCGACACGCAATTCAATTTTTGTCGTGGACGATGATGCGTCAATACGCATGGGCGTGAAACGGCTGTTGATAGAGCACGGCTTCAACGCAGCACTGTTCGATTCCGGAGCCTCGCTGCTCAGCTGCGCCGATTTCGGCGATGCATTTTGCATTATCCTTGATATCGATCTGAACGATCAGTCTGGAATAGACTTGCGTCGCCAACTCCTGAATAAGGATATCAATCTGCCGGTCATCTTTATCACCGGCAGTGACAGTGATGCGAAGCGCTCAGCCGCGATGGACTCGGGATGCATCGCCTACCTGACGAAGCCGTTCTCGGCAAGATCACTTATCGAGCCGATAGAAAGAGCGCGCGAAGCGATCTTCTAGCGCGATCTTCCGCCTCTTCATTCATCGATGTCCTGTTCGAGTGTCTGCGCCGGCGCCCCCTTGTGGATGGAGGCGAACTGGGCAAGCGATAGCGACGTCGTGAGCGACAGCAGGTTCGAATCTACGAATTCCAGCCGCAGCGTTCGCCCCGAATCCATTTCCTTGACCATATTCGGGTCTGCCGCGGTGCCCGCGATGCAGGCGTTGGTGAGGCACCATGTATAAGGCACACTATAGGGCTGGCCTTGGTCGATTATGAGCTTGACCGGATTCGGCAGATACATGCCGACGGGGGAGAACACCTGCAGCCGTGCAGTGGCATCGCCTTCACGCTCGACGATATCGACGCGGACGGCCACCTGGCCGGTCGTGAATGTGCCGGTGACCGAAGTCCGGCAGAGCGTTTTTGAGCTGCCCGGCTTGAAACAAAGTTTTCGCCAGTCTCCATACGTGATGTCCTTGACCTCCCGTTGGCCGCGGGGCGCAATTTCGGTGCCCCCGGCCTTGGGTGCGGCGGTGGAATTCTGTTGCGAGGCCGCTCGCTGACTGGACGCGACGCTTGCGACCGCTACCAACAAGATGGCCGGGAAGGAAAGCTTCGCATGGGTATTTCCTGACCGCGTTTGTGTGCGATGTGAGCTCGTCATTGTTATGTCTCCGGCTTCGGTAATTGCTATCGCTGCTCATCGAGGAACTTCGTCACCAGTGGCGACCAGATCGGAATGGCATCGGGAGAGCCGATGAAGAAATGGCCGTCGTTGCCGAACGGCGGCACCAAACGGTATTCGGCTTTGCCGCCCGCGGCGGTAAAGGCCTCATGCATGCGTTTCGACAGGGCGGGGCCGAAGAACGTGTCGTTTTCGATATAGATCCACAGCATCGGCACGCGCGACGTGCGGCCGAACTCGCCGGTCGTTTCGACCAATTTGTCTGGTGCACAATTATTGTTCGGCTTGCCGTCGACACGGCCGCCGCGGCCCGCGGCAAAGGTGATGATCGCCTTGACCTGGGGCGGGTTCAGGCTGGAAAGCGCGATCGAGGCCCATCCGCCGGCCGATTGGCCTACGACGACGACGTCGTTCGGTACGATCCGCTTCTCGGCGGTCATGTAATCGATGATCCAGAGGTCAACCTGCGCCACCGCAAGACCGGGGGCGCGGAAATTGGGATTGCTGCACTTCCCGACTTTCGAGAAGAACGGTCCGTAGAGTCCGTGTTCGGGTATGTCTATGGCCGCTGCGCCGTACCCGGTGCCGACGGGCGCCACCACGAGATAACCACGTTTGGCAAACCATTTGGCCGCATCGCGGAATTCCACGAGCGGAAAGAAGCCGCGGTCGGTTGGCTTGAGCGAAACGCCATGATTCATGATCGCGAGCGGGAAGAGGCCATCGCCGACCGGCCGCACCACATAGGCGAACATCGGCAGCGGCAGCGGAAGCGCCCAGATCTCCTCCTGGATGCGGCGGGAAGTGGCCTGATCGTCAGCGCGCGACGGCGTGATCAGGCTGCCGAGAAGCAGCAATAACGCAGCTACCAGGCGCCATAAGCTCTGCTGACACATGTTATGCCTCCTTCGATCTTGCGACCTGAGCCAGTGCTCAGCCAACAAAGGTGCTGGCAACGATGATCGGACCGAGCACGGTCAGAACAACGTTGCCGACAGCGTAAGGCACGGCGACGCCGAGCACCGGCGTCTGGCTCTCGGCAATCTCGCAGCATCCGGTCACGGCGGCGTCGACGGTCATGGCGCCGGCGAGCGCGCCACAGGTGATGACCGGGTTCATGCGAAGTACGTGGTAGGCAAACAGCGTTGCGACGATCAGCGGAATCAGCGTGACGGCAAGGCCCATGACGACCAGTAGCAAACCATGCGCCTGGATCGCGACCCAAGCGGCGTGGCCGTTGGCAAGCCCGATGGCCGCGATGAACCCGCCAAGTCCGATGTCGCTGAGCGTCTGCTGCGCGGCGGGGGGCATTGCGCCCATGGTCGGCCGGCGCGAACGCAGCCAGCCGCAGACGAGGCCCGCTATCAGGGCGCCGCCTCCACCGCCGAGCGTCAGCGCAATGGAGCCGACCTTCACGCTCAAGAGTCCTGCCAGAAGGCCCGCTGCGATTCCGGCGGCAAGGAAGGCGATGTCGGTACGGTCGCCTAAGCGCAGAATCTGTCCGACCTGCGCAGCCGCGCGTTCAATGTTGCGGGTGCTGCCGACCAGCGTCATGACGTCGCCTACGTAGACCCGGGTCTCGGGGCTCAACGGAACCTCGCGCCCGATCCGCGTAAGCGCGCGGAGGAACACGCCGCGCGCGTCGTCGCCAACGCGTTCGGCGACCTCCTTGACGGAGCGGCCATGGAGCTTGCGGCTGTCGACCAGCACGTCAACCACATTGCCTGGAACCGCCCGCAGAATCTCGTCGGCATCGATTTCGGTACCGATAACGGGTTTGGCGGCGACAAGGGCGGCCGTCGGACCGGCAATGACGATGTCATCGCCAGCTTCGAGAACCGTATCCAGATGTGGCTGGACATCGGCCCCTTTGCGGACAATTCGCTCGATCACGGTTCGGCTGCCGACCTCGTCTTCGATCGCCTTGACGGTTCGGCCGGCGCCGGCCGAGACCCGATAGGCCCGCGCCTGGAATTTGCGATAGGCGAGATTCTCGGTCTTTGGTGGAGCGCCGCCAGCGAGTTCAGCCTCGAGTTTCACCGCCTCCTTCTTCAGGTCGATCCGCATCAGCATCGGTGCGATGAACGGCACGAACAGCAGCGTGAGGATATAGCCCAGCACATAAGTGACGGCGTACCCGGCGGCTATGTTTGCCTCCTGCTGGTCCAGCACGTTCTTGGGAAGTCCCAGCTGTGCCAGCGCGCCCGATGCGGTGCCGATCACCGAAGATTGCGTCAGCGCGCCGGCGGCGAGGCCGGATGCTGTGCCGGGATCGAGCGCAAATATGTGAGCGAAACCGAGAACGATGACGAGACCGGTGCCGCCGAGCACGAGGGCGAGCGCAACCTGCGCCAGGGTTCGTACGCTCAAGGAAGCAAAGAATTCGGGTCCCGACCGGTAGCCGATGGTGAACACGAACAGGCTGAAGAGTACGATCCTGAGCACGGACGGAAACGTGAAGGTGCCGAGCTGCCCGATGAGAACGGCCACGATCAGTGTGCACGCCGTCGTGCCGAGCGCAAAACCGCGAATTCTGATGCGGCCGAGAACGGTGCCGATGGCGATCGCCAGCAGCAAAAAGATTTCGGGAGCAGTGGAGATCATCCACCTGACGGTGTCCATGGTCGCAATTCCCCCGGCGGGCCGCTCGATTTTGGATTGATTGGATTCCCGGGAACTTGCGGAAGCTTGATCCAGATCAATCCGCGCCGGATTTGAGGTGTCGCTCATGGACGTACTGGACCGCGACAGCCTAGTGTTGACATGAGTTCTCTCGATATTGCCGCCAGTCCGCCGATATGCCGCGATGAAACGGTGCTGATCGCGCTGCTGCTCTCCTTTGCCGGGGGCTACCTCGACGCCTATACCTGGATCATCCACGGCGTAATGGCCAATGCCCAGACGGCGAACCTTGTTCTGCTCTGGGTACACGGCACGGCAGGTCATTGGAACGAGGCGCTTCGCTTCGCTCCTCCGATTTTCGCATTCGCGGTGGGTGTCTTGGTTGCGGCATGGCTGCGCCGCGCCGCAGGAGACCGGGCCAGCGCGATCAGCACGCTGATCGAGATCGTTCTGCTGGTCGTGGTTGGCATCCTGCATAATCGGCTGCCGGACCTCGCGGGCACGCTGGGCATTTCGCTCGTCGCCGCCATGCAGATGGCAATCTTCGTCAAGGTCGAAGGCTTGGCCTACAGCTCGGTGATGATCACCGGCAACCTGCGCCAGGCGATCGAGGGCCTGTTCGCCCTGGTCTCTGGGGGTAACCAACTCGGCTCGCTTCGTCGTTGCGGCATCTTTGCCGGTTTGTGCGCCGCTTTCGGCGTTGGCGCGGCGATCGGCGCCCTTGCCACAGAGGAGATTCCAGCTCTCGCGCTTGGGATACCCGTGATCGCACTTTTGATCGTGCTGCTGCGCCGCGAGGCACAACGTGGCGAGGGACCTATATGAAGACACCCTCCGTGCAGCGAACGGGCTGGACGCGGCTTCTTCCGCCTTTGGACTGGCTTGCCGAATATAGACCCTCCTGGCTGCGTCCGGATGCGATTGCCGGGGTAACACTCGCCGCCTATGCGATTCCGGTGTCGCTTGCGTATGCTGGGCTTGCCGGGTTGCCGCCGCAGGTCGGCATTTACGGCTACATGCTTGGCGGCCTCGGCTATGCGCTGCTCGGGTCGTCGCGTCAGCTTGCGGTTGGCCCGACATCCGCGATCTCGCTCATGATTGCTGGTACCGTCGGGCCGCTCGCCGGGGGAGACGCGGCGCGATACGCGCAGATCGCGAGCCTTGCTGCGTGCGCGGTGGCGCTGCTTTGCTTGATCTCCTGGCTATTCCGGCTGAGCATGCTGGTGCGCCTGGTCAGCGACAGCATTCTCGTCGGCTTCAAGGCCGGGGCCGGGCTTACAATCATCATGAGTCAGCTGCCAAGCCTGTTCGGCGTTGCCGGTGGGGGCCACAATTTCTTCGACCGGGCGCTTCGGCTTGCTGGCCAGCTTGCCGACATCAACCCACTCGTACTTGCAATCGGAGTCGTTGCGGTTCTGCTCTTGCTCCTCGGTGAACGGTTTCTACCGGGGAGACCGGTCGGACTCTCCGTAGTGGCGTTGTCGATCCTCATGGCAACCTTGTTGGGGCTTCCGTCCCTGGGCGTACCCGTCACCGGAAACGTTCCGGAAGGATTGCCAGGTTTCGAGGTGCCCACCTTCGGGATGCTGGAATTCGAGGAGCTATTTCCCATCGCAGCCGGATGTCTGCTCCTGGCCTATATAGAAGGTGTTTCGGCGGCCCGCAGTTTTGCCGCGAAACACGGATACCGCCTTGACGTCCAGCAGGAATTTCTGGGCTTGGGCGCCGCCAACCTCGCGGCTGCGTTCGGCCATGGTTATCCCGTCGCCGGCGGGTTATCGCAATCCGCTGTCAATGACATGGCGGGAGCGCGCACTCCCCTGGCATTGGTGTTTTGCTCTTTTGCCCTCGCGCTCTGCCTGCTTTTTTTTACGGGTTTGCTGACCAACCTTCCCAAGGCGGTATTGGCCGGCATTGTCTTTGCCGCGGTTTACAAGCTGGTCGACGTCCGCGCGCTGCTTCGCATGTGGAGAGTCAGCCGGATCGACTTCTATGCGGCGGTTATCGCGCTCGTGTCCGTGCTGCTGCTTGGAATCCTGCAAGGTGTGCTACTTGCCGCCCTTGCATCCATATTCCTGCTGCTGGGCCGCGCGTCGCAGCCCAACGTAGCGTTCCTCGGACGGCTTCCCGGAACGGGTCGCTATTCCGATACCGCCCGGCACGAGGGTGTCGAGCCGCTGGTCGGCGTCATCGCTTTCCGCCCCGAAGCCTCGCTGCTCTACATCAATGCCGAGACAATTTTGGAGACGGTTTTGAAGGCGCTCCGAAAATCTTCCGAAGTCAAGCTGGTTGCCTGCGATCTCTCGGCATCCCCTTACATCGACCTGGCAGGGGCGCGCATGTTGCACGATCTCTACGAAGAGCTGGCGTCGCGTCATGTGGCGTTCTGCATCGTCGGTGCCCACGCGCAGTTGCGCGATCTGTTACGGGCAGAAGGACTAGCCGAGAAGACGGACAGTGGCGAGTGGCTCCAGACGCTCGACAGCGTGCTGGGCGAGGGCAAATCGCGGAATGATCCGATTTCGATGGGAACAGACGACTGAGTCGTGACCGGGCTCGCGCTGGGCGGGCTCAAAATCACACATCAACTGACGCTCACATGCGGTCACGCGCCTCTGAGTATTGTGCGCTGCGAAGGGCGACGTCCTGCGTCGCCGGCAGATTCGTTTCGAGAGAGTGCGGACCATTGACTTGGATCAAAGGGGCGAGAGGGCGGGGAGCCACGATCCGAGGAGCCATTATCCTCGAACGGATCGGGAGAGAGACATGTCCAACGACACCAAGCCCGGACAGAAACGAATCGATCAATTCTTTTCCGGGCCCGGAGGGCGCGCTGACGACTGGCGTGATCTGGTGCAAGCCGCAAAGGCATGGGCCCATGGCGGGGCTCGCGCGAACTACGATACGGCGCTCTCTGCCCTGTCGGTGACGGAAGAGTTTCATGGCTATCCGGGCCTCTATTTGATGGCGGCTTTGAATGAGGCTGCCACGGCCGGCGATGCGGCAACCTCGCTCGCGCTTTCGACGCGGATTGTGCAAGCCTTGCAGACGAGGTCCTTCCGTCAGCATGCCGGTGACTGGAATTTGCAGGATGAAGGCGAAGGCAGCGTTCCCGATCTGTTGCCGCCAACATTCGGTCAGCATGGCGGGCACCGTCCCTATTTCGAGACCCTGATCGTCACCGGCATTTCTTCCAGTAGTTGGCCGGCTCTCTGTACGGAGTGGCGCAAGCTGAGGCGCCCGATCGATTCTTTCGTCTATGAGCCCGTCATCGTCGGCAGTCTCGAAGATGCATTCTGCGCGGCGCTCCTCAACCCCGACCTCGGGGCCGTCGTGATCAACGAGGGATTTGCGCTTCGCTCGCGCCATGACGCACCCGTGCTGCGCACCCTGACCAACTCGATCGGACCGCACGAGGAATCCGACGTGTCCGCACTTCGGCTCGCCCGCATCCTGAAGCGGGTGCGTCCCGAACTCGATCTCTACCTGATGTCCAATCGCGACGTGGAGGAGATGGCGGGGAACCCGGAAGCCAATGTGGTCCGCCGGATCTTCTATTCCATCGAAGAACTGTTGGAGTTGCACCTCTGCATTCTGGAGGGGGTACAGGATCGCTTCGACACGCCATTCTTCGACAATCTCAAGAAGTATGCGCAACGTCCGATCGGGACCTTCCATGCGCTGCCGATCGCGCGCGGAAAATCTATCTTCAAGTCGGACTGGATCCGCGACATGGGCGAGTTCTACGGCCCGAACCTGTTCCTCGCCGAGAGCAGCGCGACCACCGGTGGTCTCGACAGCCTGCTGGAGCCGACCGGCAACATCAAGAAGGCGCAGGACAAGGCGGCGCGCGCATTCGGTGCCGACCGCGTCTTCTTCGTCACCAACGGCACCTCTACCTCGAACAAGATGGCGGTGCAGGCGCTGCTCGCGCCCGGTGACATCGCGATCGTCGACCGCAACTGCCACAAGTCGCACCACTACGGAATGGTGCTCGCTGGCGCGCAGCCGCTCTATGTCGAGGCGTTCCCGATGACGGAATATTCGATGTATGGCGCGGTGCCGCTGAGGACCATCAAGCAGGCGCTCTTGAGCGCCAAGGCCGATGGCCGGCTCGACCGGGTCAAGATGGTCGACCTCACCAACTGCACCTTTGACGGCCACATCTACAATACCCGCCGGGTGATGGAGGAATGCCTTGCGATCAAGCCGGACCTGATCTTCCTGTGGGACGAGGCCTGGTTCGGCTTTGCGCGCTTCTCGCCGTTCCTGCGGCCGCGCACCGCGATGGGCGCCGCCAATGACATCGAGGCCTGGATGCACGACCCGAAATCGGTCGCGACCCATGAGAGGCAGCAGGCGGAGCTCGGCAAGAATCCGTCGAACGATCTGCTTCTCAAGACCAGGCTGATCCCCGACCCGCGCCAGATCCGGCTGCGTGTCTACCAGACCAACTCGACCCACAAGTCGATGTCCGCGCTGCGCCAGGGCTCCATGCTCTTCGTCAAGGACGTCGAATTCCACACCGTCGAGCAGCAATTCAAGGAGGCGGTCTTCACCCACGCCTCGACCAGTCCCAACCAGCAGCTCATCGGGAGCCTCGACGTCGCACGACGCCAGATGGAGCTCGAGGGCTATGGCCTGGTGAACAATGCCATGGAGATCGCGCTCGCGATCCGTCAGGCCGTCAACGGCAATCCGCTGATCTCGAAATACTTCCGTATCCTCGGCGCCGACGCCATGGTGCCGGCGCAGTATCGGCAGACCGGCTTTGTCGACTACCTGGCGGCCGGCTCGAACTGGGCTACCGCACTGAAGAGCCTGCAGGACGATGAGTTCTGCCTCGACCCGACCCGCATGACTCTGGTGTGCGGCACTGCTGGGTTCGATGGCACCCAGTTCAAGGGCATTTTGGCGAGTGAGTACGGTATCCAGGTCAACAAGACCTCGCGCAACTCGGTTCTGTTGCAGTCCAACATCAACAACACGCGTAGCGATGTCGCGCATCTGGTCCGGGTGCTGGCCGAAATTGCTGGCGAGGTCGAGCGCGGGCTGGCGCAGGGCGGAGCCAATGCGAAGACGTTCGAGGCGCGGGTGAAGAGCCTGATGACCGATGTGCCCGATCTGCCGAACTTCTCGCATTTCCACGCGAGCTTCCGCGGCGATGCCGGAAACAAGACCAACGAGGGCGACATCCGCAGCGGCTTCTATGCGGCGTATGACGCGGCGGGTTGCGAATTTATCCGCCTCGCCGATCCCGAGATCGACCGCCGCCTGAAGGCCGGACCCGACCTCGTCTCCGCCAGTTTCGTGATCCCGTATCCACCGGGTTTCCCGATCATGGTGCCGGGGCAGGTCATTACCCAGGAGACCATCGACTTCATGCGCAAGCTCGATGTGAAGGAGATCCACGGCTACGACGCAAGGGAAGGGCTGAAGCTCGTGCGTACCGAAGCCTTGGCGAAGATCGGCAGGCCCAAGCCTGGCGCCGCGCCGAAGCTCAAGGCTGCGTCTTAAAGGGGAACGAATATGCAGGGCTTTTTCACCTTCCTGCAGCAGAATCCGTATCTGCTGCTGTTCTTCGTCGTCGGGCTCGCCGTGTGGATCGGGCGGGCCAGCATCAAGGGCTATGGCCTCGGCATGGTCGCCGGTGCCATCGTGGTCGGGGCAGGTCTGTCGGTGTGGGCATCGACTTACGGTGTGAAGCTCGAGCTGAACAACTTTGCCAAGAGCCTGTTCTATTACCTCTTCATGTATGGCGTCGGCCTGCGCGTGGGGCCGTCCTTCATCAACAGCCTGAAGGGCGATGGCCTCAAATTCTGCATCTTGGCGCTGGTGTCGAGCGTTCTCGGCCTTGCGCTCGTCGTCATCGGAGCGAAGCTCTTCGCGCTGCCGACCGGCGCGGCCGGTGGCATGCTGGCCGGGTCGCAGACCATGTCGGCGGCAATCGGCTCAGCCGAGCAGGCGATTACCTCCGGCGTGGTCAAACTGCCTGAGGGGATGAAGCCCGAACAGGCCTCCGGCATGATTGCCTTGTCCTACGGCATCACCTACATCTGGGGCACCGTTGGCATCATCCTGATCTGCAAATACCTGCCGCGCTGGTGGGGCGTCGACGCCAGGGCGGCGGCGAAGCAGTATGAGCAAAAGTTCGGTGTCAAGGATCTCGAAGGCGGCGGTCTCACCGGTTACCGGCAGTTCGGCCTGCGCGCCTACCGGCTGGAAAATAAAGCCCAGGTCGGGATGAGCATTGCCGGCTTCCGCAAGAGCCATCCCGAATACCGTATCGTTAACGTCTTGCGCGGGGGCGAGCCGTTGGGAGCCGAACCCGACTTCGTCCTGCAAAAGGGCGACGTCATCGCGCTCGGCGGCTCGACCCAGCATCTGACCGACAAGATGGGCCTCATCGGCCCCGAGGTTGCCGACGCCAAGGCGCTCGGCATTCCCATGGATCAGGCGGATATTCTTGTCACCAACAAGGATGTTATCGGTCGCACGTTCGAGTCGTTCCGCG
>Ga0210410_10004947_pt1 | contig 11655 bp, 5 predicted proteins | sample IncBWC4MmetaG_FD_161058 | JGI IMG/M metagenome (GOLD analysis project Ga0210410, IMG submission 161058) | Forest soil microbial communities from Barre Woods Harvard Forest LTER site, Petersham, Massachusetts, United States - Inc-BW-C-4-M | ecosystem: Environmental > Terrestrial > Soil >... | reverse complement strand
CGTTTTCGCTGCCGGTACACGGTAAGGAATGTCCTTGCTGAGCTTCTGTACCACTTGGCCTTGCTCATCCCGAATCAGTGCTGTGACACAGACGTGGACCTTGGCCCAGTCTCCTTCCTTCACAATGGTGAGGTCGCGCGACGGCGCCTCGAAGACAAAAACCAGCTGAGTCCGATCCAGGCCCGGCCGAAATTGCAGCGTTGAAGCCTGGAAGTCGAATTCATGCGCACTGGGTTTGGTGTTCAGCGCCTTCAGTGTTGCCATCTCGAACGGGTAGATCTGGCGGCCATTCAGCACAGGTAGGGCATAGTACCCATCCCGCGCGAAGACTCTGGCTCCGGTGCGCGATACCTTCACTTCAATCTTCCTGAAGCCCCCGTCCATCGCGGTGTTGCTCGGAGAGTAGGACAACTCGTAGTGCGTCCTTACATCCTCCACAGCCCGCCGCAGAGGGTCCAGAAGATCGAGCGAATCCGGCAAGAGCTCGCCGCCTGTGCCGTCGGCCAGCTCGGCGAGGTTCGAACGTGTGTCGGAGTGAATCGACGACTCCGCTACTTCGTTCGCCACCACCATATCGGGCGTCACCTGCTGATTGCCCCCGGTCACCCTCGCAAGCATTTGTCGCCTGCTCGCGTCGGCGGCCGCCTGCAAGCGACGCCGGGAATTATCCAAAGTCGACTCTGGCGTGATACCGCGCGTATCCAGCGCGTAAATGCTCACATTGGCGCGATTGGCGGCACTGATTACCGCCCGCAGCAGCTCAACGGTGTCTGTCTGCACTGGCAAACCCGCAGAGAACAGCAGCACCACCTTGCGTCCGGGAAACTGCGCCTGTGCCTGCACCAGCGCGTGCAGCGGAGCCAGGTAGCGTGTGCTGTCGGAATAAACGTCCTGCATCTCCGAAATCGTAGACGTCGACATGAATGTGGCAATTGCAGCGGCTGGGCCCGCGCTGCTTGCATTGTTAGCATTCACCGTCGTGGGGCTGTCCCCGCTTCCGCTGCCGCCGGGACTGTTATTTTCGCCGGCTGAACTGTCCGCCGTTCCGGGGCCTCCCTCCTGCAGGGATAGCTGGTTGACTGCTCGGAGCTGCGCAAGTTGAGCAGAACTCGTGGCCCGCTCTATCGCAGCAGAGATCTTCACACCGTCATTCGTGTAGGGCTGGACGAAGCGGAGTCCACCCATCCCCAGCGTAAATACTCCAACGTAGGTGCGAGGCCCCATTTCGGTGCTGACGAACTTCCGCATCGCGTCTACCGCGAGCCTGCGTCCGCGCGGGTCCAGGTTTGCAATCACCACAGAAATCACGCTGATGTCGCGCAGTTCGTTTACCGTTGCCGGCTCCGCCGGAGCCTTTGACGGTACGCCGCTCTCCGGTCCCGCAGCCGCGGTCGGCGCCTGGGGCTCCACTGTGTGGCCATCGACAAAATTGAACTGTCGCAACTTTTGCGGAACCGCATTTTCAAAGACCTGCACTTCTTCCGGCCGGAGATCGTGAATAATCTGGGCGTGTTTATCCCGCACCACAAGGTCAAGAAGCACCTCTGAGGTGGTTGTGCGAAGAGTCGGCTCGGGCGTCTGGGCAGACGCCGCCACGCAAAGAGCGATCAGGACGCAGGGCAAATAGCGCATGGGATTCAGCTGCTCACAGTGTAAACCGATTTTCTTCAAGAGAGACACTAGCCTCCCAATTCTTTGAATGGCCGCGAACTTCCGTAGTTAGGAAGAAATCCACCTGAGCACGGGCAAGTCGTCCCTCGCAGAATCTACGCTTCCTTCACCTGGTGAATCTGGTTTGTCGGCAGATCTTTGATCACCTGACGAATGCCGCTCGGCCAGCGGATTTCAACTTCCTTGACCCTCTTGAACGGACCCACCCCAAAATGCGCCCGCACGTCTCGCGAAGCTTGGTAGCCGGCGCTGGTGGAGACAATGTCATACTGCGAGCTTCCGTCATCGGTCGTTACCTTCACCTGCGCCCCAATTCCCATGCGATTGCTCTTCGTCCCTTCCAACTGCAGCGTCACCCAATTGTTCACACTTGAGGTGACATTGCGCAGGACTCTGGCCGGGCTGTTCAGCGCCGTTGTGACGATATCCAGGTGCCCGCTGTTCAACAGATCGCCGATAACGCAGCCTCGATACGGCTGCGCAAGCTCCGTGGCCGATCCTGTCTGCTTGGAGACGTCCTCGAACTTCATCCCGCCCATGTTGCGGAAGATCGATAGCGGCTCCCCAAAGGCGCGCGCCGAGAAGTCCGAGATGTTGTCCAGAACATTGCCACGGGCCACCAGCAGGTCCTTCAGCCCGTCATTGTCGAAATCGGCCACTGCGTTTCCCCACCCCGACATCTCCAGCGTGTGGCGCGCCAGTCCGCTTCGGCCGGTGAAATCCACAAACATGCCCTTGCCGATGTTGCGGAACAGCGGAAATGTCTCTAATTCCGTTGCCGTGTGCCAGATGTCGGGAAGGCCGTCATTGTCCACGTCGCGGAACTCGGCTCCCATGCCGGAGACAGCCTTGCCGGTCTCCGCGTACGCAACTCCCGAGTCCAGAGCCACCTCCTCGAACCCCTTGCCCTTCAGGTTGCGGAACAGCGAATTCGGCATGTTGTCGTTGGCGACAAAGATGTCGATGAAGCCATCTCCATCGAAGTCATTGAAGCCCACCCCCATTCCCTTGCAGAGCGTCTTGGAGATCCCTGTCTGATCCGATACGTCCGTAAAGGTACCGTCGCCATTGTTGTGATAGAGCGTGCATGGAAGCGGTTCGTAGAACTTGGGGTGACAGTAAGCCCGTTCCCGTCCTCCGCTCAGGCACACCGGATCTCCATTCACGTGCCACCTGCAGTAATTGGAGACGAACAGGTCGAGCTTTCCGTCATTGTCGTAGTCAAACCAGCCGGCGGCCGCGCTCCACATCTTTTCGCCCTTGTACATGGGCATCCCGACACCCGCTTTGTCGGTCACATCTTCAAAGCTGCCATCGTGCTTGTTGCGGTAGAGGCGGTTCCTGGTCACACTCGCAACGTAAATGTCCGGCCAGCCGTCGTTATCGAAATCGCCTACAGCCACGCCCATATCGAACCCGTCGCCCGCCAGGCCCGACTTTTCCGTCACATCGGTGAATGTGCCGTCCCGGTTGTTACGGAAAAGACGGTTGTAGTACTTCGGTGAGTCCTTCTTGAGAGAGGGTATGGCCGCGCCGTTCACGAAATAAATATCCAGGTACCCGTCATTGTCGTAATCGATCAAGCCCACTCCGCCAACCATCGTTTCCGGCTGGTTCTTATTGGGCGTCGGGCAGCTGTCGGTGATGAACTTTATCCCCGTCTTGCTGGTAATGTCTTCAAATCGAATGGTGCTGCTGCCTGCAGCCGGCGCCCAATTCATCTTCAAGGGCGCCGCTGCGGTCGCGCCGCGCGCAAATGGGGGAAGCAGCAATCCGGAATTGGATAAACTGAGAAGTCGCAGGAAATCTCGCCTGTTGATCTGCATTTTTTTCTTCATTCAGCCTGCCGGTGCATAAGGCCGTCAGCGCCCCCACATTTAGCACCAGAACTCCTTATCTTTTTCGATCAGCGGCGTCCGTCAATGTCTTCAGACGTTCGAATTCTGCACGTTCCTGGGCCGCCTCGCGAGTCTGTCCCGACTCGGAAAGCGCTCGGGAAAGAGCAAAATGAGCATCTGGACTGCCCGGCGACAATTTAACGGCCGTCCGCAACTCGCGGAGAGCGTGGTCAGTGTCTCCAGTTTCCAGCCACAGCTTGCCGCAAGCAACATGGGCAACAAAATTGCCCGGCGCCAAAGTAACCGCCTCCTGAGCATACTTTAAGCCCTTTTCATAGTCGGCCGTGCGCAGAGACTCAAGAGCCAGCTGGATGCGCGCCGCGGGATTTTGCGGCGAAATTGCAACCTCCCGGCGGAATTCCTCAGCTGCCGCCAGCGGGTCCTCCTTCAGCAAATGCACGCCGTACATGTAATGAACACCAGGCTCCGACGGGTTCTCCTCAACCAGCCTTTTCAGCTCGGCCCCAGCCGTCGCGCGGTCTTGCAGGGCGATCAAGATTTGAGCGTGCCCCGCCTGGCGGACGATCGGCGCCTCTTTCGGCGGAATCTCCGTTGGCAGCTTCTGAATTCGTAGCCCGGCAAGCCCGAAAGCATCCACCAACTCAGTGTCTGCGAGCACGGTTGCTTCGGAACTCTCAGGATGCGCCGCCGCCTCTCGATTAGCGACAAGCGTCAGGCGGACTAGGGCAATCTCGGGCTGGTCGAGAAGGTTATTCACGACCCCGTCGGTGTACACCGCCTGGTGTGTAAATGCGTCGTTGTCGCCCAGTCCAAGCTGGATGCCACGCTCCAGCGCGATCAGCGCTTTCTTGTAATCCTTCAGCTGAAACTCGGTCAAACCCAGCATTCCAAACCCGGGACCCGCCTGTCGCTCCTCAACTGACACGAAGTGGAGAAAAGCGTCGTGAGCCCGCGTAAATTGTCCCGAATCGAACGACAGTGTTCCCAAATACCACCAGCCTTCGGACCAGGAGGGCCTAAGAGCCGTTGCCCGGCCGTAGAGCCGAATCGCCTCTGACGTCCGATTGTCATCCATGGCGGCATGCGCGCGCGCAGCCAATTCATCGAAAGACGGCGCGCTTGCCGGTTCTTGAGCGAAAGCCCGCGCGTTGATATGCCACAGAGTCAAAGCGACAAATGAGAGAGCAAGACTCCAAAATCCTCGTCCCCAGCGTTTCGTCCCGCACCGAGGTTTCGTCGTTTGTCTCACCATGTACTGTATTATCCTGGCTGGCCCGCCTGCAATCCCCAGAAGCACCATCACTTAGGCCTTCCAGTATGACCGCGTCGGAGCGATTCGCGTCGGCACTGTGACATCTGGAAGAGTCCATGTTTTCTCTCATGAATATATAATTCGTTTCGCTCAAATTTTTCTCAAGGAGGCTGATTCATATGAACTGTTCAGCCAACGATCTAGTAAATCGCTTTGCTTTTGGAGCGGCTGTCTTGGTTTTGTCTGCAGGCGCGCTGGTCGCCCAACAATCGGACCCTCAGAAGCCGAGCATGAGCCAGGCCACGTCGCCGGACATTCGAGTGAATACCGAGGAAGTCAACCTGGACATGGTCTTCCACGACAAGAAGGGCAAGACGATCCGGGACATTCGCCCGGAAGAGATCCATGTCTTCGAAAACGGGGTCGAACAGCACGTCAGCACTTTCAAGTACGTGCAGGGGCAGGGTGAGCCAGCCGAGGGTGCTGCGGCCACGCCTAGCACTACATTGCGGATCGATCCTCTCCGCGAGCTTCGCTTCGTGACCCTCGTCTTTGAGAACCTCGATCTGGAAGGCAAGCGGTTCTTCAAAGGAGCGCTCCAGGACATCCTGTCCGCGGCGCCTGAACAGAACCTCTACTTCTCCGTGATCGTGATCGATCAGAAGCTGAATATGATTCAGCAGTTCACCAACGATCGCGACCTCCTGATGAAGAGCGTGGACAAGTCCACCATGTGGTCCTACCCGCAGTACCTGCAAGCCTCCGCCGAGATCAAGGCCCAGCTTCAACAGACCTTGACGCAAAACGGAACGAGTGATCCAGCTATGGCCCCGCCCGTCGTCACAACTTCAGGCAGCGGTCCGAGTGCGTCGCAGGTGCAGAGCCAGGTGAACTACCGTATGGCGAAGATGCAGTACGACATGCTGGAGCAGGCCGATTCTGCGGTTCGCGAATCCGGCGCCCGCGCCTCGATCGACGCCCTGCTCGCCCTGGTGCGATCGGAATCACAATTGCCCGGCCGCAAGGTGGTTGTGTATTTCAATCCGTGGCTGAACATCCCCGAGATCGCCAAGGAGCAGTACAACTTCATGATCGGCGCAGCCAACCGCGCCAATATCACCTTCTACACAGTCGATCCCAAGGGCCTGGTTACCTGGAGCCAGGGCGGTGCAGGGCGCGACACGCTCGGCGGCGCCATGGGCGAGTCCCGCAATCTGCAGTTGAACGGAGGCCGGGGCGAGGTCTCCACCTCCCAGGCGCGGGGCAGTGAGACTGCCGAAGAGGGACTGCGCTCCAATCCTCTGCTCTGGCTGCGCGATCTGGCTCAGCAAACGGGCGGCGTGTCCATTGCCGAAACCAATGATGTGAAAGCTCCCCTGCGCGCAGTGATGGAAGACGTGCGCAGCTATTACGAGGCTGCTTACGATCCGCACATCACCGTCTTCGATGGCAAATTCCGGACAATCTCCGTGAAGATCGACCGTCCGGGCATCGACGTCCATACGCGGAGCGGTTATTACGCACTTCCACAGGTAGGAGGCAGCCAGCAAGTGCTGGCTTATGAAGTGCCGTTGCTGAACGCTATCGGCGCCGCCACGCCAGTCGGAGAAGTGCCCCTCATGGCAGGCGCGGAGCGATTCAACGAACGCGGGCCAAAGATCGAGTACATGGTTACGCTTGAAGCGCCTTTTAAGGGATTGACCTTTGCACCCCAACCGGATGGGAAAAACGCACTCGTCGATGCCCCAATCCTTGCGATCGTGAGAAACTCGGCCGGCGAAATCGTCGAGAAATTCAGCAAGGACTTCGCCGTCCAGGTTCCGCAGGACACGGTGGAGGCTCGGAAACAGGCCGCAAGCCTCATTCAGACCTTCCGTACCGAACTCTCCCCGGGGACCTACACGTTGGAAGCCGCCATTATGGACCGCAAGGGGAACAAGATCGGTGTGACCAAGACCCCGCTGGTCGTGCCGGATCCAACCGGAAAGCTCGCCATCAGCAATGTGGTTGTCGTGCGCCGCAACGATCAGCTGAAAGACAATCAGATCACCGATCCGTTCTATTACCAGGGCGGAAAGATTACTCCCACCCTGAATACGACGCTGAAGGGCGGTCAGGGAAACATTCTGCCGTTCTACTTCGCCGTGTATCCTGATCCTGCGATCAAAGATGCTCCAAAGCTGACGATGGCCTTCTACAAGGAGGGTCAGTACCTCGGTTCTGCGGAGGCGCCGCTGCCGCCCGTGCAAAAGGATGGCCGCATTCCCTATATCGCGGCTCTTCCGGCGGACAAATTCACACCCGGTTCCTATGAAATCAAGCTCGGTGTGGCGCAGGGCAGTGCGAACGCAGAAGAGAAAGTGGACTTCAACGTAAACTAGCGGTCCAAGCTCGCAGCGAAGCCAGCTGCGCGGAGGGGTTTCAGGCACGGTGCTCTGGCGGTTGACATGTCTGATCTTGCTGACCGCGGGGGTTTCGTCAGCACAGGATGATCCCGCCGTGCAAACGCTCCGCCGCGCAGTCGAGCTGCAACAATCCGGTCACTTTGCCGAGGCCATTGACACCTACCGGGTCTTTCTCAACGCTCATCCTGAAGCGGCTCCGGTCCGCTCGAACCTGGGAGCCGCTCTGGCTCACGAAGGCCGGTACTCCGAGGCAATTCAGGAATATAAACAGGCGATCGATGCCGATCCGTCCAATACCGGCATTCGCTTCAACCTTGGACTGGCATGGTACAAGTCGGGTGATATCCCGCAGGCTGTCCGCGAATTCGAAGCCGTCTACGCGGCTCAGCCTGAAAAAGACCCCAATCATCCGCGTCTGGCTCTGCTGCTCGCCGAGTGCTACCTTCGTCAGGGCGAAAATGCGCGCGTCGTAGCTATCCTCGACCCCATCGCCTCCTCTCAACCGGACGATCGCGCCGTGGATTATGTGCTGGGCACGGCATTGCTGCACGAGGGTCAGACGGACCGAGGCGCGCAGCTGATTCAGCGGCTGCTGGAGAATGGTGACACCCCTGAAGCCCACATGCTCATGGCCTACACAAAGTACCAGGCACATGACAAGGCGGGAGCCATGGTAGAAGTCGGCCGCGCCATCGCCTTGAACCCGAATATGCCCGAGGCGCAGAGCCTGCGTGGCCGGCTTTCGTTTCTGCAGTCGGACATAAAGGGCGCTGAGACTTCCTTCGGCAAGGCCCTCGACCTGGATCCGAACGAGTTCGATGCGCTGTTGTGGATGGGAACCCTGCTTCGCCAGGAAGGTCGTCTCGAGGACGCGGAAAAGAATCTTGGCCACGCTCTGGAGCTGCAGCCGAAAGAAATCCGGGCGCGCTTTCAACTTGCGCGGCTCCGCTCCGATCAGGGAAACGATCAGCAGGCAGCAACGCTCCTGGAGTCGCTTATCAACGATCATCCCGAGTACACCGAGGCGCATCGCACTCTGGCCACCATTTACTTCCGCACTGGACGCCCGGAAGAGGGCCGACGGGAGAAGAAGCTCGCCGAGGAGATGGATGCCGCCATCCGCAAGCGGGACGAAGAGCGGGGACGGAGTCTGACCAGTGAACCCTAGTGCCGCACTTCTGCTCTTGATTGCCACCGTTGTATCTGGTCAAATAGCCTCCCCATCATTCGATGAGCTTTCGGCCAAAGCGCAACAAGCCTACGACGCTAAACACGACGAGGAGGCGGCCCGGCTTTACGCCGAGGCGGTAAGGCTCCAGCCGGATTGGGCGCAGGGATGGTGGGCGCTGGGCACGATTGCCTACGAGCTCGATCAATACCCCGCTTGTCGCGATGCGCTCACGCGCATGCTCGCTCTCGACGCCTCGGCGGCCGCTGGATGGGCTCTGCTTGGCCTGTGCGAGTTCAACGTTAAGGAATACGATCCCGCCCTCGAGCATCTGAAGAAGGCTCACATGCTGGTCCCTGTCAAAGCGCCAGGCGGTCAGTTGCTCGACATGGCAAACTATCACCTTGCTTTGCTGCTGACCCGGCAGGGAGCCTTCGAGGTGGCGCAGGAAGTGTTGATGCACGTGGCTCTACGGGCTCCCAACAACGCCGAAATGATCTTTGCCGCAGGCCTACCGTCGCTGCGCATGTCCATCCTGCCCTCTGACGTTCCCGCTGATCAGCATGATGTGGTGGCGATGGCCGGAAGGGCATTCTGGGATCTGGCGACCAAACCTCCCGAGCAGGCCGATTCGGACTTCAATGCCCTTGTTGAGGCGCACCCGAAATTTCCCAACGTCCACTACTTCTACGGCACTTTTCTCGGCGCGCGCGATCCCGACAAGTGCGCGGCCGAGTTCCTGGAGGAACTGCGGATAAATCCCCAGAGCGTTCCGGCGCGAGTGCAACTGGCGCTTCGTTACATCGTGGAGGGCAAGCCGCGTGAGGCTCTCAAATACGCCAAAGGTGCAGTGACTCTGAGTCCCGATTCGGTCGGCTCGCAATTGGCGCTGGGAGAAGCTCTGCGAGCCAGCGGCGACGATGCCCATGCTCTGTCGGCTTACCAGGCGGCGGAGAAGCTCGACCCCGTCAGCCCCAAAATCCGCTTATACCTCGCAAACGCTTACCGCGCTCTGGGTCGTGCCGATGAGATGCGCCACGAGCAAGACGAGTACCGGCGGCTCAAAGCTGAACAGCAAAACTGGCCATGAGCGATTCTGGGCTGGACCGACCTTCGCCGGCCCGTTTCGCCGTCCTCCAGTGGTTCCCGCTACGCGCCGCGATGATCCCGGGTGGCCTTCCGATTTCTGCCCTGAAAGCTCCAGAAATAGCGGATGGAGATGCTTGCTTTGTCGGCGCGATTGATAAATCGGTCGCTACACGCCACGCCCCCTCGGGTCAAGTTTTCTTATTGACAGTCCTCTTTTAAGCGGAGTATAAGTTCTGCCGGGCTACAACGATAATTCGATTTACCTCTCTGGCAAATTAGCAGGCTGGACTTTGCTTGGAGAAGTGCGAGTTACCAGGCCCAGCAGGAAATCGTTTACCCGAAACGGGAATGAAGTTCGTACCGCATAAAAACGGCTCCACAAGGAGCCGGAGAACAAAGTTGAATTGGGCTGTTTGGGAGGCAAAACTATGAATTGGTTCAGGCATCCGAGTGCCGTGTCCAGACTCTGGATATCGGCGTGCGTAGCGCTCGCAATGCTGATCGCTTTGACCCTTACCGGGGGCATCGCGAGAGCTCAGTCGAGTAGCGGAAGTCTCGATGGCACTGTCTTGGACGCTACCGGAGCAATTGTTCCCGGAGCGAACGTAACCCTCAAAAATCAATCCAGCGGCGACGAACGCCAGGCTGTCAGCAACGGCGCCGGCTTCTTCAGCTTCGCCGCCGTCCCGCCAGGCACCTATACCGTCAAGGTGGAGCGCCAGGGCTTCGTTACGTGGGCAGCCAAGGACATCGCAATGACCTCTGGCGACCACAAGGGCATCGAGGCCATCCGGCTGAAACCGGGCGCCCAGACAGAGACTGTCGTGGTCGAAGCTTCCACAACCCAGATCACACCCTCGGACTCTGGCGACAAATCTTTCACCATCGACCAGAACATCCTTCAAAACGTCGCCATCATCGGCCAGAACGCGGCCGAGTTCATCAAGATCATGCCCGGCATGGCCATGACCTCCGGCGCCCTGAACCAGTCCTCCTACGCGGCTTCGGACGAGGGCACAGGTCACGGTCCGGTGGGCAGCTTCTCGGCCAACGGACAGCGAGTTGGAGCCCTCGACATCACCGCCGACGGCGCCCACCTCGTCGACCCGGGCTGCAACTGCGGCCAGGCCGAGAATACCAACGCCGAAATGACTTCGGAAGTCACAGTCATGACGTCGAACTTCGGCGCGGATTCGGCCAAGGGACCGGTGGTCATCAACACGGTCGGAAAATCGGGTGGCCAGCAGTTCCACGGCGAACTGTACGCCTACGGCCGGTACTTCGACATGAACGCCAATGACTGGCTGGGCAATGTCGCCGGCAAAGACCCGTCTACCGGTAAGCAGATCGCCCCCCGGCCGCAGACCAAGTACTTCTATCCTGGCGGACAGATCAGCGGCCCGGTCATCATTCCGGGAACGAGCTTCAACCGCAATCGCGACAAGCTGTTCTTCTTCTTCGGAACCGAACTCTATCGGCAGTCGGTGGACAACGGCATTTATCACGCTGCCGTTCCCACGGGCGCCAACAGCCCCGGCACGAGCGGTAACATGCGCGCCGGCGACTTTACTGACTCGTCTTATGTGAGCAAGCTGAACGGGTATGCCATTACCGGCACCCCCAACAAGGGAGGTCCGCTCGCCGCTTACACCAATGGACTGGTCAACCAGGCGGCGATCGATCCGAATGGTAAAGCTCTGGTGAATGTGTATCCGCTGCCCAACGTTGATCCTCGCGTAGGACTGAACGGCGGCTACAACTACATCAAGGCCCTTACCCGCTTCTCCAACATGAACCAGTACCGTGGCCGTATCGACTACAGCATCAACAACTCCACTAAGCTGTATGTCCAGTACAACCACCAAAACGACAATGCGGAGGAGAGCCTCGATACGCTGTGGACAGGTAACGCGCAGAGCTGGGACGATCCCACCACTCCCTACCCCACTCCAATCGTTGAGACTTCGCAGTCCGAGGTGGTTACGGCGAACATGACCAAGGTGTTCACCCCCACTCTCACCAACGAAGTAATCTTTAGCTGGGTCTACCTTAACCTGCCCAACTCCTTCAAGGATCCTGCCAAGGTTTCGCGTGATGGGCTTGGCCTGACCTACAACACGCTCTTTAGTCACCCCAACGAAGGCAAGCTGATCTATCCGGAAATGACCGGCTGGGGCGACGGCATCTCCAACCAGCTAAACTCACGATTCG
>Ga0210410_10004945_pt1 | contig 11656 bp, 15 predicted proteins | sample IncBWC4MmetaG_FD_161058 | JGI IMG/M metagenome (GOLD analysis project Ga0210410, IMG submission 161058) | Forest soil microbial communities from Barre Woods Harvard Forest LTER site, Petersham, Massachusetts, United States - Inc-BW-C-4-M | ecosystem: Environmental > Terrestrial > Soil >... | reverse complement strand
TAAGAAAGGAAACAACGTATGGGATGGGTAGAAGATCAAAAGATACTGGACCTATTGACCTTGGTACTGGCCAAGGAACAGCAGATCGCAAATATACTCGAACATGCCGACCTGCCCGGTATGAGGGCCAACATCCTGCAATTGACGCAGGGAGTCGTTACTCTTACCAGCCTGACCACGCAATCACTATCAAGTTTAGAAAGTGCAATCTCAGATTTGGCCATGGAACAAAAGACCTGTTGTCAGACTACACAGGCGCAGTTGGCCAAGCTGTTGCAGATTCTAATACCGCCGCAAGCTGTTACCTTCACCGCAACCATAACTCTGGACAACCAAATAGGAGGAAATCTCATGGCAGCAAAGAAAGCAGTAGGAGTAGCCGGTGATCTTCAGGTCGCCGACAATGGAACCTTTACCGTAACCTTGTCCTTCAAAGATGCCGACGGTTTCGCCACCGGCGTACCCGCGGGACTGAGCGCCGCATACGCCGCTTCCGATGCCGCGCCCGGACCATCAATTCTGACGTTGACGCCGAGCGCCGATACCTCGTCCTGCGCTGGAAGCATCAACCAGACTGTGGCTCAGGGATTGGCTACGGCGGGAACGCCCTTGCCGACTGGTCTGACCGTAAACGTCAGTGCCACTTGGACCGGACAGACTACTCCGGTAAGCGTCACTGCCGCACCGCCGATCGATGTTGTACCCGGACCGGCTTCAACGTTCGTGGCTGCCGACGCCACGCCGTAACCAGAAAAGAAGAACGGATGGCGGTATAAAAGCCGCCATCCTATTTCAATAATAGGAGATGCCATTATGGGTGGATCGAGTTACGACGGAGATTTGAAGAGTTTTCATCAGAGTGTAAAGCTGGGCAAGGCCAAGCCAAGAATTGATCACCGAACTTTGAAGATGGCCAAGTATCTGCCTGCCGCGTTGCCCGCGCCTCCGGTATCAGTAGATTGGTCGGGAGGAGTATCAAGTTGGGGCATGATGGAGAATAATTCTCTCGGGGATTGCACTTGCGCAGGTCGTGGTCACGCTGTACAAGTTTTCACACTAGCCGCTACCGGAACCATGAGAACCATTCCAGACAGTGAAATCGTAGCTGAATACTCACGAGACTGTGGATATGTAGCAGGCGATCCCAGCACCGATAACGGCGGCGTAGAAATTGACGTTCTCAATGCATGGCGTCAGTTGGGCATTGGTGTAGGCGGTGTAGAAAAACTAACCGCTTATGTGGCCGTGTCACCGGACGATCAGATTCACACGAAGCTGGCCGTGCAATTGTTTGGAGGAGCTTATATAGGATTGGCATTGCCAATCAATGCACAGGGTCAGAATGAATGGGACTTGATCGGCGACGGCCAGACCGGAGACAGCACACCCGGCAGTTGGGGAGGCCATGCGGTCTTTGTACTTGCTTACAATACCAAAGGTCCAGTTGTGATTACGTGGGGCCAATTGGTGCAGATGACTTGGAGCTTTTGGGCTGCCTACGTCGATGAGGCTTATGCGTTGTTATCACCGGATTTCATCAACGCAAAAGGCACGTCAGCGAGTGGCTTTGATGTTCAAACGCTGCTGAATGATATGCGGGTGGTAACGGCATGAGAGCCGAAATCAAAGGCCGGAAATCGAAAGGCAATCCGAATTGGGGTAAGTGGCAGCCACCGCGTTTGACTTACGGCCCTAGCCTCACCGAGTTTGAAAGGCTGATCCTGAAATTGGACCTGAAAACCGAGCAGGCTTGTGTAGAGAGTCCGGAACTGAAGCAGTGGGTGTACAGTAACGCCAATCAACGCTACATACCGGAATGGTTGTTGGCCAAGTTGGGGGTAACAGTTCATGTGAGTGCAGGAGACTTGATATGAAACGAATCTTGTTGATGACTTTGTTGATGTCGGCCAGCTATGCCGGTGCTCAATTGACTTTGAGTACGAATCCTGTCAGCGGTGAAGCGCCTTTGTCCGTTACCTTCAAAGCGACCTGCACCACCTGTGTGGCCTACACTTGGAGCTTCGGTGATAACACCGGGCAGACCGTTCCCGGTCCAAACCAGACTCATGTGTACAAAGCCGCGGGGATATATTTCGTGATCGTAGCCGCCGTGGACAGTAAAGGAACCGGATATAATGCACAGGCTACTATCAAAGTAGCCGCGACTGTCGATCCCGAGAACCGGTATTGTGGCGTGGGAAATATAGTGTTAGGTCCAGCCAGCGACGGTCCCGCCAAGTTGCCTCAGAAGTGCCTGAATACTTCATTGGCGAATACACCATCACCGGGAAGTGTGGTGTCATTGGCCACCGGAGGCAATTTACAGGCTGCCTATAACGCTCTGAAGTGCGGTCAGACTTTGAGTTTGGCTCACGGCGCTACATGGGTAGGACCATTTACCTTTGGCAAGAAAAGCTGTACGGCAACGAATTGGATAACCATCAAAACCGACGGGACTTTGCCGCCGGTAGAGACTAGAGTCACAGCCGCAGACTTGCCTCAGTTGGCTACGATTTCCATGAAACCAAACTCGTCTTCAAACAAAGTGACGGGAGACCATATCAGGTTTGTGGGCATTGCATGGTTGAAGCAGGCGGGAGGACCAATTGTAGATTTCGTCGATGTAGTAGGGGCCAATAACATCATATTCGACCGGAACTATGCTCATGGGAATCCGAAAGAAGAAACGCGGCGGTTTCTGAGTTTCAGTGGAGGCAATTACATCGGAGTAGTTGACAGTTGGGTTGACGAGATGCATTGCATTGCCAAAACCGGAACTTGTGTAGATGCACAGGCTGTGGCTGGTGGGGGTGGATCAGTGCCTAACGGCGTCTGGAAGATAGTCAATAACTATTTATCCGCTGCCGCCGAGACCATTATATTTGGTGGAAGCGCGGCGACGGTGACGCCCTGTGATATAGAAGTCAGAAGCAACTATATGTTCAAACCTATGTCATGGAATCCTGTCGATCCGTCTTTTATAGGCACGCAGTACATAGTCAAGAACCTGTTCGAGTTGAAGAATACTTGTCGTCTATTGCTGGAAGGTAATGTATTGCAGAACGTTTGGGGCGGATTCAGCCAGACCGGATTTTCCATCCTGATCGGTCCAAAGAACCAAGCCATAGGCACCGGGAACGTTTGCCCGTTGTGTTATATCTCAGACATAACCGTGAGATACAATGCATCTTCAACGTCGGCCAGCGCATTGCAAATCGGAAACGCACCTAGCGGCAACAATGGATGGGCGGCTGGAGGCCATAACTACTCGATTCACGACGATGTATTCGACAACCTGCAATATGCCGGATGTTATCAATGTGGCCCTTTCACCGGACAGATAGGCAGCAATTATCAGTCAACAAATCCGCCACCTGTCGCTGAGATCATGCATGATGTGTTGCTGAATCATCTCACATTGGTGACAGTGACACCGTGGCCTGTTGCCGGTTTCAAATTCGCCACCGGTATGTTGAATATGAGTGGTCCTCCCGCCGGGAATACCGCCAAAGTTCCACAGATGACGAATATCACTTACGAGAATTCACTGTTCGCCAGCGGTGTGAGCGGATTTTACCCGACTGGCGGCGGAGCCGACAATTGCAGTTGGCCGGGACCAAGCGTCAAGAAGACCTTGGCACAGATGATATCGGCATGCTGGGTGGGAACATCTTTATTCAGCGGCAATGTGGTGGTAGCCTACCCCGGAGCTTCGGCGTGGCCAGCTGGAAACTGGTATGCCACAAGCTGGAGCGCCGTAGGCTTGACGAACTATAACAACGGCAGCGGCGGCAATTACAGCCTGACCGCCACGAGTCCATTCAAAGGCAAAGCCTTGGATGGCAAAGACCCCGGCGCCGATATCGGCCTTGTAAGCCAGTACACCAAGAACGTGGTTAGCGGAGTGCAGCAATGAGTCAGTTCGAACTCAGGCCGTGTACGGTATGTGGGCTTCTGGACGGTGACTACCGCCCAAAGAAAGTGACCTATTGCTCCGTGTGTGATGTATGGTTATGTCAGAAAGATGTAGGCGATGTAGTCCGGAGAGCAGTAGCCGCTTACAAACGTCAAAAGGGAAGACTGAGAAAAGAATGGGACAAGCTCAGGAACCTGATGTTCATGGGCTATGGTGATGAGTGGAGTGTTGTCGATGATGCCGGTGGTGGAGTGTTGTTTGTAGAACAGGTATTGTCCGGAGGTGCGATAGTTGTTCAATTCACCAACTGTGATACGTCAGCAAGTTCTAACTGTACGGCTAATTTCGGTGTGCCGATTACGCCGGGAAACTATATCTTTTGTTACTCAATAGGCACCGGCAATACGACAGGGATCAGTTGCACGATGACTGGAGAGACGATCACCCGGCAGACCGGAACAGCCGGATGCAGCAACAACGCTGGTATAGAGGCCGATTGTTATTTAGCAACGAACGCAGTTGGCGGACAGACAGCTATTACGTGTACACAGAGTACAGGATCGGGTCCGGGAGGACGTTGCATATTCGCGGAAGTATCTTCTCCTTTAGGTGGGAAGGCCAAAGATGCCGGTGGAAATGCTCATTCTGTTGTACCCGCTATGTCCGTTCCGACGAGCGCAGCTACTACTAACCCTGCCGATATTTGTTTGGGCATGGCCGGTAACTCATTTGCCAGTTCCCCCGGATACACGGCTTTAAGTTGGACTCCAGTCATAAATTCTTTTAATTCAAACGGAACTATAATGTTGATGTCAACGATCCCAGGATCAACGGGTGTACAGACGGCAACCGGAACAGCACAGACTGGAGTCTCGAATCAACCACAAGGAGTGCTATGCTTAAAGCCATAAGACTCTTGATGATGTTGTGTTTCATAAGTGTGGTTTCTGTACTGAGCCATGCTCAAGGCACTTGCTCTAATTTTAATGCGGGAGTATGCCCATCGGCTCCATACGCTCCAGCAACCGGAGTGACGAATTTCTATTTCATTAGTACTTCTGGAAGCGATGCAAACTCCGGGGCCTCAGAAGCATCACCTTGGGCACATTTGCCACAGATGCTTACTTTTACTGGAAGTCATACTCCAGTGGCCGGAGACGGTTATATATTGAGAGGCTGTGACGATTGGGGGAATGCGAATTTTCCGATTACTTGGACGCACAGCGGGACTAGTTCAAATTACATTTACATTGGAGTAGACCCCGGATGGAATAGCACATGTGCAACACCGCCAGCATGGACATTGAGTACAGGATATTATCTTAGTTCAGTCATTAAGCCTACATCTGGTAACGCAGGAGGGTATACATTTTCTCCGGTTACTACAGACTTAGGAACTTGTACTAGTGGTACAACCCAGCCCGGATCGTGGAATCAAACAGTTGGAGGAACGACAACCGACACAGCTGGTGGTGGAACATGCACATGGTACAATGCAGGATTGCTCACTTGGAATAGACCAATCTTTGATGCCGGTGCAGCTGTTATTCATCCTCCAGAATGTACAAACTTGAATGCATTCTGGACTTCCGGGTCGTCATCTTTCGTTGTCGTAAATTGGATTGAGCTTACAGGTTATTTTTGGGCATCGGCCAACTCAGGAGGAAGTTGCTCGGGCAATACTTTCTGGGTAGGCGTCAGTACCAGTGCATCAAATGTCCAGTGGAATAATTCCTATATTCACAATTGGACTCACGGGGGTAGTTCCGGAGATATGAACGGAAATGCATTTTCGACTGGATGTGCAACCTGTTTGATGGATCATACGGTAGTAGATAACTTTGATGGCTCGCACTACTCCGGCGGCGGCCAGCAGTGGCCAACAACACATTCCATTTTTGCTTACGCTACGAACGCCATCAAACCGCATATGTCAGGGGAGTATGGTTACAACAACATCTCTCATTTGGGTAACAACGTAGGAGGTAATCATCCGAACTGCATCGAAACAATAGGCGGCATTGTTGGTAGTGGTAACTTCTATATCCACGACAACTGGATTCATGGCATGCCGAACTCCCCGACCGAGCAGTGTGAAACTCTGCAAGTGGGCAACACAGGAGAGACGGATTACGTCTTCAATAACGTTTGGTGCTGTCACATTGGTGGTGGAGACGTGGCTCAATTTCCGCAGAACAATCAACCGAACGTAAATGGGCTTTACTTCATAAATAACGTTTGGGAAGAGGATTTGGGCAACGGTGTTTGTGCAAATGCGTCAAACGCTACCAGTTGGCTCAATGCATTCGTGATGGTGAATAACTTTTGCTTGGTCCCGAACGCGCCGAACGGCACGACGCAGAGTCAGAAATTGATGTCTGGGAGCACGATTACCAGCCCAAGCACTTTGGTATTCTCCAACAACATTGTGGAACAGATCAGCGTAGCCAATGGACATGGGTGTATAGCGACTTCTACTTTTCCATATATGCCAAGCGTGGGATGTCAGGATACAGTGGGTATAGGTAGTAACTTGACAGCTACTTACTGGCCCGGAGGGTTCAGCACAAACGATACGACTTTAGCTTGTCTAGAACAAACAGTGAACGGAGTAGTGCAGTCAGTATGTCCACGTCGAACATCAAACAGTCGTCCTAGTAGTGGAGCATGGGACAGTGGACCTTATGAGTTTTTGAATGCGAAACCAAATCCACCAGTTTTGTTCTACATGTGGGGAGCAGAGTGAATTATTTTCTACAGGACTCGGGTGCCAACAACTGGCAGTTAGGAATCACAACTGCTGGTGATCTAACCCAGACTCCGACTGGAGCACAGACCATCGTGCCTTTAGTTTTGGTGGATGGTAACGGAGTGTATTGGCAGTTAGGAATCACATTACTCGGAGACTTGACTCAGACCATAGTAGGAGCGACGGCAATAACTTCAATAGTATTATTGGACAGTAATGGCAGCTTGTGGGCCGTGACTGTGGATACAAACGGTGATCTGCACCAAGACCTTTTGGTATTCAATGTACCCGCCGGAGCAGCTGACTGTGGGCCAGATTTTCAATGGCTGGGAGGAGACGCTTAGATGAAATGGGAGAACGCTATTACCGTGATAGTGCTTGTAGTAGTATCAGCCACTTTGTTGATGGGGTTTCAGAATACGTCGGCGTCCATTAACGTCGTGCATACGTGGACGGCACTCCAGAATTTTGCGGTAGGTAGCACAGTAGTTACCAGTCCAGCTGCGGCCGATAGATCGCAGAAGATAGCAACGACTGGTTTTGTGATTCCCGGTGTACTTACTTCAACGTCAGGGCCGGTATCCGATCCGGGAGATACATTCGATTTTCAATACAACAATGCCGCCGGAGCTTTAACTTTCAATGCACCGGCTGGTGTACAGAATCTACAACGTTGTTATAAGAACGCCACCGGTAAGTCTGGAGTTATTACGATACAGATGGCAGCATCAAATACAGTGGACATCGCCGGGGCAAACGGATCAGCAGCCGGGACTTTAGTCAGTGGAGGAGCCTTAGCCGATGAAGTATGTATCAATTCCGATACAGCGAATCATTGGTACGGTCATGTGGTGAGTGGGACTTGGACCAATAATTGAGGAGAAGCCATGAAAACTATGAAGGCAGTTTTGCTATCGCTGGTGCTTTGTGGAACGATGCTAGGACAGGCTACGCCACAACCCAAAGTACATCCTAAGGCACAGCCGAAGAAAGGTCTCAAAGCAAAGGTAAACAAAGCTACCGGAGTTACGTCTCCAAGCGTTGCTTTGTCCTGTACTCCAGCTACCACGGGAGGTACGGCCACGAGTTTTAACTTCTATCGGTTTCAATCAACGACGGCGACGTGCCCCGCAAGTCCGGCTTATACCAAGATAGGTACAGGTCCAACCTGCGCCTACACTGATTCAACAGTCGTTGACGGCACGACCTATTGCTACGTGGCCACCGGACTCAATGCTTCGGGAGAAAGTGGGAACAGCAATCAAGTCACGGCTACGGTTCCGGTTGCGGCTCCAAACCCGCCAACTGGTTTGACCGTGGGAACGATTACCGCTAAGAATGTACCTTTGAAGTGGCAGGCACCGTTAGGGCAGCCAGAATACACGCTGATTGCTTACGAAGTGTTCCGTGGTGGAACTCCGACCTTGCCAAGTCCAGGCATGATTGCGCTTGTGCCTAGCAGCGTAACTTCATTCACCGATTCCGGTTGTGGAGGGAAATGCTACTACGAAATCAAAAGCTACAGCATTTCCGGTCTCAAGTTTGTAGTCAGTAAGCCAAGTAATATCGTCGAAGCAGTCGAGTAAGAATCGAGGAGAACATGGCGGTTAAAATTCAGTATCCGTTGTTATTGCATGGCGAGACCAAGTGCCCGAACTGCAATCAGCCGATTGTGGCGATTGCTCCCGGTGTGTACACCTGTCATGGCGGTCACATACTAGAGCCGTATGTGTTGGTGACTTTGAAGGCCAAGCCGCCGCAACAACCTGTCAAAGCATCGCCAGTGCCGGAACAGGTCGAAGACAAGAGTCAAGAACAAGGGCCTCTCATGCCCGACTACGGAGGAGTGTTGAAGCAATGAACGACGAGAAACTAAAGCCGATCGAGATTGCCGGGTTTGGACGGGTGGAAGACTCCCGTCTCAAAGGTTATCGGGGAACAATCACGCATCCGACCTTGCCGTTGGAAAGGACGTTCTGTACCAGTTGCGGAGCGCCTTACGGTTGGGTAAGCACTGAAAGCTCGGCGTTCATAGCGGCCGGAGAAGTGGTAGTATTCTGCGATGCTTGTGAAGCCAAGATGAACAAGCTCGGTGGTGTGCCATTGCCAGTAGCTGCACCACAGGAAGCAACAGAGATTCCAGAACCGTTACGACGGGGCAGCTTGCCGTCGAGATTGGGGGAGTAAGATGGACTTTGAATTTGTCAAGAACAAGATTTTGCTGCTCACCCCAAAATGGGTTGACGATGTAAAAGTCAATCCTAATATGGAACAAGTGTGCAATGTGAAACTGACGGCCGACGGTTTGCAGTGTACTCTGATGTTCCCTTGCGACGGCGGCGAGCTACGAGACAAGAAAGCCTCAATAGGCGTCAGGTTTCCGGTGTATTATCAAGACGGACTGAAGGCTTTCGGTTTATTGAAACTTGGACCGGGAACGTGGAAGGTCGATGGGATTGTGAGTACCGACGCCATGCATGCTTACGTCATTTTGTGCGGTGTTCCAGAACCGGCACCTTGGGAATTAACTGCTGAAGAGAAAGCCTTGAAGATGTATTACGATGAGACAGAGATCAATGCTATGCCTCATCGTGTGGGAGATTGTTAATGCCACACGGATTGCATCCACGAGAGTTCGAGCCAATCGAGAACCGAGCCAAGAGCCGGGAGCACGAAGGCGGATTAGGTTCGACGTTTCAGCCACGGCGTGTGCATCAATGTGCTCACTGTAAAAAGCAGTACGAATGGTCCAACGATCTGGATTTCAGCGACTTCGGCGATGTAGTTGACAACCTGTGTACCGATTGCCGAAAGCTGTTGCGTGAGATGCGAACGAATCATCCGGAGATGAAATGACAGTTGATTACAATCAAGAGGCATTGGGGAAGAAGAATGTGATGATCGCCACTCCGATGCATCGTGGTGTGTGTCACGGAGCCTATACCAGTTCATTAGTCAGACTGGTATGCATCTTCCAGCAATTGGGTATTGAATTCACTTATCTGCCGTGTGAAGGTGATGCTTTGGTACCGCGGGCTAGGAACCGGATAGCCACGCAGTTCTTGAATTCAAAATGTACGCATTTGTTGTTTTTAGATGGTGATATCGAATTTATGTCTGGGGATATCATCGTTATGTTGTCCCATGAGTGTGAGATCATTTGTGCGGCATATCCACTCAAAAGATTGAATTGGGAGAAAGTAGTCAAAGCTGCCGAGGCTGTAACCACAATTACCGCAAAGGAAATGGAACAGGTAGCATGTTCAGATTTTGTGGTCAACTACTTGGACAAAGACTTCGACATCAACCGCGTCTGCCGGGTAGCCGAGATGGGTACGGGTTGTATGTTGATTGCCCGGTCCGTGTTTGAAGACATGATTCGGTGTATTGGGGGTCAACTAGGATGTAAGCCAATGGTCGATGATCCATCCTATGAAGGCTACATTTGGTCGTTCTTCGACTGTGGCCGCGACGAAGATGGCTACTATCAGCCGGAAGATTATATGTTTTGCCAGCGATGGCGGAAGCTGGGCGGCTCAATCTGGTTGTGCCCGTGGATCAAACTGACGCACGTCGGAGAGATGAAGTTTACCGGAAACATCAAGTATGCGTTTCTGGAAGGTGGAAAATTCAACGTGAAGAAGGTTGCGTGATGGCGAATGCAAAACACATGAAGCCTTTGGTAACAACGTGCGTGCCGTTCAGTCGGAATCCGATGCCGGGTTGGGCATTTTCGTTTGCGTCGATGATTCCGCCGATGAATGGGACTTATAATATCGTCAAAACCGAAAATCAACCACGGGATACAGCGCGGGATTATCTAGTGGAAGGCGCGCTGGAAAACGATAGTAAGTTCACATTCTTTCTGGATGACGATGTGACTGTGCCGCCGAACATCTTGCGGTCTTTGCTGTTCGAGTTTGGCAATGTGCCCGACGATGTGATGGTGATTGGTGGAATATATTGCACCAAGACACGGCCAGCCATGCCCTTGGTATTCCAGCATATAGGTGACGGGCCGTTCTATAAGTGGCGAATCGGCCAAGTGTTTCCGGTAGAGCTGATTGCCACCGGGGCCATGATGATTCGCAACGAAGTTTTCAAAGGCATGCCACAGCCGTGGTTCAAAGAAGTGCATACCGTGGAAGACGGTAAGAAGTACGGCCTAATCCCTCAAGATTACAAAGGCCATAATTTCGAGATCAACGATGACGGTTTCTTTTGCCACAAAGTTCGGGAAGCCGGTTTTCGGATCATGGCTCACGGCGGGATGAATTGCATGCATTGGGATGACGCAGGAACGGCTTACGTGTTGCCTGATACGTCCTACCCAATCCAGTGTGAGTTAGACAAGCGCTGGCCATCACCAGCCAGAGACGAAGCCGAACATATCAAGAGAGTCATGGCCGTTTATAAGATGGCCTATGGCTATACGGATTTGCTGCCGATGGATCAAGATATGGCAGCATTAGTACAGGGAAGCTAAGATATCAAGTCTCCGATCTGGGCAAGCACGAAAGGAGGAAGACAAACCAGTTTAGAAGGAGCACAGGATGTATTACTACAGCTGCACAGATCAGGCGACCACCAACGGCTCCGCCAACACCGATACCCTGCTGGAGGATTTTCGAGCAATTGCCGGATTGCGTGCTCAAATTCGTAAGCTCCAGTTAGGCGTCTTCGCTGCCCCGACCGACAACAACGTGCGTATTCGTTTGCAGCGCACCACCACCGCCGTACAGACCACGGGAACGTTCACCGCGCCGAAGCCCAACCAAGTTGAAGCTCCGGCGGCTGCGACCTTGTGGCAGACCGGCACCAACACGCTAGGCACCGGAGTACTGGCAGCGACCGCAATGGTGTCGTTGTCCTACAATATGCGCGGCACCGCGATGTGGGCGGCCTTCATCGAAGATGAGACCATTTCCATCGCCGGAACCGCGGCCACCAGCACCGAGATTGTAATCAACTCGCAGGCCTCCGTGGCCTCC
>Ga0210410_10004944_pt1 | contig 11656 bp, 17 predicted proteins | sample IncBWC4MmetaG_FD_161058 | JGI IMG/M metagenome (GOLD analysis project Ga0210410, IMG submission 161058) | Forest soil microbial communities from Barre Woods Harvard Forest LTER site, Petersham, Massachusetts, United States - Inc-BW-C-4-M | ecosystem: Environmental > Terrestrial > Soil >... | reverse complement strand
ACGTGGTGTTCCTCGGACCGGTGCGCAGCGGCAAAGCGGAGATAGGTTTGGAGTTTTCCGTGCCGCGACCGGCGTTCTGGCGCGTGGCGTTTCCTCCCGAAGACTGGTCGCCGAAGCATCCCGAAGCCCGCACGATTTCGCACGTCCGTGCGGAAAAGTAGCAAGTCTCAGCGGGTTCCGGCCGTTTTTTCTCTGTCCGTGAACGATGAGCTAGCGCTGCGGCAACAGGATTGGCTGTAGTTTTCGTAAAATCCGTTGAATGTTAACACTCATGTTATAACACTGCGTAAATAAAACCGAATCTAAAAAAGTACCGATCCAGACAATGGCGACGATAAACCTACTGAAATTAGCCTTCTCTTATTCCCGCCATGCCATCTTTCTCAGCGGCCCTTTGGTCCAGCCAGCGCTAAGAATTTTCCATACTTTGGAAACTGAAAAGACAGTCATGCGCTGATCTCGCCCATGGGCAAATGGACCATTTACATGGCCCATCGCATCTCACTGTAAATAAACGATTAACGAGATGTTACAAGGCCCACCTTCCGCGAACTTTGGCTGCTTGATTGCTCCTCTATTAGTCTCGAAGTGGAGGATCCGTGGTGAAAAATCTCATAATGATAGCCCTTCTGGCCCTACTCGCAACGCCGAGCCTGGTGCGGGCTAACGACCGGGACGACCGCTGGGACCGCGACGGGCACGATCCCTGGGACCACAACAACAAAAAGGACCACGATGATATTCGTGCCGACCAATTGGCCGGTATCGGCATCGGCGGCGCTGGCTTGATCGGCGTGGCTGGCTACCTCATCTTGCGCAAGCGGAACGCCTCGGTCTAGCCTTGCGGCAGCGCCCTCTTGGCGATCGAAGATCCGAACGTGGCTTCGACCGTCACTTCCCGGCATGCCTGTAAATTCTTCCCCTTCCGTAATGAGTCCTGAGCCGGACACTATTTCGATTTTCCGGCCGGTCTTTCTAGCTTTATTTCTGACCCTCGTCGCTATTGTTGCGGATCAGCTTGCCGCCCCGATTCTTCGTACCTCTTCGCCACTTTGGGCTGCGGTCTGCCTTCTCGCGCTGATTTGGAGGCGCGGCGAATTCGCAGCCCGCCCGGCGAGTGGCTCTCCGGGCCTGAGACTGTCCCCGCTGCGCGTCATGATTTTTGCCGTATTGCATGTGGTGCTGGTTTTTGCCGGGCGCGTGTGGCTGCAAAATCCTCAGGGAGCGATGGACGCCGCCGCGCACCTGGCATGGTCTCTCACCGCTCTAAAATTCACAGTCTTGTTACCCACTCTCGCGCTCCTTCCGCTGGCTTCGTGGAGAATCTTGTGCGCCATTTATCGCCCGGAGTTCGCCGCCGCCTTTGTCGTTCTGGTCACATACTTGCCCCAGCGGATCATGGACACGCTATGGCCATGGTACGGCCAGGTGCTGGGCCGTTTTGTATATCTACTTTCCTGGCCCTTCGTGCACCCGCTTGGTTACATCCAAGAGTCGTTCCCGACACTTACGGGCCCCGCACTGGATGTGACCATTGCCTTGGATTGCTCCGGTTTCCACGGCATCAAACTGTTCGATTATCTCTTTGCATTCGTGGTGCTTTGCGACTGGAACCGCCTGAGCAAAGGCCGGACGCTGGTTGCCTATTTTGCCGGGTTTGCGGCCATGCTGCTCGGTAATGCGTTGCGCATTGTATTCATGGTAGTGCTGGGCAACCGCGGCTTTGCCGACTCTGTCGCGCGCTTCCACCTCTCCGCCGGCTGGATGTTCTTCTCGGTGGCATTTCTGGTTTATCTCGCGGTGGTCTACCGCTGGATGCTTCTCCCGCGCGCGCCAGCGGAGTAAATCCAAAGGCATCATAGAAGGCAAACTTCCTCCCGAGGATGTTCTCGGCAGCCGGTCAAGTGATCGCCAGTACCAGAGAAATCAGACATTAAACGAAGAAAAGACCGGCTCTTTGGGGGCCGCAGGTCACTGCGCTTTTCTTTACGAAAGAAAGCAAGATTGGGAGGGCTCTCCCCCTAGAAAACCCTCCCGTTTGCTGGGCGAGTGTTACTAAACGGCGGCTTCGATCTTCTGGACATGGATGGCGTTGTTGGCGGCGTCGAGAGTCCCTGTCACCAGCACGTCCTTCCCTTCATATTTCCTGGCCGCTTTTGTATGGTCCAGGTAGTACGAGCTGCTCATCTTGGAGTCTTCCAAAACGTACTTGCCGTTACGCTTGGCGAAGTGTCCAAATTGGTGCAGCGCTGAAGCACTCTTGCAGGGATTGTGGCGTTAGGCTGTAGCTTGGCGGGAAGACTGTGGATTGGGGTTGGATGAGAAACGGAAGAAGCGGTAGTCACACACTTCACAGCGAAAGGGCCGGAGAAAAATCAAGACCAGGATTCTTCTTTCCCAGAAGCCTTTACGCCTGGATGCATGAATTCGTTCCGAGTGGCAAAGCGGGCAACTCTTCATTGCGATTCTCCAGATTCGACAGGCAATTTCCACACCAGTGTCCGGCATGGGAGCGGTGGCGTCTGTGCCGTTTTGAACACTTTGCCGGGATAGGCTTGATGAGCTGAACTTAGGAAAATCAAGGAGCTTTGCTTTTCGTTAAAAAGGCGCATGAGAATCTGATCCGGGACCTGCGGGCTGAGAGAATAACCGTTCCATATAGTATTCGACTGCCGGAAAACATGCTTGCGGCGATGAGCTGGAACAAAGGGAGGGAGTGTGCGGTAGAGGACATCGTTTCAAAGGCGATCCTTGCATACTCCTGGCGAGCCAGGGATTCCGCGATGGAACTCCTGCACCAGGAGGGAATCAAAATGCACCGTGCTTACCGATATTTTTTCAGTTCCTTTATTCTTACCGCAGCGCTGGCCGCCCCGGCGGCCATACAAGCTGCGGCCAAGCCGCAGGACAATGGTCGTCAAGAGGAACACCGCCGCGACGACAATGACCACCGCGTCTACGATCGTGCCCACAACGACTACCACAATTGGGACGACCGCGAAGATCATTCCTATCGTGTGTACCTCACCGAGAGGCACAGGGAGTATCACCCCTTTGCTGAAATAAGAGAGAAAGAGCAGCGGGCGTATTGGAACTGGCGCCACAGTCATCCAGACCACGATCACGACGGGCGCTAGTCAGTAGTCCCGTCACGCACGAAGGAAGTCCGTGCGCATAAGCCTGGGAGCGGAGCCGAAATTTGACCGCTCCCATAAGGCGCGGGACAGTTTTGCAATGCGGATGGAGTCCAGCTGCTCGCTGGCGAAGAAGGCGGTTTGCGTCAGTCGTGCAGGACGACGCTCAGGAGCGAGCTGTTGATTTCGAGACCGTCGGTATTGTCGATGAAGCCCAGCTTCTTGAATTTGTTCATGAAGAGATTTACGCGGGAGCGCGTGGTGCCGATCATCTCCGCCAACGTTTCCTGAGACACCTTGGGAAGTATCTTCTGCGGCTCGTCTTTTTTGCCGTAGCGGGCGAGCAGGAGAAGGGCGCGCGCCAGACGTTTTTCGGTGGAGTTAAAAAGCTGGTCGATCAAATCCTCTTCGATGCGGATGTTGCGGGAAAGCATGTAGGCGATAAAGCGGTCGGAGAAGGCATGTTCGGTGTGAAGGACTCGAATCATTTCGTCTTTATCAATCACAAGGACGGTAGTGCGTGCGTTGCTGGTGGCTGATCCCATGCGGATGGGTTGGCCCGCCAGGCAACCTTCACCGAAGAAATCACCTGGTTTGAGAGTAGCCACGACCGCTTCCTTACCGGTGGCATTGACGACGGAGAGTTTCACGCCGCCTTGTTGAAGGTACATGACATGTGTGGCGGCATCCCCTTGGCCGAAGATGGTGGTCTTTTTAGGAAACTCGACAACTTTTCTCGCCACGCCCGCCGAGTCCAGAAAGCTCTGAGCGTTAAAAGCAGCTTTTTGTGCTATCTCGGATCTTCGGGGCAAGACTTGCTTTGGCATGATTGGTGACCTGTATTTTAACATCGTGCCGCACCCGCGCAAACGAAATACAAAAAGATCCCCCAAAAAACAGAACTCCCGTGCCGTGTCCCAGGAAGCGAACAGGAACGGCCAGACAAAAAAGGCATCTCACGCCGGTCCAACGGGCAAGGCAGACTGCCAGTTTTTCCAATAACAATTGCGAGCATCATCTCGACCGAATGGACGTGTCCCCAAAAGGCGACCTAGCTTATTGCGTCGCCGCCGACCAGGACGGGTTGGGATTCGTGCCGAACGACCAACGGAAGAATCGCAAGTTGTACCGTATACAGCGAAACGGCTGCACAAAGATCAAGGCCAGAATCTTGCGTTCCATGACGCTCCTCAGCCTCGATTGATGGATTCGCTCGCTCCGGCACACCGGGCGATTTATCATTGCGAGCCTCCATGCGGCAGTTCCCAATTGCCGCCCAATTCTGAGGTATGAGAACGCCGGTCGTCTGTACTGTTTTGAACAGGGACAGCCGATCGCGTCAATGAACAGCTCGCTGGCCCCTGGCATTGGAATTGCTTCCTAGGGGAGGTGTTCAAAATGGAACAGACGCCGCTTCCCTGAAGGAATATGTTTAGCGTGAGAGGGTCTACCTCCTAGCTGCTCATCTGGATACTTTTGAACCAGTTCGGCGGCCTCTGCGTGGGCGTTTATGTCCAACTTGGCACAGAACGATTTGCAGTGTGAAACGGCGAAGTTCCGGAGGGAGGGCTCGGCTGCGCACCGACGCCGCTCGATCCGCGTCCTGTTCATTCATCGCGACGCGGATGTAGTGGACAACTGTGTGCAAGAGCTGAAGAAAGCGCGATTCACTGTCTGTGCCGATTTGGTTCTGAGTCTGGCGCAGTGCGCGCAACAGCTCCGCTGCCAGACTTATGACATGGTCGTTGCTGAGTATCCCAGTCCGAGCTGGAAAGGATCGCAGGCTCTGCAACTCCTTCATCAAACGGTGCAGGAGATTCCCCTGCTCTTCGTGACCGCGGCCATGGCAAGTGAATCTATCGCAGAACTATCCGCTCGAGGCGCATTCGATTACGTGGAGCGAGAGCATCTCGCGCAGTTGCCCATGGCTGTTCGCCGAGTCTTAAATGAAAAGAACCTGCGCGCCGAACTGGAAGAGGCCGGAAAGGCCTTGCGGCATTCGCAATCGCTGTATCGCGCGCTGGTGGAGAATCCCGCTTACGGAATATGCCGGTGTGATGCCGCGGGATTGTTTGTGGACGTCAACCAGGCGCTCCTGGCGATGCTGGGCTACGAAAGCAAAGAGGAGCTGTTGGCGGCGAATCGCGCGTCAGAGATTGTCCTCGATCTCGGTCATGGAACGCCAGTGTCGGGAAGTTCTCCAGAGCCGGTGCGCATGGAACCGGTCGAAATCGAGTGGAAGCGAAAAAACGGCACGACGCTTAAAGCCAGGCTCAGTGGCCGCGGTGTCTTCGATGAACGCGGAGATTTTCTGAGCTACGAAATTATTGTTGTCGACATCACGGAGCAACGAGCCCTTGAGGAGCACCTGCGGCGGCAGGCCTTGAGCGATTCGCTGACCGGCCTGGCCAACCATCGCCGGCTTTTCGAGGTGTTGCACGCGGAGATCAGCCGGTCCAAGCGCACGGGGCGGGAATTCTCGCTGCTCCTGCTGGACCTTGATGGATTGAAAGAAATCAACGACCGGCTTGGACATTTGCTGGGAAACAGGTCGCTGTGCAGGCTGGCGCAGATACTGGCGGACTGCTGCCGGTCGGTGGACACCGCCGCGCGGCAGGGCGGAGACGAATTTGCTCTAGTGCTGCCGGAGACCGGCATGGGCGCCGCTACATTGGTGGCCAGGCGAATTTGCGATCTGCTCAAAAGAGACGCCGAAGAACCAGCGCTTTCGGTCAGCATAGGGGTTGCCAGTTATCCGCAGGACGCCGATTCCATCGGAACGTTGCTGTACGCAGCGGATCGGGCGCTGTACGTGATGAAAGACAAACGGCCGAGAGCCGCGCGGGCTGGCCAAGTCGCTTAAGCACTCTTAGTGCCTTCGAGGGCTCACTTTTACCCTGACTTGGCGAGAGCGGGGTGAATGGCACTCTGCCGCATCGCGCCAGGAAGTTTAATTTGTTCGGAACGCGGCCCGAAAAACGGGAGGCTAAGATGAAGGAACTTGACTTCGACTCAGATGGCCGGCCGCATAAACGTAAATTGCATCGCCATCTTGACGACGAAATTCACTATCTATTGAACGGGGAAGAACAACTTCTTCAATCGCTCACAGGGCGTGCACCCCTCACGGAAGTGCTGAATAAAATCTGCAGTGCCCTCGACATGCGGATCGGTAACGTGGTTTCGCATATAGCGCTGCCGGAGGATGATTGCAGCGATGTTGCCGCAATCGGCATGAACGCCGCGCTTTTTGGTTTATACGCATTCTGTTCGGAAGCCCTCGTTGCCGAGAACGACGAAGTGCTGGGTTCTCTGGAGATTTATTGCTGCGTTTCACGAAGCCCTACTGGGGATGAAATTCGATGGATTGAACGGGCCATGTGCCTGGCGGCCATTGCCATCCAGCTTGACGATGAGGCAGACCGCCACGGTCCTTGTGACATGCGACGGAATCAGCCGCTACAGCGGCGTGGGCGCGAATGGCCAGTCTCCATGAACTAGTCTTTCGGCGCGCAGATTTCCGTCGGACTGGAAAATCAATAACAAAGAGTTTCCTTCACGTCATTACTGGCGTGGCGGTCTGCGTCATTCGTGTAGCACCACGCTCAAGAGAGAAGTGTTGATCTGAAGTTTTCCGTTGTACTCGATGAAACCCAGTTTCCTGAACTTGTTCATGAAAAAATTGACCCGCGAGCGCGTTGTCCCGATCATTTCCGCCAGCGTTTCTTGCGATACGTTTAGAAGGACTTCGTGGGGCCGGTCGTCTTTGCCATATCGGGCGAGTAAGAGAAGCGTGCGGGCGAGCCGTTTTTCACTCGAGTTGAATAGCTGATCGACCAAATCCTCCTCGATGCGGATATTCCGGGCCAGCATGAAAGCGATGAACCGGTCGGAAAGGGCATGCTGCTCGTGAAGCACTTTGAACATCTCACTCTTCTCAATGACCAGCACCGTGACGGGCGTAACAGCGGCGGCCGTCCCCATGCGAACCGATTGGCCTGCCAGACAGCCTTCACCAAAGAAATCGCCCGGCCCCAGAATGGCCACGACCGCCTCTTTGCCTGTCTCACTCACGACGGAAAGCTTTACTCCGCCTTCCCGTAAGTACATTACGCTCATAGCGGGATCGCCTTGAGCGTAAATGACCTCCGCTTTCTTGAATTCTTTGATTTTTTTTGCCACCCCGGCCGAATCGAGAAAGGCCTGGGCGTTGAATGCAGCTTTTTTCTTGGGCGTTCTTTTGAAGTCTCGGCTGCTGGGATTCACGGATTGCATCTATAGCTCCCTCTGGGAAGATGTGCTGGAAATCGCTGTTAAATGTTTTTGTGGCGCCAGATCGTTGTCCGCCAATAGTTTCTTCTTAGGACCTTGATATTGTTCAGCGGCCGGTTCCCGCCGCATCTGTTCTTCAACCATCTTTCTGACGGTCTCCAGCGGAATTTGCTCGAAATGCGTTTTCAGGTTGAGCATGAAAGCTCCCTCGGAGCACCTCGACGCTAGCAGACCAAAAGTCGTACGGGTCATATCTTTTTGAGAGCGAACTGTCGCGTTAGTCGCCGCCAAAGTGCTCGTTAGGGCTAGGCGGAGGTTTGCTTGGCACCAAACGTGACAAGACCAGCGTTCCCCCCATTTCTTAGCGTTGTCCTATTTGCAGTTCTCGCTACGTGGAGATACGATAGTGTGAGGTTAGTTTAGCGCGTCATCGCCCAGGAGGACTACATGGGGCAAACACAAACGAAAACCGTACCCATGCGCTTCAAGACCATGGTGCAAGCAGATGTGCCGCAGGGCCGGGAAGGAAAGCACAAACTGATTGTCACCTCCATTCTCAAGGACCTCGACCGTCTGAAGGCCGATTCCGCCATCAAGGTTCCCTTGGCGGAATTGGTGCAGTCAAAAGAAAAGGTTCGTTCCGCACTGAATCGTGCCACTCGCAAGGCCGGACGCAAGGTTGCCACGGCTAGCGACGGCTCTTTCTTGTACGTGTGGAACGTCAGCGAGTAGCGGGATTCCCCCGGGCTTTCCCGCCAGCTATCCCCGTGCGCCGGGCTGCTGCCTATAACCCGGATTACGTAACATCTTTAAAGTAATTGTATTCATTATCGCCCTGTAGTTCGCCACCTGGCCGGCCTGCCCGAACAAAATACCAATGTGTCCGCAAATGGACAGATATCTGGTGCTGTGTCTCCTACTATGAGGTTTGTGGGAGAAGCAAAAAAGACCTAAGCGAAACAGAATAACCAATGCTTTAGCCTGAACCTTCCGGAAATCTCAGGTTCCACTTCGTTCCACATTGGCGCATCAGTTCTCGGACCTGCAGAGAGAAAGGGTCAACAACCCGTGGGGCCGGGTGTCTGCGTGCGAAGGAGGAGAAGAATCCGTCATGCCTCTCATTCAACTTGTAGTCATCCTGATCGTGGTCGGCGTTTTGCTGTGGCTGGTGAATCGGTTCATTCCCATGGCGGGAAGCATCAAGTCCATTCTCAATGCCGTCGTCGTGATCTGCGTCGTTTTGTGGCTGCTGAATGTTTTCGGAGTCATTCATTCTCTCTCGCATATCCGTGTCGGAGCGTTTGGCACCTTGGGATGAACGGCAGAGGAAAGGTTTGCAGGCCATAAACGGGAAACAGCAATCGGAAAGAATAGGCGCACCACCTACGACGAGTGACGAGCGCATCAGTACCTAGAGATGAGGCAACACCATGAAATCAGTTGGAATAATCAATGCAGCCGTCATGCTCCTGCTTCTGGGAAGCACCGCGCCGGCATACGGCGGGCAGGAGAAACACGAAGAAAAGGCTCAGCCCGCGCAGCAGCAACAGTCTAAGCCTGAAAAACAGCAGCAAGCGCAAGCTCCAAAGCCACAGCAGCAGCACCAACAGCAGCAAGCGCAGGCTCCAAAGCCACAGCAGCAGCACCAACAACAGCAAGCGCAGGCCCCGAAGTCGGAGCAGCAACATCAACAGCAGCAGGCGCAAGCTCCGAAGCAGCAACAGCAGCACCAGCAGCAAGCGCAGACTTCGAAACCGTCGCAGCAGCAGCACCAACAGCAAGTGACTAAGGGACAACAGGCACAAGGGCAGCGGCAAGGTGGACAACAACGTCAGCAGGCTACCTCTTCACAACGGCCGCAGCGCACCCAGGAAGCACAGGCCAGACAACGCGCCGAGCCGGCAGTCCGCCTCAGTGCCAGAGGGAGCGGTCGAATTTCCGACGAGCGATTCCATTCCAATTTTGGACGTGAACACGAGTTCAGCATTGGCAGGCCAGTTTTGGTAGGCGGATACTCTCGCTTCCAGTACGGCGGCTATTGGTTTGGGTTCGTGGAACCTTGGCCGGCAGATTGGTATTACACCGACGACGTCTACATTGATTACGTGGACGGCGGCTATTACATGTACAACCCCTACTATCCCGGCGCGCGCTTTTCCATCAGCGTCGTAATTTAACGACCGCTCCTGCACGCGGATCGCATGCGATCCCCCGGCGCAGAGATTTGTGAAGCAATAGGAAACGGGCACCCTGGCATCAGTTCAATGGATGCTTTAAAGAAGGAGCAAACCATGCTTGGAACAGTCTTGGTGGTTATTTTGATTTTGGCGCTCTTGGGAGCTTTACCGCGATGGCCGCACAGCCGCGACTGGGGCTACGTTCCGACCGGAGGCGTAGGTCTGGTTCTCGTCGTGGTAGTTATCCTTGTGCTTCTGGGACAAATTTAGATTTTTCTGGGTGGTTCAGGGCTTTTGTTATGCCCTCCCGCCTGAGCGATTACGCCCGTTTCTGTGATCGCGCTCGAAGTCGCTCGAAGTGTTGTTCCGAATAGCAGCCTGCTTTTTTCTTATCCAGGCGGGCCAGGCTTTTTAGGCCAGAGGTGTGCAATGGACGAGTCCAGGCGAAGCGCCATAAAGTTTCTCGAGAAAGAGATCAAGACCTACATGGCCTTGTCTCTTTTCTTGTCGAAGAAGGGCATCAAGGAAGATCTGCGCATGGGAGAGAAAAAGGTGCTCAGCAATCCCTCGTTCTACCAGGCGAGATTGAAGGAAGCGAAAAAACTTGTCCACGAACTCAAAAAGCCGCATTAAAACGCAATCCTCACCAAGCGTCCTTGGCAACGGCCGGCGTCTATGGAGCCTCCGCGCGGTGGCCGTCCTTCTCGTCATGCTTCTTTGTAGCAGTCGTTCCTTCGCATACTCCGTGCTCACCCACGAAGAAATCGTGGACCTGCTGTGGACCGACGAAATCCGCCCGCTTCTTCTTAAGCGATTTCCCGCGCTCACGGAAGACCAGCTCAAGGAGGCGCACGGCTACGCCTATGGCGGCGCGGTCATCCAGGACCTCGGCTACTATCCCTTCGGCAGCGTGGAATTCAGCAATCTCGTGCACTACGTTCGCAGCGGTGATTTCGTTCGTGAATTAATCTTGCAGAGCCAGGATGCCGACGAATACGCCTTCGCCCTCGGCGCACTCGCGCATTATGCTTCGGATATCGCCGGCCACCCCGCCGTCAACGCCGCGGTGGCCATTCAATATCCCAAGTTGAGAGCCAAGTACGGCAACTCCGTGAAGTACGCGGAGGACCACACTGCGCATCTGAAGACGGAATTCGGATTCGACATGGTGCAAGTGGCGAAGAATCGTTATGCCTCGCAGCAGTATCACGATTTCATCGGATTCCAGGTATCCAAGCCGCTGCTGGAGCGGACTTTTCCAATCGTCTATGGAGTGGAGTTGAAAGACGTGTTGGCCCATGAGGATCTCGCCATCGGTTCCTATCGCTTTGCCGTCAGCCGCATGATTCCGCAGATGACGCAGATTGCACTGCGCACCCACAAAAAAGACATGATGAAAGAGAAGCCCGACTTCGCGAAAAAGAAGTTTCTCTATCGGCTGTCGCGCTCCGAATATGAAAAAGAGTGGGGCAAGGACTACACCAAGCCGGATTTCGGAACGCGCTTCTGGTCCGTGGTCCTGCGCTACATGCCGAAAATCGGCCCATTCAAGGCGCTGGCGTTCAACAACCCCACGCCGCAAACAGAAGATCTCTACTTCAAAAGTATCAATACGACCGTGGACCAATACCGGATTTATCTCGAACAAATTCGTACGGATACTCTAACGCTCACCAACTCTGATTTTGACACTGGCAAAGACACCAAGGCCGCCGAGTACTCCCTGACCGACGAAACTTATGCAAAATTGTTGGGGCAGTTGACGGAGCGGAAGTTCGATCTGACCTCGCCGGAATTGCGCGAAAATATTCTGAGTTTCTATTCTGACCTTTCGCTTCCTCTCGAAACCAAGAAGGACCCCACGCGCTGGCAATCCGTTTTGGCGTCGCTTGATCAACTAAAAGTAGTTAGTCCCACTCCAGTCGTAGCATCCAGCCCGGCGAAATAACCTTAACCCAGGCTATCGAACACGTCGTAGCCCCCGCCGGTCCACGACCGGGAGCGCGAGCACACCCCCGGTAGTTTCCAACAAAACGCAAGAGTGTGCTCAAGCGGACAGACACGCGGTTACAG
>Ga0210410_10004940_pt1 | contig 11663 bp, 8 predicted proteins | sample IncBWC4MmetaG_FD_161058 | JGI IMG/M metagenome (GOLD analysis project Ga0210410, IMG submission 161058) | Forest soil microbial communities from Barre Woods Harvard Forest LTER site, Petersham, Massachusetts, United States - Inc-BW-C-4-M | ecosystem: Environmental > Terrestrial > Soil >... | reverse complement strand
TGACGCACTATTCTCACTTGGGACGCGCCTGGTGCTGCCGGGCCACGCGGACTTGCTTCGCGCGTTCGACAAGGGTGAAACCACAAACTTGGCAGCTTCATTGGGGATCGCCGTACCCAAGACCACTCTCGTCGGCGACCGTAAACAAGCGGAGGAAGTTGCTCGCGTGATCGAGTACCCAGTTGTCCTCAAGCCACGCGCCTCCGAAGAACTCTCCCCGGACAACAAACTACGCACCACCGGGCGGCCTCGTTACGCCCGTACCGCCGAAGAATTTTGTGCTGCCTACAAGAACATGACGCGAAGAGCTGCTACCGTGCTGGTTCAGGAATACGTGGAAGGCCAGGGCGCGGGTTACTTCGCCCTGATGCGGCACGGGGAACTGCGAGCGGAATTTGCACACCGCAGGATTCGCGACGTTTATCCGACTGGCTCAGGAAGCGCGGTGCGGGTAAGCGTTGCTCCGCAACCGGAGATTCGCGCTGCCGCCCTCGCGATTCTACAAGCCTTGAATTGGCACGGCGTCGCGATGGTCGAGTTCCGTTGTCAAGAAGGCAAGCCTCCTGTCTTTCTCGAAGTGAATGGGAGATTTTGGCATTCGTTGCCTCTTGCTTGTTATGCTGGTGTGGATTTTCCTGCGCTGCTTGCGTCCATGGCGGAGCGTGGAGATGTTGAACCAGTTCTCCATTACCGCGTTGGGGTTCGCTGCCGCTGGTTCTTAGGCGATTTTCGTCACTTGGGTGAAGTATGGCGGGGCGCTCCCGTGGGATTTCCCGGAAAATATCCGGGCCGGCTGCGCACGTTGGCGTCGGTGCTCACACCCGTTCCAGGGACCGTCCACGATCTTTTTGCCTGGAAGGATCCACTGCCGGAGCTGGGCGATTGGCTGGACTTTGGCCGGCGTGCCTTATCCCGCAAAACGGTTTAGAACAACTTATGCTCAAGGGCGCTCTCCATATTCACAGCACCTATTCGGATGGCGAGTTTACGCTAGCCGAACTCAGGCAGCTCTTTCTTGCTGAAGGTTGCTCGTTCGTTTGTATGAATGACCATGCAGAATACTTCGACAAGGCAAAAGTCGAGGCGTACTCCGAAGAGTGCAAGTCACTCTCGGACGAGAACATGCGCTTCGTTGTTGGGCTGGAGTACAGGTGTGAAAAGCAAATGCACATCTTGGGTTATGGCGCGACGCTGTTAGCCAAGAGTCAGGATCCGCAGACTGTAATCCACCACATCGACGCGCAAGGTGCAATTTCTGTTATCGCTCATCCGAGAGACGAGTTTTTTTCCTGGATTGAAGGTTTTGGAATATTACCCCAAGGCATTGAAACCTGGAACTCCAAGTACGACGGCCGTTATGGGCCTCGGCCGGGAACTTTCGCCTTACTGCGAAGGCTCGCGGAGCGGCGACCAAGCATGCATGCGTTCTATGGCCAGGATCTGCATTGGAAGAAACAGTTTCGTGGGTTGTTTGTTGAACTGGATTGTGAAGCGGCTCAACCGGATGAAATTCTTCGCGCTTTGTCAAAAGGAAACTTTAGAGGACAAAAAGGCGAAATGAAGCTTCCCTCGTCGGGAATTCTCCCAGAAGAATTGCTCATCCAGTTTGCGCATTCCCACGACAAGTCCTATCGCATGCGGCGGGCTTTAAAGGAGGCGAAAACGCAACTCGACCGAGCGGGAGTCAAAGTTCCAGACTCGATCAAAGCCCAATTGCGCAGACTTTTCTAGAGGAGAATGGGTCTAAGCTCCTGCTCGTTCTGTTTCCAGAAATGATTCATCTATTTCAAGTTCGGACAGACTGGCCAGCTTTCCTGCCGGAGTCTCGGTCTTTAGCCAGAACTTCGCGTTAAAATACCGCGGATAAACGGCGCGCATCCATCTTTCTTGAAGGCGTATTCTTCGGTTGGCCTCTGGGACAGTCAAAGAATAGCCACACTCCTCGAGACAAGTGCCCACGAGCGTTTCCAACCTTTTCACTTCGTCCTGGGATAACTTCTCCTTCCACCGATTCACAGGATTGCTCGGGTTCTTCTCTACGCGAAACGAAGAGTTCGATTCACTCAGCCTGCCAAGGCTAGCCTGACGAATGCGCGTATAGTCCAGATCATGATCGATGAACTGGCCAAGCGTCTTGAGAACTCGTTCAGGTTCGCCCACTAATTCTTCGTAATGAATCTCGATGTAGTCGGCTGGGATTCTACTCCCGAAACACTTTCCGTGGCGCACCATCCATTCCCAATACAATGCGGTCGCCTGCAAACTTCGCGATCCGCGGTCCCAGGAAAGAGGCTGGAATCCACCCATTTTGCTCAACGACAAAGCGATGTCCCGCCCATCTCGAAGCATGTGTACGACAAGCGCCTGCGGCAAGTCTGCCTTGATCTTGTCAATCCGCAGAATGTTATCGGGATCATAGAGCGCCCAGCGTTGGGCGTTCTGACTGCGAGCGATTTCATCCATCACAATACTCATGAAGTCGCCACCCGTCCGGCATTCGGCAAGCAACTTTGCCGACAGCAAGCCCGCGTCCAGTCCCGATCTCCGGAAGCCCTTGCTCTTGAGCCAGGCCTGCACAGCGCTTTTACGGCTCTGGAGATTGTCGAGATTTCCGAATCGAGGTATGAGCGTCTTATAGACGGGCAGATAGCCGCGGTAAACCGCAAATCCGCCCGAGGAGAGCAACATGTCGTAAAGCAGGTTCGTTCCGGAGCGATGACAGCCGACGACGAATACTGGGCTTGTGCTTCGTTCGTAGGCCAGACTAGTTTGCAGATGCTTTTCCCCGGTCGCGCTGGTATTCGTGATGTGCAAAGTCGAGTCCAGACTATTTACGCGCTGATTAATTGTCGTTCGATTTTCGTGTTTTGTGATTGCAAACTCTGATAAACGTCGAGCCATTGCCTTCGCACTGCATCCCAGCGGTAACGGCGGGTTTCTTCATAGGCATTCGCCGACACTCGCGAAGCCAGTTCAGGATCGCGCAATAACACGATGACGTTTTGAGCAAGTTCGTGAGCGTTTCCAACCTTCGAAAGCAACCCGGTTCGCTCATGCTCAACGAGGTAATCCATTCCTTCCGGCGCGGTTGTAACTACAGGCGTACCGGAGGCGAAAGCCTCAAGGACGGAAACCGGCATGTTGTCCAGTTTCGATGCATTAATAAAGATATCGGCCTGATCGTAGAAGCGGCCGATCTCCTCACGAGACGCAACGCCGCAGACATGAACGCCGGAAACACCTAACTTCTCAACGAGTTCCACGATAGGGCCTTGCGTCGGACCTTTGCCCACCAAGTCCAGGCGGGCGTCAGGAAAGGCGCGCTGGATCTCGGCGAACGCCCGAACCACAACGTCGATGCAATAATAAGGATGAAATCCTCGCGTACAAACCAAATGAGGCCTTAGCGGCCGCCGGATTCTGTAGGAAAACTGAGACAAGTCCACAATGTTGGACGCTACCTGCGCTTCGAGTCCGCACTCCCGAAAGACATCTACAAGATACCCCGAAGGAACCACCAAAATATCTGCCTTCGCCAAGATAGGGCGCGCACTGCGAAATCTGCGCAGGTGATCCCGTGCCTCACCACTGTGATAATGAATGAGCGTCTTCTTCCCGCGCATGACTCCGACTAGCCATGCCGGCATCGGCGCCACAAGAAACGACCAGTAGGACGCTGAAAAAATATGAACTACATCGGTGTCCTTTAGCCCCCGCCATAGCGACCAACCGTACAGCGGGGAACGCACAACCGTTCGCAGCAGGGGAACTCGCTCGATCCAGCGGAGTCCATGTGGGAACGTTGGATCGATGGGAATGAAGTCGGCCTTGATGGCAGGATCGTTTCGCCAATTGCGGAGGAGTAGGTCCGCCTGGACCGATTGGCCGCCGACGTAGCGCAGCGACGCCGCCACAATCGTTACTCGCAAGGGATTACCAGCAATGCGGTGAATTGAGCAGTCCAGCCTCAGCGGCTTCGGTCTCCGGCGTTTCTTTTCCAGGAGTTCGGTATACAGTTCCTCGTGCCGCTTTTGCATTTGGTCGAGCGTGAAGTTCGCGCGAGCATATTGCTCCGCGTTCCGCCCAAGTGCGGCGCGCTGGTTGGCATCGCGAAGAAGGCGCTCGACAGCACTCACTAGCGCGTCTCGATCATTCGGCGCGACCAGAATTCCCGTTTGTTCATTGATCAGTTCGGGATTGCCTCCGACACTGTTCGCCACAACCGGCAATCCCGCCGCCATGGATTCCATTATCACGTTGGACAAGCTCTCAGAGGCGGAGGGCAATACTGAGATATCTATTGACGCCAACACAGCCGGAATATCGCGGCGATCACCCAGGAAAAGTACTTGCTTACCCAACCCGAGCGACTCGGCTTGACGTTCCAGTTCTGGACGCAACGGACCATCGCCTACCAGCACAAACTCCACGTCCGGGAACCGGTAGTGAATCGAAGCCGCAGCTTTCACAAACTCCGAGTGCTGCTTATACCGCGCGTTCATGCGCGCGATCATCCCCACCCGCAAAAGCCCTCGCCGGCGGGGCAGCGCAGCTTCGGTTTTCGTGAACGCTGTCGCGGGCAGACCGTTGCCAATGACCGCGATCCGATGCTGCGGCACTCCACGGTCGAGCAGCCGATCAGCGGCGGCTTGCGAATTGCAGATTACGCTGTCGCACCAGCGGAACATCGCGAACTGAACCCGCGACTGCGCCCAACTGAGCAAGTCGCCCAATTGCCGCTGGCTGCCGATCACAACCGGAACTCTCGCCATGCGCGCGGCGGGAATCAAGGTGAGGTTGGCATAAAAATCAAAGGAGTGCGCAATTGCAATTTCAGCTTGCCGAAGATGCCGGCCCAGCTGGAATCTTGCTCGTAGCGATTGCATTCCATACAGGCTGCCGCCGAGCCGAAACTGCGGAATCTCACCTAACTCATCGAGAAAAGTGCCTCGTTGGCGAATGCACCCCAAGTGCACCCGAAAATTGGCCGGATCGAGCGACTGGGCCAGAGCTGAGAATTGACGCTCGCTGCCGCCTGTCTCCAAGGTTTGGATCATCAAGAAAACACCGCGAGGGTCTGTGGCTGCCGTCGCATCAGTCCGGGCGCGTACAGCAACCGTACCGGGTAACTCCGGCTCGAGATAGTGCGGCTTGATCATCCCGTACCCCCGAGCAAGCTGGCATGGTCGGGCTGCTGCGCCCAATCGCGGGTCTTGAAAGATTCGAGGAAATTACGATGCCATAATTCGAACATCAGCACTCGCCAGATACGGGGCGAATGATCCCTTCGACCTTGAAAGTGTTCATCGAGGAGCCTTCGCAGACTGGTGGAATTGAAGTAGCCGCGCTGCAGCGTCCGCGGCTCAAGCAAAACGCTCAGGATTAAATCTTTCAATTCATGGCGCATCCAGTGAACCAGGGGCAGAGCAAAGCCTTGTTTGCGGCGATATAGAACTTCTTTCGGAACCCCCAGCTTTTCCGCCAGCTTTCTTAGGATGTACTTTGGTTTGCCGTTGCGCGTCTTCCATTCCACCGCTAACCCAGTCACCCATTCGAGAAACACATGATCGAGCATGGGCACGCGGGCCTCAAGCGAGGTCAACATGCTCATGCGATCCACTTTGGTGAGAATGTCTCCGGGGAGATAGGTCTTCGTGTCCAGATACAAAACCCTGCTTAGCGGATCGTTGGCCGCGGCTCGGTCCAAGTAGTCGCGAAAGAGTTGCAACGGTTTCGAAGTGCCTACAAAATCATCGGAGAGCAGAGCCATTTCCCTCTGAAACGGCTGAAAGGAAACTCCTTCAGTGTAGCGATCCTGCCACGGCAACGAAATGCTGTAGGCCAGACTTCTTCCAGGAACTTTGTACGGAATCCAGGGATGAATCTGCTCGCGATACAACCGGCCTGCCCACGGAGGTATCCAGTCATGCGAGCGTTCCTGCAAATGGATGCGATAACGGTCATAGCCTGCAAAAGCCTCGTCCCCGCCGTCGCCAGAAAGGGCAACGGTAACGTGCTTGCGAGCCAGACAGGACACGTAATAAGTAGGAAGCATGGAGGAGTCTCCGAAGGGTTCCTCCAACGAGCGCGTAAGCGTTTCCACGGTATCGACGACATCCGGCTCCAGAATCAACTCGTGATGTTCGGTGCCGAAGGCCTGGGCCACGATGCGTGCAAAGGGTGCCTCATTGAACTCCGCATCGCGAAAGCCAATGGAAAAGGTCTTTACCGGACGCGAACTCGCTCGTGCCATCAGAGCAACCACAACCGATGAGTCCGTGCCTCCGCTCAACATCGCGCCCAAGGGAACGTCGGCAATCAGACGAATGCGAACCGCTTCCGCCAGCAAATGCTCCAACTGCTCCAGGCACTCGTCTTCACTCTTTGGCGAGTGCGTACCGTACTGGGGCAGATCCCAATACTGCCGGATCTTGATCTCTCCATTTCCGAAAATCAGAAGATGGCCAGGAGCCAACTTCTTAATGGATTCGAACGAGGTTGCTGGATCAGGAATATAGCCGAAGTACATATACTGGAGCAGGCCTTGCCGATCGATCGTCGCCAGCTCGGGAGCGACCGCGAGAATCGCCTTGATTTCGGATGCGAAGAATAGCTGTCCGTTCTGCAGTGCGTAATACAACGGTTTCTTCCCAAGACGATCCCGAGCCAGCAAAAGCCGCTTTTTGCGTTCGTCGTAGATGGCGAATGCGAACATGCCACGCAGTTTGTGGACGCAGTCTTCTCCCAGTTCCTCGTAAAGATGAACGATTACTTCCGTGTCGCTATGTGTGTAAAAGCGATGACCGCGGCTTTCCAGTTCCTGGCGAAGTTCGGGGAAATTGTAAACCTCACCGTTGAAAACCACCCAGATTGTCCGATCTTCGTTGAAAACGGGCTGATGGCCTCCGGCGAGGTCAATGATGCTAAGCCGGCGCATTCCCAGGCCCGTGTGATTCTTGACGAAGATACCTTCATCATCCGGTCCGCGATACACGATCGCCTGGCACATGCGGTGAATTGTCTCTTCGTCAACTCGGCTCTCGCCTTTTTTCCCCACGATCCCAGCAATGCCGCACATGCATTAGCCTTTCAACACCGCTTCGGAAGCTCTATTTTGTGGCGCGGTCGCAACGGCTTTGCGAGACAGCAGTCGATAGTCACGGTATTGCCCCGGATTGCCTTCGCGCCCGTCGCAGGCAGCAAAAATAATGTTGGCCATCTCTCGCGCGGAGACGAAGTGCAAAATCTCATCTCTTTGGTGCGCGCCCTGAACGAGTTCACGAAGAAACTCGCACATGGCATCGCCAAGCACGGCAGTGTGCTGCGTCGGGTCCATGCTGTGACAATGAAGCTTAATGAACAACCAATCCGGTCGGCCCGCGACACAGATTGCCGCACGCTTCCAGAGTCGGTGGCGCGAAAGACTTGGCGGATTCGCGGCCGTCAAGGCTCCATTCTCAATGCTGAAGCGGCGGGAACGACGCTGCGAATCGACGTCCAACATCAACGGCCCTTGGACCATGATTGGCAGAGTTTCCGGCGGCCTGCCTCGCTGAAGATCGCGACCCCGGCGATGGGGCGCTCTTTGACTCAGCGGCAAGCTGCACTCGTAGAGCGAGTTGATCTTGGAGATCTGCGCGGGATGAAAGTATCCGGTTGGCAGAGTCATATCCGCGTAACAGCCGGTTTCAGCCAGCACTTGCATTTCGGAGTCTACGCCGCAAGCAGCGCCATTCGCTGAGTTGGCAAGCGCAAAATTGCCATGAACGAAAGCGTACTGGGGAGAGCAATCATTGTCGACGTAGCTGAGGGCCCCATGTTTACGCGCCAACGCGTCGCGAAAATCCATGATCGTCCGGCGAGTATTCTCAGCCGTGTCTGGCGCTTCCATTCCGTGATGCAAGTGAATTTCGATTTCCCCCCAGCCGGCGTCGCAGTGTTCCGCCAATTGCCCGATCAGACCTGCATCGTACTGTTCCGCTGGATAGAAATACGTATGTTTGAAAGTGTATCCATCGGCATCGGGCCACTTGTCCACGAGCCTTGGGTACTTGTCACACCACGTCTCTAGGCGTTGGATTTGCTCCTCATAGGAGGCGCGGGCGAATCCGTTTCCCGGCACGATCGCGGGCTCAAAATGATCGGCCAGCGCAATCATCAGATGCACCGGGCCGCGTGGCACTCGCCGTGACATCATCTGCCAGAAATAATTTGGCAGCCACCGCGTGCCGTACGAAAGTTTGGAGGCGATTGTCATCTTGCAAATGCCCCGTCCGCATCAAACCTAGCCATTCTCGCCTCGATCGTTGACAGCACTCCTTGTGTCTCGCTCATGAACGCCAACCTCTAATTTCGAGTTCAGGTGGAAAGTGATCCGGACATTACTGCGCTTCCTTGTGGGCCGGTGACACGAATGCCGGGCTTACGCCCGCGAACTGCAACCGGAGTTTCTGCTACATGCAGGTCCTCCAACCCGCAACTTTCGAACCAGCGGAACACTTGTTCATAGGTATGTTTGGATTGGTATTTTGGAGAATACCAATCGAACGTATCCAGAATTCTAGCCTCGGGGTCGGGTTGTCGATTCACCGGGAAAACATGATGGACAAGGCCGGCAACCGGTTTCCCGACCCCCGGGATGACTCGCAACCCACGATCAAGGTGATATAAGACGGGCACGGCCACTCTTAAGACGCGGTGGAGCGCCGGAGCAGACATACGGTTCGTGTACTTACGATAGATATCCGTGAAGCGGTACCATTTGTTATATCCGCTGTACAACCACACCGCCATCGTGCCGCCGGGTTTCAAGTATTGGGGAAGAATCTTAACCGCGGCTTCGCAATCCGGCGTGTGATGCAACACTCCCAAACTGTAAATGCAATCGAAACTTTCGAGTTCAAAAGGCAGGTAGAAGACATCGGCTTGCAAAGCCAGAAAATCTCTGCCGGCAAGGTTGCGAGCGGCGACCTCGGCTGCCGCGCTCAAATCAATGCCGACCACCCTGGCTCCCCACCGGGTTGCGACCTCAGCAAAGCGGCCCATCCCGCAACCTACGTCGAGCACAAGTTTTCCTTCCAAGTCCTGGGGATTGAGTCCTGTCTTGATGCGGAAATGATGCTCGGAATCGCGGACTTCGTTGCTATCCAACTGCGTGCGCGCGTATCGCTTCCACTGAAAACCGAAGGTGTCCGCATAGTTTTGCGCATCCACAAAACGGGCCACTCCGTTCACGCTGGGGATGCTCCGTCCGCACCCCGAACAGCGGTATCCGGTACCCTGCTGATTCAATGGTCCCCGGCAATTTGGGCAACGCAGCAAGCCGCGAACTTCATCGGGGAAAAAAGACTGCATTAGATGTTTAGCCAGGCGCATAGATCTCCACAGAGGTTCGAACCAAACGGACTGCGTTCGTTGAATCAGGGACTGTCGCCAGTTCTCGCCGCTGCAGGATTGTCAAGAGAGCGGACGTGTAACCGACGGTAAAGTATGGGAAAAACTGATACCCCTCCGGAGCAAAGAGCGCCCCTACGACAAATCCGACAAGTGAACTGTGAAGAGCGCCGACAAACAAGATGGTCTCCGGATCCAGATCGTGCATTTGGCGCAATTTCTTGAGATTGGAGAATCCTCGCGAGAAGAACAGCAAGTAAAAAATAAGCGCGGGAATACCCCCTTCGACGGCGATCTGAAGGTAGCTCATGTGAACTTCATGCCAGTCGCCCGAATAGGTGATGAAGTTACCGATGCCAAGCCCAAAGATCGGATAGTGCTCAATTCCTCTCAGCGCCTGTTCCATAAGATATTTTCGCGCTTCAAAGGAACCGCGGGCTCCCAGATCGCTATTGGACGAATCCTCCTCCGCGGCTGTAGCAACCAGCCTTTCTTTGAGCGTACGACCGGCAGAAAGCATAATCAGAACGCCGAGAACGCCAGTTGCCAGAATCAGGAACGGTCTTTTTCCTTTGACCCCAAAATGCCACAGGCAAACCGTACCGGCAACGACCAGGTCGACAAATCCCGCGCGGGAGGCGGTCAAAGCCAGGGTCACGGACATCATCAACATGGCGCAAAGCCAGATAACCTTGCCAATCCCGCTTTTTGCACTCAACAGGAATGCCAGACAAAAAGGAAGAGAAAGAACGATCGAAAAAGCCAGATCGTTAGGGTTCGAATAGATGCCTCCGAGGACGCCAGCAAGGCGTGGTTCATTGTGTCCCTTCGCGACTGAGACCAGCGCGATCACTGCCACGCATGTTGCCTGAATGAAAATTACGCGTCGGAACTTCGCGAAGTCCGTTACCAATAGATAGGTAAGCAGCCAGACAACATAGGACTTGGAAAAATCGATTGCGTGGAAAAGCGCGCCTCCCGGCCATATCGGCGAAAAGACCGCCGAGAAATAGAAACCCGCAATCAGCGCAAGTAAATAACTCGACTCGCGAGGCAGTTTGCGAAGGACCCGGCTGCTCAGGCCACCAATCTTATAGAGCCCCCAAAGCGCAAAAATCCCCGTAATCTTGGCCAGCGGAATATATTTCAGGCCAGGCACCCAGTCTTCCGGCCGGGCGCAGTAAACCACGTAGAATGCACTCAACCAGAAGAAAGCGCTGCTGACGGCTTTGGTCCCTGCCGCCGACAGCCTGCCACCAGTCTCGCCGATATACTCCGACACTGCGAAATTTCCCCTCGCCATCACCAGCGTCGAATGCTGAGAATCACCAACGCTGGAATCTACTTACAGACTTCTACGATCAGGTTGCCTTCCGTCATCCCCAACACCGAGGACCCCACCCTCTCAATCCGCGCCAGCGCAGGCACTTTGGAGAAAATCCCGCGGGCCCTCGTGACTACGACATTCACCTCCCGGAAACCGATTAGCCGGCAAATGTCGTGAATGACTTCCGCCGTGTTCGCTCGATAGTGCGCCGGATATATATCCGAAGGGTCGCGCTTTTCGATGACCCTCGATGCCAGCAAAACCTTCAAGCCTTGCGGCAGCCGTTCTGCGAGGCGAACAAAGTAGCTGCGAGCACTCGGCGTTCTGAACATGAACCACCCTCCAGACCTCAGAACGCGAAAGATTTCGGCAAACGCCAGCGACGGATACTTCAAGTGTTCAACCACGACGTTGGCCGTCACCAGATCAAAACTTCCGGCGGCAAAGGGGAGGGTCTCGACGGTTCCCACGGTTCGCCGGGTGATGGTTCGATGCCGCGCAACCGCCTGCCAGTCCGGGTCGAGACCCACAATATTCGCCTTGGATAGAACCGCTTTTTCACGTTCGTGTTCCCATTTCCAATCGAAATGCCATCCGCAACCCACATCCAGCCAGTCCGGCCGCGTCCACTGCTGCAGCCGATTTGCGACTAGCGAGACGTACAAGTCGTGCGGGTGTACCGCGATATTGTCATTCGCGCGAATCACCAGGCGGCAACCGTTGACGGCACCGTTTTCGTCCAATCGCCGCAGATCTGCCGATGCAAGCACTTTGTGATCCGCCTGTTCTTTCGCTCGAAAGTAGATTGAGCAACAATAGTTCCTGCACCGACGTCAACAACTAACCGCCCCAAACCACTCTACGTCCCCTAACGAAGCATGCAAAAGCCACCGCAGCCGCCGTATTCAGAACCACAAACGTGAATGCCGCATCTGCGATCCGG
>Ga0210410_10004939_pt1 | contig 11664 bp, 7 predicted proteins | sample IncBWC4MmetaG_FD_161058 | JGI IMG/M metagenome (GOLD analysis project Ga0210410, IMG submission 161058) | Forest soil microbial communities from Barre Woods Harvard Forest LTER site, Petersham, Massachusetts, United States - Inc-BW-C-4-M | ecosystem: Environmental > Terrestrial > Soil >... | reverse complement strand
CACGTCTCTTTTTCCGTGCGCCGGCAAGGCGCGCGGCCCGTGAGGTTTCGCGTGGCGCGCGCGAACACCTTAGAGGGCACAGTGCAACTGACGGAACTGATAGAAACCACGGTCTCGGGCATGGGCTACGAGCTGGTCGATCTCGATCGGACCGGGCGCGGCATGCTCTGCGTCTATATCGATCAGCCGTCCGGCATCGCGATCGAGGATTGCGAAAAGGTCACGCGTCAGCTCCAGCACGTTCTGACGGTTGAAAACATCGACTATGAACGGCTCGAGGTATCGTCGCCGGGGCTCGACCGTCCGCTCAAGAAGCTGGCGGATTTCGCTCGCTTTGCGGGCAGCGAAGCGGTCGTTACATTGAAAAAGCCGTTGAACGGACGCAAGACGTACCGGGGCATTCTTCATGCGCCGAACGGTGAAACGATCGGTTTGGAATTTGAAGGGGAGGAAGGCGCCGCGATGCTCGATTTCACCGTCGCGGATATGGATCGTGCACGCCTCGTCCCGCACGTTGACTTTAGGAGCCGCAAATAATGAGTCGCGAAGTGTTGATGCTGGTGGATGCGCTGGCGCGCGAGAAAAACGTCAATAAAGATGTCGTGTTCGCTGCGCTCGAAGCCGCCCTTGCTTCGGCCACCAAAAAGCTCTTCGAGGAAGACGTGGACATTCGCGTGCACATCGACCGTGAATCCGGCGAGCACGAGACCTATCGCCGCTGGCGCGTCGTGCCCGACGAAGCGGGCTTGCAAGAGCCGGACCAGGAAATCCTGCTCTTCGAGGCGCGCGAGCAGCAGCCCGACATCCAGATCGACGACTACATCGAGGAGGCGATCCCCTCGATCGAATTCGGTCGAATCGGCGCCCAGGCTGCCAAGCAGGTCATTCTGCAAAAGGTGCGCGATGCCGAGCGCGAGCAGATCCTGAACGATTTCCTCGAGCGCGGCGAAAAGATCATGACGGGCACGGTGAAGCGCCTCGACAAGGGCAACTTCATCGTCGAGTCGGGCCGCGTCGAAGCGCTCTTGCGCCGCGATCAGCTGATCCCGAAGGAAAACCTGCGCGTTGGCGATCGCGTGCGCGCCTATATCGGGAAGGTCGACCGCACCGCACGCGGCCCGCAGATCGAGCTCTCGCGCACGGCGCCCGAGTTCCTGATGAAGCTCTTCGAGATGGAAGTGCCTGAAATTGAGCAAGGCCTGCTCGAAATCAAGGCGGCGGCTCGGGATCCGGGCGTGCGCGCGAAGATCGGCGTCGTCGCTTACGACAAGCGGATCGATCCGATCGGCACTTGCGTCGGCATTCGCGGTTCGCGCGTGCAGGCCGTGCGCAATGAGCTTGGTGGCGAGAACGTCGACATCGTGCTATGGTCGGAGGATCCCGCCCAGTTCGTGATCGGCGCGCTCGCGCCGGCAGCGGTTCAGTCGATCGTCGTCGATGAGGAAAAGCACTCGATGGACGTCGTCGTGGACGAAAACGAGCTTGCGGTCGCCATCGGCCGCAGCGGCCAGAACGTGCGTCTTGCCAGCGAACTGACCGGCTGGCAGATCAACATCATGACACCGGACGAGTCGGCGCAAAAGCAGGATCAGGAGCGCGGCCTGCTGCGCGACCTGTTCATGGCGCGACTCGACGTGGACGAGGAAGTGGCCGACATTCTCATCGACGAAGGCTTTACGAGCCTCGAAGAAATCGCCTACGTGCCGCTCAACGAGATGCTCGAAATCGAGGCATTCGACGAAGACACAGTGCACGAACTGCGCAATCGCTCGCGCGACGCGCTTTTGACGATGGCGATCGCGAACGAGGAGAAAGTCGAGAATGCGGCGCTCGACCTGAAGAGCCTTGAAGGCGTCGATGCCGATCTGACGGCGAAGCTGGCCGCGCATCAAATCCAGACGCGCGACGAGCTGGCGGAGCTGGCAGTCGACGAATTGGTCGAGATGACCGGGATGGAAGAGGAAGCCGCGAAAGCGTTGATCATGAAAGCACGTGAACACTGGTTCCAGTGAGTGAACGACCATGGCGCACTGAAACGAAGGCGGCCGGATGGCCGCGTGACCCGATGCTAACCGCAAGGAATCAGTCCTTGCACTAAGAGGAATGAATGGCGAGCAACAACGTAGCCCAATTTGCCGCGGAATTGAAAATGCCTGCTGGAGTGCTGCTCGAGCAGCTCCAGGCAGCGGGTGTCCAGAAAGCGAGTGAAGACGATGCCCTGTCCGAGTCGGACAAGGCGCGTTTGCTTGATCACTTGCGCAAAGCGCACGGTTCGACCGACGCGGACAAGCGCAAGATCACGCTGACCCGCCGGCACACGTCGGAGATCAAGCAATCCGACGCGACGGGCAAGGCTCGCACCATTCAGGTCGAAGTGCGCAAGAAGCGCGTCTTCGTGAAGCGGGATGAGGCGAGCGATTCCGGCGCGGCGGCGGACGCAGGCGGCCAAGCGGCGGCTGAAAGCGCCGAATTGCAGCGGCGCGAGGAAGAGGCGCGCCGTGAGGCCGAGCTGCTCGAGAAGCAGGCACAGGAGCTCAAGGAGCGTCAGGAGCGCCTTGAGCGCGAGGAAGCCGAGCGTCAGGCGCGCGAACGGGCGGCCGAGGCGGAGCGCCGCCGTGCCGAGGAAGAGGCGGAGAAGAAGCGCGCCGAAGTGGCCGCGCGCGAGCAGGCCGAACGCAGTGCGACTGACGACGAGCGTGCAGCCGCCGAGCGCGCGGCGCAGCGCGAAGCGGCCAAGAAGGCCGAGGACGCTGCGCGCGAGGCCGCCGAGAAGGCGCGCGCCGAGCAGGAAGAGATTCGCAAGCGCCGCGACGCGGCCGAGGCCGAAGCGCGCGCGATCCGCGAAATGATGAACACGCCACGCAAGGCGCAGGTGAAGGCGCCGGAGCCCGCACCGGTCGCGAAGCCGGCGGAAGCGCCGAAGGCCGCCGAAGCAAAGGGTACGCTGCACAAGCCGGCGCGTCCGGCCGGCGAAGGGGCTGCGGCCCGTCCGGCTGTGCGCAAGCCGGCGCCTGCGGCGGCTCCGTCGACCTCGGCGCCCTCGGCGCCGTCGTCCGATAAGAAGAAGCAGGGCGGCAAGGGCGGTTGGCAGGACGACGCGGCGAAGCGGCGCGGCATCAAGACCCGCGGCGATTCGAGCGGCGGCGTCGATCGCGGGTGGCGCGGCGGTCCGAAGGGTCGCGGCAAACACCAGGAAGCCGCCACCTCGTTCCAGGCGCCGACCGAGCCGATCGTGCGAGAGGTCCATGTGCCCGAGACGATCACGGTGGCCGATCTCGCGCACAAGATGTCGGTGAAGGCGTCCGAGGCCATCAAGGTGATGATGAAGCTCGGCCAGATGGTCACGATCAACCAGATGCTCGACCAGGAAACGGCGATGATCATCGTCGAGGAGCTCGGGCACCATGCGGTGGCGGCCAAGCTCGACGATCCCGAGGCGCTGCTCGTCGAAGGCGAAGCGAGCGATGCCGAGCAGTTGCCGCGTCCGCCCGTCGTCACGGTCATGGGCCACGTCGACCACGGCAAGACGTCGCTGCTCGACTACATCCGTCGTGCGAAGGTCGCAGCGGGCGAAGCGGGCGGCATCACGCAGCATATCGGCGCCTATCACGTCGAGACGCCGCGCGGGGTGATCACGTTCCTCGATACGCCGGGTCACGAGGCGTTCACGGCGATGCGCGCGCGGGGTGCGAAGGCGACGGATATCGTCATTCTGGTGGTGGCGGCGGACGACGGCGTCATGCCGCAGACGAAGGAAGCCATTGCGCACGCGAAGGCGGGCGGGGTGCCGATCGTCGTGGCGATCAACAAGATCGACAAGCCCGAGGCGAATCCCGAGCGCGTCAAGCAGGAGCTCGTCACCGAAGGCGTCGTGCCGGAAGAGTACGGCGGTGATTCGCCGTTCGTGCCGGTGTCGGCGAAGACGGGTGCAGGCATCGACGATCTTCTCGAGAACGTTCTGTTGCAAGCCGAAGTGCTCGAGCTTAAGGCGCCGGTCGAAGCGCCCGCGAAGGGTCTCGTCATCGAAGCGAAGCTCGACAAGGGCAAGGGCCCGGTCGCGACGATCCTCGTCCAATCGGGCACGCTCACCCGCGGCGACGTCGTTCTCGCGGGCAGCGCTTACGGCCGCGTGCGCGCGATGCTCGACGAAACGAGCAAGTCGACGAAGTCGGCGGGGCCGTCGATCCCGGTCGAGATTCAGGGCCTTTCGGAAGTGCCGGCGGCCGGTGAAGAAGTCATGGTCCTCCAGGACGAGCGCAAGGCACGCGAAATCGCGCTGTTCCGTCAAGGCAAGTTCCGGGACGTGAAGCTCGCGAAGCAACAGGCCGCGAAGCTCGAGAGCATGCTCGAGCAGATGGGCGAGGGCGAAGTCAAGAACCTCCCGCTCATCGTCAAGGCGGACGTGCAAGGCTCGCAAGAAGCGCTCGTGCAGGCGCTGCAGAAGCTGTCGACCGACGAAGTGCGCGTGCAGATCGTGCATGGCGCGGTGGGCGGCATCAGCGAGTCGGACGTCAACCTTGCGACGGCGTCGAAGGCGGTCATCATCGGCTTCAACACGCGTGCCGATGCTCAGGCGCGCAAGCTCGCCGAGGCGAACGGCATCGACATTCGCTACTACAACATCATCTACGACGCAGTGGATGAGGTGAAGGCGGCGATGTCGGGCATGCTTTCGCCGGAGAAGCGCGAAGTCGTCACGGGCATGGTCGAGGTCCGCCAGGTGTTCCGCGTGCCGAAGGTTGGCGCGGTCGCCGGCTGTATGGTCACGGACGGCGTCGTCAAGCGTTCGTCGTCGGTGCGCGTGCTGCGCAACAACGTGGTCATCCACACCGGCGAGCTCGATTCGCTGAAGCGCTTCAAGGACGACGTCAAGGAAGTGAAGCAGGGCTTCGAGTGCGGCATGTCGATCAAGAACTTCAACGATATTCTCGAGGGCGACCAGTTCGAGGTGTTCGAAGTGACCGAAGTCGCACGTACGCTCTAAGCGCAGCGCACGCGGCTCGGGGCGGGACGGGCTTGGCGGCCTGTCCCGCCCGTTGCTTTTATGGCGGCCCGCCCGCTTGGTCGAGCTTGTCGGGCGTTGCCGCACGGAAGGCGCGCGCAAAGGCGCGCGTCCATCGCACCAGGAATTCGCCATGTCGAAGAAACGCAGTTCCCCAAACCGTAACGTGCAGATCGCGGATCAAATCCAGCGCGATCTGTCCGAACTTATCATGCGCGAGGTCAAGGACCCGCGCATCGGGCTTGTCACAATCCAGAGCGTGGAGCTGACGCCCGACTACGCGCACGCGAAGGTCTACTTCACGACGCTCACGGGCGACGCCGCCGCGACGCAGGCGGCACTCAACCATGCGGCTGGACACCTGCATAATCTGCTCTTCAAGCGTTTGCATATCCATACGGTCCCCACGCTGCATTTCCATTACGACAAGACAATCGAAAAGGCCGTCGCGATGTCGCGTCTGATCGACGAGGCGAACGCCAATCGCGCGAAGGACGATTGATTCGGCGATCGATCCGCGTTGCGGCGGCCGCTTTTTTCTTGCTTCTTTCCGTTTTCGTATTTCGTTTGTCGTCTTTCATGTTTCGTTCCTCGTCTTCTCGTTCTAATCCGTTTCGATGAATCAGGCTCAACGCCCACGCGTGCCGCGCCGTGCGCTAGACGGTGTGCTGCTGCTCGACAAGCCCGTCGGTCTCTCGAGCAACGACGCGCTGATGTCGGCTAAACGCCTTTATCTCGCGAAGAAGGCGGGCCATACGGGCACGCTGGACCCGCTAGCCTCCGGTCTGCTGCCGCTTTGCTTCGGCGAGGCGACGAAGTTTTCGCAGGACTTGCTCGATGCCGACAAGACCTACGAGGCGACGATGCGTCTAGGAATGCGGACGTCGACAGGCGACGCCGAGGGCGAAGTGCTCGATACACGCCCCGTCACTGTCGATGAGGCTGCGCTGGCCGCGGCGTTTGCGCGTTTTCGCGGCGAGATCGTCCAGGTGCCGCCGATGTATTCGGCGCTCAAGCGCGACGGCAAGCCGCTCTATGAGTACGCGCGGGCGGGGCAGGTCGTCGAGCGGCAGGGCCGCGTCGTGACGATCCGGCTTCTCGAAACGCTCGATTGTGCGCTGCCCGACGTGACGTTTTGCGTGACGTGCAGTAAAGGCACCTATGTGCGCACGCTCGCGGAAGATATCGGCGAGGTGCTAGGTTGTGGGGCGCATCTCGTTGCGCTCAGGCGGACCGGTGTGGGTGCGCTGACGCTCGAACATGCGGTGACGCTCGATGCGCTTTCGACGATGGAGGCAGCGGCGCGCGATGCGGTGCTGCGGCCCGTCGATGCCTTATTGTCGACATTTGCCGCTGTCCGCCTCTCCCAGGATGAGGCACGGCGCTTTCAACAGGGGCAGCGGTTGCGTCTTGCCGATCTGCCGTCGATAGAAAGCGGGGTCGGCGCGGACAGCTCAGGCGTTGGCGTGCGCGTGCGCGTATATCGAGTCGAAGATGGTTCGCTGCTGGGCGTGGCGCGCGCGGTAAACGGTGTCCTTGCCCCCGAGCGGCTCGTGATGCCGGGCGGTGGCGGGGCATAGCAACTGTGCATCAGTGCGCCGCCGACGCCGCCGCACTGCTGTCGCCTCCGCCGGCGCGCTCGGGCCGCGTGATCCAGATCAGCCCGATAAGCGCGATGAAGATGACCGCCGACAGATAGAACAGGTCGTTCACCGCGAGCTGCGCCGCCTGTTGCGTGACGAGCCGGTCGAAGAGCCCATACTGTTGTTCGGCATTGAGGCCCGTCGTTGCGCCCATTTGCGTCATCGACTGCGCGAAGGTGGGATCGAAGGCGCTCGCACGCTCCGTGAGCTGAGCGTGATGGAAGCTCGTCCGGTGGTCCCATGCAGTCGTGAAGATCGAGGTGCCGATACCGCCGCACATGATCCGCACGAAATTCGACAGGCCCGAAGCGGCAGCGATCCGATTGCCCGGCAGCCCCGAAAGCGTGATCGACACGAGCGGAATGAAGAACCCCGCCATCGCGATTCCCTGCACGAGCGTCGGCAGCGCGAGCGACCAGGTGTCGACACCGGTCGTGTAGCGCGAACGCATCCAGAAACAGAGCGCAAACACGCAGAACGCGGCGGTCGCGATCTTGCGCGGATCGGTGCGCGGCATGAATTTTCCGGTTACCGGCGAGAGCAGGATGGCGAACACGCCGACGGGCGCCATGACGAGGCCGGCGTCGGTTGCCGTGTAGCCGATGTCGGTCTGCAGCCACAGCGGCAGCAGCACAAGGTTACCGAAATAAAGTCCGTAGCCGATCGATAGCGCGACCGTGCCGCCTGTGAAGTTTCGCTTCTTGAAAAGCGACAAGTCGACGACCGGATGCTCGGCCGTCAGCTCCCAGACAATGAAGAACGCGAGGCCGATCACCGCCGTGAGCGCCAGCACGACGATCGTCGTCGACGAGAACCAGTCGAGATCCTTGCCCTGGTCGAGCATGACCTGCAGCGAGCCGACCCAGATCACGAGGAGCGCGAGCCCCACGGTATCGATCGGTGCCTTTTTGATGGCCGAATCGCGTGTGCGGAAGATTGCCCACGTCGCGATGGCCGCGACGATGCCGACGGGAATGTTGACGTAGAAGATCCACGGCCACGAGATGTTGTCGGAAATCCAGCCGCCGAGAATCGGGCCGGCCACCGGTGCGATCAGGGTCGTCATCGACCACATCGAAAGCGCAAGCGGCGCCTTCGCGCGCGGGTAGCTCGCAAGCAGCAGCGTTTGCGAAAGCGGAATCATCGGCCCCGCGACGGCGCCTTGAATCACGCGCGAGACGAGCAGGAACGGCAACGTCGGCGAGAGACCGCACATCCACGAAGAAATGACGAATAGCACGATCGACGCCATGAAGAGCCTCACCTGGCCGATGCGATCGGTGAGCCAGCCGGTCAGCGGCACCGAGATCGCATTTGCCACGGCGAACGAGGTGATGACCCACGTGCCCTGATCGGCCGCGACTCCGAGGTCGCCCGAGATGGTCGGGATCGACACGTTCGCGATCGAGGTGTCGAGCACGTTCATGAACACGGCGAGCGACACGGCAATCGTGCCGATCACCAGTTGCGCACCGGCGAGCGGTGGATGCGGAGCTTGGGGTTGAGCCATTGCGCTTGATCCTCGGATGCTGTCGATTCGGTCGCCTGTCTACATCAGCTTCGATGCGCTGTTCACGGCCTTGGCGCCGCGTGAAGCCGCCGGCTTCTGCTGCGCAGCGTTCGCGTTTGCGTTTGCGCTCGGACCGGTGTTGGCGGCGATGATGCGCGCGATTTCCGCATCGGCGTCCTCGCCGTACTTGTCGAACACGTTCGTCTGGTAGACGGTGTTCTGCGCGTTGCCGAGCTGGCTGCCGCTGTCGTTCTTGATGTCGACGTCGGCTAGCATCGACAGGCCGATGCGCAGCGGATGCGCGTGCAATTCGTTGGGATCGAGCGCGATGCGCACCGGCAGGCGCTGCACGACCTTGATCCAGTTCCCTGTCGCGTTTTGCGCGGGCAGCAGGGAGAACGCCGAGCCCGTGCCGGCCGAGAAGCCGACCACCGTGCCGTGATAGACGACCGACGAGCCGTAGACGTCGGCGGTGAGCCGCACCGGCTGTCCGATGCGCATGTGCTTGAGCTGCACTTCCTTGAAGTTCGCGTCGACCCACACAGATTCGAGCGGCACGATGGCCATCAGCGGCGTGCCCGGCGAGACGCGCTGGCCGACTTGCACCGCGCGCTTCGCCACGTAGCCCGTAACGGGCGCCGGCAGCGTGTTGCGCGCGTTGTTCAGATAGGCGTCGCGCACCCGCGCTGCGGAGGCGAGCACGTTCGGGTGCGTCGCAATTGTCGTATTCGTCGTCAGTGCGCGGTTCGACGCGAGCTGCTGCTCGGCCGCATCGAGTGCGGCCTGCGCAGCTTTCACGGCGTCACGCGCATGCGAGATCTCTTCCTGCGATACGGCACCCGTCTGCGCGACGGTGAGACGGCGCCGCAGATCGTCCTGCGCGCGCGAGAGATCGGACTGGCGCTCGGCTACTTGCGCCTGATACTGGTCGTTGTTGGAGAAGAGGCCGCGGACTTGGCGCACCGTCTGCGCCAGATTCGCCTCGGTCTGCTGCAGTGTGACGCGAGCGTCCGCGCCGTCGAGCACGACGAGCGGATCGCCGGCCTTGACCGTCTGCGTGTCGTCGGCGTTAACTGCGATGACCGTGCCCGTCACTTGCGGCGTGATCTGCACGACGTTGCCGTTCACGTAGGCGTCGTCGGTCGTCTCGTGAAAGCGCGCGACGAGGAAGTAGTAAAGGCCGTATGCGACGGCTGCGACGAGAATCACGCCGACAAGCAGCGCCATCAGCCGCTTGCGCTTGCCGTTCGTCGGCGTGCGCGCGGTCGCTGCGGTTTGTTTAGTGTCGCTCATGGAAATGGTCTCCGGTTCTCGGGGCTTTCTCTTTGAATCGTCGAATGTCGGTCGGTCAGGGTCTGCGCTTGCCGCGCCACGTCAACCCGACGAGGCCGTCGCCGCGGGCTCGGATGCAGCGGCTGGAACGGCGATGCCGGCCGCGTGCGCGTCGAAGCCGCCCCCGAGCGCGCGGATCAGCGCGAGCTGCAGATCGCGCCGCCTCATCTTCAGGTCCGTGACGGTCTGCTCAGCCGACAGCCGGTTGATGTCGGCGGTCAGCACCTGAAGCTGCGGCGACAGTCCGGCCTTGTAGCGAATCACGGCGAGCCGGTACGCCTCGGTCGAAGCGTCGAGCGCACGCTGCGCGTTGCCCATCTGGAGGTCGATCGCGCGGATCGACGCCACCCGCGTCGCGACGTCGGACAATGCGCCGATGAGGACCTCGTTGTAGTTCGCAACGTCGAGATCGAAGTCGGCGTAGCGGCCTTTCAGTTGCGCGCGCAAAGCGCCGGCGTCGAAGATCGGCAGATGAATGGCCGGTCCCGCCTGGATCTGGCGGCTGCCTATTGTGAGGAAGCGGCCCCAGCCGAGCGCGTCGAAGCCGAAGCCGGCCGCGAGGTTGATGTCGGGGAAAAATTCGGCCTTTGCCTCCTTGACGTCGTGCATTGCGGCCTCGATTTGCCAGCGTGCCGCTACGATGTCTGGGCGTCGCGAGACGAGATCTGCGGGCAGGTTGTCGGGCAGCGCGACGGCGCCGCCAGGCGACAGCACGGGTAGGGCAATCTGCAGGCCGCGGTCCGGACCCTTGCCGAGCAGGGCCGCCAGCTGATAGCGCACGGCCGTGATCTGCCCGTCGAGATCGGCGAGGGTTGTCTGGCTCGCGGCAATATTGCCGAGCGCGGTCTGTCGTTCGACGTTGGTGTCGAGGCCGGCGGCGACGCGGCCGTTCGTGATCGAGCTGACATCCTGGCGATTGGCGATTTCGCGGGCGGTGATATCGCGTATCGCATAGAGCTGTGCCAACTGGTTATAGGTTCTGGCCACCGACGACGCAAGCGTGATGCGCGCCTCCTGCATGTTGGCTTCGGCCGCTTTTTCCTGGGAGACGGCCGACGCGAGGCGTTCGCGATTCTTGCCCCAGAGGTCGAGATCCCACGATGCGCTTGCGAGCACATTGTGCTCGGTGAACCAGCTGCCGCCGAAGGGCGGGGGGAAGACCCCGTTGCCGGAAAACAGCTCGCGCGTGACCGAGTAGCTCGCATTGGCCTTCGGAAAGAGGTTCGAGCGCGAGTTCTCGATATATGACTGCGCCTTCGCGATGCGCGACAGCGCCTGCGCGATCGACGGATTCCCCTCGAGCGCCTCGGCGACGAGCAGCGGCAACTGCGGATCGCCAAACTGGCTCGTCCAATCGAGTGCCGGCCACGGTCCCTCTTCAGCCGGGAGGCTTTGCTTCGTTTCGAAGCCGGCGGCCGAGGCGGGCGCCTTGTCGCTCTTGATCCCCGCGTAATTGACGCAGCCGGCGAGTGCGAGTGCCGCAACGATCGCAGCGGCCGCTGTGACAGCGTGGCGGCGTCCGAACCAACGGGAGCGCTCCGGAAGAGATGTCATTGCACGGCCTTTCGGTTGAAGTGGAGTCATGGACATTGCAACTTGTTTTTAATTATCCAACGTCGAAACTGCTTGCCACTACATCAATTGCCAGCGCCGGTGGCGAGCAAAAAAGCCCGCGGCGAAAGTGCGGCGGCCGCGCTAGCGCAGACCGTCCATCGGCTCCCCCGTATTCGCAAGAATGCGCCTCAGCATGCTCTTCAGGAACCCGACTTCCTCGGGCGTGAAGCCGGCAAGGGCCTTGTCGGTCACCTCGCCGAAAAGCGCCGGCATGCGCGCCGCGACCTCATGGCCCGCGGGCGTCAGCTCCAGACGCACGGCGCGCCGATCCTCGTCGCTGCGTACGCGGCAGAGCAGCTTGCGCTTTTCGAGGCGGTCGATGAGCCGGGTCACCGCGCTCGCGTCGATGCCGTAATGGCGCGCGAGGTCGGCGGCGAGCTGGCACCGGCCGGTGCCGATCATGAAGAGCATACTTCCCTGGGTGCTCGTGATGCCGAGCTCGCTCATCGTGCGCTGCGTGACGAGGTTCGAAAGACTCGACCTCGCGCGGGCGATCAGATACCCGACGGCTTCGTCGACCTGATAGTCGCGCACCTCGGACGACAGGGAGTTGGGCGGATTCG
>Ga0210410_10004938_pt1 | contig 11664 bp, 11 predicted proteins | sample IncBWC4MmetaG_FD_161058 | JGI IMG/M metagenome (GOLD analysis project Ga0210410, IMG submission 161058) | Forest soil microbial communities from Barre Woods Harvard Forest LTER site, Petersham, Massachusetts, United States - Inc-BW-C-4-M | ecosystem: Environmental > Terrestrial > Soil >... | reverse complement strand
TTTTCGTCGCTCGAAGCAATTGAGCCCGGCAGCGGCGGCGAGATCCAGTTGACCGACGGCCTCAAACACGTCCTCCGTAGCCGGCCGATCTACGGATATCGCTTTGAAGGCAAGCGCTACGATGCCGGTGACAAGCTCGGATTTCTGAAGGCCACAGTCGAATTCGCGCTCAAACGCGACGATCTGGGCGATGAGTTTCGGGCCTATCTCAAGGGGCTTGCGCTTTAATTGTTATTCTCGATGTAGAGGTTCCCCGATGAAATTCAGTGCCCTGCTCGCACTCGCCACACTATCCGCGTCTGCCAGTATCATCACCGACGTTCGAGCCGCCATCGCGAAGAACGATTTCGCGCGCGGCGAAGCGTTGATCCACGCATATCGCACCGCGAACGGCGTCACGCCGGAAATGCTCGAGGCGTTGAGTTGGATGGGACGCGGCGAGCTGGCCGCCAAGAATTATGATGCGGCCGAGAAATACGCGACCGAGGCTTATCTGCTCTCGACCGGGGAGCTGAAAAAGCGTCCGCTCGATCAGGAAAAAAATCTTCCCATCGCGCTCGGGGCGGCGATCGAAGTGGAGGCCAACGTTCTCGCGGAGCGTCATCAGCGCACGGAAGCGATCACCTATTTACAGGATCAGCTTAAGGCGTATCGCGCGACCTCCATCGGGACGCGTATTCAGAAAAACATCAACCTGCTGACCATGGAAGGCAAGGCCGCGCCAGCGCTTCAGAATGTGTCTCTTCCAAAAGGCAAGCCGGTGCTGCTGTTCTTTTGGGCGCACTGGTGTGGCGACTGCAAAGCGGAGGCTCCCATCCTGGCGAAGCTGAATGAAGAATTCGGGTCAAAGGGTCTGACGATCGTTGCTCCGACGCAGAAGTATGGATACGTGCAAGGCGGCCAGGAAGCTCCGCCGGATGTGGAGCTTCGTTACATCGAAAAGATCCGGCAAGAGCGCTACTCTGAAATCATCACCGCGCCTGCACCGGTGAGCGAAGCGAACTTTCTTCGTTACGGCGCGAGCACCACGCCGACGCTGGTTCTAGTCGATAGGAATGGAATCGTACGGCTGTATCATCCCGGCCGGATGACTTACGAAGAATTGCGTCCGCTGGTGCAAGCGCTGTTCAAATCGTCTGCGTCGTAATACAATTTCACACAAAGTAGGACAGACCATCGTTGTATGTGGTCTGTCTTTCCGCTGTTTTTGTCCCGGCAGACGACAAAAAACGATCGTCTGCCCTACTCGCTCTTCGCTTGCCGCAGCCGCACCAATCTCTTCCACGACGTCCGCTCGACGGTCGGTGGACGAAACGCCTGCTCGATCAGCTCGCCTTGTTCCTGCGTGTGCCGCTTGAGCGATCCCGGAGCAGTGCTGGCGCTTTCAGGACGTCCGGCGTATCCGATCACGCGATGCTGGGCCTCAATCATGGGCTGAATCCATCCGCGTACAAATGCCCACGCGCCCATGTTGCGCGGCTCTTCCTGAACCCACACCACTTCCCCTGCTTGCGGATATTTCGCCAACACTTCAGCGAATTCGGCTTCGGGGAACGGATACAGTTGCTCAATACGAATGATCGCCGTGTCGGTCGCCTTGTGTTCGTCGCGGGCGGTCAAAAGATCGTAGTAGATCTTCCCGTTGCACACCAGAATCTTCTTCGCGGCGGAAACCGACTGGTCGTCCAGCAGCGGACGAAATGTTCCGCTGGTCAGTTCATCCACCGTCGAGACGACCTTCGGATGCCGCAGCAGACTCTTCGGCGTCATGACGATCAAGGGTTTTCGCAACCCGCGCCGGTCCGGACCGCCGAACATCTGGCGCCGCAGCAAATGAAAATATTGCGCTGGCGTGGTCGGATTCGCGACGCGCATGTTGTTCTCCGCGCAAAGTTGCAGGAATCGTTCCAGGCGGGCGCTGGAGTGTTCCGGTCCCTGCCCTTCCTGGCCATGCGGCAGCAACAGGACCAGTCCGCTCGGCTGTCCCCATTTCGATTCGGCGGCGGCCAGGAACTGATCGATGATCACTTGCGCGCCATTGGCGAAATCACCGAACTGCGCTTCCCACAACACCAGCGTGAGCGGATCGGCCACGCTGTAGCCGAACTCGAAGCCCATGACGGCGAATTCGCTGAGCGGGCTGTTATACACCTCGAATCGCGCCTGGCCCGGCGCCAGGTGTTGCAGCGGCACGTACACGCGATCGTTTTCCGCGTCGTGATACTCCACGTGGCGCTGGCTGAAAGTTCCTCGGCCGCTATCTTCGCCGCTCAACCGCACGGGAGTGCCTTCGAGCACCAGGCTCCCGAACGCGAGCACTTCGGCGAGCGCCCAATCGACGGGTCCGCTCAACGCTTCGCGGCGTTTCTTTAGAAAACCGCTGAGCTTAGGATGAACGTGGAAATCCGCGGGAAATGTCGTGATCCGGTCGACGACAGTTTCGAGCATTTCGCGCGGAGGCGACCCGGAAGGTCGATCCATGGGAAGCGCCGCCGCCGGAATCGTGCTAAGTTCCTGCGTTTCGTATTGTTGCTTGCTCTGCTGCGCCTCATCATAAACGCTGTATAGCCGTTGGCGCTGTGCTTCGCGTAACTGCTGCACTTCATCGCCCGCGACCAGTCCGTCCTCGGCCAGCCGCGCGGCGTACAACTCGGTTACGGGTTTCTGCGCGCGGATTTTCCGGTACATCGTCGGCTGCGTGTAGCTCGGATCGTCGGCCTCATTGTGACCGTACTTGCGATAGCACACCATGTCGATCACGACGTCTTTGTGGAACCGCTGCCGGTAATCGTAGACGATCTGCGTGGCGCGAACACACGCTTCGGGATCGTCGCCGTTGACGTGAAACACCGGCGCCCCGAACGCCAGAGCAACGTCGGTGCAATAGGTGGAAGAACGGCCGTCTTCCGGATTCGTCGTGAAGCCGACCTGATTGTTCACGACGATGTGCACGGTGCCGCCGGTCGAATAGCCGGGGACCTGAGAGAGATTCATGGTTTCCGCTACAATCCCTTGTCCCGCCATAGCCGCGTCACCGTGGATCAGCAGCGGAATGACGCGCTCGCGATGTTCGTCGCCCAGCCGATCCTGCTTGGGCCGCGCCAGTCCCTCGGCAACGGGATTCACCGCTTCAAGGTGGCTCGGGTTGAACGCGACGGTCACGGTGATGTCATTGCCGCTGGACGTCTTACGCACACCCGTCGCGCCCAGGTGATATTTCACGTCGCCTTGGCCTTCGAACGATTCGGGATCGACCGCGTCGCCATCGAATTCCGAAAAAAGCTGGAGCATGCTCTTTCCGACCACGTTGACCAGAGTGCTGAGCCGTCCTCGATGCGACATTCCCACCACGCATTCGACTACTTTTTCCGCTGCGGCGCGCTCCAGCAGCTCATCGATCATGGCGATCATCGCCTCGCCGCCTTCGAGCGAGAATCGTTTGTGGCCTTTGAAACGATGATCCAGGAACAGCTCGAATCCTTCCGCCTCTACGATATTTTTCAGGATGCGCTTGCGCGTCGCCGCGTCGGGCATCCACGGATTTTCGATCCGCGATTCGATCCAGCGCCGCTCGTCGGGATTGTCGATGTGCATGTACTGCACGCCCGTTGTTCCCGCGAAGATGGCACGAAGGCGGCTGGTGAGCGCCCGCAGCGTCATTACTCCGAACGATCCGGCGTGAAACGTGCGATCCAGATCCCAGATGGTTAAGCCGTGTGCCGATGGATCCAGATCCGGATGCGCCGGACGACGAGAACCGAGTGGATCGAGATCCGCCTCCAGATGCCCGCGTTCGCGCCAGGCTTGAATGAATCGCGCCACCGCGGCCTGTTTCATCGGATCGGCGTTAATCAGCGGCGCCGTCGCTTGATCGGCTTCCCAGCGGACCGGACGCTGCGCGATGCCGAGGTCGCGAAAAACCTGTTCGTAGAAACCGTCCTCGCCTTCGAGCAGCGCTTGGAGCCGCCCTAAGAATGCTCCGGATTCGGCGCCCTGAATGACGCGATGATCGTAGGTGCAGGTCACCGTCATCACTTTGCTGATCCCCAGCGAAACTCGTGTGTCTTCGGGGACGCCGCGATACTCTGGCGGGTAATCGATCGCGCCCGTGGCAATGATCGCGCCCTGTCCCGGCATCAGCCGCGGATTCGATCCCATGGTCCCAACGGTTCCTGGATTGGTCAGAGAAATCGTCGTGCCTTCGAAATCGGAGACTTGCAGCTTGTTCTCACGAGTGCGGGCAATCAGGTCGTCATAAGCAGTCATGAACTGTGCGAAATTCATCGATTGCGCGTTCTTGATGTTGGGAACTTTGAGCGAGCGTGCGCCGTCCTTGCCCGCGACGTCGACCGCGACGCCCAGATTCACGTGGTCGCGCGTGACGCGAAACGATTCCGTGCTCGACTCGGAATAGGCTTGATTGATCGCCGGCACTTTTTCGAGCGCCTTCACGATGGCCCACGCGATCAAATGCGTGTAGGAAATCTTGCGATGTTGCGTGATCGCGCGTCGATTCTCTTCGAGTACCTTCACTGGCATCGCGCGCTGGCTAGTAGCGACCGGAATTGCGAGGCTCGCCGTCATGTTTTCGGCGATCTTCAGCGCGGGCCCGCGCAGCGGTACCAACTGGTCGCCCGGCGCCACCGGAAGGGGCTCAGCCTTTCGAGGCTGAAGAGCTACGGGCTCAGCCGTATGTCCATTGGATTCAAAAACTTGCGTCCAGCCGGAATCGACGGTTTTCCGGTCGTGCAAGTACTGCTGATAGAGTTCGTCTTCGAGCCAGCTATTGACACTGGGGGCGGGATTTTCTGACATTCAAGGCTTCCGATTACTATGTTAGCTGATGGCTCGCCTACTGATCTTTTCCGATATTCACAATGATGCTCGCGCGCTTGAAAAGCTGATGGACGTCCACGCGGACTACTATTTCTGCGCGGGGGATTTGGTGAGCTGGGCTCGCGGCCTCGACAAGATGGGCGAAATTATGAAGCCGCGCGCGGAGCGGATGTACGTGATCCCAGGCAACCACGAATCCGAAAACGACATCGTGTCTCTGTGCGAGCGCTTCGGCTTCCAGAATTTTCACGGCGCGGCAATGAACATCGGCAGCGTACATGTGGCCGGGCTCGGCTACTCGAGCCCCACGCCGTTCAACACTCCGGGCGAGTATAGCGAGGAAGAACTGTCGACCCGATTATCGAAGTTCGCGGAATTGAATCCGCTGGTGCTGATCTGCCACGCGCCGCCATTGAACTCGAAACTCGATCGCATTCGCGAAGGACTGCATGCTGGCAGCAATGCCGTGCGCGAGTTCATCGAAAAACATCACCCCCGCGATTTTTTCTGCGGGCATATTCATGAGGCGGAGGGCGTGGTGGAACAGTTCGGTTCGACGCGGGGGCAAAACGTAGGGAAGCAGGGCCATTTGCTGGAGTTGTGAGAACAAATCGCTCCGCTGGGCACTGACTTTATATGTGCGGAATCCGCCGCGCCGCTCGCTGCACTAGACGAGGGCGTTACAATGAAAAGAATGAAGCGCCGAACAATCCAGGTGCGCATCTTCCGCGGCGATACGAAGTATGTCGCCGAGTGTGTTGACCTACCGGTCGTCACGGAAGGCGTAACGCTCGATGAGGTCGTCGCTAACATTCGCGAAGCCATCGCGCTCCATCTTGAAGGCGAGGATCTCAGCGAACTAGGTCTCGCGGACGATCCAGCGATTGTGGCCACGATGGAACTCGAAGCGGTCGCTTAGTTCAAACTATTCGTTGAAGAAGTACGGAGATAGCTCTGCTTCAGGAATGTAGCGAAGAGCTTGGCGGAAAATCGCGAGCAGGGTTCCCTTGTCGATCTCCTTGTGGAGAACGATAGTCAACGTCTGGCGACCCTGTGGTGCTTCGCGCCGCAACTTGATGTGGCTGCCACGTTGGGAATGTTTCACGAAGCGGAATCGTCTGAAGATGACCAGGAGGTCATCGCCTGATAGAGCCTTAAGGCGTCGGGCGCTCATAGGCTGGTCCAAGGTGAGCAAAGGGGCCGCAAAGGTCACTCCCCTCCTCGATATCGAGCCGGGGCTTGGGCATCCACAGGCTGAAGGACAACGCCATATGGTGCGTAGTACAACGTCCCATTTGCTGCGCGACAAGTATGGGCTACGCGTCGAAGCACGGAATGCAGTACGGCCATCGGGTTTGAATACGGGCTGAGATCAATACCCATTCCACCGAGAAGCAGACGGATTTCAGGGGCGGTCATCCATCGCGGATTTCTGGCTAGAAGATCCCGACAGATCTGCGTTAGCCCGGCTTGAGCGAAGTCGCCACCGGGATCGTTCTGAATCAAGGGAGCAATCGCGTTCACATATGCACGCAGTTGGCTCGTCCTTTGATCCACCCAAGCGAGGCGTTCCGTAAGTTGTTGACGCTCTTGCTCAAGTGCAGCTAACTCATCCGTTGCCGCATTGTAAGATTGCTCATGCGGGTTCTTGTAAACGTACATCCTGTGGATAATTTACATCATGCATAAACAAATATCAAGATGTAGTTATTATCTTATACATTTTAGCCAAGCAAGTCGACCGAGGAGTCCGGGGCTAACGAAAACAGGCGAGAAAAATGCCTGATTGGGTGAGCATTGGCCTGTTACACTAATTCTCGAATGACCCTCGACGAACTGGAAAGAGAATACGTTGCGCTCCGCCAGCAAGCTGACGCTGTGCGGAGCTATCTTTGACGCGCCTGCCCGACGAACTCAGTTAGCCAAACTCGAAGAACAAACCAACGCGCCGGATTTCTGGTCGAATCCTGAAAAAAGCCAAAAGATCATGCAGGATCGCAAGCGCCTGGAAGAACAGATCCAGCAGGAAGCGAGCATTGCCAGCGCCACTTCCGATCTCGACACGCTGTTCGAACTCGCGCGCGAAGGCGAGAACGTCAATGGCGACATCGAGAATTCGATGCGTGCGTTCCACGACCAGCTCGATCGCCTGGAAGACAAGATGTTGCTTTCAGGCGACAACGCCGCACGCCACGCCATCGTCACTATTCATCCCGGCGCCGGTGGAACCGAAAGCCAGGACTGGGCCGAGATGCTGCTGCGCATGTACCTGCGTTGGGCGGAACGCAATCGCTTCGAAACCGTGGTGACTGACCGGCTCGAAGGCGAAGGCGCGGGCATCAAGTCCGTGACCTTCGAAGTCAACGGTGAAAATGCCTATGGATTGTTGCAGAGTGAAGTCGGCGTGCATCGGCTGGTGCGCATTTCTCCGTTCGATGCGAACGCGCGAAGGCATACCTCGTTTGCTTCGGTGTTCGTCTATCCGCAGATCGACGACGAGATCAAGATCGACATCCGGCCCGAGGATCTGCGGGTCGACACATTCCGTGCTTCGGGCGCAGGCGGGCAGCACGTCAATCGAACCGATTCGGCGATTCGCATGACGCACCTGCCTACCAACATCGTGGTGCAGTGCCAGAACGAGCGCAGCCAGCACAAGAATCGCGCGTCGGCGATGAAACAGCTCCGCGCCAAACTGTACGAGTACGAACTGGAAAAGAAGCGCGTCGAAGAGCGGAAGCTGGAAGACACCAAGCTCGAAATCAACTTCGGAAGCCAGATCCGCAGCTACGTGCTCGCGCCGTATCGTCTGATCAAGGATCACCGCACCAAGCTTTCCGTCGGCGACGTGGATCGCGTGCTGGAAGGCGATCTAGAGCCTCTGATCCACGCGTATCTGGTATTCCGTAAAACGGGCAAGACGGCAGCCGATGGCAAAGACGATCTCCCTGAATGACAATGTGGCGCGCGCACTCGTGCGTGCCTCGTCGAGACTTTCTCGACGCCAGCCGAGGCATCGACGAGAGCGTCGATGCGGCACGCACGAGTGCGCGCGCCACATTGCTAATGCAGTCGCCGGGAAATGCGCATGCTGACAAGTTTGGCGCGAGCCGCGGAGTTAATTCGCGACGGCGGGCTGGTCGCGTTTCCCACGGAAACGGTGTATGGACTCGGCGCGAACGCGCTGGACGCCGCCGCAGTCGCGAAAATCTTCGCGCTAAAGGGCCGCCCGTCGACCAGCCCGCTCATCGTCCACGTCGCCTCCATCGATATGGCGCGGCGCTATGTCGCCGAATGGCCGCGTGAGGCCGAAGAACTGGCGCGGCGATACTGGCCGGGGCCGCTGACCCTGGTACTACCCAAGTCACCTGAGATCCCCGACATTGTCACGGCGGGATTGCCGACCCTTGGAATTCGAGTGCCGGCGCACCCGATCGCACTTCAGTTGATCGAACAATCCGGGGTCCCCATCGCCGCACCCAGCGCGAATCGCTTCACGCATCTTTCGCCGACTACTGCCGATCATGTGCGCGAAGAATTTGGCGATGCCGTGGAAATACTGGACGGCGGACCCACGCAGGTTGGAATCGAATCGACCGTTGTATCGCTCGTCGGCGGCAAACTCACACTGCTGCGACCGGGGATGATCTCGTTGGGCGAGATCGAAAAAGCCACGAGCCCGGAAGGCCCGCATCCAGCGCCCGGAATGCATGAGCGACACTACAGCCCCCGCACGCGCCTGTTGCTGGTCGACGGACCGAAGCAACTGCCGGATCGCAACGGTGCTTACGTGTGGTGTAACGAAGCCGGCCTGAGCTCGCGATCCATTCGCATGCCGTCCGATCCCACAGGGTATGCCGCGCGTCTGTACAGCGTGCTGCATCAACTGGACGATGAACACTGGCCGTGGATCGCAGTGGAATCTCCACCTGACAAGCCGGAGTGGGCTGCAATCCTAGATCGTTTGCGCCGCGCGCGATCGTAGATTAAGTACGTGGACCCGGTCGCTGTCGCTCGCGGCTCGGTGCCAACATTCCGAGCCGCGAGCGTAGCGACCGGGTCCTGACGTTTGCAGTTAGGTTACGCGGGTGATTCGAGGACCTTCCAGTCTAGGTTGTCCTTTAGCGCTTCGAAGCAGTCGGGACAAACCCACTCGTAGTCCTCACCCAATTTGTAGTCAGCAGTAACCGCATATCCCTCTCGCAGGGATTCGCCATCATCGTAGAGAGAGAATTTCGTCATGCAGCCAGCGCAATGACTGTGATCCCAGTCCTCGTTGAGTGGCACCCACATTTTTCTTACGAAGGTTTGGCCGCGTAAATGTTGTTGCGCGAAAAACAGGCGCCAATCGTCTTCCGCGACCATAGTTCACAGATGCAGCGTGGTCGCGCCGATGATCTTCCGTGTCGCGCGATCCTGAACGAACAACACCAGCTTGATATTCGGCGACCGCCACTGCGGATTCAGATTGATTTTCGCATCCGCCGTGTATGCCGAAGTTTTTTTCGCGTCCACATGCGCCACACTAACCAGGCTGCGAACTACGCCGGTATGCTGCAGGTGGCGGCCGGCGTTTTCTCCGTCGCGGACGTCGGTCTCAATGAACGTATCCGTGATTGCCAGGAACATGTCCGCATTGCGGGTCCCCTGCGGAATGTTGTCGATCTTAAGCCGGACCATTTCGTCCGAGAGCTTGGTCAGTTCAACGCTCGCGTGGGGAGCCAGGGCGGCTTTGCGAATCTCCTGCTCCGCGCGCGCGCGATCCGAGCCGAGAAGCTGCGCTTCGCCGTTCACCACCATCTGCGGCGTGTACACGCTGTCCAGACGGAAAATACGGCCGTAATCCTGCTGGCGCGCGGAAAAGAGTTGAGACGAAAACGGGTCTTTCCAGCCGAGTTGGTTCCAGTAATCGACATGCTCACTGAGCGGGATCACTTCAACATCGGGCATGGCTCGCGACAGCCGCATGAGCAAGGTGTCGGCAGGCGGACAGCTCGAGCAGCCTTCGGACGTAAATAATTCGACCACGACAGGGGCGCGCGATTGCGCCGGGATGACCGTGGCCAGGATCGAAATAAGGACCAGAATCCGCAACATATAAGATAGATCCCTCACTTGACCTATTCTATTCCTCAAAAGATGACGTGAAACTAGGAGCATACGTGGAAACCAGATAAGATGTAAACACGTCCAGCCAAGGAGGCGTTATGCGGGCGATTATCGTGGGTTTCCTATGCAGCCTGTTGGCTGCCGCGGGCGACATGGGGGTTCCGCCTCGAGCGCACGCATCCGATTACCCGGTCCATCAAAGCGCGAAAACCGCGGAGCTGGCGGCGACGATCGTGCCGGTCGGCCAGATCGAAAAGATGTTTTCCTCTGAGATTGCCAGACAGTATGTAGTCGTCGAAGTCGCGGTCTATCCGCATGACGGTCAGACATTCGATATTGACTGGTTCGATTTCGCGCTGAAGAGCGGCGCTACGGTGAGTCACGTCGAAAAGCCTCGCGACGTCGCCACGCCGTGGCCCGAAAAGAGCGGCATTCCGGATAAGCCTGTCAGCGTCATCAGCGAGACCGGCGTCGTCTACAGCCGCTCCAGCGATCCGGTCAATGGACGCCGCAGCGGATGGGGAACCTATGAAGGCGTCGGGGTAACCAACGATCCGCGCGCTGCGGCCCCTCCGCCTCCACCCAAGCAGGGCCAGGATCCACAGGTGATCGAGCAACGCGTTCGGGAAAGATCGCTGGCGCAGGGCCAGACCAGAATTCCTGTGGCGGGCTATTTGTTCTTTCCGCATTACGGGAAAAAACACAAGAACGAGACGACGGAGCTGCAGTGGTCCAAGGACGACGCCTCGGCCGTCCTGCATCTCAAATAACTACGGAACGATCTGCGTCAGTCCCAAAAACAGGCCGGTCTTGCGGACCAACAGCGGAGAATCGTTGCCGCTCCCGCCAAAATCGCCCCAGACGATTTGTGACGCCTTCAGATCGGGTTTCCAGTTCTTGTCCGTCGAATTGGTGAAGCATTCGTTGCAGAGATAACGATAGCGGTCGCTGATTCGCACCGGCTGCTGGACCACCGGCGCGAAGGTGAGGCCAGTCGGGACGCCGGCGATCAACACCGGTCCGTTGATGTGAGCCGTCGCGAAGGTATCGGAAAACTGCGCCGATCCTTGGGTGTTGGCGAACTGCCCGCCCGCGGTGGAACATGGCTGCGGGTCGCCGAGCACGCCTCCGGTGTTGATTGCACATTGAACTTGCGATCCGCTGAGGATCACCAGGTCGTCCAAGCCGTCTTTATTCAAATCGATCAGACGAACGGTGGCGAGCTGGGCCTGCAACCGGGGCAGCGCGGGCGCGCGATCGGTCAAGTCCAGCGCCGGATTCAGGAACCTCACCCCGTTGTTGATATAGATCTGCGGTTCGGTCTGACCCGGCGCCCACACCACCATGTCGGCCAGTAGATCGCGATTCAACCTGCCGAAGCGGATGAAGCGCGGGTCGGGTAGCGGTCCACTGAAATACGGGACCGGATCGTAGAAAGCATTGCGGCCGTTGTTGTAGGCAACGGAGAGTGTGCCCGAAGAAGGAAAGATCACGTCGGCGCGGCCATCCCCATTCACATCCGCCAGCCAGAACTTGGAGCCATGCTGCGTAATCCAGCTCGAATCGCGAATCAACAGCCACGGCGTCGACGGGGCGAGTTTCCCGTTTCCATCCGGCGTCTTGCAATAAATCACTCCCACGCGAGCTTTGCAAACGCCTGCCGGTTTTCCTTTCCCCAGGATCGCGCCTGCAACCACGTCGCCCTGACCGTCCGTTGTG
>Ga0210410_10004936_pt1 | contig 11665 bp, 8 predicted proteins | sample IncBWC4MmetaG_FD_161058 | JGI IMG/M metagenome (GOLD analysis project Ga0210410, IMG submission 161058) | Forest soil microbial communities from Barre Woods Harvard Forest LTER site, Petersham, Massachusetts, United States - Inc-BW-C-4-M | ecosystem: Environmental > Terrestrial > Soil >... | reverse complement strand
GCGATGGCCGAGCGCCAGCAGGCCCTGCTGAACGCCGTCATGAGGGACCCGGCTGTCGCCTCGCTCGGCTCGGCGGTCGGGGCCGGCGGCGGTACCTACACGGTCAACGACGGTCGCGTTTTCATTCAGCTCAAGCCAGCCAACGAGCGAGACCCGATCGACAAGGTGATTGCGCGGCTTCGCACCAATCTCGCGAAGATTCAGGGCATCACTCTTTATATGCAGCCCGCCCAGGACATCACGATCGGCGCGCGGTTGAACAAGACCCAGTTCCAATACACCATGAACGACGCCAATCAGGGCGAGCTCTCACACTGGTCGTCGCTCTTCCTCGAAAAGATCAAGGCGCTTCCGAGCGTTGCCGATGTCACCACCGATCAGCTCAACGCCGGGCCATTGCTGGACATCACGATCAAGCGCGAAGTCGCATCGAGCTACGGCATCCTGCCCTTTACCATCGACAACACGCTCGATGATGCCTTCGGTCAGCGAATCGTCTCGACAATATTTACCACCCTGCAGCAGTACCACGTTGTCATGGAGGTGGACCCGAAATTCCAGTACTCGCCGGAAGCGCTCAATACCATCTATGTGAAGTCGTCGAGCGGGCAGCAAGTACCGTTGTCGACGCTGGTCGATTCCGTGGTCAAGGTTGCCCCGCTTGTCGTCAACCATCAGGGGCAATTCCCGTCGGTGACGATATCGTTCAACCTCGCTCCGGGCGCCGCAATCGGTGAGGCCGTCAGCGGCATCCAGGCGATTGCAAAGGAATTGCATCCGCCGCTTTCCCTGCAGACCAGCTTCCAGGGCAACGCCCAGGCGTTCGGAGCATCGCTGAAGAGCACGCCGATTCTGATCCTGGCGTCGCTGTTTGTGATCTATCTGATCCTCGGCGTGCTCTACGAGAGCATGATCCATCCGATCACCATCATCTCGACCCTGCCCTCGGCCGGTGTCGGCGCGTTGCTGCTGCTGATGGCAGCCCATTTTGACCTGAGCGTGATCGCGATCGTCGGCATCATCCTGCTTATCGGCATCGTCAAGAAGAACGGCATCATGCTGGTCGATTTCGCGATCCATGCGGAGCAAAACGAAGGGCTAACGACCGAGGAATCGATCTACCAGGCCTGCATCAAGCGCTTCCGGCCGATCCTGATGACCACGATGGCGGCGATGCTTGGTGCCGTGCCCATGATGATTGGCACCGGCGTCGGATCGGAAATCCGTCAGCCGCTCGGCTATGCCATCGTCGGTGGCCTTGCTCTGTCGCAAATCCTCACGCTGTACACGACGCCGGTCGTGTATATCTATCTTGATCGCCTGCAAACCCGGCTGTTCGGAGAGAGGCATCACGGCGGCTCGGCCCTGCCGCAGGCCGCACCTGCAGAATGACCGATGAACATTCCGCGCCTGTCCCACCTGCGTCTTGCTGCGCATGCTCTACGCAAGAAAAAGGCGACGGACCGCCAAGGTCCGCCGCCAGTTGGTACCCTCAGGGACAAGAGATGGGGTACTAGAGAGAGCGCATTGAGGCTAGGCGATCGCAGGCCAGCTGTATTTTTCGTTTACACGCAAGTTTTCCGAGTGCACGGCGAGAGAGAACGGTGATCTGCCATCGCATGTAAGCTGCTCCGTTTTTCGTGAGGCAGGTTCCCCTTCGCGTGACCCGGCGCGCGCCCGACTTGAACGCGGTCCAGGGCAACCTCCAATAAAATCGAATTTAGTTGTCTGAACCCCAATTTAATGGTGGCGAAAAATCCATTCGACTACTTTGACCTTGCGTACCCGAAAAACGGACAAGGTCTTTCAGTTGCGAGCGACAATGACGGCCTTGATGACGGCGTGACGGCGGAACCCACAGGAGGTAGAGATGCGACACCACCTTCAATTTCGCAGCCGGGAAGCCACCAACTGCTGCGCCATCTGCGGCGGGAGTTTTGGTCTCATCCGGCACTATTCCTGGCGGACCGCGCTCTGTTCAAAGAAGTGCGTCGATCGCTTCACGTCCCGCAAGGAGAGCGACCGCAGGTGGTTGCTGCCAATTTGGGGCGATCGACAATCAGCTGCGGCTGGAATCATGAGATTTCGAAGCGAAGAGGCTGCGTGATGGATCTTCTATGCAAACTCCTCCTCTGGAGTTGTCTTGTTGCCTATTGGCGACGCCAGCCACGCAGATCGCACCAGGAGGCCCAATGAGATTTATTTTGGTGAATGGCAGGACGCCCTGCCGGCAATCCACGTGCGCGCTGTGCTCCAAGCCGATCGGCGCCGACTATCTGCGGGAGATCGCGACGCAACTCCCATACTGCGATGCCGATTGCTATGCCGATCATTGTGTCGGCGCGATCCTGGCGCTCGAAAATCACGCGACGACGACGAACATCGCGCATGCTGCATCGAGGGAATGAGCGATCCTCCCGGCTTGCGGGAAGGATTGCGAGGGTTCCAGCAGGTTGACCGGACTGAGATACCTTGCATTTCCGAATGGCGTGTCCGATGATTTGACGTCCGGCGGGGCTCGATCCGACATCACATCCGGTGGAACTTTTAGCAAGCGTCGGTTCCGGCCAGATTTACGGAAGGACCGGATTTACGGAAGGAATTGACTGAAAGGAATTCGGCAACTGGGGACGGTAGATCGACGGGAGGGCGCGATGGCTCGCAATGGATGGTACGCGGCAATCTCCGGTGTGGTCCTGCTTGTGGTGGGCGCGACAGGCGCTTCGGCCGACGACACCATGGCGACGAAAGCCGCGCCCTCGGTGAGCACAATCGCGCCGTCCCAGCCAGCCACATGCACCAGCCTTGAGGCCTTTGTCGTCACGGCCTGCCCATTGACCTGGAATGGCATCACGCTCTACGGCACGATCGATGGCGGCGTGACGTGGCGGAACCACGGGGCGCCCTTCAATGGGACCTCTGCCGTCGGGGTCGATTATCTCATCCAGAAATACAGCAGGGGCCCGCGGCTGGATCTCGCGCCAAACGGTTTGAGCAATTCGAACATCGGCATCAAGGGGAACGAGCCGTTCGCTTCCGGATGGGCGTTTATCTTCGACCTGCAGGCCGGGTTCGATCCTTATTCCCTGCAGTTATCCAATGGACCGCACTCGGTGGCGCAGAACGCCGGCGTACCGCTCACGAGTCAGAACTCGGGCTCCGACTCGAGCCGGGCCGGGCAGTTTTATAATTCCGTGGGCTATCTGGGCGTCAGTTCACCCTATGGCACCTTGACCGTCTTCCGGCAAAACTCGCTGACGTTGGACGCTGTCTTTGCCTACGATCCGATGGGCGCCTCGTACGCTTTTTCGCCGATCGGCTGGCAGGGCATCACCTGCGGCGTTGGCGATACCGAAGACTGCCGGTTCAGCACTTCGGTGAAGTATCGTGTCGACATCGGCCAGTTCAGGGTTGCGGCGCTCTGGCAATTCGGCGGCTACAGTCAGAACAACGCGGCGACGGGTTCCTACCAGTTCCAAATCGGCGGAGATATCGCCAATTTGGCCGGCGGGACCTTGTCGCTCGACGCCATCGGCAGCTACGTCCAAAACGCCGTATCGGTTGCGCTCGCCGGCAATACGCTGCCGGCGGTGCTGCCCCAGGTTCTCACCGCAACGCTCTCCGATGACACGAGCGTGATGGTGGTTGGCAAATACAGCAAGGGGCCGGTCAAGTTGTTTGCCGGTTACGAATACATTCAATATGCGCCGCCCAGCAATTCTTTTGCTACCGGCACCGGTTTTACCGATATCGCGGGAGACTTCCTCTGCGCCGCGTGCGCTGCGATCAACAACACGAACATCAACAGCGCGGCGTTCAATGCCGGAGACAAGCTGTTCCACGTATTCTGGACTGGAGTGAAGTACGCGGTCACCGACAATCTGGATGTGACCGGCGCTTACTATCACTACGATCAGCCTCGATTTGGCGCAGCCGTCAACTGCGCCGATCCCGCGGCGTTCCCAAACTGCCATGGGACGTTCGACGCAGTTTCCTTCGTCGCCGATTGGCAGTTTGCCAAGAAGTTCGACACCTATGCGGGGCTCATGTTCTCGCAGGTCAACGGCGGCTTGGCGAACGGCTTCCTCCATCGCAACTCGATCGATCCCACCGTGGGTCTCCGCTTCCGCTTCTGAGACTTCCAGACCTGGCCCGAAGTCAATCCGGGGCCTGGTTCGGGTGAGCCGCCAGCTCGAAATCCTCAACGTGCCGCAATTAAATAGGGAACCCGGAGGACGGCCTGCAATCCAGGCGCGGTCCGCGCGGCCGAGCGCCACCATGATCGCCGCCGACGCCGTTCCAATCAGACAAATGCCTCGGGCGATCACCGGCGTGGTCCGCCAATGTGACGGTCGATGAGCCGTAATAGGCCGGAACCAACAAGGGCACGCTCAGCATAATGCCGAGCATTACTGCAATCAGGATCGAGTCCTGCTTCGTGACCGTCAACATATTGAACTCCGTCGACCGACGCCTCTCGGCGCGCCGCCGAAACCGGCAGGCGCGATCGAGAGGCATTAAAACGTCAGTCGTTATATTTCGGCCCACCGTGATATTGGTACGCCGTGGCGGCCGTGTCTGTTGCTATGGTGCGATCGAAAGCGGCGGTGGAAGCCGCTTGCTGGTTCGAGGATGCTGCGGTTTCAGCAAACGCCTGTCCCGAGATCGTCATCAGGATCAGCATTGATGCGGCTAAGGCGAGTTTCTTCATGATGTCATTTCCTTGTGGTGTCGTCCCCGGATTGCGGGCGCATGGCGTCATCGCGACTGCCGATGCGTTTGATACTGATATGGGCATGCCATCCACCCGCGCCCACTAAATTCTGCTTCAGAGTACAAGCGCGAGGGGCGCGTTTTACCTCGGCGATCACACCGCCGGCAGGCGGACCTCGGCGTTCACACGTGCGTCGGCGCATGCGGGCATGCGATCTCGACGACGCAACCAGCCCCCGGATGAATGGTGAATCGGAATTCGTGCAACTTTACGATTGCCGCCACTAGGTTCAAGCCAAGACCCAGGCCTGATGTGTGTTTTGTCCTGTCCGACCGGTAAAACCGCCTCAAGACAGCGTCGCGCTCGTGTTCGCTGATGCCACAGCCGGTGTCCTTGACGCGCACGATGGTTTCGTCGTCGTTGCGCATCAAGCCGATCTCGACCTGCCCGCCGGCCGGCGTAAACTTGATGGCGTTGTCGACGAGATTGGCGATCGCCTCGATCAAAAGATCGCGATCGCCAAAAACGTCCAATTCGCGCGGCGATTGGACGACAAGGCTGATCGCCTTGTCTTCCGCTATCGGCTCATACATGTCGCCCACCTCACGCACGAGAGATGCAAGTGCGACCTTGCCGAAACCGGAGGATCTCTGATTTTTCTCGATTTCCGCGAGACGCAAGATGGCCGTGATGATGGACAGCGATTGATCGAGTGCCTCGGTCGTCTTGTCCGCAACGACCTGCAATTGCTGCAGCGTCGTGGCGTTGCCGCGACCACGCTCAAGCATCAGCCGCGCACGGGTCAGGGGCGTGCGCAGGTCATGCGCGATGTCGTGACCGACGCCCGCGAGAGAACGGATCAGAGCTTCCATCTCGTCGAGCATGCCATTGACGATCATCGCAAGCTTGGAGAAGGGATCGCCGGTGTTGCCGAGCGGGAGCCGCTCGCGCAGATTACCGGCGACGATCCGCTGTACCTGCTCGTTGACCTCCACGATGCGCCTTCGCGAACGTGCGCTCAGCCCCACGCCGACCGCAATACAGAGCGACACAGCGGGAATCAGGCCCAGCACGAGCGCCCGACCAACGACGCGTCCGATCTCGTCGATTTCATCGGTGTTGCGTCCGACCAACAGCACGTCGTCATCGGGCAATGTCTGTGCGAGCAGTCGGACTGCCTGTCGTTCCCGGCCGGGTCCATCCACCCGCTCGAGCACGGCGCTTTGCGGCGTGCCGTCGGTGCCGAGACCGTAGGGTAGCCTCTCCACATTGCCGGCGATCCGGTCACCGTGCAAGCCAAACAGTCCTACCAGCCGAATTCGCGACGGATCCTGCTTTAGACCTTCGTTGATCGCGTCGAGCCTCTGCCCCGGCGGCAAGGCAGCAAGGACTCCCATCTGCAAAGCGATTGCATGATCGGATCGCGACGTCAGATCGCGCATCGTTTTCAGGTAAACAAACCCGAGCAACGCCACGGTAAATGCCGCAAAAAAGCCGGTCACCAGTACCGTCCACCGCAACGTGCTCGAGCGTGTGAACTCAGGCAGCCGCATAACGTTGTTCAGCCGAAAGATTGCGAAGACGTTCAGCTCTTCCGCGCGAGCCGGGAAATCGTTGCGAGGCGCGGAACGAAGCAGGCATGACTTCGTCGACATGGGATCCATCCATCGCAATCTTGCTCATCTGGCTCCCGCCGGGCGGCACATTCCTGGGTCCAGGTTCGCGCCCAGCGTAGTTGGATCAACGCCGACAGTTCGAGTCTACGTAGGTTGTTTCGAATACCGTATTGGTTTTGACCGCCCCATACCTTGGTTTAATCGCCGGAAAGCGTTCGCTCCGGCGGATCGGCAGTGGTCCAAGCCGCCGCAGCCAGTCTACTCGACGCGCACCCCGGCGCTCACCCGTCCTGGCTGCCGGCTCCATGCCGGCGCAGGGCAGTCTCGACGCATTTGATCAAGGACGATGCAGAAAAGGGCTTGGCAAGAGAGGCAATGGCTCCCGCCTCCAACGCGCGGATCTCTTCGGGGAAGGCCGTGATGAAGATAAACGGGACAGCGTACTCCTGACCGCGCAGATGCAAAAGGAGATCCATGCCGCTCATGCCCGGCATCTGCACGTCCGCAACGACGCAGGACGTGTTATGCCGGTGTGCCGATTGCAGGAACTCCTCGGCCGATGCAAATGTGTAGACGATGTAGCCATGCGAACTCAGAAGATTATCGGTGGCCGCACGGACGGATGCATCGTCGTCAATAACTGAAATAACTGCAAGCATTCACCAGACGACCTTCCAGAGGGGCGAGCAAGGCACTCGCTCTTGCACCGCCCAACTCCAAACGTGGGCCTGGAATCGGAGTTGTGAAATCATACTTAGGTTTGCGCGCCGGAGAATTCTTCGCGCCATCATGAACGTGCGGCCCTTTGCAAATCGTCCGCTTCGTCTAGCGCTTGGCGCGGCGTATTCCGAGAATTTCGGCCTTTGTCACGAGGTCGGCCAACGTCTTCGCATCCATCTTCCTCATGATGTGCCCACGATGAATCTTGACGGTAATTTCCGCAAGTCCGAGTTCCGCTGCCACCTGCTTGTTCATTAGGCCGGACGACACCAAAGCCAGAATTTCACGCTCGCGAGGAGTCAGCGTGTCATAGAGAGATTGCAGGTTCGCGACGATCTTGTCGGCCTCGCGCCGTTTGCGGTCCCGTTCAATCGCCACCGTCACGGCGTCCAGCATGTCCTGATCGCGAAACGGCTTGGTCAGGAAATCGACCGCGCCGCCCTTCATGGCCCTGACACTCATCGGAATGTCGCCATGACCGGTCATGAAGATGATCGGAATACGAATGTTCGCCTTGGCCAGTTCAGCTTGAAAATCAAGACCGCTCAGCCCCGGCAACCTGATGTCGAGGACCAGGCAGCTGGCGACATCCGGAAGCTTGCCTTGCAGCATTTCGGAGGCTGAACCGAACACCTGGACTTGCAATCCCACCGATTGAAAGAGGTTACTCAGCGCGCGACGCATCGATTCGTCGTCTTCGACGATAAAGACGAGCGGCTCTCGCGCGCCGACGGGCTCACGCGGTGGTTTGGGGCGCTCGGTCACGATGCCTCCTTCTGCTGTCGCGAGGGCAGGACGAACTGAAACGTCGCCCCCGGCCCTTCATTGGGCGAAGCCGATAGACGCCCCTCATGGGCCTCCACGATCGAACGGCAGATCGAGAGTCCCATTCCCATTCCGCTGGACTTGGTGGTGAAGAAGGCGTTGAACAGCCGATTTGCAGTCTCGGCGGAGATTCCGACGCCGCAATCAGTGACGCGGACACGCACGCGATGCTCCTCGTCCTGGTCTGATCGGATCAGGAGTCTACGCTGCCGATCCATGACCGGTTGCATGGCTTCGATGCCGTTCATCACCAGATTGATGATCACCTGCTGCAACTGAACCCGATCGCCGAGGATCATGGGCAGAGAAGGCGCCAACTCGGTTCGCAAGGAAACAAGCTGGCTGCTTAGCTCCCGCTGCACCAGCGCGATCGCCTCCCGGACGACATCATTGACGTCGAGCGGCACCTTCTCGATGCCGGACTTCTTCGCGAGCGCCCGGACACGACGGATCACCTCGCTCGCCCGGCAGCTGTCGTTGATCACCCATTCGATCGAGCGGCGCGCCGCAACGAGATCGGGCGTTTCGCGGTCGAGCCAGCGCAGACCGGCCTCGGCGTTAGCCACGGCAGCGGCGAGCGGCTGGTTCACCTCGTGAGCGATCGAGGCGGTCAGTTCGCCCAGCGTGGTCACGCGCGTAACATGTGCGAGCTCCGCCTGCGCCTTGTGAAGCCTCTCCTCGGCCTGCTTGGCCGCGGTGATATCCACCACCGCCCCAATGAACTCCAACTGGTCCTTCTGGTCCCTGATCGCGTGGGCGACAATACGGACATATTTGACTGAGCCATCCGGCATCAGGAATCGATGCCCGTAGTCGAAATCGTCTCCGGCGCGGGCTGCGCGTTCGACCGTGCGCTTCACAAGAGCACGATCTTCCGGATGAGTGCGGTCAAGAACCATTTCGAAAGTGACCGGACGTGACTGGTCGAATCCAATGATTCTGAAGAATTCCCTGGAGCCGGTATATTCGCCGGTGGCGACATTACGGACGAAGCTGCCGGTTTGGCTCACCCGCTGTGCTTCCACCAATTTGGATTCGCTTCGCCGCAATTCTTCCTCGGCCCGCTTGCGGTCCTCGATGTCGGTCGACGACCCGTACCATTTGACAACGTTGCCGGATTCATCGCGTAGTGGTTCGCCTTCGAACAAGAACCAGCGATATTCGCCATCGAAGCGGCGGAGACGCGCCTCGAACCCGCCGCGCTTGCTGGACTCCCGGATTGCGCCCCACTTCTGCACCATGCCCCTTCTGTCGTCAGGATGAAACTCGCGAGGCCACGCCGTGCCGACTTGCTCCGATGAGATGCCGATATAGTCGAGAGCCCGCTGATTGAGGAAGTCGGGGAGCCCATCCGGGCTGGCGCGCCAGACCAGCGCCGGGATCGTGTCAACGACCAGCCGAAGGCGATCTTCCGACTTCTTGATCTCGTCAAAGGCCTCTTGCAGCCTCTGGTTTGCGCGCCGCAGTTCTTCCTCGGCACGCTTGCGGTCCTCGATGTCGGTCGACGACCCGTACCACTTGACAATGTTGCCTTGCTCATCGCGCAGCGGCACGCCACGGAACAAGAACCAGCGATATTCACCGTCGAAACGCCGCAGCCGGGCTTCAAGCTCACCGGGTATGCCTGAGGCCCGTATCGCGCTCCACTTCACCAGCATGGCCTTCTTGTCGTCAGGATGAAAGGCGCGAGGCCAACCGGTTTCGGCTTGATCCGGCGAGAGACCGGTGTAGTCGAGCGCCGGTTGATTGAGGAAATCAGGGACTCCGTCCGGCCTCGCGCGCCATACCAGGGTTGGGATCGTGTCGATCACCAGTCGAAGCCGATCCTCGGATTTCTTGATTTCGTCAAAGGCTTTTTGCAGCGCCTCTTTGGCGAGGTGCTGTTCCGTGACATCGATGTGCGTGCCGACCAGCTCGATCACCTCACCATCGGCGCCGACGAGAGGATGTCCCACCGAATGCACGTATCTTGTCGGACCGTCCGGAAGATCGACGCGAAAATCAACTTCAAAGTCCCTCTTCTCTCGCACTGCCTGCTGCACCATTTCGACGAATCGACCCCTGTCTTCGGGCAGGATGCGCTCCTGGAAGGATTGCGGTGACAGAGCGTCGCTTTCCGGATCGAACCCAAACAGATGGTACACTTCGGATGACCGGTAGATGAGTTTTTGAAGGCGCGCATCCCAGGCCCAGCTGCTGGTACGACTCAAGCGCTGCGCTTCAGCCAAATAGGCCTCGCTGCGCCGCAGCTTCCGTTCCGCCTCCCTCGCCACCGTCACATCTGTCGCCGCACCGAGAAACTCGACACTGCCCGATTCATCTCTCGTGGCGCGAGCCACGGTATGGATATATTTCACCAAACCATCCGGCATCAGCAATCGAAACTCATGATCATAGTCAGTTCGATCGGCGGAGGCACGATCAACGGTCGCTTGCACGGCAGCACGATCTTCCGGATGGACGCGCTGGAGAATGAACTCCACGGTCGGTTTCGTCGCCCGGTCACAACCAAAGATCCGGTAGGTCTGGTCCGACCAGAGGACCTCTCCGGTGGCAACTTTCCATGCAAAGCTTCCGGTGCCGCTCAGCCGCTGCGCTTCGGTTAGATACATTTGGGTATGCAGAAGCGCGGTCTCGGCCCGCTTCTGATCTTCCATCGCCATCTGAAGATCATGGCCCGAACGACGGAATTCTTCCGTCGTCCTCCGCTGCGCCGAAATCAGGAACGCGACCACGAGAGATGTGATGGAAAACAGGAAGAGACGCGGTACCTCGGAAATACTTCCAGCAAAAAGGTCCTGCTTCCAGGTGAATGAACTGCTCGGGGGCACCAGGTAGTAATGAAAGGCCAGTAGAGCGAGCGCGACCGCCAGCAATCCCGGTCCGAGCCCACCGACCCACGCAGTAAAAATAACCGCGCAGAGCATCGACGACGCGATAGCCTCGGCGTTCAGCACGCGCGTGATGAGCACCGCGGTAACGATCGCGACCGCGACTGAGAGGACGGCCATCGCGTAGTGGGTAGACGTTGACAACCGTCTACTGAGACCAGGTTTTGCCATGCTGCTGCTCACCGTCCGACGATACGCGGCGGGATTTAAATGCGACGGCACCTTCCAGACAATAAACTTCAATCTAGTGCAAATAAACCTCTGTTTAATGGAGCCGCCGGTCGGCCTGGTCTATTTCTGGATCGAGCAGCCCGGCCGCGTTTCCTCTCTGGCGCGTATCGCATGCTGCAACAGCGGACGGCTTCACCTCGCCTCTTCCCCCCTCCCTCACCGAGCCGGGCGGAAGCCGTCCGCTTCGTTTTGCTGTGCGGCCGAAACGGGCCGCCAAGGCAGATTTCGAGATTTCACGGATTGATCACATCACATTTCTCGCATGTGTGATCCCGCATGTGCGAATCGCACGCCGCGAGTTGCGCGGCCCTTCGCACATGCTCAAGCGAATCGGCCGCAAGATGCCAGCACCCTAAACCTCCGTATACTCCGCCGATCCCTTTCGATATCGGACGCTAACCCACGTACGATTGAGCACAGTGCCTCAACTCTCCTAGGTTGGTGCCCGATCGAACAAGCTCTCGGCCAGCCCGCAGTTCAAGTGATCGGCAATCTTCTCTCTGATCAACCAGCAGGAGACATGGAGTGAATATCAACCTTCCGATGAACACCATTCTGTCGGGGATTGGAGTTCCCGACAGCAAGCTCACCCGCGAGATAACGGAACTGGTGCGCGATACCGAGACACCGTTGCTGTTTCACCATTCGAGCCGCGTCTACTACTGGGG
>Ga0210410_10004933_pt1 | contig 11670 bp, 10 predicted proteins | sample IncBWC4MmetaG_FD_161058 | JGI IMG/M metagenome (GOLD analysis project Ga0210410, IMG submission 161058) | Forest soil microbial communities from Barre Woods Harvard Forest LTER site, Petersham, Massachusetts, United States - Inc-BW-C-4-M | ecosystem: Environmental > Terrestrial > Soil >... | reverse complement strand
GACGTCGTGCCAGGCTTGCAGCACGGTCTTGCGATAGGTGGTGGCAGCTTCCTGCTGCTGCGCTTCGCGCAATTCGAGCGTGCTGCGCAGCCGCCCGCCCGAGAAAATCGGCAGCGAAACGCTGGGGCCAACGGCATCGTACTGACGATCTCGGGCTGGCTCAGCGATGTGTTCGGCCGCAAAATATCGTTGGTGAAGTTCCACGAGGCGACATGCGGACGATGGAACCCGCCTACGTCGCCAGGCGGCTCGATCACTCGCGGTCATTGTGCTGCGGCCCAGACCTCGCGCAACTGCCGCTTCATCACCTTGCCGTTGGCATTGCGCGGCAGCGGCTCCGCGGTGAGATCGATCGTCTCCGGCACCTTGTAGTCCGAGAGCCGCTCGGCGCACCACGCGCGCAAGGTCTCGCCGCTCACGCTGCCGTCGCGGATCACGATCACGGCATGCACGCGCTCGCCGAGCACCGGGCACGGCTTGGCGATGATGGCGCTCTCGACCACGGCGGGATGACTCGCCAGCACGGATTCGACTTCGGCGGAATAAATCTTGAGCCCGCCGCGGTTGATCATGTCTTTCTGGCGATCGAATACCCGGACAAAATTCCCGGCGTCGATCGAACCGAGATCGCCGGAATGCCAGAAACCGCCGGTAAAACTTTCGGCCGTCGCTTTCGGATTGTTCCAGTACCCCCTGATCACCGAGCCGCCGTGAGTCCAGATTTCGCCGATCTCGCCGCGCGGCAGTTCGTGCCCGTCGGCATCGACCACGATGATTTGCGCGCCCGGGCACGGCAGGCCGACGCTGTCGATGTGAGCGGCGGTCAGCTCCGGCGGCATGATGGTGGACGGCGACGTGGTCTCGGTTGAACCGTAGGCATTGATCAGCTTCAAACCGGGAAGCTTGACGGCCAGCTTTTCGATGGTGGCGACCGGCATCGGCGCGCCGCCATAACCCCCGATCCGCCACGCGCGAAGATCGTAGGAGTCGAAGTCCGACTGCAGCAGGCAAAGATTGTACATCGCCGGCACCATCAGGGTCTGGGTGACGCGTTCGCGCGCTGCGATTTTCAGGTACTCCGCAGCCTTGAATTCGGCGACGACGATCAACGTTCCCGCGCAACGGGCCATGCACATGATGTTGGCGATCACGCCGGTGACATGCCCGAGCGGTACCGCGGCGATCGAACGGTCCGCCGACGTCAGCGCCATGCAGGCTTCATAGACCATGGCCGAATGAATGACATTGCAATGCGCAAGCATCGCGCCCTTGGGTCGCCCGGTAGTGCCGGAGGTGTAGAGGATCATCGCCGTGTCCTCTTCGTCGACATCGGCGGGCTCATGCCAAGGCGCGCTATCGGTCGAATCGAAAAGCCTCGATGCGCTTTCGCCATCGTCGACCGGGATCCGGTACTGCAGATCGGGAATGTCGCGCGCGTCGGGCAGACGCTCGGAAAGCGTGGCCTCGTGGATCAGGAGCCTGGCGCCGCAGTCGGAAAGCGCATAGGCGATCTCAGGCTTTTGCTGGCGGGTGCTGAGCAGCACCGTCACCAGACCGAGATGTGCCGCACCGAACATCGCCAGCACGAATTCGACGCGGTTGCCGAGCAATAGCGCAATACGGTCGCCGCGTTGCAGACCCATCCTCCGGAACCCCGCCGCTACGTCAGCGGATTGTTGCGCGACCTCGCGCCATGTCATCCGCCTGTCGCCGCAGACCAGCGCTTCGCCGTCCGGATTTCTCAACGCCGCATCCGACACCATCGCCCAGATGTTTTTGGGCCGCTCGCAGAACGCCGGCACCACGCGGTCGCCGAAGCGCGCCTCGCGCCGCATCGCCGGGATGGAATAATGCGACCAGTCCATCGCCGCTGCCGCCTCTCAGCTTTTGGCCTTCATGCCGTAGACATGTTCGGGTCCGGGGAAAGCCCGCGAGCGCACGTCGGTGGCATAGCCCTCGATGGCGGCCTCGATCATCGGACCGAGATTGCCGTAGCGACGGACGAATTTCGGGGCCCGCGGCGACAGCCCCAGCATATCTTCCAGCACCAGGACCTGGCCGTCGCAGGCCGCACTGGCGCCGATGCCGATGGTGGGGATCGCGATGGTCTCGGTGATCTTGCGCGCCAGGGGCTCGGCGACCGCCTCGATCACCACCGAAAATGCGCCGGCCTGCGCAATCGCTGTGGCGTCGTTCTCGATCGGCTCCCAGCTGCCCTCTTCGCGGCCTTGCGCGCGAAACGAGCCGAGCGTGTTGATCGACTGCGGCGTCAGCCCGATATGGCCCATCACGGGAATGCCGCGCTCGGCCAGAAACGCGACGGTTTCCGCCATCCGCGCACCGCCTTCGAGCTTGACAGCGCCGCAATGGGTTTCTTTGAGGATTCTGACCGCGGAATGAAACGCCTGTTCCTTCGAGGCTTCATAGGAACCGAAGGGCATGTCGACCACAACCAGCGCATGTTGCGAGCCGCGCATCACCGCGTGTCCCTGCAGGATCATCATGTCGAGCGTCACCGGCACCGTGGTCTCGAAACCGTGCATCACATTGCCAAGGGAATCGCCGACCAGAATGACGTCGCAATAGCGATCGACCAATGCCGCGGTATGGGCGTGATACGAGGTTAGCATCACGATCGGCTCGCCATTCTTGCGGGCGCGAATATCGGGCGCGGTCTTGCGCTTGATGGTCGATTGAACAGACATGTCAGACTCCGAACACGGGAACGCCGATCACGACGGGATGGAATGCGAAGCCGAGCGCCAGATAGGCGACGACCCCGACCGCCACCGCGATCAGGTCGTTGCCGACGCCGCCGACCGGGATTGGCGGCGCGCCGGGATCGGCACGTCGTTTCAGCGAGATTCGGTCGAACACCGCCCAGGCCAGGAACGAGCCGAACAGGATGATGGAGCCGAGATCGCCGTTGGCGAGCAGATGCGCCACCGCCCACAGCTTGACGCCAGCCAGCATCGGATGCTTCAGCGTGGTGAAGATCCGGCCGCGGATATAGGCCGCCACCACCAGGATGACAGCCGGCAGCATCAGCGCCTCGGTGAGGTGTTTCAGCGCCCGCGGCGGGGTCCAGATCTCGATCATCCCCTCTGCGCGATAATGCGCAAAGCCCCAGACGATCAGCGCAAGGCCCGCCAGCGACACCAGCGCATAGCCGATCTTGTAGCCGCCCTCGCCCCATGACCCGATCACGCGCGCGCGCAGTTCGCGCTGCGTGGTCAGCGTGTGGATGCCGAGAAACAGCACCAGCCCCAGGATCATCATCAGCAGTCCCAAGATGTCCTCCATTGCAGGGCCGGCGTTGCGAGCATCGGGTAACACTTTAGGGGCCGAGGCCGCAATGCGCCAAAATGCGTGGGCCGATCCTGGGCGCGAGACGGCTCCGCAGGTTCAGATGCGCGGGCTTGACCCTCCATCGTCCGCGCCAGCGGACAACGGCCTTCCCGAAGGAATCCAGAGCTGTTTTGACCACATTACAACGCGGTTAGCTTCGGAACATATCATCCGCCGGTCCATTGCTTCCTGACACATCAGGAGAAACAGTTATGACGAAATTTGGAACGATCGGCGCTGCCTGTCTGGCAGTTGCACTGGCGGCATCTTCCCCCGCGTTCGCACGGGCTGGACATGGCGGCGGCGGAGGTCACGCAGGATTTCACGGCGGCGGCGCGCACTTCGCGGGCGGCGGCGGTAGAGGCGGTGGATTTCGCGGGGGGCGCGGCGTCGGGATTGGAGCCGGACTCGCAGCGGGCGCAATTGCCGGCGCAGTGATCGGCGGCGGCTATTATGGCGGCGGCTACGGCCCCGGCTATTACGGCGATTCATATGCCTACGATAACGGTTACGACGGCGGTTATGGCGCGTACGACAGCGGCTATGGGCCCCAGAACGGCTTCGTCTGTCAGCCCGGGACTTGGTTCCGCGGCGAAGACGGCCGCCGGCATCTCTGCCAGTAATCAGACCATAATGGCGAAAAGGGGCGGCCGCATCGGCCGCCCCTTTTTGTGCGCTCTCCCACCCCCGCGGTCATTCCGGGATGGCCCGGAGGGCCAGACCCGGAAGTTCGAAGCGATGAAGCGTCACTAGCCAACCTCGGGATTCCGGGTTCGCGCCGCTGGCGCGCCCCGGAATGACATACCCCGCTCACGGCGTTCCCGACTGCTTCTGCAGCTCGCGATTATCGACATAGCGGATCGCGATCGGCCGTCCGGCAAGCGCGCCGCCGAGATCGCCGGTGAATTTGAGCGGCATGCATGCGTCAAGCGAGGCGTTGATTGCCTTCAGATAGGTGGCGCGGGTATCCGCCGAAGCGCCTTCCGTGGAGTAGGTCATGCGCGGGGCACCGATCATCTCGCCCGACCGCTTGAAACTGAAGCGCACCGACATCTGCATGCCCTCGCGCGCGGAATCCGCCGGCGGCGGTGTCCAGCAGGAGCGCAGGGCCGCAAACAAGTCGCCGATGGTGTTGAGATCGTGGTCGGGCTTTTTATATTTGGCGGCGTCGTCATGCGGCGGCACGCTGTCGACCGTCACCTGCAGATTTTCGCCATAGGGATAATCGATTTCGGGAATGCACGGGCCGTGATTGAACACGCTGCAGTAATACGGCGTGCACGGCCCGCGTTCGAGCACGCTGCAGGGGGAATGCGAGAACGGCACGGGATTGATTTCATGCCGGTGCTGGGCTTGAGCCGCTCCGGCGCCGGCGATGACCGCAACGGCGACGACGAGCCAGATGAAGATGCGTCCGAGCATGAAACGAGCCCCTCATGGGCAACACATAGAGATACCCCGTTGGAAAATGATGGACCCGTTGGCCGGTATCAAGGCTGGTTTCGTTCACATCCGCGCGCTTGGTTACGCGGTTCCCACGAAAACCACCGCCGTTCGCCCGGCTTGACCGGGCGCCCAGTATTCCGGAGGCGCCTGTGATTGAATCGAAAGGCCGCGGCGTACTGGGTCCCCCGCTTTCGCGGAGGACGACGGCAAGAAGGCTGAGCGGCGTCCCGTCTCACGCCTTCTTTTTCACGTCCTTGATGCTGGAAAAATTAATCCCCTCGGCGCGCTCGCTGACGTAGCCGAGATAGAACTCATTCTTGGCGAGAAACACCGGATCGCCGTCGACGTCGTCGGCGACCCCCGAGCCGTTGGCGGCGATGAAGGCGTCGAGTTTCTTGCGGTCGTCGGACGAAATCCAGCGCGCCAGCTGAAACTCGCTGACCTCGAATTCGACCGGCAACGCATATTCGGCGTCGAGCCGCGCCTTCAGCACGTCGAGCTGCAGCGGACCGACCACGCCGACCAGCGCCGGCGCGCCGTCGCGCGGACGAAACACCTGCACCACGCCCTCCTCCGACATCTGCTGCAGGGCCTCCTTGAGCTTCTTCGCCTTCATCGCATCGGTCAGCCTGACACGGCGGACGATTTCCGGCGCAAACGAGGGCACGCCGACAAAGCTGAGGTCCTCGCCATCGGTCAGCGTGTCGCCGATCCGTAGCGTGCCGTGATTGGGAATGCCGACGACGTCACCGGCAAAGGCCTCGTCCGCCAGCGCACGATCCTGAGCAAAGAAGAATTGCGGACTGGAGAGCGACATGTTCTTGCCAGTGCGCACCAGCTTCGCCTTCATGCCGCGTGTAAGCTTGCCCGAGCACAGCCGCGCGAACGCAATGCGGTCGCGATGGTTCGGATCCATGTTGGCCTGGATCTTGAAAACGAAGGCGCTCATCCGCGGTTCGGCGGCTTCGACCTTGCGCAGGTTGGAGTCCTGCGCGCGCGGCGGCGGCGCGAAACGCCCCAGACCTTCCAACAGATCGCCGACGCCGAAATTGCGCAGCGCGCTGCCGAAATAGACCGGCGTCAAATGGCCCTCGCGAAAGGCTTCGAGTTCGAACGGCTGGCAGGCCTCCGACACCAGCGCCAGTTCATCCTTGATGGCGCCGACGTCGAGATTGGCGTTGCGGCCGGCGAGATCGGCGATGTCGATCTGTTGCGCGGCACCGGTCTTGGCGCCGCCGCCTTCGAGCAGGCGCACGCCGCCGTTGACGACGTCGTAGGTCCCGAGGAAATCGCGGCCGCGGCCGACCGGCCAGGTCATCGGCGTGGTGTCGAGCGCCAGCGTCTTTTCGATTTCATCCAGGAGATCGAAGGTGTCGCGGCTCTCGCGGTCCATCTTGTTGATGAAGGTGATGATCGGAATGTCGCGCAGACGGCAGACCTCGAACAGCTTTCGCGTCCGTGCTTCGATGCCCTTGGCGGCGTCGATCACCATCACCGCAGAGTCGACCGCGGTCAGGGTGCGGTAGGTGTCCTCGGAAAAATCCTCGTGGCCCGGCGTGTCCAGCAAATTGAACACCAGGCCCTCGAACTCGAACGTCATTACCGAGGTGACCACGGAGATGCCGCGCTCGCGCTCGATCTTCATCCAATCGGAACGGGTGTTACGCCGCTCGCCCTTGGCCTTGACCTGGCCGGCGAGATTGATCGCGCCGCCGAACAGCAGCAATTTCTCGGTCAGCGTGGTCTTGCCGGCGTCCGGATGCGAGATGATCGCAAAGGTCCGCCGGCGCGCCACTTCGGCGGCGAAGGGTGCACGGGTCGGTGATTCGGTGGCGATAGCGGGGTCGGACATGGGGCTGAGCGTTTGGCAGGGAAACCCGGTTGGATCAAGGAGGATCGGCACAATCCGATATAGGGATTAGGCGGCCAAACTCCAATCAGCGGTGGCGCAAGAGCGACACCGACCAGTACGCCAACGCCGCGACGGCGGCCGAGGCCGGAATGGTGATCACCCAGGCATAGACGATCGAACTCGCCACGTTCCAGCGCACCGCCGAGACCCGGCGTGCCGCGCCGACGCCGACAATGGCGCCGGTGATGGTATGCGTCGTGGAAACGGGGACGCCGAGCCAGGTCGCGATGAACAGCGTCGCGGCGCCGCCGGTCTCGGCGCAAAACCCCTGCATCGGCGTCAGCTTGGTGATCCGCAAGCCCATGGTGCGAACGATGCGCCAGCCGCCCATCAAGGTGCCCAACGCCATCGACGCCTGGCACGCCAGCACCACCCAGAACGGCACGAAAAAGTGCTCGCCGAGCTCGCCCTGCGAATAAAGCAGCACCGCGATGATGCCCATGGTCTTTTGCGCATCGTTGCCGCCATGACCCAGCGAGTACAGCGAGGCGGACGCGAACTGCAGGATGCGGAAGGCGCGGTCGACCGCGAACGGCGTCGAGCGTACCGAGGCCCAGGACACGATCGCCACCAGGACCAGCGCCAGCAAAAATCCGACCACCGGCGACAGCACGATGGCAAGCAATGTCTTCGACAGGCCGCTCCAGACCGCGGCCGAAACCCCGGCCTTGGCCATTCCGCCGCCGACCAGGCCCCCGATCAAGGCATGCGAACTGCTGGACGGTATCCCCAATCCCCATGTGATCAGGTTCCAGACGATGGCGCCGATCAAGGCAGCGAAGATCACCTGCGCATCGATGATGCTCGGCTCGATGATCCCGGTGCCGATGGTTTGCGCGACGTTGAGCCCGAATACCGCGAAGGCAACGAAATTGAAGAACGCAGCCCACAGCACGGCGTATTGCGGCCGCAGCACCCGGGTCGATACGATGGTCGCGATCGAGTTGGCGGCGTCGTGCAATCCATTGAGGAAGTCGAACAGCAGCGCGACTGCGATTAATCCGACCAGAATCGGAAGACCAAGCGTGGCATCCACTGCGCGGCCCTGCCCTATACCTGTTCGATCACGATACTGTTGATCTCGTTGGCGACGTCATCGAACCGGTCGGCGACTTTCTCGAGGTGGTCGTAGATTTCCGCGCCGACGATGAAATCCATCGTGTTGGCGTTGCGATGTTTGAGGAAAAGCTCCTTCAGGCCGATGTCGTGGAGATCGTCGACCCGGCCTTCCAGTTTGGTCAGTTCTTCGGTGATCGCCGTCAGCATCGCGACATTGTCGCCGATCGATTTCAGCAGCGGCAGCGCACGTCCAACCAGATTGGCGCATTCGACCAGCAGCGTTCCCATTTCCCGCATCGGCGGTTCGAAGGTGCGGACCTCGAACAGCACGACCGCCTTCGCGGTCTGTTGCATCTGGTCGATGGCGTCGTCCATCGCGGTGATCAGGTTCTTGATGTCACCGCGATCGAACGGGGTGATGAACGTGCGGCGGACCGCGGTGAGCACCTCGCGGGTGATATTGTCGGCGTCGTTTTCGAACTGGTTGACGCGCTGGCAGAATAGCGGGGTTTCATCGCCGCCGCGCAGCATGTCCTGTAGCGCCAGCGCGCCCTGCAGCACGGTCTGGGCATGCCGGGCGAACAGGTCGAAAAACCGCTCTTCCCTGGGGAGAAAGGCGCGAAACCAACGCAGCATCTGACATGTCCATTATTGCGGGATTGACCGGCCACCCGCCTGTCACATAATTGTCATAAACTATTTCCCGGGCAAGCGCGCCGCGAGCGGCCGCCGGAACCCGGTCATCCACTGGTTTGTGCGGACGTTCCCCGGACGTTGCGCAGCATGGAATGCTGCGCAGCTGAGCCGGGGCCCATCTGGTGCACGGGAGGAAGGATCGGTCCCGGCTCAGCGGAGCAGCGCGAAGGGCGCTGCACCGCGTCCGGGACACGCGGACTTACAGCGACCGCCGGAAATAATGCGCGATCTCGCCGATCACGCCGCGGCGGAAGGTAAGCACGCAGACCACGAAGATGACGCCCTGGATCACCGTCACCCATTGTCCGAAGCCGGCCAGATATTGCTGCATGGCGATAATGACGAAGGCGCCGACCACCGGGCCGAACACGGTACCGAGGCCACCGACCAGCGTCATCAGCACGATTTCGCCCGACATGCTCCAGTGCACGTCGGTCAGCGATGCGTTCTGCGCAACGAACACCTTGAGCGAGCCGGCCAATCCCGCCAGCGTGCCGGAGAGGATATAGGCCAGCAGCTTGTAGTGGTCGGTCTTGTAGCCGAGCGAAATCGCGCGCGGCTCATTCTCGCGGATCGCTTTCAATACCTCGCCGAACGGCGAATTGATGGTGCGGAAGATCACCAGGAAACCGAACAGGAACCCGGCCACGATGACGTAATAAAGCACCGTCGGCCTGGCGAGATTGAAGATTCCGAACAGGTAGCCCTGCGGGATACCCTGAATGCCGTCTTCGCCATGGGTGAACGGCGTCTGCAGGTAGATGAAATACAGCAGTTGCGACAGAGCCAGCGTGATCATCGCGAAATAGATGCCCTGGCGGCGGATGGCGACGAGGCCGGTGATGACGCCAAGCCCGGCGGCGGCGATGGTGCCGGCCAGAATTCCAAGTTCGGGCGACACCCCCCACACTTTCAGCGCGTGCGCGGAAACGTATCCAGCCGTGCCCAGAAACATCGCATGGCCGAACGACAACAGCCCGCCATAACCGATCAAAAGGTTGAACGCGCAGGCCAGCAGCGCAAAGCACAGCGCCTGCATCACGAAGAACGGGTAGACGCCGGTGAACGGCACGATCAGCAGCAGCGCCGTCATGACGCCGAACGCGATCATCTCGTCGCGAATGGTGCGCGGAGTCACCGGCAGCGTATCGTCGGTCATCGCCGTCATGTCAGCTCGCCCGTCCCGTCAGTCCCGATGGCTTTACCAGCAGCACCAGCACCATCAGGACAAATACCACGGTGTTGGAGGCCTCGGGATAAAAGTATTTGGTCAGTCCCTCGATCACGCCAAGTGCAAAGCCGGTGATGATCGATCCCATGATGGAACCCATGCCGCCGATCACTACCACCGCGAACACCACGATGATCAGATCGGCGCCCATCAGCGGCCGGACCTGGTTGATCGGCGCCGACAACACCCCGGCCAGCGCGGCAAGGCCGACGCCCAGCCCGTAGGTCAGCGTGATCATCCTGGGCACGTTGATGCCGAAAGCACGCACCAGCGTCGGATTTTCGGTGGCGGCGCGCAAATTGGCGCCAAGCCGCGTCCGCTCGATCAGATACCAGGTCAGCAGGCACACGATGAGCGAGAACACCACGACCCAGCCGCGATAGATCGGCAGGAACATGAAGCCGAGATTCATGCCGCCCTTCAATTCATCTGGGATCGCGTAAGGCAGTCCCGAGGAGCCGAAATAATTCTGAAACACGCCCTGGATGATCAGCGCCAGCCCGAATGTCAGCAACAACCCATAGAGATGATCGAGGCCGGAAAGCCATTGCAGCATCGTCCGTTCGAGGATCATGCCGAAAATGCCGACCACGATGGGAGCCACGATCAGCGCCGGCCAGTATCCGATGCCGGCCACGTTCAGCAGAAAATAAGCGCAGAACGCGCCCATCATGTAGAGCGCGCCATGCGCGAAATTGATGATATTGAGCATGCCGAAGATCACGGCAAGCCCAAGACTGAGCAGCGCATAGAACGAGCCGTTGATCAGTCCCACCAGGAGCTGGGCGTAAAGGGCCTGCATGAATCTTTCTCGCGATCAACGTCTCACAGCGAAACGTTCGGCGGCACCATGCCGCCGAACGTCAGGGGTTACTTTTTCAGCAGCGCACAGGTGCTCTTGTCCAGCGGCGTGAAAGCCTGGTCGCCCGGAACCGTGCCGATCAGCTTGTAGAAGTCCCAGGGTCCCTTCGATTCCGACGGCTTCTTCACCTCGAACAGATAGGCCGAGTGGATGGTGCGGCCGTTGGACTCGATCATGCCTTTGCCGAACAGCGTATCGTCGGTCGGGATCGACTTCATCTTGTCCACGACCTTGATGCCGTCGTGCGGATTGCCGCCGAGCGCTTCCAGCGCCTTGAAGTAGTGCAGCAGCCCGGCATAGACGCCGGCCTGAACCATGGTCGGCGGCGCGCCGTTCTTCATCCGGGCCTCGAATTTCTTGGAGAAGGCGCGGGTCTGATCGTTCATGTCCCAGTAGAAGGTCTCGGTGAAGTTCAGCCCTTGCGCGGTTTCGAGACCGATCGCCTTGACGTCGGTCAGGAACAGGAGCAGCGCCGCGAGCTTTTGCCCGCCCTTGACGATGCCGAATTCGGCCGCCTGCTTGATCGAATTGGTGGTGTCGCCGCCGGCATTGGCCAGACCGATGATCTTGGCTTTCGACGACTGCGCCTGCAGCAGGAACGACGAGAAGTCCGAGGTGTTCAGCGGATGCTTGACGCCGCCGAGCACCTTGCCGCCATTGGCTAAAATGACGGCCGTGGTGTCACGTTCGAGCGCGGCGCCGAAGGCATAATCCGCGGTGAGGAAAAACCAGGTATCGCCGCCGGCCTTTACCAGCGCCTGCCCGGTGGAATGGGCGAGCATGTAGGTGTCGTAGGTCCAGTGCACGGTGTTCGGCGAGCACTGCGCGTTGGTGAGATCCGAGGTCGCGGCGCCCGAGTTGATGTAGACGCCGTTCTTTTCCTTGACGACGTTGTTGACGGCAAGCGCGACGCCGGAGTTCGGCACGTCGACGATGACATCGACCTTGTCGACGTCGAACCATTGGCGCGCAATATTCGCACCGACGTCGGGCTTGTTCTGGTGATCGCCGGAAATGACGTCGATCTTCCAGCCCTTGCCGGTCAGGCCCGAATCTTCGACCGCCATTTGGGCGGCCAGCGTCGAACCCGGGCCGCCGAGGTCGGCGTACAGCCCG
>Ga0210410_10004932_pt1 | contig 11670 bp, 10 predicted proteins | sample IncBWC4MmetaG_FD_161058 | JGI IMG/M metagenome (GOLD analysis project Ga0210410, IMG submission 161058) | Forest soil microbial communities from Barre Woods Harvard Forest LTER site, Petersham, Massachusetts, United States - Inc-BW-C-4-M | ecosystem: Environmental > Terrestrial > Soil >... | reverse complement strand
CAATTGGTCGCCGCTGCGCCACGATTTGCCATGACTCCGGCAGCCCGTCGCCCGAACGTAGGGCCGTAATGGCTCCCATGGGGCGACGGTCGTCGCCTCAAATGGGCGGTGGCGCGAGGAGTCGTTATGAACACTGGATATTGCAAATTGGTATGGGCGATTGGGTTGATGGGCGTGAGTGCTGCGGCTTTTGCCGGCGACTCGCGGCCGGCACCTCCGCAGGAGCCGGTAGGATTTCTGTCGGGTGCGGTGATCGGCGCGTTCGCGGCCGGCCCGATCGGTGCGGTAGTCGGCGCGGGACTCGGTACCTGGCTCGGTAATCGGGTGCACCGGGCCAGCGAAGCCTCGGCGGCGGAGGCCAGGACTAAGGCGCTTGAGAGCGATAAATCCGAACTGCAGGCTAAAGAATCGACGCTGCAGCGGGAAAAGAGCCAGCTGGTCGAGACCAATCAGAGTCTCACCGCCAAGCTGGACGATCTTTCGCAGAGGATCGAATCGGCGCGCACCGTCAAAGGCGACGCCGCGCAGGTTCTCGATGGATTCGAGGGCGACATCTTGTTCCGCACCGGCAGCGCGGAGATCACTCCGGATATTGCGCATCAGATCCAGGTGTTGGCACAGGCCGTGGCGAAATCTCCGGAGCTCAAAGTCCGGGTCGACGGCTACGCAGATCCTCGTGGTACGCAAGACTTGAATATGCAGCTCTCGCAGGACCGGGCCAATGCGGTGCGCGATCTCTTGCTCGCCGCCGGGATCAGCGATGAAGCGCTGGAAGTCAATGCCTACGGAAAGAGTCAAAGCATCGCTGTCGACAGCGACGGTTACGCGCTGGAGCGTCGCGTTCGCTTGACATTGCAAGCGCAAGGCGCAGCGCCCGTCGCCCAGGTGGGCAGGAATGAGTGATCTGGGGTGAAAGCCCGCTTGCAGGTTGGCGGCCCGGAGTGCACAGCTTCCGGGCCGCACTTGTTTCCGCGCGCGCCCTCAGCCTAGGATAGGGAATGAGCGCCCATCCCAGGATCGTCGTCCTCGATCGATTTCAGACCGGCGAGTCCGCGAATCCTTCGCACGAGAATATTCTCGCCGGCATCCCGCGTACCCGGGTGTCCAATCAATACGCAGATGCGAGGCAGGAATTTTTCTGCGGCATCTGGACCAGCACGGCCGGGAAATGGCGCGTTCGGTACACGGAGCATGAATTCTGCGTGATCATCGAAGGCCGTGTGCGCATCGAATCGGCGAGCGGAGAAAAGCACGAACTGAAGGCGGGGGATGCCTTCGTGGTGCCCGCCGGATTCGAGGGCGTTTGGGAAGTTACCGAACCTTGTAAAAAGTGGTATTCGATCTTCGAACCCAAGCCCAAGCCCTAGCGCATCAAGCAGTTTCGCGAATCACGGCGCCCAATGTTTCCACCAAGCGCTCGATTTGTTTGGGCTCGATGATCAGCGGCGGCGACATGGCAATCGTGTCGCCCGTTTGACGCACCATCACGCCCCGCTCGAAGCAATTCAAGAATACCTCGAAGCCGCGCGTGCCGGGCTTGCCCTGCCGCGGCTCGAGCTCAACGCCGCCAATCAAGCCGTAGTTGCGCACGTCGATCACGTGCGGCAGGCCGCGCAAAGAGTGCACCGCATTTTCCCAATGGGCGCTCAAGGATGCCGCGCGAGTCAGCAGCCCCTCTTGCGCATAGACATCGAGCGTCGCCAGCGCCGCGGCGCATGCGACCGGATGCGCGGAATAGGTGTAGCCGTGAAACAGCTCGATGGTATTTTCCGGCCCCTGCATGAAGGCGTCGTAGATTTTGCGCTGCGAGAACACGGCGCCCATTGGAATCGCGCCGTTGGTCAGGCCTTTTGCCGTGGTCATGAGATCAGGGGTCACATCGAACGCCAGCGCGGCGAATGGTTTTCCGATTCGGCCAAAGCCCGTGATCACTTCGTCGAATATCAGCAGTATGTCGTGCTTGTCGCAGATCTCGCGCAGCCGCTTCAAGTAGCCCGCGGGGGGCAATACCACGCCGGCCGACCCGGATATGGGTTCAACGATGACCGCTGCGATGGTCGAGGCATCGTGCAGCGCGATCAGGCGTTCCAATTCGTTGGCCAAGTGCGCGCCCCATTGCGGCAGTCCGCGCGAAAACGCGTTGTGCTCGATGTCCAGCGTATGCGACAAATGATCCACGCCGGGCAGCATCGATGAGCCGAAGAACTTGCGGTTGTTGACCATGCCGCCGACCGACATGCCGCCGAAGCCGACTCCGTGATAGCCCTTTTCGCGGCCGATTAACCGGGTGCGCTGCCCAGCGCCCCGTGCGCGGTGGTAGGCGATCGCGATCTTCAACGCGGTGTCGACGGACTCGGAACCGGAATTGGTGAAAAAGATCCGATCAAGTCCGGGAGGTGCGATCTTTGCCAACCGATTCGCAAGTTCGAATGCAATGGGATGGCCCATTTGAAAAGTGGGCGCAAACTCCATGGTGTTGAGCTGCTTGGTTACCGCCTCGCTGATTTCGCGGCGCCCGTGACCGGCGTTGACGCACCACAGGCCCGCGACCCCATCCAGCACTTCGCGTCCATCTGAAGTCCAGTAGTACATGCCGTCCGCGCGTGCCAGCAGGCGCGGATTCGCCTTGAATTGGCGATTCGCGGTGAACGGCATCCAAAACGCATCAAGCTCGGACTTTGTCGGGGCGGGGCTCAGCTGGGCATTCATGGCTCTTGGTCCTTGCAACATTGCCAAATCGGGCGATGATGATAAAGAAAATCGACACTCAGCTCAATTTTAGCTCGTTCTCGCCCTCATCTGTCTATTATAATAGACGATATGAGCCTCGATGTGGGAACCCATTTAAAGGCCGTGCGGCAGATGTACGGACTGTCGCAGCGCGAATTGGCAAAGCGCGCCGGCGTGACCAATGGCTTGATATCCCTGATCGAACAGAACCGGGTGAGCCCTTCGGTGAGTTCGCTGAAGAAAGTTCTGGACGGCATCCCCATGGCGCTCGCCGATTTTTTCACCCTGGATTTGGGCAGCAATCCGCAGGTGTTTTTCCCGCGCGAAGAACTCCCCGACATCGGCACCGCCAACGTCGAGCTGCGCCTGGTCGGCGGACGCTTGGTGAAGCGCAGCATGTCGATCCTGCACGAACATTACGCGCCCAATGCGGACACCGGCGAGGAAATGCTGACGCATGCGGGCGAGGAGGGCGGCGTGATCGTGAAGGGTAAAATCGAACTCACCGTCGGCGGCGAATCGCGCGTGCTCGGGGCAGGCGACGGCTATTATTTCAAGAGCTCCCTGCCGCATCGCTTCCGCAACAACGGCCGGGAGGAATGCGAGATCGTCAGCGCCAGCTCGCCGCCCACTTTTTAATGGGCCTTCGAGGCCGCAATACCAAAGCCCTTCAGGTAGCATAACCCCCCATGAGCGTGGTAACCGTGGCGGCCACCCAAATGGCCTGTAGCTGGGACCGCGATGCCAATATCGCGCGTGCCGAGAAACTGATTCGTGAGGCGGCTGGCCGCGGCGCGCAAGTGGTGCTCGTGCAGGAGTTGTTCGAGACGCCGTATTTCTGCAAGGACCATATCGCCCGTCACCTGGAGCTCGCGAAGCCTCTCGATGCCCATCCTGCCGTCGAGCACTTTCGCAAGGTCGCGCGCGAGCTCGGCGTGGTGCTGCCGATCAGCGTATTCGAACGCGCCAACAATGCATTTTATAATTCCGTGGTCATCGTCGATGCCGACGGATCGCTACTCGGCAGCTACCGCAAGTCGCATATCCCGGAAGGACCGGGCTACCACGAGAAATTCTATTTCTCGCCGGGCGACACCGGCTTCAAGGTGTTCGACACTCAATATGCAAAGCTGGGGGTCGCAATTTGCTGGGACCAGTGGTTTCCCGAGGCGGCGCGCGCCATGGCGCTGATGGGCGCCGATGTTTTGCTGTATCCCACCGCGATCGGCTCGGAACCGCAGGATGAGAGCATCGATTCGAGCGGACACTGGCAGCGCACCATGCAAGGCCACGCAGCCGCCAACATCGTGCCGGTGGTGGCGTCGAATCGCATCGGTACCGAGAAGGGCGAAAAGTACACGATGACCTTTTACGGCTCGTCGTTCATCGCCTCGCCGACGGGGGAAAAAATAGCCGAAGCGGATCGCGTGAGCGAGTCGGTACTGACCGCCGCCTTCGACTTGGACGAGGTGCGCCGCTACCGGCATTCCTGGGGCGTGTTCCGGGATCGACGGCCGGATCTCTACTATCCGTTGCTCTCCCTCGATGGACGCGGCTGAGAACTTCGTATTCGTCGATCTGGAAACGACCGGCGGCAGTGCCGCCCATGATCGAATCACCGAGGTCGGCATCGTGCGCGTTGAGGGCGGCGCGGTGGTTGATGAGTGGAGCTCGCTGGTAAACCCCGACTGCCCAATTCCCTCCGACATTGAGGCCTTTACCGGCATCAGCGATGCAATGGTCGCCAATGCGCCGCGCTTTGCCGCACTCGCAGCGACGCTGCTCGACAAGCTTCGCGGCGCGGTTTTCGTTGCGCACAATGCGCGTTTCGACTACTCGTTCCTGCGCAGCGAGTTTCGCAAGGTGGGCATGAATTTTTCCGCCACGGTCCTCTGTACCGTCAAACTTTCCCGCCGCTTGTACCCTGAGCATGCGCGCCACAATCTGGATGCGGTGATCGAACGCCATGGTCTGTCCTGCAACGCCAGGCATCGCGCGCTGGGCGATGCGCTGGTGCTGCGCGATTTCTGGTTCAAGCTGCGGCGCGAGATACCTGCCGCCGAGCTGGGCGCGGCGCAAGACCAAGCGGTGCTCGCTGTCGTCAAGCTGCCGGCAAATCTGCCGCCGGATCTGCCCGATGAATTGCCGGATGGGCCCGGCGTGTACCGCTTCTTCGGCGCGGATGATGCGCTGCTGTACATCGGCCGAAGCAATTCACTGCGCTCTCGGGTGCTGGCCCAGCTTGGGCTCGAGCAGGGGGGCTCCAGAGACCGGCAACTGGCGGCTGAAGTCCGGCGCGTCGATTGGCGGCAGACCGCGGGCGAACTCGGTGCATTGCTGCTCGAGACTGAGTGGACAAAAACACAAAAGCCGCTCTACAACCGGCAACGCAACCGGCATGCGGACTCGGTGACTCTGCGGCTCGCCGCCGATGGTGCGGGCCGGGTGGAAACGCAGCGCGTCGATTCGCTCGCGCCTGAAGATCTCAAGACGAGTTTCGGCGTGTTTCATTCCGAGCAAGACGCGCGCAAGGCTTTGACCGACATTGCCCGCGCGCAGCAGCTTTGCCTCAAGGTGTTGGGCCTGGAGCAGAGCGCGGGTTCTTGCTTCGCGCTGCAGGTCGGAAAGTGCAGGGGCGCCTGCACGGGCAAGGAGCCGCTCGCTCTGCATCGGCTGCGCGTGCAGTTGGCCCTGTCCGCGCTGAAAATCAAGAGCTGGCCGTTTCCCGGCCGCATTGCGTTGCGCGACCGCGGCGGGCGCAGCTATGGAGGTCGCGGCGAGCACAGCGGCGAATGGCACGTCCTCGATCATTGGACGTACCTCGGAACCGCGCGCTCCGAGGAAGACCTGGCTGCCTTGAGCGCGCGCGATGCCGGCGCCGCGTTCGACGTGGATGTCTACAAAATTCTCATTCGCTATTTTTCGCATCATCCAAAACTCGACTGGCACGATCTGCGCGATGCAACAGTCGGCGTGTCTTGAGCGTTACTGACAATGTGCGCTACTGGATTGCGACCGCGCCGGTGGGTGCGGCCTCGGTGTTGGCGGAGGAATTGGCGCAGTTCGGCGCCGCCGATATTCGTGAGCGCAGCCACGATGTGAAATTCCAAGGCACGCTCGAGGTCGGTTATCGAACCTGTCTTTGGTCGCGCACCGCCACGCGCGTACTGCTGAGCTTGGGCTCCATCGATGCCGGCAGCTCGAAGGCCGTTTACGAGGCCGTGAAGCGCATCGATTGGCGCGAGCCTCCAGCTCAGGGCGCGACCTTGGCATGCGATTGCAGCGGCGGCAACGAATCCATCAGGCATACGATTTACGGATCCCAGCTGCTCAAGGATGCGGTCTGCGACAACCTGCGCGACTCGACCGGCGAGCGGCCGGATATCAAACCCGAACGCCCCGATGTGTTGCTGCACCTGCATGTGGAGGGCCCCACGGCGCTGCTGTCGGTGGACTTCTCCGGTGAAAGTCTGCACCGGCGCGGCTATCGCGGCGAGGGCGGCCGGGCGCCTTTGAAGGAAAACGTGGCCGCTGCGGTGCTGCTGCGCGCGGGCTGGCCGCAGTTGTTTCAGCAGGGCGGAATGCTGCTGGACCCCATGTGCGGTTCCGGTACCTTTCTCACTGAAGGCGCCTTGATCGCGGCCGATGCGGCGCCTGCGATGGATCGCGACTATTTCGGTTTTGCCGGATGGCGAGGGTTCGATGCGCCGCTCTGGGAGCGATTGCTTGATGAGGCGCGGGCTCGGCGTTCCGCGCGTGCGGCGCGGCGCTGCATTTTGGGCTACGACATCGATGCGGATGCGGTGCGCATGGCCATTGCCAATGGCGCGCAGGCCGGCGTTGCCGAATGGTTGCACGTGGAGAAGCGCTCGCTCAAGGACCTGGTCCGACCGAATGCGCCCGCCGGCCTGGCAGTCGCCAATCCGCCCTACGGCGAGAGGATCGGGGCTGATTCGGGTCTGCCCGCGCTGTACTCGGAGCTCGGATCCGTACTGCGTGAACGCTTCCAAGGCTGGCAAGCCGCCATTCTCACCGGCAACCCGCCGCTGGCCCGCAATTTAGGCATCTACGCCAAGCGCACGCACCGGGTGTTCAACGGTACGATCGAGTGCCGGCTGCTGCGTTTTGATTTGAACGAAGCCAGTGCGCAGCGTCCTGCCGAGCAAGTGCGCGCCGATTGGTCGAGCCGTCCAGGCGCGCAAATGTTTGCGAATCGGCTGCGCAAAAACTTGCAGCGCTTGGGTTCATGGGCCGAGCGCGAACAGATCGAGTGCTTTCGCCTGTATGACGCGGACATGCCGGAATACGCGTTCGCCATCGACATTTACGGCCGCACAACCCGGCACGTGTACGTGCAGGAATATGCGGCGCCGAAGACCGTCAACCAGGAGAGCGCGCGTGAGCGCCGTCGCGAGGCGCTCGCGGTATTGCCGCAGGTGCTGGCGGTGCCGGTTTCGCAGGTGCATACGCGGGTGCGTAAACCGCAGAAGGGCGCCGAACAATACGAAAAGCGCGACAGCGATGCCGAGCGCCATGCCGTTTCCGAAGGCGGATTGAAATTCTGGGTCAATTTCCGCGACTATCTCGATACCGGGCTTTTTCTCGACCATCGCCTGGTGCGCGGGATGCTGCGCGGGTGGGCCAAAGACGCGGATTTCTTGAATTTGTTCTGCTACACCGGCAGTGCCAGCGTGTATGCGGCGGCGGGCGGCGCGCGCAGCACCGCCGGTGTCGACTTGTCGAATACCTACCTGGATTGGGCGCACGAAAATCTGCTGCTCAATGGTTTCGGCGGCGCCAACCACGAACTGTACCGCGCCGACTGTCTGCAGTGGCTCGCCGAGCAGGAATCGCGCGGCCCGCGCTTTGATTTGATCTTCGTGGATCCGCCGACTTTCTCCAACTCCAAGCGCATGGAGGGCGTGCTGGACGTGCAGCGCGACCATGTGGGCATGATTCGCAGGTCGCTGCAGCTGCTGCGCCCGGGCGGCCGCTTGGTGTTTTCCACCAACTACACGCGCTTCAAGCTCGATTTGCAGGCGCTGCGCGATCTGGTCATCGAGGACATCAGCGCCGCGACCATCCCGACGGACTTCGAGCGCCACGCGCGAATTCATCGCTGCTTCGTGGTGCGTGCATAGCTCGCGTGTTCACAGCAGGTCGCGCAGCCGGTAGAACAGCATGGCCAGCATCAGCGACGGCCGCCGGAACAGAGGACCGCCGGGGAAATCACGATGCGGGATGCGCGCGAACACATCGAAGCGCTCGGCCGTGCCGGCCACCGCTTCGGCCACCAATTTGCCCGCCAGCCCGGTCAACGTGATGCCGTGGCCGGAAAAGCCCTGCAGGTAAAACACATTGGGCGCGAGCCGTCCGAAGTTCGGCGCGCGGCTCATGGTGATGTCCAGGTAGCCGCCCCAGGCGTACGCCACTTTGACATCGGCCAGAGCCGGAAACACGCGCACCATGCGCTTGCGCATCGACTCGGCCAGCTGCGGCGGCTGAACCGAGCTGTAGCTGACGCGTCCGCCAAACAGCAAGCGATGGTCCGGCGAACGTCTGAAGTAGTCCAAGATCCAGTTGATGTCGGCGATTGCCGCGTTGCCCGGCAACAAGCTGCGCGCGCGCTCTTCGCCCAAGGGCTCGCTCGCGATGATGTACGTGCCGATGCCCAAAATCCGCCGCGCCAGAGCCGGCGCGACGGACCCGATGTAGGCATTGCCGCAAAGAATCAGATTCGCGCAGCGCACCGTGCCGTGCGCGGTGTGGACGCGGACTTCCGGTCCATCCTCGTAGCGCAGGACCTCGGAGTTCTCGTAGATTTGTGCGCCGGCGGCCAGTGCGGCGCGGGCCACTCCATGAGTGAATTTGAGGGGGTGCAGGTGTCCGCTGCGCGGGTCGATGAGCCCGGCAAGATACCGGTCGCTGCGCACATGGGCCTGTAGTTCGGCGCGATCGAGCATACGCGCGGACTGGTACGAGTACTCCTCGTTGAGCTCACGGGTCCAATCGGAGAGTTCCAGTACCTGGCGCGGTTTCAGCGCGACGTGCACGTGATTGGGTCGATAGTCGCAATCGATCGCGTACTCGCGTATCAGCGATTGCGTGAGATCCAGCGCCTCGATGGACAAATCGAACAAGCGGCGTGCGTCATCGCGCCCGACGTCGGCGGCGAGGCGCTGTTGGCTCACCGCCAGACCAAAAATGGCCTGGCCGCCGCTGCGGCCGGAAGCTCCGTAACCGACAAAGTGTGCCTCCAGCAGGGCAACGCGATAGCCGCGTTTTGCCAGGTGCAGCGCCGCGGAACAGCCGGCAATGCCGCCGCCGAGCACCGCTATATCGACTTGGAGATCGCCGCGCAGCGCAGCGCGCGGCGTCCAACCGCCGCCTGGTTTGGCGCCGGCAACCGAGGCGGCGTAGTAGGACGGGGCGGGGGGATAGGACAGGCGCAAGACGGGCTCTTTTTGGGTTCCGTGTTTAAAATTTAGTGGCTATTGACAGGATTGGGTGCCTGTGAGCCTACCTTGGTTTTGGTCGGTTGTGTATTATTACTGCCATGCAGCAAACGCACCTAAGTGTTGGAAATGCCTAAATCTTAGCGCTTTTTGCGCGTCCAGTCGGGACGAGGTGCAAGGGCTGTGGTGTAATGGTCGGGTCGAGAAAGCCCAATCGTCCCCTTGGACGTTTAATATATTAAACATGTCCCGCTTGCCGCTCATAGGAATTCCGGCCGATCGCCGGCTGTATGCGAAGCATTACTTCCACATGGTCGGCGAGAAGTACATCGAAGCTGTCGCCCTCGGCGCGAAGGCGATGCCGGTGCTGGTACCGGCGCTTGGGCCTGAAATCGATTTGCCGTCCCTTTTGGACGCCTGCGACGGATTGCTGCTCACGGGCAGCCCATCGAATGTTGAACCTCATCATTACGGAGGACCGGCAAGTGAGCCGGGAACGCTACATGACCCAAATCGGGATGCTACGACGCTTCCGCTGATTCCTCGGGCCGTCGCCGCCGGCTTGCCGGTGCTCGCGATCTGCCGCGGATTCCAGGAAATGAATGTCGCCTACGGCGGCACGTTGAACCCGCGGCTGCACGAGGTGCCGGGGAACCTCGATCACCGCGACGATGAGTCCTTACCCCTGGACGCCCAGTACGCGCCCGCCCACGAAGTACTGCTGGAGCCCGGGGGGCAACTGCAAAAAATCGCCGGCAAGGATCGCCTGCGCGTGAATTCGCTGCATTCGCAGGGCGTGGACATGCTGGGCCCGGAATTGGCGGTCGAGGCGCGCGCGCCGGATGGCGTGATCGAGGCATTCCGCGTTGCGGATTCGGCCACCTTTGCGCTGGGGCTGCAGTGGCATCCGGAGTGGCAGTTTGCGAAGGACCCATTTTCTCGCGCGCTGTTTGCTGCATTTGGCACGGCCAGCCGTCAGCGCGCAATTGCTTCAAGGTGATGTATGGCGAGCACGATTCAACAATTCCTAAGAGAGCACGGCATTTCTGAAGTCGAAGCCATCATCCCGGACATGGCCGGGGTGGCGCGCGGCAAGCTCATGCCCGCCGAAAAATTTGCCGAGGAAGAGGGAATGCGCCTGCCGGAGGCTATTTTCCTGCAGACCGTGACCGGCGACTATCCGGAAGATCAAAGCGCCATGAACCCGTCGGATATCGACATTGTGCTCAAGGCGGATCCGAAAACGGTCCGCGTCGTACCCTGGGCCGCGGAGCCCACCGCGCAGGTGATCCACGATTGCTTTTACGGCGACGGACGGCCCGTGACAATGGCGCCGCGCTATGTGCTGCGGCGGGTGCTCGATCTGTACGAGGCGCACGGCTGGGAACCGGTGGTCGCGCCCGAGCTGGAATTTTTCTTGGTGGAACCGAATATAGATTCCGACTATCCCCTCAAGCCGCCGGTCGGCCGCTCCGGGCGCCCGGAAATCGGCCGCCAAGCCTACAGCATCGCCGCCGTCAACGAATTCGATCCGCTGTTCGACGACATGTATTCGTTCTGCGAGGCGCAGGACATCGAAATCGATACGTTGATCCATGAATCCGGCGCGGCGCAAATGGAAATCAATCTGCTGCACGGCTATCCCATGAGCCTCGCCGACCAAGCCTTTTTGTTCAAGCGCACGGCGCGCGAAGCGGCGCTGCGGCACAAGATGTATGCCACCTTCATGGCGAAGCCGATGGCCAAGGAGCCTGGCAGCGCCATGCACCTGCACCAGAGCATCGTCGACAAAAAGACCCGCGAGAACATCTTCAGCAATGCCGATGGCTCACCCTCGGCGCTGTTCTTCGGCCACATCGCCGGCCTGCAAAAATACCTGCCGGGAGCGATGTCGCTGTTTGCGCCGAACGTCAACAGCTATCGGCGCATCACCCGCTTTTCATCGGCGCCCATCAATGTGCATTGGGGTTACGACAATCGCACCGCGGGCCTGCGCGTGCCCATGTCGGGACCCAGCGCGCGGCGCGTCGAGAATCGGGTGGGCGGCGCCGATGCGAATCCCTACCTCGCCATTGCCGCATCGCTCGCCTGCGGCTATCTCGGCATGATCGAGGGTTTGAAGCCCTCGGAACCGATTTCCGGCAGCGCCTACGATCTGGCGATCGCCCTGCCGCGCACGCTGGCGGAAGCGCTGCGCCTGCTGCGCGAGTCCAAACCGCTGGTGGACCTGTTCGGCGATCGCTTTGTGCTGGCGTTTACCGCGGTCAAGGAAGCCGAGTACGAGACTTTCGCCCAAGTCATCTCATCGTGGGAGCGCGAGCACCTCTTGTTGAACGTGTAGCGGTGCTGCAGCGCGTGCGCTATAACTAGCGCACGCAATCGAATAGGGGAAGCCACCGATGTTGAGCGTCCGGCGGCCGGTAATTACCGCGCTTGGCCTTCTGTTGACCTTGAGCGCATGCGGCGGCAGGCCGGCGGGCGATAC
>Ga0210410_10004931_pt1 | contig 11670 bp, 8 predicted proteins | sample IncBWC4MmetaG_FD_161058 | JGI IMG/M metagenome (GOLD analysis project Ga0210410, IMG submission 161058) | Forest soil microbial communities from Barre Woods Harvard Forest LTER site, Petersham, Massachusetts, United States - Inc-BW-C-4-M | ecosystem: Environmental > Terrestrial > Soil >... | reverse complement strand
TCAGCTTCAGTCTGTGGATGTCGAACAGGAGCGTGGAATTATCGTCGGCGCGGGCGATTTCAATGGAGGCACCGTCGGCGATAATTTCTCCGACGCGAGTGGTGGAGGCGGATTCCTGCCAAGCAGCGGGGGCGAGAGGGGTACCAGGGGGCGGGACAAAGACGCGAAAGCCGTTCATGACGATACGCGCGAGATAGCCGGGGCGCAGGAATAGGTCGATATAGTGGGCCGCGACACTGAATCGCTGAATGGTCACGATGGGAGGCGTGTCAGGGGAGCTGCCAAGCCGCCGGAAAGCGAGGCCCTCACCAACGCAGCCGGGATGAGGGAAAAAAGTGGAGTGGAATTCCTGGAAGGTGACGGTTGCAGGAAAATCTTCCTGGAGAGACTGCGTGAGCTTCGCTTCTGAGAACGGCCAGTGCAGAGCGATTGGAATTCCTGCGATGGCGAACGCCAGCGCGAACGCGACAAGGACGGGCACCGCGGTCTTGCGAGCTTTCACGAAGTGAGCCGCGGAGAGTGGCGTTTGTCCAGCCACCATCGCAAGAGTGCGTAGATAACCACCGCAGAAGTCACTGCAACTACGGCATACACGAAGACTTCTAGTAACAGTCCCAATATCTGCAACAGGTCCAGCATAGGTCAGTCTCACCTAATGCAGATAGTAGGCAAGCAACGCATGCCTGCTCAATGCAGTAGCCGCTGTAGAAATGCCTGAGAAAGCCCGTACAGCATCAACCCTATGGATTCTGTCGTGAGATTCTGTGAATTCTCAGCCGGTCTAGGTACTTGAGGGAGTGGCCACCTATACGCAGCAAGCGAGGGATGCTGACCCAATAGGCGGGTTCGCCGCGCATGATTGGGGCAATTATGAAAACTAGCCCCCTCACTCCTTTTGCGCATCGGAGGCAGCGGACTTTCGCGTCAGACCTGGAGACTGCGAAGGTAGGGGACGCTGGCTCTCATCAGGTCGAGGTTCATTTCCACGAAATAGTTTTGGACGCCCCCGGTTTTTGCGGCAGTGAATATTTTTTTCCAGTCGAGGCTGTCTTGGCCTACGGCGACGATTTTCTTTGTGGGGGCGGACCAGCCTTGGACGTGCATGGAAAAGAAGCGGCCGGGATATTTCATGAAATACTCGGCGGCCTCGTAGCCTTCGCTGATGGTGGAGATTTGGAATTGGAATTTGACCAGTTTGGGATCGAGGAGCTCGAGCAAGAGGTCGTAGGTGCGTTTGCCGTTGACCTTGGAGAGCTCGAAGGTCTCGTTGTGCAGGCCTTGCTGGATGCCGGCTTTGGCGGCGTTTTCGCCCATTTTGTTGTATTCGTCGGCGGCGCGTTTCACGTCGTCAAGCGTGGGGTTTTTTGGGCCATCGAGGCTAGGGACGATCATTTGTTTCAGGCCTAAATCCTGCGCCCAGGCAATTCTACCTGGTTGATCTTTTCTTAGTTCCGCGATGCCGAAATGTGAGCTGATGCAGGCGACGCCCCAATCGTTCAGCATCTTGTGGAGTTCAGAGCCTTTGTATTGGGCCAGGCCGCCGAAGCCGGAGTCGTCGTAGCCGACGGGCGAGCAGAGTTCGATGTTTTGGAAGCCGGCGGCGGCCAGTTGTTTGATTGTGCCTGGGAAATCTTTGGCGATGCCGTCTCGTACTGGCCAAGTTTGGCAGCCGATTGGCAGGCCTAGAGGATTGGCGTGGAGTTCAAAGGCGGCGGATAAGAGACTAGCTGCTGCGGCGCTCGTTGCCGCATTTTTTATGAACGCTCTTCTGGATAGGTCTGACATGGACGGCTCCTTTTTTTTTCATTTCGTTATCGATGCTCTGGCCCAAGCGGACGGGGCAAGCCCCGCCCCTACAGTGCCTTCGGGCACGGGACAAGTCCGCCCACAAGGCTCTCATTACTTTTCGTCGCCGAAGAGTTTGATGTCTTCGGGGCCTTCCTGGAGCGGGCCGGTGTTGCGGCCCTGCACTTGCTCACGAATTTGGGCGACGATATCCGGATTGGCGAGCGTGGTGATGTCGCCGGTGTCCATGTGATTGGAGATGGCGGCGAGGACTCGGCGCATGATTTTGCCGGAACGCGTTTTGGGCATGTCCGGGACGATGTGGATGCGCTTCGGCCTGGCGATCTTGCCGATGATGCTTTCGATGGTGGAAATGACTTTGTCCTCCATGGCTTTGCTTGGAAGCACGCCGGGCTTCAGAGAAATGTAGACTTCCGGGACCCGGCCTTTGATTTCGTCGACGACGGGGACGACGGCGGCTTCGGCGATTTCTGTGATGCTGAGGCAGGCGGATTCGACTTCCTTTGTGCCGAGGCGGTGGCCGGCGACGTTGATGACGTCATCGACGCGGCCGAGGATGCGGTAGTAGCCATCGGCGGGCAGAACGGCGCCGTCGGCAGCGTAGTAGGGCCAATCGCGCCAGTCTTTGCTCTTCGGGTCCTTGCAATACTTTTTGTAGTATTGATTGATGAAGCGCTCTGAGCTGCCCCAAATGGTTTGCATGATGCCGGGCCAGGGATTGCGAATGCAGATGTTTCCGGCTTTGCCGGAGCCGGGTCTTACTTCTTCGCCGTTTTCATCCCAGATCACCGGATAGATGCCAAGGACTGCCGGGCCTGCGCTGCCGGGCTTCATGGGGTCGAGCGCGGGCTTCGTGCTGCAGAGAAAGCCGCCGGTTTCGGTTTGCCACCAGGTGTCGACGATGACCGCTTCGCCTTTGCCAACCGTTTCGTAGTACCAGCGCCAAACTTCAGGCTCGATGGGCTCGGCTACCGTAGTCATGTGTTTGAAATGATAGTTGTATTTTTTTGGCTCGTCGCCGCCGGCTTTGCGGAGCATGCGGATGGCCGTGGGAGAAGTGTGGAAGATGTTGACGTCGAGACGCTCGGCGATGCGCCAGGGACGTGCGGCGTCGGGGAATTGCGGCACGCCTTCGTAGAGAACGCTTGTGGCGCCGAGGGCTAACGGGCCGTATACGATGTAGGAGTGGCCGGTGATCCAGCCGATGTCGGCCATGCACCAGTAAACGTCCTCGGGATGAATGTCCTGGTAATACTTTGATGTGCCCGCAGCGTAGGCCAGGTAGCCACCCGTGCGGTGCTGGCAGCCTTTGGGCTTACCGGTGGTGCCGCTGGTATACATCAGGAAGAGCGGGGCTTCGGCGTCTTGGGAGACGGGAGCGACGATTTTGCCGCGATAGTCTTTTAAAACATCGTTGATGAAACAATCGCGATCTGCGATCACCGGCGAATCGGAAGTGTATTTTCCTGGATAGCGCTGCCAGACGAGAACCTTTTCGATTTGCTGGCCCTCTTTGACGGCGGTGCGCACGGCAATATCAGCGCTGGCTTTGTGATCGACCCACTTGCCGTTGCGGTGGTAGCCATCGGCGTAGATGAGAACACGGCTCCCGGAATCGGCGGCGCGAAGGCCGCAGGCTTCTCCGCTAAAACCGCCAAAAACGACAGAGTGAACGACGCCGAGCCGCGCGCAGGCGAGCATGGTGATAGGCAACTCGGGAATCATCGGCATATGAATCGTGACGCGATCGCCGGTTTTGAGTCCGGCAAAATCGCGAAGCATGGCGGCGACTTCATTCACGCGCTTGTAGAGTTCCTGATACGTGATGACGGTTGCGGATTCGCCCTCGGGCTCGGGGACGAAAATCAGGGCAGCTTTGTTTTTGTGCTTGGTGAGGTGACGGTCGACGCAGTTGTAGCAGGCGTTGAGTTTTCCGCCGACAAACCATTTCCAGAACGGGGGATTGGAGGTGTCGAGAGTTTTGCGCCAGGGCTTGTCCCAATCGAGGAGCTGGGCGTAGATATCGAAGCATTCGGGGAAGTGTTTTTCGCTGAATTTTTTGACGAAGGCGGGATCGGCGAGATTGGCCTGGGCTTTGAATTTTTTCGAGGGGTAGAAGTATTCTTCTTCTTTCCAATGAACAGCGATTTGGGCTTCGGTGAGTTTGTTCTTCGATGCCTTCGCTTTTGTTTTCTGACGAGCTTTGGCCACGGCGACAACTCCCCTGGGAAGATCGATTTCGGTTATGACGCTACAACGAGGGACAGCTTGGTTCGGAACGGCTCATTTCAAATGTCGAATGAGCTTGCCCGCCAAAAATGATGCTCCCAGGCGGGCGCGGGAGTCAATGCGCGCCCGCCTGGAGGAATGGTGGTGCTACTTCATGCCGCCGACTTCATCCCAAATCTTGCGGCCATAGGTTTCCTTCAGGAACAGGCTTCCCACGACGAACGTAATGCTGGCCACGATCATAGGGTAGTAGAGGCCGGCGTAAATGTTGTGGGTGCGCTCGCAAGTATAGACGCCTATGAGCGGGACCAAGCCGCCGAAGACACCATTCCCGATGTGGTAAGGCAGAGATAAGGATGTATAGCGTATTTTCGCGGGGAAAGCTTCGACGAGATAGGCGGCAATCGGCCCATAAATCATGCAGACATAAATCACCTGGATGAAAACGAGGAAGACCAGCATAGGAACATTGGGATTGGAGGCCTCCTTTGCGGGAACGGCTTTTCCGGTATCGTCTACCGTGAGCGCGGTCAGCTTCGGAGCGCCGGTGACTTTGTCTCTGACGGAACTAAGAGTCTGAACGTTGTTCCCGGCGGCTCGTTGCATGGCGTGATAAATCGGCAGATAGGTGAGGACGGCGAGCAAGCAGGCAGCCATCATGAGCCACTTTCGGCCGATCTTGTCGGAGAGAGCGCCGAAGACAGTGAAGAAAGGCATTCCGAAGAGAAGAGCGTAGGCGACAATGATATTGGAGAGTTTTGGATTCACTTTAAGAATCGTTTGCAGGAAAACGAGGAGCACATAGAACTGGCCCGTGTACCAGATAACGCCCTGGCCGGCCGTTGCGCCAAACAGCGAGATCAAGACGCGCTTCAAGTTTTCCGGTTTTGTGAAGGCCTCTTTCAGAGGCTGAGCGGAAGTCATGCCGGCGGCTTTGATCTGCATGAAAATCGGAGACTCCTTCATCTTCAAGCGGATATAGAGGGAAATTGTTACCAGAATGATGGAGGCGAGGAAGGGAATGCGCCAGCCCCATGCTTTGAAGGCCTCCGGTGTCATGGCTTGTTGCGTGCCGAGGATGACGAGTAACGATACGAAAAGGCCAAGCGTCGCCGTGATTTGGATGAAGCTGGTGTAGTAGCCGCGCTTGCCGTCGGGCACATGCTCGGCGACGTAGACCGTCGCGCCGCCATACTCACCGCCAAGTGCAAGGCCCTGCAGGACGCGAATGGTCAGTAGGATGATGGGCGCAAACAACCCGATTGTCGCGTACGTTGGAAGGAATCCAATCAGTGCCGTCGCGCCGCCCATGATCGAAAGCGTCACGAGGAAAGCGTACTTTCGGCCAACGAGGTCTCCGATGCGGCCGAAGAACAAGGCCCCGAAAGGGCGAACCATGAAACCCACTGCGAAGGTCGCCAGATAAGAGATGTATGCGAAAGTGTCGTTGCCAGGCGGGAAGAATTTAGGGGACAGAACGGCAGCCAGACTTCCAAAGATGTAAAAGTCGTACCATTCGATCATCGTGCCGACGGCGGAGGCGAGAATCACCTTGGGGATGCCGTCTCTTTTTTCTCCGCCCCCTGCGATTGCGTTTGCCTGGCTTCCCATGCTTCCTCCTATTGCGTCGTTCGCGGAATTCAAGCCTTGCTCCCAGATTCAAACAAACAGGCGGGATGATGAACACACCACCGCTCGAGGCGCTCACTCTTTCATCAGGAATACCCCCTGTGACTCGCGTTGGAGAATTCGAGTCTGGTCTCCGATGGGGAAGAGCATCAAGAAACTGACCGTACATATACGGAGCGAGGCGGCTTGTCAAGAAAGGACTTGGCGCTGTTGGTTCTTGGGGGACGTCTCTGGGATGGAGGGTCGGCGTCGTGGAGGTTGGCGGTGCCGATTGCGTTCTGAGTGGAGCGGGGGCGGGAATCGTGATAGAAGATTTGTTTGAACTTACACACCGCTATATTTCTGTTTTTCGCCGGGGCACTCGGGGGGGCCATTAACGCCGTCGCTGGTGGCGGTAGTTTTGTGGCGTTTCCGGCGCTTTTGTTTACCGGTGTGCCGGCCGTGCCGGCCAACGCCACCAATACTCTGGCGCTTTGGGTGGGCACGACCGCTAGCGGCGGCGCGTACCGCATGCGGTTGAACATTCCGCGCAGGGTGATAATTCCGCTGGTTCTTACCAGCGTGATCGGTGGATTGGCCGGGGCCATCTTGCTGATCAAGACGCCTGCCCAGACATTCCTAAAGGTTTTGCCGTGGCTGCTGCTTGGCGCAACGCTGCTGTTTGCTTTTGGCAAGTATTTGACGGGTCGGATTTCGGCCGGAATCTCGCACGATTCGAACGTGGCGGCGGTGACCGGGGCGTCGATCTTCGAGTTGTTTGTTGCGGTGTATGGCGGATACTTCGGCGGCGGAATCGGAATCATGAATCTCGCGATGCTAGCAGCGATGGGCATGACGGATATTCACGCGATGAATAAATTGAAAGTGTTGCTGGGAGGGGTGATCAATGGAGTTGCAGTGGTGACGTTTGTGATTTCGCGGGCCATATTCTGGCGGCAGGCGCTGGTGATGACGGCGGGATCTTTGTTGGGAGGAATCACAAGCGCACACTATGCGCAGAAGCTGCCGCAATGGTGGATACGGGCGTTTGTGATTTTGGTCGGGGCTGCGATGACCGTTTATTTCTTTGTGCGTGCGTATAGCTGAAGCGCTTTGGGTTGGAGGGATGAGTGAGAGGTGAGCGATGAGGACAAATTATGCAGCGGTGTTTGTTTCGGCTTTGGCTTACTGGATACTCGGAGCGGTTTGGTACGGATTTTTGTTTGCAAAACCGTGGATGGCGCTCGAACAAATGACCGCGGAAAAAGCGGCCAGCATGAATCCCATTTTGCCTTACGCTATTACGTTTGTGCTGAATTTGCTGATTGCGTTTGTGCTGGCGCAGATTTGCATCTGGCGGAGCGTAAACACTGCTGCGAGAGGCGCGGCGCTGGGGATACTTTTGTGGATCGGATTTGTTGGCCCCATAACTTTTACGAATTACATGTACGAGATGCGGCCGATGCAATTGTTCGCCATCAATGAGTTTTACTCGCTCGTGGGTCTTTGTTTGATGGGGGGGATCTTGGGAGCTTGGAGCAAAAAGGCTTCGTCGCAATAGCGCGTCTAGAGTTTTTGCAGGTGTTGCGCTGGCCCAAGACGGCCACGGCATGCCGTGGCCCTACGAAGGCCAAGGCGTGGAGCGGATTTAAGGCGAAACAATGCCGCGGATGGAGGCGTCGATGAGTTGGATGGTGTGGACTACCGGGATGGGGCAGCCTTGGCGGGCCAGGGAGGATTGGAGTTGCAGTAGGCAGCCCGGGTTGCCGGTGGCTACTGCCTCGGCGTTGAGAGGGGCGATAAGTTGGGCTTTGCGATCGCCTAGAGCGTTGGCGGCGTCGGGTTGGACTAGATTGTAGATACCGGCGGAACCGCAGCAAATGGCGCCTTCGGGGATTTCGGTGAGCTCGATGCCGGGGATGTTGGCTAGCAATTGGCGGGGTTGAGAGCGGACGCCTTGGGCGTGTTGCAGGTGGCAGGAATCGTGGAACGCTACGCGGAGGTGCAGGGGATTTCTGGCGGCGCGCGGCGGCAGTTCGGTTAGAACTTCGGTGATGTCCTTGCATTTTGCGGCGAAGACCTTGGCACGATCGGCGTAGTTTCGATCGTCGCGAAGCAAATGGCCGTATTCTTTTACATTTGAGCCGCAGCCTGCGGCGTTGGTGACGATGGTGTCGACGTCGGCGCGCTCGAAAGTGTCGATGGTTTTTCTGGCGAGAGCGAGGGCGCTGGTTTCCTCTCCGGCGTGAACCATTAGCGCGCCGCAACACCGCTGGTCTTGTGGCGCGACGACTTCGCAGCCTTCGGCTGCCAGGACGCGAGCGGTGGCGGCGTTCACTTGGGGAAAGAATTCGCGCTGGACACAGCCGAGCAGGAGGCCGACGCGTCGGCGCTTCGCGCCTTGCGCAGGCGTGACTGCTGGCACGTGTTCATTCTTTTCGAGCTTCGGCATTAGCGCTTCCATGGATTGCAGGCGCTTTGGAAAAAGCTTCAGGAGGCCGACGCCGCGAACTAGCGATTGCAGGCCGGATTTTTGGTAGGCGAGCAGCGGCCAGCGAAGGAGGCGGAGGCGATCCGGGCGCGTGAAAACGGCGAAGAGAAAACGGCGGTGGAGTTTTTCGCCGAGGGAGCGCGGATGATGGCGCTCGATTTGGGCCCGCGTGGCTTCGATTAGTTTTCCGTAGTCGACGCCGGAGGGGCAGGCGGTCATGCAGGCCATGCAGCCCAGGCAGGAATCGAAATGGCTGACCCACTGCGGGTTCATGCTCGCCTGGCCTTCGCTGGCGAGTTTCATGAGGTAGATGCGGCCGCGGGGGGAGTCCATTTCTTCATTCCAGAGAACGTAGGTGGGGCAGGCGGGTAAGCAGAAACCGCAGTGGACGCAGTTCTCGATGATTTGTTTGGAGGGCGGATGGTGCGCGTCGAAGGCGCTGGCCAGTGCATTCGCGTCGGGTAGTGTAGTCATGAAAGATCGCGGCTCGCTGCCACTCGAGAACATAACCGAACGCCGGTGGTGCTGGCAAACGGCCGGCGACAAAAGAGAGAGAAAAGGTAACGCGGAGACCGACAGGACGCAGCATCGCGCCGAGGACGAAGAGTCTTCGGTGAAATCATTTTGCGGGCAGGAGAGGAGCCTGGCGCAGGTCGTCAATGTCTCTCCGGATGGTTGAGACTAGGGATTCGACGACGGCTTGGCCTTTTTCGCGCGTGGCGAGTGTGGGGTCGCCCCAGGCGCCGGTCGGCGAATAGGTGCCTTTACCTTGGGGATCACGAGTCAGGCCGCCAGGTTGATTGGGATTCAAATCACGAGCGGCTTTTTTCATGCGAACCGTTTCGGGCGCGATATAGAGCATCATCGAGGTTTCGATTTCGTCGGCATGGGTGCCGCCGGATTGGCGCACCTTTTTTTCGACGGGAGCGTCTTTGGTGAGGTCGGTGTAGCGCAGGACGATGCCGTCCTTCGAAAGGTCGGCAGCGGCTTGGGCGAGCGGCCTGAGCGTGGAGATCCCGGTGTTGAGGATGTAGAAGCGGCGCGGGCCGTAGCGCGCCAGGGAATGGATGATGTCGGTAAACATCGCGCGGGCGGTGTCCATGCTGAGCGAAGTGGAGCCGGGATATTCGAGGAAAGCCGGATAAAAACTGTAGTTGATGGTGGGAGCGACGACGACGTTTTGCGGAGCGGCGTCGAGAACGCGTTTCTTGAGGTATTCGGCCATGAGGAAGTCGTTGTTGAGCTGGAGATGGCGGCCATGCTCTTTGGATTCGGCGCCCAGAGCGATAACCACGACGGTGTCTGGAGTGAGGATGTGTTCGGCTTCGTCCCACGAGAGAGTTTCGAGAGCAACAGCGGCGTTCGCGCGTGCGGACTGTGGTGCGGACGCGGCGGGTGCCGGCGTTTGCGCGGAAGTGATGGCGGCAACGCCGAGCGAGAAGGAGAGGGAAACGAGCCATCGAAGAGCTGGTTTTTCCTGGATGCTCAAATGTTTTATCCCACTCATCAGACGCACCTCCAATCTGGTTTGCCAGTTACTGTGCGATGCGCCCAGTTTTGATTCCGCTGTTGAGGTCGTAGACCGCGCCGATGGTTCCCACGAGACAGGTCTGACGCGTGAGGCCGAGAAGTTCACGGAGTCGATAGACGCTTTCGATTCCTGTGCAGTGCGCACCGAGAATGCGGGCGGTCTGGTATTCCTTGAGCTTTGAAGCAGTCCAGGCGAGTTGTTGGTCGTTTGCGGCGAAGAGATGGAAGCCGCCGATGGCGGCGTCGACGGGAGCAGGACGGAGAAAGCCGCGTGCGTATCGCAGGGTGTTGATGATTCCGGAATGTCCGCAGCCCGAGAGCAAGACGAGGCCGTGCGAAGTGTTAAAGACGAGCGATTGATCGTCGGGAACGGTGTCTTCGACCCAGGCGTTTCCGGTGTTGACCTCCGTGCCCGCCGGATAATTTTTTTCGGGATAGACGCGCGGGACCGGACCGGTGAGCCAGACGCCAGGAAAAAGTTCTTCGGGTTTTTCGTGCACGACAAAGACGCCGCCGGTGGCCTCAAACTCTTTTTTCACCTGGAGCATGGGGTTTGGATTGTGCCCGCGGCGCTCGAGGAAAATGCCGTTGGCGACGTGAACGCGCGAAAGGGCTTTCGGATTGGATTTGGAAAATTCGCGGCGGAGGGTCATGAGGCCGGTGGTGTGGTCGTCATGAAAGTGGCTGAGAATCACGTCCTGGACGTCTGCCAGGTCGATTTTAAGCTCGCGAGCGTTTTCGAGGACGGTATTGGGACGGGCGCCCGTGTCGAAAAGGGTTTTGTGGCCGTCGGCTTCTACAAGCGCTGCAAAACCCCATTCGCCAATGCCGTCGTCGGCGAGCATGGTGGAGAGAATGGTAATTTTAAGAGTGTGAAGCTCTGGGGGAGTTGCCGGCGCGGATTGCGCATTGCTGCGGCTTGGGTTAGCAACGAACAAAAGCGCGATGAGCGGAAATACAAAGACGAATTTTCTCATGAGCGAAAGCTCCTTGATCAAATGCCGGCGACGAAGCGGCCGGGATTCAGCGTGTTTTTTGGATCGAACTGATTTTTTACGGCGCGCATTAAAGGAAGAGCGTCTCCGGGTTTTCCCCAGGCGTCGAGACACGACATGCCGGCAGGGTGATCGAACAGTACGAGTGAACCGCCATCGCGTTCGAGTTCAATGCGAAGATCCGAAAGGACAGCGTGGAGATTCTCGGGTGCGGCTTCCAGGCGCAGCCGGCCGATGCCTGTGGCTTCGAAGGTCAGCTTCCATCTTGCTTTGCGAGAATTTGTTGAGTGTTCGAGGAATTCGATGGTGCGCGCGATGGAGGCGGGGAGTGTGGCGATTTTTGCTACTGCCGAAGAAGCGGGATCGGGAGAACTCCAAAGTTCTTGGGACGCGCCCCAGACAGTGGATGGAGCGTCGGTCGCCTGAGAAGGACGGGCGAGTTCTCGCAGCTGGGATTCTTGCGCAGCGATTCCGGCTTCGGTCCCCTCGAAGAGAATGTCCACGACCGGTTCGGCATCTTGCACGATGCGTGCTTGCAGCGAGCTGTGAGCCAGCCTGGAATCCTGCACGGCGAGCATGAGGCGTTGCATGTCTTCGAGATGGCCGCCGGAGATGGAGAGCGTTTTGGCGTTTGCCGGGAGGGGATGGAGGCGGAAAATGGCGCGCGTGATAACGGCGAGAGTGCCGAGGGCGCCGGTGACGAGTTTCGGGAGATCGTAGCCTGCGACATTTTTTACGACTTTGCCGCCGCTGGAAGCGAGAGTGCCGTCGGGAAGCGCGAGCGTGACGCCAATGATCAAGTCACGTAGCGCGCCGAAGCGCAGACGAAGCGAGCCGCTATCGTTCGTTGAGAGGACGCCCCCGATGGTGGCATGCGTTGGCCAGAGCGGATCGAGGGCCAGGCGTTGGCCGTGCTGCGCGAGCGCGGACTGCAATTTTTGGATGGTGCAGCCGGCTTCGACGCTGACCGTAAGGTCAGCCCAGGGGTGCTCGATGATTCTGTCGAGGCGA
>Ga0210410_10004929_pt1 | contig 11673 bp, 6 predicted proteins | sample IncBWC4MmetaG_FD_161058 | JGI IMG/M metagenome (GOLD analysis project Ga0210410, IMG submission 161058) | Forest soil microbial communities from Barre Woods Harvard Forest LTER site, Petersham, Massachusetts, United States - Inc-BW-C-4-M | ecosystem: Environmental > Terrestrial > Soil >... | reverse complement strand
TAGGAAGACGCTTCACCATCGAATTGGTCCTGGGTTCCGTGATACGGGTTCGCGGCGGCGATGTCCAGGGTCTTGACCACCTCGGCCTCGTTCACCTCGGGGCGAGGAGGCCCGGCAAAGTCATGCATCACGAATTGTTCAGGGCGCTTGTATTCATTCACTAGGGACGCCTGCCAGGCAAGAAAATTGGTTGTCATCCATTGCGAGTAGCGCTCCCATTCAAGCTTCCATCCAGGATTGATGATTCCGTCGCGTGGCGGCAACTCGGACCAATCGTTCAGCCGCTGGCCCCAATAGTTCAGGCCCCAGACTTTGTTCAGCTGGTCAACCGTTTTGAACCTGGATTTGAGATATTCCTGGAATCCTGTCTGTACGTCGTGATTCGCCGCCCCGCCCGAAGAGGTTTCGTTGTCAATCTGATAGCCGATGATCGCGGGATTGTTTTTGTAGTGCTCAAGGATTTTCCGGATGACCCGCTCGCAGTAAAAACGGTACGTGGGATTCAAGAGATCGGTGTTCTGGCGCAAGCCGTAATAGAGATACTGGCCTCCGAGCCTAGTCACGACGATTTCAGGATGCTCTTTATAGAGCCATGCCGGAATGGAATAGGTAGGTGTCCCCAGGATGATGCGAATTCCAGCCGCTTGCAGTTTTTCTACTACGCGATCCATCCATGCGAATTCAAATTTCCCGTCCTGCGTTTCCCACAGCCCCCAACTTGACTCTCCGATGCGCACGACGCTGATGCCCGCCTTCTGCATCAGCTGTACGTCCTGATCGACCCGGTCATAGGGCATATATTCCGGGTAATACGCAACTCCATACAGGACGGTATCCATGTGGCCGGCGAGGAAAGGTTCGCGGGCCTGGGGGTTCCCCGGCAGGGCACGGCAGAGCAGGCCAACCAGAAGAAGTCCGGCACGCAGGAGCCAGGAATACTGAGATCGAGGTTCTTGACTGAAAATCATGAAAGGCCCTTTCCCGGATTCAAGCCTGTTGAATCGCGCCATGTGAAACTCGTCTTGGGGACGTATTCGGTGCTCTTCAGATTCGCGATCTCGCGTTGCACATCCTGCAAAAGCGCTGGAAATGCGAGGCGGCCAAGTTCGGTCTGCGACTGCTGCGGTGGCACGCTGGGAAGACGGTTCATGGTGCGTGACACCGTGGCGGTTGATACTCTGGCGCGTTCGGCAATGTCGCGGATATTCATAGGTCGCTACCCAAGGATGCTAATACTGTCTCGGTTCGCTCCTCGCACTATTACATTCGTCCGATTGAGAAGCTCCCCGATCGGTTGCGTCACAGGACGGCTCTCGGTTGCCCCAAAAATCATGACCACCACTCTTTTCGATGAATCTTCCGGTTTTTTTCGCTGGAGACGCCGGGAGTAAACGATAGCCGGACAAAGAAAGTCTCCCCATGCTTCCCTGACCAGGAGCGACCAGCAAAGGATCAACCGTCAGCGCATGAGGATCGTTGCCAGGAACTTCCATGCCGTAATAAATATTTGCATCGAACAGATTGTCGTTGCTTTCCCCAAAACCGCGGGCCGCGACGTATGCGCCGTCCGAAGCACGCGAAATTGCGTAAGAAAACCGAGCTGCTCCTGCCGCATAAAAAATATTGTTGTAAAAATGGCTGCTTTCGGACCATCCGTGCCAATCCGAAAAAAGCAGGAGGTCTACCTTACGGTCAGGCCCGACGTAAATTGTGTTGTTGTAGATCAAGCTATCTTTTACAGGACCAGCAATGTTGATACCACGCGTACGGTCATTCTGGCTGATGTTGTAGCGCACCACCGTGCCGGTGTTGCCGGCGCTTTCTTCGGAATTGTGGCCACCTTCGTTGCAGATCAGCAGAAAGCCCCCGTCGTTGTCGTGGCTGTAGTTGTATTGGATGACGGTATTGCGGCTGTTCCAATCGGAATCGAAACCTTCCCCGTCGCGCTGCCCTTTCGTTCCGTAGGCCTCGTTGTACTGTATCGCGGTGTTGTCGGCGCTCCAGGCCCAGATGGCGACGTTATATCCCTCGGAGCGTTGATTGGCGTGGGCCACCACATTGTGTTCGATCAGAGCTCCGTCTGTGGCGACAACGACGATTCCGTCGCCGCCAATGTCGTGAAGCTGATTTCCGCGGACAACCACATCCAGACTGGCGTACCACTTCGAACGCTCCCAGCGGTCGGACCAACCAAAGATTCCGCTGCGCTCCACGTGGTAGATGTCATTGTTCTCGAGGCGCAGATCGACGAATCGGCTGGGTTTGTGGTCGCCAACGGAAGTGTAGTTAATTCCCCCGTTGGGCTTCACATTGTCTACACCGTTGACATCATGAATGGTGAGCGACCGCAAATAAATATGATGGGCTTCGCCAAAGTTCTCGAGTGCGACGTGCACCCCGCGTCGCACGGCTGGTTCTCGGCCCGTGTTGGTAATCTCCAGATTCTCGATTTCCCAATATTCCTGGTTCTTCAGCAGCACGGCATCTTCAAAAAGCGCGTCCCCATTGATCACCGGCTTTACTCCGCCGCCGTACATGTCCAGGGTGATTGGATAGCGCTCCGTCCCAGAGCCCTTTGGCCAAAGTTGGCCACGCCATACGGAACTGGACCTCAGCAAGATCCGGTCTCCAGGCCGGAAGGTCGTCGCATTGACTTTTTCGAGCGTTTTCCACGCGGCATCAGGTTTCGTTCCAACATTCGCGTCATCGCCGCCCCGCGAATCGACGTAGTACACTGCCCCGGAAACAGATACTGGTTTGTAAAGACCGTTTCCCGGCAGCACGAGCAACACGACTGCCAACAGGCCCAGAAAAGGGACGAGCCCTAGAGGCCCTTTCGCTCTTTGCGATTTCACCGGTCAGGTGGCTCCTCGACGCAAACGATCAGCGCAGTGTCAAAACCCTGAGCTTTCTCATCCGGAAGCATTCCTCCGACGGGGCTTCACGCTGGCCCACGAAAGCGCAACTTTCCGCACCGAAAGCTGCCCTTCGCCTCTGGCATCGCGCTAGAAAGTGAAGCGGGCGGCGAACTGGCCCGTTCTGGGGCTGCTGTTGACACCCGTAACTCGGGCAAAATTGCTGTCGCCGATACTTGTAGAGGTGCCGCCGCAACCAAGGATGCCGTAGGAGTGGCGGTTGAACAGGTTGTAGAACTCGACGCGCAACGACAGTTGGTAGCGTCCGTCCGCACCCATCGAGAAGTATTTAAGCGCGCTGGCATTCTCATTTGCAGAACCCGGGCAACGGAGAGCAGAACTGTAGGCTTGACCTGTTCCAAACCCCACAACACCATTGTTAATCGGCGACGTGGCTACCCCTGACGCGAAATAATGCAAAATCGGCGCGTTTGCACCACCTTGAAACGCGTGCGGATCAGCCGGTCCGCCCGCATTGGGATGGAAGTTCGGATAGAAGTTGCCCCAAATCGGGTAGAACGGCTCATTCACGCCAATGCGGAACGGCTGGCCGCTGGTGTACAGCAACAATCCGCTGATTTGCCATCCGCCGATAACGGCATTCACAAAGCCGCGACTATCCGCAAGCCACCTTCTGCCCCTTCCGAACGGAAGTTCGTAGGTGATGTAGCCTTTAACGATGTGCGTCAGGTCATAACCCGTCAACGAGTTAGCGGCGGCGGAGAGATTTCCGAAATCTTGCACTCCGGTGTACGCCCCGTTGTATTCTTGCTGAGCGGAAAATGTATCTCCCCTCTGACGGGAGTACGCGTAGTTCATATCCATGGTCAACCCATGACCTGTCCGCTTTACGACGTCAACCACCATCGAGTTGTACGACGTTTGGCCAATCGGAAGCCCAACGTAGTTCAGCCAGTAGTAAAAATTGTTGGTCGATAAAGCAGCCAGTTGAGGGCTGGGCGCGAGCGCCGCTAGTGCAGAACTGGAGAAACCGGTGTAAGGACACGTAATACCGACAAACGGCTTGCCAAAGCCAAACCCGTCCAGTACGGGTCCCCCCTTTGTGCAGCCACCCTTTTGAAATTGCCAGCTGCTGAAATCGCCGTAGGGCACGAGCCCCGGATTGGCATTTACGACATTCAGGAATGCGGAGGCCGTCGGTTCGTTCCACGCCAAGGCCGTATCCGGGAGGTGGTGTCCTCGATTCCCTACATACGCCACTTCCACTCTCATGTTTGGCGTCAGCTCGTATTGCACTCCGAAGTTCATAGTGTCCGTGAACGCAGGCATGAGCGCGTGGGGATCCACGTAGGAAAGCAGACCTACAGAGCTAAAATCCGCATTCTTGTTGCCGGGCACAAACACGCCTGGATATCCGCTGTCCCAATCAAAGGGGTTGTTCACGATGTTGGTGCCTTTGAATCCTGGAGCAAAGCCGTTAGGGACGCCATTGAAATAGGGCCCGCTGGTCGGCAGCAAGGTTAGTCCGAATGAGCCGCGGAGCACCAGTTTCCGCCTGAGTGCATAAGCCACGCCCACCTGCGGCCCGAGTCCGTCCCAATATTCCTTGGTCTCGAAGCTGTCTCCACCGCCATTGGCAAAGACCAGCTTCCCCGGATACCCAAACTGGGGGTCGATTTGCCCCAGGTCGTAGTTCGCCCAATGCCCGTACTTCTCGTGATAACGACCGGCGTATTGCCAGCGCAAGCCTGCGGTTATCGTCAGCTTCGGGTTCAGCTTGTAGCTGTCTTGCGCAAACAGAGTCATCGTTTTCCGTCGTCCGTAGAGATCGAACGCCGTACTCTGCCCGGCCTTGATCACATCGCCCAAGAGATAGCTGGCGAAACCCGAGCCCGCCAGTCCGGTAAACCCTCCATCCGTGGTATTGGGCACAAAACTGAAGTCAATGGCGCCGCTGCCGGTGTGGCTGTTTGCTTGGAAAGCGCGGAAATCACCGCCAAACGAAACGCTGTGCCTGCCGGTCATCCAAGTGACCGTGTCACCGGTGATGTACGTGGCGCCCGAACTCGATCCCTGGGAGCTGTTTCCGATGAAAGTCACTCCTTGTCCATTTATCGCATTGCCGAAGGAAATGACAGGAAAGTTGTCCGCGCCCGTAGCTCCAAACCCGAGTTGCGAGTTCCAGTTTGTTCCGCTAGACGCGGGCGTGTCCGTTTGCCCGTACCAGTTATAGGTTTCATTGAACACGTTCAGGATATTTGACCGGAAGGAGTGCGATTCGCTGAGGCGATATTGATACGATTTCACCCGCTGAATGCGGGCTGCCGAAAGCGGCCCACCGTCGGTTGAACCTTGCTCCCATATGCCGCCACCGTCCACCAGAGTGCGCGGCCGGTTGTTGTAAACCCACGAGCCAGCAAGTTTGTCGCGTCCGGTGAGGTCGTAGTCCAGCTTTACCACCGCCTGATTGGGCGTTTGGGACGGCGAGTTGCTTTGGGTAATGCGGTTGTTACTGGTCAGGTCGCTTCGCTCAGGGGCGTAAAACTTCTGGAAGACTGCGTTAATCTTCGTGGCCACGCTGCTGAACCGGGTCGGATCAATCTTATTACCTGCAAACTGCTCGCAGTTTGCGCCATTTGCATCGCAAGTCGTAGGATCGAAGATCATGTTGGCCTGAAGTGGAACCGTTTGACCAGCGGTGTTCTTAACATTGATCGGATTTGCAAACGTCCCCCCCGAGCCATTGCTCTGCCCGCAATTTCCCGTGCTGCCGCCCGAGTCTTTACAGAGGTTGGAACCGAGCAAAGCGCTGAAGTCTCCGCTCAGCATCTGGGAGGTCGGGACAAAGCCGCTGAAGTTCGATCCCAAAGTAAAATCATTCTGCGTGTAGCGCTCGAATGTCCCGAAAAAGAAAAGCTTGTCCTTGAAGATTGGACCACCCACGCTACCTCCATAGTCCCAAGCGCGCGCCTTGGCTTTGGGACTTCCATCAAAGTCGTTCTGCCACGTATTGGCGTCCAAAAACTCGTTGTGTCCATAGCCAAATGCGGAACCGTGAAACTTATTCGTCCCGGATTTTAACGTGAAGGACATCACGCCGCCGCTGGTGATCGCGCTCGCTGAATCAATGCCGCTTGTCTGTGCCTGAACCTCTTGCACCGCCTCCATGCTCGGGCCTGATTCCATGGAGTCGCCGCGGATCGAAGAAGTTCCGGACGTTCCATCAATCGTGTAGTCTTTTGTGAACCACTGCCCGCCGTTCACTACCGCTCCATAAGGACTGCTGATTGGCGAGTACCCCGGCGTGATGGCTACCGCGAAGTTCTCCACAAACCGGCCGCCGCCATAGATGCTTAACGGAAGGTCTGTGACTACGTCCCCCTTCATGTTCGTACCAATCGCCACCGACTCTCGATCCAGCACCGGAGCGTCCGAGGTCACAGTAATACTCTCGCTGACTGAGCCCATCTGCAGCCCGACATTGATTTGAGCCACTTGCGTCGATTCCAGCGTAATCGATGGAAAATCCACCGGCTTGAATCCATCTTTCTTGAACGCAAGCGAATATCTAGCCGGGACAAGATTGGGAATGGCATAGATTCCATCCTCGTTGGTCACGCTAGAGTCAAGAACACTTGTGCCCAGGTTCTTGGCGGTAACCTGGACACCGGGCACGGCAGCCCCGCTGCTATCCGTCACCGTGCCCGTAATCGTGGCGCGGTTGGTTTGCGCGCGGAGTGGTCCGACCAGAATGAGCTGAAGCAAACAGACATACAGAAGAGCTTTACGCATCGCACTTCTCCCCAGCCATGCGGGCAGGCCCCGAGGTAGAATTTCTAACTCTTTGTCAGCGCTCCCGCGGCTTATCCCAACTTCCGTTGGCAGCACCCCAGTTCGATCGATACGGCGAAGAACAGCTTCCTTTCATCGCTCGCAGCGGAGACTTTCTGGCATCGAAAATCTCGATGTAAACGATTACTTTTCTGTGGGAAAAATTACTTCCCCAGAGTGGTGCCTGTCAACGGCTTGTTGTGTCATCGTTCGCTCAAAGTCAACAACGGAAGGACTGGTCCCGCAGGGGCAAGACTGAGGAGGTGTCGCGCCGCTTCCCACGCCGTCGCCAGGCGGAAACGGCGCCGCCCCGGATGGGCAGATGACTCGCCTGCAATCTTAGTATTCGACCTCATAGAGCTTCCCTTCCAATTTTACGGGGTCCTTTTCTGCCGAGGAACATCGAATGGTGATTGTTTGTCCGCTGGAGATATTTTTATGCTTGATCTCGCCGGCACCCCAGGAGAGCCCGCTCCAGACCTGCTTGTCATAATTGATCTCTACTGGCAGTGACTTGCCGCCCTGCTCCGCGACGATCTTCAGTACCGTTCCGACCGTCTTTCCATGGGGCGGGCCGCCCGGCCAGCTGCGCTGGATGTCTCCATCCTTCCCGCGTTGCTGGAAAATGATCCGCAAGTCTCCCGTTGCTGGCGCCATCACAGTTGCGGCGATGGTGTTGGTATCGTGGTCGTTAGCGGCGAATGATGCGGGCACCGGGGTGATAGATCGTGGAATTACAACGTCTTCCTGAACGCCGAGCTGGTATTCTTGCCTGGCATAACGTCCAAAGCCCACTAGAGCCATTTGCCCAGGTCCCAGCGTCACCTTGTTTTCCCTCAAGACCGGCGGGAATCCTGCGTCGCGAAAAATCAGGCGGCCATTGTGAAGCGGCTCCTGGGCCCTCGAGAGTGCTGGCAATTCGATCTCCTTCACCGCCTGCGCTGGATTCACCAGGGTATAGACGGCGCCGTTCGCATCCATCGAACCGAACCCATAGGGCTGTACTTCCCCGGGAATTCCACCAAACGTTTTCGTCCTTCCCATGGCCTGGAGCGATGCGTAGATGCCCTGAACCTTTCCGAACCACTTGGCCTTCTCATCATCCAGGAATTCCAGATTGCCGTGAATAGTGTTCACCCAGCCGCCCCGCGCAACCATCAAGAGCAGCATGCCCTCCCAAGCGTTGGTCTTGCGATAATAAATCGTTCCCGTGTTTCCGATCATAAAGCTGGTCGAATCGATGCGTTCCAACGGAAGAAAGCTTTGCTCGTAGCGGCGCACCATGTGGTCGCTATAGATGTCCATCGACCTCCAGAAATTCACTTCCGGCACGTCGGATGGACGCGGGTCGCCCGAATAGAGCGAATCAAAAACTTCAAGCCAGCGCAAATCCACGGGATTACGAAACGGAAATGGCCCCGCCGTCGACTCCACATCTCCCCCAAACCCATTAAAGGCCGCGAGCACCGCGTCCGGGTTCTTTGCGCGGAATTTGTTCAGCGCTCCGCGAAACGCCGCTTCATTCTTATTGTGAATTTCTTCCCCCGTCTGGGTCTTCTCTCGAGCGGGTGTGGCAGCGCCGAAGTCCACAAAATCAAACTTGAACATGCGAATGCCGTGGTCATACCAATACTGGAGCACACTCATGAAATCCGGGAGAAAGCCTCCCTCGTAAAATGACATCGACCCGCCCTTCGCCGTGAGCGAATCCTTCCACTGCGGAACGGCATCGATTTTTACGAGCTCGTTTGTCCCAAACCACATTCCGGGGAGCAGGCCGTTGGCTCTACATTTGGCGATCCACGCATCGGGACCATTTGGCCAGTTAGGCTTGCGCCAGGCTCGATAGCCCCCATCGGGAGCAAACCAGAAAGCATCCATCATGTAGTAATCGAAATGGACGCCCAGGGAGCGCAACCGGATGATTTCATCCAGCTGCTTCATAGCCAATGCTTCTGTCAGCGGTATGTTGTCGGACAATTCATCATAGGCCGACCAATCGTTGTAAACCCAAATCGGATCCTTGAGCAGCGGCGCGCCGAGCTGCGAAGGCTGCCATGACAGAATGTTTCTTTCCGATGGGGCCGGAGACGGACGTGACCTCGTGTTTTGTGCAACGCCGCCCGGTGCAATTGTCAGCGCGAGGGTAAACATCGCGACCGAAGGGAGTCTTAGGATGTGCCAGGCGACGTGCCCGTGCGCCTCTTGAAAGCTCATGAAATCCCTTTCGAAAATGTACGGAGATCTTTATCGTGCAGTACGTACCCCACGACTGTCTCACCGCTTTCCCGTTGAGGCGCCGGGCCAATCGTCGGTCCGGAATGGCGACGCGGGCAGTCCCTCTTTGTTGAATAGATTGCACTCAGGGCTATCCGCCCAAGCGTAACGCACGGCAACCGGATGAGGAACACTCTCGCTTGACGCAATCACCGATTCACCTTCGATATGTGCCTCCGCCCAATGGAATTTCCGGTCTGGTCCAGCAATCGCAAACCCTTTGAGAGTTTCGCCCCGAGCTTCCAGTCCGGACCCCGTCGATTGAAAGTGGATTCGGATCTGGTTGCCGTCCACTCGCGCCGAATCATACAAAGGTCCGGAGTAAACGGTCTTTTTGCCATAGGTCGTGCCGAGCGCCCAGAGCGCCAGGCGCTCACCGATCTCCGCCTTGCGCGGCGGATGCAGATTGTGCGGGTCTCCCGTATCAATCGTGACCGCGAGACCCGTGTTGGTCACTTTTTTTGCCGTCAGCAGCTGAGCTTCGCGCAACTCTGCCCACAGTGAATCGCCTAGTTCCGGGCTCGACCCCTGATTAGGCAATTGCACGATCAGAAAGGGAAAGTCTCTTTCGCCCCACCCATTGCGCCAACCTTCAATGAGCGCAGGCAGGAGGGTACGATATTGTTCCGCTCGCCAGGCATTTCCCTCTCCCTGGTACCAAATAACACCGCGAATGCGATAGTTCTGTAGCGGTGCGATCATGCCTTGATAAAGTCCCGAGGGAGGGCGGTCAGGATCACCAAGGGAAGTCCTGCCAACGATTTGGAAGCCGGTAAGCGCATTCACAGCCAGCGGCTGCACCACGCCCCAGCCCGCTTGCTTTAAGTCTTTGAACCAGACTCGCACCTGCTTCCAATCAGCTGTCGCCTTCAGCGCACTGGCGGAGTAGTTGTCCGCATCGACGATGGAGGGCTGGAGCGCTTGAAACTGGAATTGGCCGTCCCCGCGTATCCAAAATTGAATGCCCTCGAACGCGCTCAAGTCCATGGGGGCGCCGTCTTCTCGAAAGCTGGCCCGAAGCTGTGAATTGCTCGCCCCGTCCAGCTTACCCGCGACGCGCGCGGCGAACCCTCCGCCGCTCCGGCCCGGAGCAATAAGTTCAAATGCGCTCTCCGGCGCTTCGTTCCAGTCGTAGACCCACACCCCGCCCGGGGCGGTCCGCGCAACTCCACTGTCGAACGTGCTTAGCGGAAAAGCCGTGACGGCTTCGTTCCTGGCAGAGAACAATTCAAAGTCATCAAACTCCAGATGAAATTCAATGGAGCCTGCCGCGAAGGTCTTCACTCCAGCCGGTTCCGCTTCCCAGCGCGCGACGATCGGCCGCAATTCCTTCTCGCGCCCCAAGAAAAGGGGATCGGCCCATTCCTCTCCGGCAGTGCCCGGCCAAGCGCTCAGAATGATTCCGACCGGGACATTCAGTTCTTTATGAATTCGCCGCGCAAAAAAGAAGGCCACCGCGGAAAACTTAAGCGCTGTTTCCGGCGTGCAGGGCTCCCATAACGCCGGCAGCGTGTCCTGCTGTGGCGCAAGCGCGATTTTCCGAGGAACCGTAAAAAGACGAATTCCAGGATAATTGGCTGTCGCACCAGCTTCGTTACCATCCGTGGCTCCGCTGAGCGCATAGCTCATATTCGATTGCCCAGACGCGACCCAGACCTCTCCGATCAGAACATCACGCAGAGCTATCGTTCTTTGCCCCTTCACCAGCAGCACGAACGGTCCGCCAGCTTGCTCCGCCGGAAGAGTAACGCGCCATCTCCCCTGTGGATCGGTCACCGTTTCGCGCATATTTCCCGCAAGACTCACGCTGATCGGCTCACCGGGAACTGCCCAGCCCCAGACGGGAATCTCCACGTCACGTTGCAAGACCATATGATCGCTGAAAAGATGCGGCAGGATTGGTTCTGCGCTGAGTGGTGCTCCAGTGCATGTCGCGAGCAAAACTACAAATATAGCACCCGCAAAACTAAGTGCTTTTTTCGCTGGTCCCCTTTGTTCGAGGAATGTGCAGGTCTGACTTAAGGTTTGCATTAATCCGATCCAGTGTCCCAGAACCAAATACTTGGTAATTAACTCCTCTCCAATACCACACGTAGAATCGACAAGTCGAGTCGCAGGTGCGCTTTGCGTGAGCGGCAACGTGAGTCATACCTGTCGTTTCTTCGGAGCCTCCATCGCACGGCCAGCAGATGGCGGCTGAGAGAACCCGTGTATCCGACGCTCCACAACATGTTCGAGGTGAGTTGTCGCTCGATGGTCAAGTTCGCCGACATCGTGGACGGAGTCTTGTTGTTGCCAAACGTTCGGCAGAGCTCGCAGGTGAATAAGAAGGACGTCTGCCTCGTGAGGAAGTAGAGTAAACCCTCAGGTGAAACATTCTCCCGGTCGGCGGCGAGTGGTCGTACTGGGTGTGCATTCGGTCGAAGACGCTGCTTCGCCCCAGCGAGGCCGTCCGTGGTCCCGTGAGGCGGCGGCGAAGGCCGACGTCGACGCGGCGCTCGCCTGGCTCTTCGTCTCCGACCGGCGCGCGACCGCTCCCCGTCTCGCGCCGCCGGCGCCTTACCGCAGTTGCCCTTTGCCCGTCTCGGAGGTGAGGTCGTGAGCCGCGAACCGGAGCTCGCTGGGCAGACGGTCGTCGTGATCGGCGCGGGGATCGGGCTGGAGACGGTTTCATGCCCTCATGCTCTCC
>Ga0210410_10004928_pt1 | contig 11674 bp, 10 predicted proteins | sample IncBWC4MmetaG_FD_161058 | JGI IMG/M metagenome (GOLD analysis project Ga0210410, IMG submission 161058) | Forest soil microbial communities from Barre Woods Harvard Forest LTER site, Petersham, Massachusetts, United States - Inc-BW-C-4-M | ecosystem: Environmental > Terrestrial > Soil >... | reverse complement strand
TTACTTGCCGTGGTTCAAAACCGGTAGCGAAGGCCATGGGCACGAAAAGCCGTGGTATTACTGGCTTTCGCTCATCGCGCATTATGAGATGCCGACGGTGGCGGGATTGCTTCTCTGCCTGTTCGCGTGGCGATTCAAAACGATCGCTCTGCGCTATCTCGCGATCTACGGGGTCGGAACGCTGATGGCGTACAGCATCGTCAAATACAAAACGCCGTGGTGCATCATCAGTTTCATCTGGCCGTTCCTTTTTACCTTCGGCGCGATGGTCACGATCGCGCCGATGCGATTTGCCGGGGTGATTTATCGATGGATCGCGCTCGTCCTTTTCGGATTGATCGCCTACGCAGCTTACAACGAGCACGCGCAGAACTTCGATTATGTCTGGCCCTATGCGATAATTCTCGGGACGGGTCTGTTGTTAGCATTGCTAGTCAGTGCGGACATCGCGAGAATTGTTGCCGCGCTTCTACTCGTCTGGTCGCTCGGGCATTGCATCTGGCTCAATTATTTCCGCTGCACGACTGAGAAAGAGCCTTACGTCTATGTCCAGACCTACAACGATATTTACAAGTTCACCGATCCGATTCTTCAGCTCGCCCATTCCGACCCGCGCGCTTATCAACTGGTTGGGCACATTATTCGCCCGAGTCCTTATCCGTTGCCGTGGATTCTCGATGATTTCGGACGGATTGGATATTACGAGAAAGACAATTTGCCGGACAAACTGGACGGGGATTTTCTCCTCGTGCAGCAGGACAAGATCGCCATAGTCGAGCAGAAGCTCCACGATTCTTACTACACCGTGCCGGTAACGATTCGGCCCTATCAGGATCCGTCCAAGGCGTATTTTAGCGCGCGGATTTTCAAGAGCTTCTTTCCCGGACAATGGCCGGACTTCACTGGAGTGGCACCCGCACCGAGTCCAACTCCAACCTCAAGTCCAAGTAAATGAAGTGGCTCTCCGGCGGGTTAACTTTCGTAAACTTTGCCACGATTTGCGGATTGGTCATCGGAATGCTCACCGGTGGACTGAGCACAGCTGTCGCGTTGGCCGCTCTTATATTAGCCGCGGGGTTCGCTCTCTTAGCATATCGCAGAACAACAGATTCGGAGACGCCGGCCGATGCTTTAGATCGAGATAAATCCACAGCATCGAAATATCGCAACCTGCCGATATGGATTTTGGCCGGCTTCTTTGCCATTTTTGCAGTGCGTTCATTTTGCTGGCTCCTGTTTGTCGATGGAACTGAATTGAAGATTCAGTCGCCTATGAATCTGGGTGATCTCGGCCTTCACGTCACCCACATCAATTTTTTCGCCAACGGCGTCCGGCTTTGGCCATCCAACCCAATTTATGTCTTCGCCAATCATCTCCGTTATCCGGCCGGGATCGATTTATTCAACGCTCTGCTCCTAAAGGCCGGTGTCGACCTGATTCGCGGTCTAGTCTGGGTCGGGTTGCTCGCGTCGGTGGCCACATTCTTCGCCTTCTATCGCTGGGGCGGAGGTTTTGCGATCGCGGGTTTTCTCTTTAACGGCGGCCTCGCCGGCTTTCAGTTTCTGCGCAATTTCAAATTCACTGATTATCAGGACGTCAACAACATCGCCTGGAAAAGCATTCCGCTGACAATGTTCGTCACTCAGCGCGGCTTGCTTTACGCGATTCCAGCAGGCTTAATTTTACTCTGGCACTGGCGCGAAAAATATTTTCGTACCGGGCAAGATCGACAATCGGGGCCGCTGCCATTTTGGGTTGAACTCTCGCTTTACGCATCGATGCCGCTCTTTCACCTCCACACCTTCATAGCGCTTACGATCGCGCTCGTGTGTCTCTTTGTGGCCGGCGATCCACAAATTCGCGGCCACATTCTCACCCTTATCCTGAGCGCTGTAATTCCCGCGACGTTTTTCGTCTGGCTGATCAGCGATCATTTCCATGCCAGCTCAGTTCTCGAGTTCCACCCCGGTTGGGCCCAAAACGAAGGCGAATTCAAAATGTCGTTCTTTCGATTCTGGTTCTTCAACTTCGGGATGCTCGTTCCACTGGTCCTTACTTTGATCGGATTCGTCGGCTGGCAGGCGTATCAATCGAATCAGACCAGGCGCATTGAATTATCTGCAACGATTGCGATTGGACTCGGCGCATTTGTGTTGTCCTGCTGGCGGATCGGTCAACATGGATTCACTTGGAGGTGGGCGATTGCGATTTTCCTCGCGTTCATCTTACTGGCGTGGTCTGCAGCCCGGGTGGTAGAAGGCGGATTCGGTTGGAAAAAAAAGCTGCCGGAAGAAATCGCGTTTATCTTCGCAGCTGTCGTTATCTTTATTTTCTTTTTCTCGATCAAGACGGCGCCGTGGATCTGGGACAATCTGAAAATAGGAATTTGGGCTTACTTCATCGTGTTGCCGTTTCTGTGGAGCCAATTGATCACTCAATGGGAGCGGCCGATTCGCGCCGCGGTTTGCTTCGCCCTTTTTACCTCCGGGTTCGTCAGTTTGTTTGGCGGTCTGGCCGCGGGCAAAGACGGCTTCGGTTTCGCCAACCGCGGCGAAGTAGATGCTGTCGGATTCGCTGTCCGAAAGATGCCGTTGGAAGCGCGTTTTGCGGCCTATCCCACTTACAACCATCCACTGCTCCTCGAGGGTCGAAAGGTTGTGATGGGATATCCGGGCCATCTTTGGACTCAAGGATTCGATGATTACGGTAAAACAAACGAGCAGCTCACGACATTGATGCAAGGCGCCCCAAATTGGCGCGACCTCGCCACGACTCTGCGCGTGCGCTACATTTTTTGGGGCCCCGAAGAAAAAACAAATTACGCATCGAGCACGCGCCCGTGGGAAAAAACGGCTGCGCTCGCCGCTTCCGGAACCTGGGGCGCAATCTACGATCTGGAAAAACCCGCCATGCCGGGCCAGTCGCCGGCGTCGCCCACAACTCAGTGATTTAAACGCTCCCTTGGCAGCGCGTTCAGCACCAGTTGACCGGCCGCGACCAGCGTGTTGTCGACCAAAGCTTCGACTTCGAATTGCAACAATTCGCCGACTTCGCCAATTTTCCGCGCGCGTAGGCAAATTTTCTCCCCCGGCCGCACCGCTTGGAAGAATTTCATTTGCCGAATCGCCGAGAGCAAAAACCGCGGTTGCGAACTCTGAGGATGCGCTGACGCCGCCACGATTCCGGCGGTTTGCGCCATCGCTTCGGTCAAAATCACACCTGGAACGAGGGGATCGCCCGGAAAATGTCCGGCGAACATCGGGTCGTCGCTCGAAAATTCTGTTTCGCATTCAGCCGACACGCCGGGATCGCATACGACCATTTTCCGCACGAACACGAATGGCGGCCGATGCGGCAAACCTAAAAAGTGACTAGTGACGAGTGACGAGTGACGAGACACCGCTTCTTGTTTCTTGCTCGTCACTGGTCACTCATCACTCGTCACTTTTCTTCAGCCGTTGACGAAGTAGGCGAACTTCCAGCTTCCTCTGACCCGCGTGATTCCGATCCGGTAGCCGTCGTAGTTGAGCGACGGATCGGCAAATTGCGGCGGCGACACCATGAAAGCGCCTTTCTTGACGAATCGCTCCGATAAGATTCCGTCCAGTTCCGGCCAAAGATTTTCCTGCTCCCAATATTGAAAAACGCCAGGACCCGACATCGGCGGCTCGAGTTTATAACCAAAGTCATCGGTCATCATCGATTTGAGCGTCTCTACATCGCGCCTCGCAATCGCTTTACGAAGCCGGCCGATAAACGCCTGGAAGTCGACATCAGTGGCATTCTCACGCAGGTCTGCTTTGGCCTTCTTCTTAAGTTCGGCCTGCTTGAGTTTTTCTTTCTTTTGCTCAGGCGTTTGGCAGCCAGTAAAGATAAATGCAAGCGCGAGTAAACCGGTAAGCAGGATTCTCATCAGCTTAACGTCTGTCACGTTTGTGATTGGGATTCAAGAGCGGAGGCGCAGGAACGCTGCCGGCGGACCCGCGCCGGATGCGTGAAAAAGAGGAAGTAAATCATGCTGGCAAGATCGACAACCGACGCGGATGGGCTCACCACTCGGCGCGGCCCGTTCCTTAGCACTTCGAAAACATTCTCAGTGGTCAACTCACCCGGGCGCGGGATGCTCGTGTAGTGCCGGCCGAAAGCGTGCAACTGGTGCGCGTCCGAGGTGGCGATGAGCGGTTTGGCAAATTGTGCGGCCACTTTCACGGCTCGCCGGTTCAAATCGAAAAGGCCTTTGTGAAAATGACAAAGCTCGATCGCATCGAAGCAGTCGATCTGATCGAGTAGCCGTTCGCCAATCGAGCCTCCGAGCACGTAAAACGGATGCGGCGCGAACGTAAAGATCGACAATCCGCGGCGGGCACGAAGTTGCCGGAGATCCTCAAAGTTTTTTAATCCCGCCACCTCAGCCGCCGTCACGTTCAGCAAAATCGCATCGGCGCCTTCCAACCGCACTTCGGCCGCAGGGATCAGCAAGATCCCCATCGCCGTCGCATCGGCGAAGACTTCGGCGCGATCGAACACCGCATCGTGCAAGGTGATGGCGAGCACACCAAAACCGAGTTGCTTTGCACGCTCGAGCAATTGATGCGCCGAATAATCGATGACGTCCTTCGGATCGTCGAGGGTGTGGATGTGAAGATCGACCTTGATCCAGTCAGTTTCGGTTTTCGGTTCTAAGATCGACATTGGAATGGAAGTTACCTGCGAATGATAAGCATTTCACTCGCCAAGGAGACTTGCGACTGGGAACGTTCTGCGGAAGATTTACGTGCTCCGCGCACCTGCTCGGGTGGTGGAATGGCAGACACGTACGTTTGAGGGGCGTATGCCGAAAGGCATGCGGGTTCAAGTCCCGCCCCGAGCACCAAATCCCTTAGCGCGTTAACAGTTTTTGCGGCTGACGACTCTTGATTCAAGCCGCTCAAGAAAAACGACTTAGTAAAATCAACGTCGATTTCTAAAAAATCTACGAATCCACTTCTCTGGTCAAATCCGATTCCGTTTCGATGCCACACCAGCAAAAGGGGAGAAAGCGACCGGCAAACGGAGGCGCCGCGAAAATGGGAAATGGCAGCACCGTTTGTGCGTTGTGTGGGCGGACCATCAACGCGGGGAGTTCCGCGAGCCAAGAGCCGGTGATCTACAGCATTTGTCCAGCGTGCAAACGGATGCCGTACCGTAATCCGGGATCAGTCGCTTCGCTTTGCTAGCTCAACCGAATCGCAGTAGCTCAGGCCCGGCGGCGGCGAATGAAACGCCACCCACTCAAAATCGCCGAGCCAGCCAGCAGCGACATGACCGACGGCTCTGGAACGGCATGGACCACGAGGCTGTTAAAGTAAGCGAATTCGCTCGCGGCGCCGCCAGCGTTGACGTCAAAAAGATTAATCTCGGCGATGTTGGTTGCCGCCAGATTAGAAAAACTCGATGACGAATAATTCATTGTTCCCGCTACTCCGTTCTCAGTGATCGAAAGGGACCAGGTGTTAGACGCGCCCAGCGTGAAAGTGATATTACTGAAGCCGTTAGCGGTAAACGGAAGACCGAGATTAAACTGCATTCCGTTGATATTGATTTTATAGGAGTTAACACTGTCTCCCCCAAGGTAATAGAATTCAAAGCGCGGGTCACCCAAGCCGTCGTTGAGGGCAAAGCCAACCATTCCGCCCGTCTGAACGACGCCATTGTCCATGGCCAGGGAAATCGACTGACCGACTGCCAGCTGCCTTCCACCACTTGGACCCGTAAACTTCCGCACGGCCGAGGCTGTGTCCCCATTGCTGGCAAACATCCCCCAGGATTCTCCAGAAGTGTCGATGTTACCCGATGGTGGCATCGCGCCATTGCCTGCAGACGAACCGATGAAGAATCCGGAGCTTGTTCCACTGGTTAGAACCCACCCATTAAAACCGGTTCCTCCGTTCTGACCATTAACCCACGTGTTTCCAGGCTCATAAGGCGAATTGCTTGCCTTGTCCGAAGCAGGATCGGCAGCGTCAACGACCGTGACCGTCAGCCCGAGTAACAAAATCCAGAGAACAAACTTCATATTTTGATTGCGCAATTTTCTGAACCCCCAAATCCTCCCAATCGCGACATTGTTTGTCGAGCAAAATGTCTGAGTTTCCATGTTTTTTATGGGTAGTTTGAGACCGCATAGGAACTGGGCTGCGACAAACGATCTGTCTGCTTTACTACTTTGGCGTCGCTAGCTCGACCAGGATAGCTTTCTGCACGTGGAGCCGGTTCTCCGCTTGATCGAAGATCGTCTGCGCGTGCGCTTCGAACGTTTTCTCATCGATCTCCTGTCCGCGATGCGCCGGCAAACAATGCATCACCATCGTGTTACGTTTCGCCAACTTCACCACTGATTCGTTGATCCAGTATGGTCCGAGCTCGGCTTCACGTCGTGCTTCCTCCGCTTCCTTTCCCATCGAAACCCAAATATCGGTGTAAAGCACGTCGGCATCGCGGGCGGCCGCGGCCACATCCTCCATGCAAGTCACCTTCCCTCCCGCACGCTCGAGCAATTTCTTCTTTGGCTGATACTTTTTGTGCGACGCGATCCGAAGTTCAAAACCCAATTTTCCGGCCGCGAAGAGCCACGATCGCGCTGTGTTTGAAACACCGTCGCCAATGTAGGCGACAACGGTGTTCTCGATTTTCCCGCGCTTTTCAATAACTGTGAAAATGTCGCCGAGAATCTGGCACGGATGCTCGTCATCGGTCAGCGCGTTGATCGTCGGGACGCCGGAAAACTCGGCGAATTCCTCGATGTCGCTTTGCGCGTAGGTGCGGATGACCGCGCCGTGAATCATTCGGGCCAACACCCGCGCCGTGTCCTTAATCAATTCGCCGCGTCCCAGCTGTGCGTCCGCCGCGTTTAAGTAGATTGTTTCTCCGCCGAGTTCGCGGATTCCGACATCAAACGAAACCCGCGTGCGGGTGGACGGTTTGGAAAAAATCAAAGCCCAGGTTTGCCCCGCCAGCGGCTGCGCCGAAATCTTGCCGCGGCTTGTCTTGAGCTCGGACGTCCGATGCAGGATCCGCTCGATCTCTGCGCGCGAAAGCTGCTCGATGCTGAGAAGATGTTTCATTCAGTTCTTCCTCGTCCTCTCACTCTTTGTGCGCAAGATCGACAACTAGTTTTTCGATCACGCGCAATCCTTCCTCCGCTTCTGGGCGAGAAAGATTCAATGCCGGCAATAAACGAATCACCGAATTGCCTGCTGGCACGGTGAGGATATTTCGCTTGTGCAACTCCTTCACGATCTCGACTGCTTTAAATTGTGGTTGGAATTCAATTCCAATCATCAAACCGAGACCGCGCACAACTTTCACCACTTTCGGAAATCGTTGCTGAACTGTTTGTAATTCGCGCAAAAGGAAAGCGCCGGTATCGCGAGCGTTCGCAGCCAGATTTTCGCGCTCGATCACCTCGAAAACCTTCAAGGCAACCGCGCACGCCAGCGGCGTGCCGCCGAACGTGGTCGCGTGTGTGCCCGCAGAAAGAACGTTCGCGAATTTCTCCCGCACCCAAAACGCGCCCATCGGAAATCCCCCGCCCAACGATTTCGCCATCGAGACGGCATCGGGCAGGTAGGGGCGATTGACCTCAATCGCCTGCTCAAGAATGCGCTGCCAGCTTTGGAATTTTCCGGTGCGAAAATGTCCGGCCTGCACTTCGTCGAAGAGCAAAAGTAGATTCCTCTCGTCACAAAGCCGACGAAGACCGATCAAATACTCGGGGCTCGCAATCATGATTCCGCTTTCACCCTGCACTGGCTCAATCAAAATGGCTGAAGTCTTTGATGTAATCGCGCCGCGCATCGCATCGAGGTCGTTGAAGGGTACCTGCTTAAACCCCGGGACTGCGGGTTCGAATCCCTTTTTGACTTTTTCCTGACCGGTTGCCGCGATCCCGGCTAGCGTTCGGCCATGAAACGATTCGAACGTCGTGATGATTTCGTAGCGACCGTCGTCGTGTCCGAACTTCCTCGCTAATTTGAAGAGACCTTCGTTCGCTTCCGCGCCGCTGTTGCAGAAAAAAGCTCGCCCCGGCGCGATTAGATCGATAATTCGCTTCGCGAGCCGTCCTTGGAGCTCATTATAATAGAGATTGGAGACGTGAATCAGCTTTTGCGACTGCTCGGTCAGCGCCTTGATCATTTCGGGATGGGCGTGACCTAACGAGCAAACCGCGATTCCGCCGGCAAGATCGAGATAGCGTTTTCCGTCAATGTCCCAAACATAACTTCCGTCGCCGCGCTCAAGAACGAGATCGAACCGCGCATATGAAGGGACAACAGTCTGCTCGAACAGCTCGCGGATGCGTTTTGTTTCGTTTTGCACAATCGCCGACGTGGGCGCGGGTAAAACTTCCTTCATAACACGACCTCGGTTCCAACTCCCGCGTCGGTAAAAATTTCGAGCAACACCGAATGCGGAATCCTCCCATCCACGAATTGGACTTTTTCAACGCCGCTTTCAATCGCGGCTATCGCGCTGTCCACTTTCGGAATCATCCCTTCGCCGATCACGCCCTTTTTCCGCCATTTCGGAACATCACTCACGGCCAGGTGAGTTAATAAACTCGCGTCATTTTTTGGATCGCGCAGCAAACCAGGCACGTCGCTCATGAAAACCAAGCGGCGCGCCTTCAACGCAACGGCGGTTTTAGCCGCCGCGATGTCGGCATTGCAATTGTAAATCTTGCCGTCATCGCCCAGTGCCGTCGGACTGACTACCGGTGTGACGCTGCGCCGAATGCACTCGCGCAGCGGTTCTACGTTTACGTCGCAAACTTCGCCGACGAATCCGAGATCGACATCTCCATCTTTCTCATCTTTCGCCGAGAATTTTCTACACCGAAAAATATCGGGGCCGGCAAAACCCCGCGCTTTCCCGCCGAAATCCTGGATCGCCTTTACGATGTCAGGATTAATTTCGCGAGAGAGAACGCGATCGACAATTTCCGCGCTGGAAGCGTCGGTCACGCGATAACCGCGCACGAACTCCGATTTCACGCCCGCTTCTTCCAGCGCGCGCGTGATTGCCTTGCCGCCACCGTGGACGACAACCGGATTGATTCCGACCGCTTCGAGAAAAACTACGTCCCGCGCGACCCGGTGGCGTTCTTCCAGATCCGGCGAGTCCATGAAACTGCCGCCGTACTTCACCACGAAAACCTGGCTGCGGAAACGCTGGATGTAAGGCAACGCTTCGAGCAACGTCGCCGCTTTCGAGATAATTTTCTTCATCAGCCGCCGAGGGTCGCGGGATCGGTAATATCGCCTTTGTTGAACGCAACGTAATTTTCAGTGAGGTCAGCCGCGTAAAGCAAGAACCCGCCTTGTCCGCGGTGAAGATCGACATGGAGATCGAACTCGGCCGCTGAAGTAATTTTTGCCAGCGTTTTCAAGGCGACATTTGTCGGACGGCCGCGTCGAAATGCAAAAAGAATTTTGCGGCCGCCCGGTTGGGCATAACCCACATCGATCAGCGTTTCATCGACATCGGCTTTTGAAGAGCCGAGCGCGCAGAGGATTCGGCCCCAGTTCGGGTCGCCGCCGCACCAGCTCGTGCGCACGAGAGAGCTGTTCGCAATCGCACGCGCGGCTGCTTCCGCCTCGCGATCGTTCCGGGCGCCGCGAACCCGCAGCGCGACAAATCGCGAAGTGCCTTCACCGTCGCGCACAATCATCTTCGCCAGTTCGAGACACACGAAATTCAGGGCTACCTGAAATTGCGAACGCCGAATTTCGGATTTCGAATTCCCGGCACGCCCATTCGCGAGCGCGATGACCGAATCGTTCGTGCTCATGTCGCCATCGACCGTGATTCGATTGAAACTTTTTCCGACCGCAATCTTGAGCGCACGCTTGAGCGCGCTCGGTTCAATCGCCGCGTCGGTGCTAATAAAGCCGAGCATTGTGGCCATTCCCGGCTGAATCATGCCGGCGCCTTTGCAAATCCCGCCGATCCGAACTGCTGATCTGCCAACCTTGATCTCGACTGCGATTTCTTTTCGGCACGTATCGGTCGTCATGATCGCCTCGGCGACCTGTCGCGCATTCGATGTCGATCTTGCGATGCGCGGTGCGCACGCTTGAATGCCGCGCTTGATATTTTTCATCGGCATCGACACGCCGATCCTACCAGTCGAACAAACTAAGACATCCTCCGTCCTGATTCGCCCTGACAAACTTGACTGCTTAAAGCAGTCAAGTCTAGCGAGTGCAGATGCGGCAAGACGCGTCATCAATTGGGCATCACGAAGCCCCTGTTGGCCGGTGCAAGCGTTAGCGTTTCCGGAATTCACCACGATCGCTCGCGCAAATTTCTTGCTCGCGCGTTGACGGCTGGTTTTTACAGGCGCTGCACAGACCTGATTGGTCGTGAACATTCCCGCCACCGCCGCTGGAATATCCGAAACAATCAAAGCTAAATCGCGTTTCTGTCCTTTCTCCGAGCCTTTGCCAGTGCCGAGCTTTTTGATGTCGCAGAAAACCGCGGCGCATTTGAAACCGCGCGGTGCGCAAATCGAACCGGAAATCTTTCGAAACGGATTTTTCAAATCAGCCCAGCGGTCTCGGGAAAGCCGAGCATCAAATTCATGCATTGCACAGCCTGGCCGCTCGCTCCTTTAACGATGTTATCAATCGCGCTCATAACAACGAGACGGTGCGTGCGTTTGTCGATCTTCCAGGCGACCTCGATCACGTTTGTGCCGACAACGTTTTTTGTGTCAGGAAGCCGGTCGTCGCCAAGCAGCCGCACAAACGGCTCTTCGGCGTAGGCGCTGTTGAAAACGACTGCCGGATCCATGTTTACAACATTGCCCGCGATATCGGCATAAATCGTTGTCACAATCCCACGATTCACCGGCACCAGATGAGGCGTGAATTGGATCACGATTCTCTCGCCGGCCAAAATCGACAGCTCCTGTTCGATCTCGGAAAGGTGTCGATGCTTCGGGACCCCGTAGGGCCGAACGCTTTCGTTGCACTCCGGAAAAAGATAACCCGCTTCGACTTTGCGTCCCGCGCCGGTCACACCGCTCATGCTCGCGACTAAAATTGTTTTGCGATCGATCGCCTTCCGTCGAATGAGCGGCCGCAGCGGAATAAGAATGCTGGTCGGATAACAGCCGGGACAGGCCACCAGTTTCGCTTCGCGAATTTGGTCCCGGTAAATTTCGGGTAAACCGTAAACCGATTGGCCTAACAAATCGGGCGCAGGATGATCGTGACCATAAAATTCCTGGTAAACGGCGGGGTCTTTTATTCTGAAATCGGCGCTCAGATCGATGACGCGCGAGCCGGCTGCCAAAAGCGGTTTGGCGAACTCGGCAGCGAGACCGTGCGGCAAGGCGAGAAAAACAAGACCGGCCTGGCGTGCAATTTGTTTTGGATCGGGATCGGAAAACTTGAGCGCGATCGCAGTCTTCTGGTGGGCAAAGCGCGGAAAAACTTGCGCAAGCGATTTGCCGGCCAATTGCCGTGACGTTGCCGCGACCAGATCGACCTGCGGATGCGCGAGGAGCAGACGCACCAGTTCCTCGCCGGTATAACCGGAAGCGCCCACCACCGCGACCTTCGTTCTCGTCACAACGCGCAATGCGTATTCCGTCTCGCGCGGATTGCAACGAAAAGCTGTAGCCGTGTC
>Ga0210410_10004927_pt1 | contig 11676 bp, 10 predicted proteins | sample IncBWC4MmetaG_FD_161058 | JGI IMG/M metagenome (GOLD analysis project Ga0210410, IMG submission 161058) | Forest soil microbial communities from Barre Woods Harvard Forest LTER site, Petersham, Massachusetts, United States - Inc-BW-C-4-M | ecosystem: Environmental > Terrestrial > Soil >... | reverse complement strand
AGATGACCGTGCCGGTCTTCGAAGATCTGGTGCGCCAAAGTATGGTGGCGGAGAAGTTCCAGAAGCTGGTGACCGATGGCATCAGCGTCGGGCCGGTCGATCTCCAGGATGAATTCCGCTACCGCAATGAGAAGGTCAAGCTGGACTATGCACTGATCAAACCCGAAGACTTGGAGTCCAAGATCACCCTGGACGATGCGGAGATCAAGGCAGCTTACGAGAAGAACAAGCCTAAGTATCAGGTCCCGGAACGCCGCGTCGTGCGCTACGGCTTGGTGGACGTGAACCAGATGCGCCAGAATGTGCGGATTTCCGATGACCAGCTAAAGGCCCAGTATCAGCAGAATATCCAGCAGTATCAAGTTCCGAACCGCGTTCATGCCGAGCACATCCTGCTGTTCACCAAAGGCAAGACGGATGCCGAGGTCGCCGAAATTAAAAAGAAGGCCGAAGACGTCCTGAAGCAGGTGAAAAAGGGCGGAAACTTCGAAGACCTGGCCAAGAAATACTCCGAGGACCCGGGTTCCAAAGACAAAGGCGGCGATCTGGGCTGGATCATCGAAAAGCAGACGGTACCGGAGTTCGAAAAGGCGGCCTTCAGCCTCAACAAAGGCCAGGTTTCCGACCTCGTCCAGACCGTCTATGGCTTCCACATCATCAAGGTGCTGGACAAGGAGACTGCGCATACCAGGCCCTTCGATGAAGTAAAGGACTCGCTCCGGGCCCCGCTCCTTCTCACGGAGGCGGACAAGCAAGCCAGCGATGAAGCCGATAAGCTCACGGCCGAGATTCGCAAGTCCAACAAGACCACGCTCGACGACTTGGCCAGGGAGTACCACCTGACCGTCTCTGAAACACGTCCCATCGGCCAGACCGAACCTCTCCTGGAGCTGGGCAATTCCCAAGACGTCAAGGACGCCATCTTCCGGCAGCGCGTAGGAGATGTGAGTCTCCCGGTGCGCACCGACCGCGGATACGTGGTCCTCTCCCTGAAACAGATTCTCCCCGCGCACCAGGGTTCGCTCGAGGAAGTGCGCGACAAAGTGATTGGGGACTTGAAACGCGAAAAAGCCAACGAGCAAGCCCGCGCCAAGGCTGACGAGCTGGCCAAACGCGCGAAAGCCGGCGAAAACTTTGACGCGGCGGCCAAGTCTCTCGGTCTGGAGGCCAAAATTAGCGAGGCCTTCGCCCGCAACGGCAATATCGCGGGCGCCGCCAGCGGAAAACAGCTTGCCGCCGCCTTCCAGATGAAAACGGGCGACGTCGGTTTGCCGCTGAGCCTGGGCGCCAACTGGCTGGTTTATAGAGTGGCGGAGAAGCAGGAACCGAATCCCGCGGATTTTGAAAAGCAGAAAAAGGAAATTACCGAGCAGGTGCTCCAAAACAAGCGTTCGCTCGCTTTTGAAGCCTTCCGCACCTCCCTCGAGAACCGGCTGAAACAAGAAGGCAAGCTGAAACTGATGCCTGAGAGGCTCAAGACGTTCGGTACTCTTGGTTAGTCTAAATAATACATAATAAAAGACTTAAAAATTAACAAGCGCCCCCTTGTCTTTCACCGCTCCCCTCGTTACGCTATTGGTGTCCCTCAAAGGATTGGATCGAACCTAGGGCGCCGCTGCCATGCGGTTCGACGCCATCTGCGAGGGCCAACTCTATCCAACTTAATTCTTTCCATGGCTACCCAGGGCCAGGACTCCGGGGATCGGTGAAAAAGAAAATGCCAGCACGTGCGACTGCCGTTCAGAATGACTATCGCTGCAGCATCGAGCGCAATCAGGGTGGAAAGTATTGCGTCCGTATCCAAGTGCATTATCCGCGGCATGCCTGGACGCTTGCGGTGTTCTTCCTGGCTTCTTCCTTCGACCGCGCCATGAAAAAGCTAGAAGAGTCCCTCGATTTTCTGCAACGCCACGAAGAGAAGCTATGGTTCTGGGGTGTGGACCGGGCCGAAGACATGGGCTTTTCCGCCGAGTTTCTCCGGGAAGCCGGGTTGAAACTCGACCGGCGCATCGAATTCCCCCACAAAGCCACCAACGTGTCCCTGGCTCCCGAACGCCAGGTGCCCGCCTTCGTTCTCGGCCCCATGCGGCGCGGCCTCGCGGAATCCGTCGAATCCCCGCGCGCCCTTGCTGCCGGAGACTAGAGAAAGCTGAAAAAAGGAGAGAAACGCATGAGGAAGCAACTCGCTCGCGTGTTGTTGGCAGCTCTTGTCCTGGTTCTGGGCGTCTCGGCGGCAATTTCTCAGCCCTCGGTGAAGAATACCGCTCTCGCGAATCCTCTGGTCAGCGCCCTTCCGGCCGACAAGCTGCTGGATATCAATACCGCCACCAAGGCGCAGCTGGATGCCCTGCCGGGCATCGGCGCGGTCTACTCGCAGAAGATCATCGATGGGCGTCCCTATGCGCGGAAGGACGAGCTCATCAAAAAGAAAATCATCCCGCAGGCCACCTACGACAAGATCAAGGATCTCATCATCGCCAAGCAGCCGCCTGCCACAAAAAAGTAGGCGTTAAGTCAAAAAACGCCCGGCGAGGGTTCCGCCTCCCGGGCGCTCTTCATTTCCGTGGATTATTTTTCCCGCAGGATCACTTCGCCATGGCCCACAAGCTGGTCGTTCAGCCACACGCGGTATTTGTACGTGGCCGCTTTGGTCCCCACGCGCGGCGGCCCGCTCAGCAGTCGCATCCCCGCGGGCGCCTGAAAGACGTTCGACCCGAAAGGGCAGCGGTTCACGTCGAATTCCACGCGCAAATTGCCGGCGTCGGAAATCCAGGAAACCTGGTCGCCATCGTCCAGAACGACGGTTTGCGGAATCAGTCCAACGAGTACAGGGCGTTCAGCCATTTTTCTGTGAGGCCGCCAGGCGGCCATTGCTCCTAACTTGATGAAGGTAAAGGGACGATAGCACATCCGCGCAAAGAGTTCCTCTTGTGCGTTTGCCACCCATGCCGCTCACAACGTCACTGGCCGCCTCGGCATCTAACATTGCAAACACCTGTACTTCGGAACGGCTTGACCGCTACTGATGCCCCCCGTAGACTGAGTGTGCTGAGTCGTGTCGCCAAGCTCCGGCTGGGTTTCGCACTCATACCAAATGCATGATAAGCGTCCCCGGACGCGGAGGAAGTTGCTGAATGGCGTCACGCGCACTGTCGATACCCTTGCCGAATGGTTCCCGCATTTCTCTTATACTTTCGTTGCCGTTTGCACTGATTCATCTGGCTTCGCTGCTGATATTCTTCGTCCCCTTTCACTGGTATTACCTGGTTACCTGTCTGGCGCTGCTCGCCGTGCGCATGTTCTTCGTCACCGCCGGTTATCATCGCTATTTTTCGCATCGCGCCTTCAAGACCAGCCGCACGTTCCAGTTTGTCATCGCCTTCATGGCCATGACCTCCGCTCAAAAGGGCGTTCTCTGGTGGGCAGCGCATCACCGCCACCATCACCGCTATTCGGATCATGAAGAAGATTTGCACTCGCCAACATTGTTCGGCTTCTTCTGGTCCCACGTAGGCTGGATCATTTCGGACAAGTACAACGAGACCCGCCTCAACTACATCGGCGACTTCGCGAAATATCCCGAGCTGCGCTGGCTGAACAAATACCACATGCTTCCTCCGGTGGTGCTCGCCGTCGTCCTGTGGCTCATCGGCGGATGGCCGCTCTTTATCTGGGGCTTCTGCCTCAGCACTGTGCTCCTGTGGCACGACACCTTCACCATCAATTCGCTCTCGCACCTCTTCGGCTCGGTCCGCTACAAAACCGCCGACACCAGCAAGAACAACTGGCTTCTGGCGCTGCTAACTCTCGGCGAAGGCTGGCACAACAACCATCATCACTTCATGGCTTCCGCCCGCCAGGGCTTCTTCTGGTGGGAAGTGGACATTACTTACTACACGCTGAAGGTCTTGTCCTGGCTCGGCATCGTCTGGGATTTGCGCAAAGTCCCCGCGCACCTGCTCGCTCCGCAAGAGCAGGAACTCGCCGCATAACAAGCACCTGAAATAGGCCCGCACCCCATCGGTCAAAGGGCGCATACTGTCTGCAGGAGTTAAACCACATGTTGGCCCCGGCAGTGACTTGGAAGAACAAACGAGACGAACTAAGAGCTCGCAGGCGTCCCCTGTTCGAGAGCTACGAGAAGAGTCCCCACGATTTTCACCTGGCTTTGGAAATCAAGCTCATCGACGATCAGATCGCCGAATGTACGAAGCAGATGGTGCAAGAGCGGGAAAGCCGTAATTAAGCAAGAGGCGCTTTGTTTCAACCCGGCCCGCGAATTCCCGGGACTTGTGCAGCGCCGGTTTTGTTCTCGTTCGTCATTGCCCGGCGCAAATCCCTATCGTCACTTTAAGCGTGTGCAGTAGTAGTGGAAGCAGGCTGTAGCGCAAACCATTCCTTTAAAGCAGGCACGTTCCGGAACGTCTTCGACTCGATCTTCCCCGGTGCGGTCGCCCAATAAACCGTCACGCTGTTCGTCAGGCTGTCCATGCAGATGCGCTGATGCGTTTCCGTGGCCGCATCCGCCGTATCTTTCCTGAACCACAGGACCGTGCCGCCCTCGGTTTCTTCCACTTCGATGAATCCGCCTTCCCGGGCCGCCGCTTGAAACGTCTGAAGTTTTTCCATGGTGTCTTCAGTCTACGCTCTTTCCTGTGTCGAACGCCGCCAATGTCCATTTCTCTTCATTAAAAATTCTCAAGGTGTTCCAAAGTGGTTGCCCTCCAGAAACCATCCTTCCGGGGCGCACTCGCTTAGGAAGTTGCTTTAGGGGACGAATTGAGCTGAAAAATTACGTCCACGGTCGTATCCACTTCCACTGGGTTGCCGTTCAGTTGCGTCGGCCGATAGCGCCATTGCCGCACCGCGTCGATGGCCGCCTGCACCAGCAAGGGATGTCCTGAGACAACTTCAATTTGCTGAACCGCTCCGTCTTTCGCAATGATCAAATGCAATCTGACCGTGCCCGCGATTCCGGTTTTTCGTGCTTCCTTCGGATATACCGGCTCGACCTTGTTAATTAGGCTTGCGCGCGTGACATTGCCTCCTTGCCTGATGCGCTGCAGAGGCGCCGCATTACCGTTGGCGTTTTTCTCTCCACTTCCAGGGTTTTTCACAAACTTGTCGAACCACCTCAGCATTTCCCATACAACATCCTCGATCGATTCGCGCGCGCTGTATCCGTGCGCTTCATCTGGCAGCGTCACGTAGCGTACCGACCCGCCGTTTCCCTTGATCGCGCGATACAAGCGGTCCGATTGAATGGGAAAGGTCCCGGAATTGTTGTCCGCCTCTCCGTGAATCAGCAGAATCGGCGCCTTGATCTTGTCCGCGAACATGAACGGCGACACTTTCACATACATTTCCGGCGCCTGCCAAAGCGTCCGGCGCTCGCTCTGAAATCCGAACGGTGTCAGCGTGCGGTTGTACGCTCCGCTCCGCGCAATCCCCGCGCGAAACAAGTCCGAGTGCGCCAGCAGATTCGCCGTCATAAACGCGCCATAACTGTGGCCGCCCACGCCCACGCGCTTCGGATCGATCACTCCCATCTCCGCCGCTTTGTCGATGGCCGCTTTCGCGCTCGAGGTGATTTGCTCGATGTAAGTATTGTTGACCGTTTCCGGATCGCCCACCACCGGCATGGCCGCTCCGTCCAGCACCACATATCCATCCAGCAGAAAAAATAGCGGCGAAGGCCCGGTAATGGTTGTAAATCTGTAGGGCGAGCCGCTGACCTGTCCGGCAACGCTGGCGTCCGTAAATTCCAGTGGATACGCCCAAATCACCGCCGGCCGCCGCTCTCCCTCTTTATAATCCGGCGGCAGATACACCGTCATCGAAAGCTCCACGCCGTCCGCGCGCTTGTAGGTGACCAGTTGTTTCTTGATCGCTCGCACCGGTGGCGCGGGATCGGCGAAGTTTGTGAACGCCGTGACCTTGTCGAGCGATCCCGGCTCCGCAAAATTCCCGTTGAACTTCGACGCATCGCGAATTTGGTAGTTCGGCGGATCACTCGGACTCTCCCGCCGCGTGAGCAGTTTGCTCCCGCCCGTCGATAGCATCGCGACGATCTCTTCATAGCTTTTCGGCTCGCCCTGGAAGATTCGCTTCACTTCCAGGGTGTTGATGTCCAGTCGGTCCAGAAACGGCCGCTCCCCGTCCGGCGAAGCTCCAGCGCCAGTCAAAAAAATGTAATTGCTCTGTTGGAGAATCCCCCGGTGGCCGTTCGGCATCGGCCACAACACCGGCGTTCCCGGATTGTGATAGCGATCCTGCGTGCTCAAATCCCAAACGAGTGTTTTCTCGGTCGGCTTGTCCGCATGAAAAGTCCATTCTTTGTCTGGCGTCGGGTCAGGATTGAAGAACCACGCCCTTCCCCGCAGCGTGTCGCGGTCAAAATCCCGCAGAATCGCAAAACCGCCTGATTCCCCGAACGCAATCCCCGCGAACCGCTTTTCCGTTCGCGACAGTTCCACCGGCCCGCTCGTGAACGGCTCATGAATCCACATCACTTTGTCGCGTTCCGGCGCCTTCTTCTTCGGGTCCCCATCGTCCAGCGCTTCCACCCACGCCAGCGTGGACGGTTTGTTCGGGTGCCACTGCACATCGCGCGGCCCTGTCGGCACTCCGCCGATCGGCACGTTTTCTTGCAGCGGCAGGCTTGCCACCTTGTAAACCGTCACTCCCGTCAGGTCCCACACTTCCACATCGCGGGGGAAATCTTCTTCCGGAACGATGTAGGAATAGGGCCGGTGAATCCGCGCCACCAGCACGTGCTGTCCATCGGGCGCCGGATTCACTTCGCCGAAAACTGCGGGCCCGCCAACGTTCGTGGTCTCCCCACTCTCGATATTCACTACGGCGAGCTGCGACGTGGCGTAATAATCGAAGAGCCGCGCGTCGTATTCGTTTTCAAGCAGATCCTCGTAGGTCGCTACTGGCGCTGATTTCCCAAAACTTTCCTGCACTCGCGGACCCGCCGGCACCGTGGGAGCGTTTGGCGGCGCGCCGCGTCCGCCGGGAATCAGTTGGCAAAGCAGCGTCTTGCTGTCCGGCAGCCAGTGGCAGGGCGCCGTCTCTTCCGCGGGTCCTGTTCCGCTGAGCGCCGCATTCAGCTTTACATTGGGGATGGCGCGCGCCTCTCCGGTCTGTGCATCCGCTACCCACAGCTCGATTCCTGAATCAGAGTCGTGCGTGAACGCGATCTTCTTTCCGTCCGGTGACCAAAACGGTGGCGAAACCAAAAATCCCGCTGGCACGCCGACGCGTTTTTCGACGCCGTCCGCCATGCGCTTCAAAATGAGGTTTTCCACGCGCGGAGCGTTGTGGGGCCCGTTTGTCGCCGTGTCGATGCGCACGCCCGCGAGCCTAGCGAACGGCCGCGCGAGCTCGGCGATCGGCGGATACAGCACCGGCGAGTACAGCAGCACGATGTCCCGTGCCCGCCCCACGCTGGCCCGCGGCGTCGTCGGCGCCCCAAGCACATCCAGCACCGCCCTCGGCGGCTTCTGATAAGTGTCCTGAGCAAACATAGGCGCGGCGCCCACCAGCAATACCGCCGTCAGCCCGGCCAGCGCAAATCCACACTCGCGCACCCGGCGCACTCCCGCATTCCACGTCCGATTAGCTTTCACCATGACCCCTCGCAATGCGCCCGCGATTCTACACCACCATTGCACCAATCCAATTTGTCGGTTGCGGTCCCTTCCCGATTGCGCGAAAATCCTTGTTCCCGCCGGGCTTCACCTATCCCCGGATCACGCACCCGCGGGCGGCTTCTGCAACCACGTGCCACGAAAAGAAGGGCAAACGCGATGACCCAACCGATTGGCGAACTTAATCCCCCCGTCCGGCTGATGCTGACTCCCGGACCGTCCTCGATCGACCCGCGCGTCTATCGAGCCATGGCCACCCCTCTGGTGGGCCATATGGACCCCTGGTTCAAGGGCTGCATGGACGACACCCAAGTCTTGCTGCGCCAGATCTTTCAGACTGAGAATCGCCTGACCATGCCGCTCTCGGCTTCCGGCTCCGGCGGGATCGAAGCTGCGGTCGTCAACGTCCTCGAACAAGGCGACGAAGCCATCGTGGCCGTGAATGGCGTCTTCTCTGAGCGCATGTATGAAATTGCTACGCGGGCTTCCTCAAAGGTCATCAAGGTAGAGGCGCCCTACGGCAAGGCAGTCGACGCCGAAGACGTGCGCCGCGCCGGTAAAGGCAAGAAAATCAAGATGATAGGCCTGGCGCAGGGCGAAACTTCCACCGGCGTAATCACTGCCATCGAGGCCTATCGCAAGGTCTGCGATGAGCTGGGAGCCCTCCTGGTTGTCGATACCGTGGCGTCACTCGCCGCCGTGCCCCTGCACGTGGACCGCGAGCGCATCGACGTCTGCTTCAGCGGCTCGCAAAAAGCCATCAGCGCTCCTCCGGGTATGTCGCCCATTACAGTGAGCCCCGCCGCCGAGGAAGTCTTCCGTCAGCGTAAAACGAAAGTGCAGAGCTGGTATTTCGATCTGACCACGGCCATGAATTATTGGGGCAAGGAGCGCCTGTACCACCACACACCGCCGATCTCCTTGATTTTTGCATTGCGCGAAGCCATGCGCCTGGTGGTAGAAGAAGGCCTGGAAGCGCGCTGGGAGCGTCATCGACTGAACCAGCTTGCGCTAATCGCCGGGCTCGAGGCCATGGGGCTGAACTTGCTCGTGGAAAAACCAGCCGACCGGCTGCCGACCGTTACCGCCGTGATGATCCCGGGCGGGATCGACGACGTGAAAGTACGCAATCAACTGCTCGACGAATTCAACATCGAGATCGCCGGGGGGTTCGGTGCGGTGAAGGGCAAAATCTGGCGCGTGGGGCTGATGGGCTACTGCAGCCAAAAACCGTTCGTGCTGCTATTCTTGTCCGCATTTGAAAAAGTGCTCGCGGATCAGGGCTTCCGCCTGCCCGCAGGCGCCGGAGTTGCTGCGGCGATTCACAGCTACGCGCATGCGCACAGCGAAGCCGCCGGAGTGAGCCGCTAATTTATATCGGATGTTCCGCGCTCCAGTAAGCGCTGTCATATTGTGGGCAGCGAAGCATCTCAGCGTAAGCTGTTAATCTAGGGTTCGCCGAAGGAGAACGCGTGACGACACGCCCAGTGCTAGCAAACGCCGGCGCCATGAGCCAGTTTATCGGCGCATTTGACGTAACCTCGAAATTGAGCGGACAAGTCTACCACTGCCGCTTCTCCCACAATTGGAACGGCATCGCTACGCGCCATTCCGACACCATCGACGCGAAATTCCTGGTCGATGGCCAGGGCCTCGTCGTGGGCCTTGCGCACACCGCCTTCGTGAAATTCCGCGAACGCACCGGACGCGACCTGACCGACCGCGAAGCCAGCTTCATCGCCGCCGAATACCTGCGCGAGCGCCTCGAGGAAGAAGACGAGCGCCCCCTCTACGACGTCCACCACGACGATGTCCTTCGCCTGATCGATCAGATCGGAATTAAATAAATGTTTTCCACTTCGGTGCGAGTAGAGGCCGGGCTTCAGCCCGGCCTTTCGCATTTCAGTGGCTCAAATGCCCGGCTCCGCATGAAAAGCATCCAAAGTCGGATGCCGCAACCCGTCGCGCCGAATAAAATGAATTACGAGCAACATCAACAGCGCCCCGCAAACCATCACGGCGACGCAAATCTGCAATCCAAGCTGCAAATCATGAAGGTCGGAGATTCGGCCGACAACTTGCGGGCCCAGACCGCCTACCAATTGCGTCGCAAACATATACACGCCAACGGAAGTGGCGTGCGCTCGGCGCGGCATCATGTCGTGAAGGACAGCAGTGACCGGGCCGTGGTACCAGGACATAAAAAATCCGGCGATGAAAAGACCGGCAAGCACAATTTGCTTTTCCTCGGATTGAATGGCCAGCAACAGAAATGGAGCGGCGAGCAGAAATGCGGCGGCGACGGCGACGATGCGGCCGTAGTTGAGCCGTTTCTGAAGCTGGTCGGCCACCCAGCCGCCCATGAGGACCCCGAAAACCAGCGACAAAAGAGCGACGAGAGCGAGCGAAACGGAAGCTTCGCGCAAGCTGAAATCCTTGTAGTTGACGGCGAAATCGATGCCCCATGTCAATAAGGATACGCTGGAAAATGTGATACACATTCCGGCAACGATCATGGCCACGAAGGCGGGGACGCTAAGAAGACGCGCTATGGGGACGACCTCGCAACGCGGGCCGCGAGGAGGCTCGTCGATCCAAAACAGCGCGATTCCTGGAAGCAAGCCGGCGAAGGCAACGACGAAGAGGGCGGCTTGCCAGCCATAGTGCGGTGCGATAATGCCCCCCAGTGCCTGGCCGGAAGCGCCGCCAAGCAGCATGCCGGCAGCGAAAATGGACTGCGCGATGGCGCGACGTTCCTGCGGAAATGCACCGGAAATCATAGATTGCGCGGCGGGGGCGTAAGCGGCTTCGCCAAGTCCGACGAAGGCGCGCGCGATCAAGAAATAAGAAAACGTGGAGACCAAACCGCCGGCGAGAGTCGCCACGCTCCAAAACAAAATGCCGAGCGCGATGATGGTTTTGCGGCTGAAACGATCGGCGAGAAACCCAAAAGGCATGCTGGCGACGGCAAGCACGACCAGCAGGAGAGTTTGCAGCGAACCCAGCTCTGCATCGCTGACATGGAGATGAACGCGAAGAAGAGGAATGAGGGGAATGAAGACCTGGCGGGCGGCGAAGTTGACAAAATTGATCAAAGCAAGTACAGCAAGGAGGCGAATCTGCTGAGAAGTGAGCGGAGTGGTCTTGGATAACATGATAAATGTGCTCAACTGGCCGCTGGCGACCTGGCCGTGCGTGCCCTCGAAGCGTTGCAGTGTCGATGCGGCCGCGGTGCGGCCGACTTTCGCTCGATGCTCTTGGATTATATAACGTCTATGAAGCCAGTCACTTCCTCGATCACGACCACGAGTGACCGTTTAACCACGGTGCTCTCCTACGGAGCGCTGCTGCTGCTCGGTTATCTGGTGTTTTTAATCACCGAGCCGTTCCTGGTGCCGCTGGCGTGGTCGGCGGTACTGGCGATTTTTTTCTATCCGCTGCACGAACGCCTTGCCGCTCGGATGAAGCCTTCTCCCGCAGCGCTGATCAGCACGGCAGCCGTGACGCTTCTCTTGATTGTACCGGCGTTAATCGTGCTGGTGTACACGGCGCGGCAAGCCATCGACGCGACGGCTCGTCTGCAGAGCAATCTGCTCAACCCGGAAGGCGCCATACCCGCACAGGCGCTCGCCTGGCTTCACAGACAGCTTCCCGAAGCGTGGCGAACGATGGATTTCTCCGAGCCGTTGCGGCAGGGTGCGGAAAAAATTGCTTCCTTCCTTGCCGGGAGACTTGGCCAACTGGTCAAAAACCTGGTGAGCTTTTTTCTGGACCTATTTATTTTGATCTTTGCGCTGTTCTTCATGTTCAGGGATGGAAAAGAGATTTTGCGCGGCGTGCGGCACATGGTGCCCTTCGACGAAGCGATCCAGAAAGACATGATAGAGGAATCCAAAGAGCTGATCTTTGCGAGCGTGGCCGTGGGGTTACTCATCGCCGTGATCCAGGGCGCGCTAGGAGGAGTGGCCTTCGCAATTACCGGGATTCCATCTTCGATTTTCTGGGGAGTGCTGATTGCGTT
>Ga0210410_10004926_pt1 | contig 11676 bp, 10 predicted proteins | sample IncBWC4MmetaG_FD_161058 | JGI IMG/M metagenome (GOLD analysis project Ga0210410, IMG submission 161058) | Forest soil microbial communities from Barre Woods Harvard Forest LTER site, Petersham, Massachusetts, United States - Inc-BW-C-4-M | ecosystem: Environmental > Terrestrial > Soil >... | reverse complement strand
GAGCGGGGAGACGCTGGCGGATTTGGCGGCGCCGGGGCAGCGGGTGCTGGTGGCGAAGGGCGGACGCGGCGGGCGCGGGAATCAAAATTTTGCGAAGCCGTGGCACCAGGCTCCGAGGGAGCACGAGGACGGACATCCGGGCGAGGAGCGGCATCTGCGGCTGGAGCTGCGGCTGCTGGCCGATGTGGGACTTGTCGGCTTTCCCAACGCGGGCAAGTCAACGCTGATTTCGGTAATTTCCGCGGCACGGCCGAAGATTGCGAATTATCCGTTTACGACGCTGGAGCCGAACCTTGGCGTGGTGAACGCGGACGGCGGCGGGGGCAGCGATGGTCGCGAGATTGGGCGAACGTACGTCGTGGCCGATCTGCCGGGACTGATTGAAGGCGCGCATGAAGGCGCGGGATTGGGTATCCGGTTTCTGCGGCACGTGGAGCGCACCCGGCTGCTGGTACATCTAATTGACACGAGCGATGCTTCGGACGCGGATCCGATTCATTCGTTCGAGGTGATTACGGGCGAGCTGCGGGCGTTCAGCGAATCGCTGGCGGAAAAGCCGATGATTGTGGTGGCAACGAAGCTGGATGCTACTACGGATCGCACACGGCTTGAGGCGCTGCGCGCGTTTTGCAGCGAGCGAAGGGTGGAGTTTCACGCGATATCGGCCGCAACAGGGGACGGCGTGCGGGAGCTGGTGAGGTCGATTGCGGATGCGCTCGACAAGATTCCCAAAGCGGCGCCGGAGCATGTGGCAGACAGCCAGAGTGCCTCACACGGAAACGGGGCGGATACATCCGCCGCGCGGTTCGACAATCTGTGAGAAGATGCATCTAACAAGCTCTTGGGAGACGCATTGACGACCGCGCAAGCGCAGCGCACCGCCACAAAACATCATCCTCGCCGCATCGCTCTTTTTGGAGGCTCGTTCGACCCGATTCACGCGGGGCATCTAGCGGTGGCGAGAGCCGCGGACCGGCGATTCAATTTCGACGAAATTCACTTTGTTCCCGCGAGCAGGCCGCCACACAAGCTGAAGCAGCACCTTGCGCCGTTTCCGCACCGGTTTGCGATGGTGGCGCTGGCTTGCACGGAGCATCCGCACTTTGTACCGTCGGTGGCGGAGGCGGGAGAAGATTTCAGCGGCGCGCAGCTGCACTATTCGGTGGATACGGTGCGCTATTTCCGGCACACGTATCACGGTCATGGCGATCGCATCTATTTCATTATTGGCGCGGACGCGTTTCTGGATATTCCGATGTGGAAGGAATATGAGACGCTGCTGGGACTTTGCGATTTTATTGTGGCCAACCGGCCGGGCATTCGCGCGGAAGCGCTGCGGTTGGTAATTCCACCCGAGCTGATGGCACGCGACGGAAAGAGAAAAGAAGGCGAAGCGGCTCACGAGTCCAGCGTGATTGCGCACCTGACTCGCACCAGCGTGTATCTGCTGGAGAACGTCGCGAGCGAGGTTTCTGCAACAGACATTCGGAGGCGCGCTCATCGTGGGCAGTCCATTCATGGACTGGTTGCGGCGCGCGTCGAGGAATACATTTTAAAACAAGGTCTTTACCGGTGAACTACAACACATTGCCAGAAGGCGTGCGTCTCGCGGTCGAGGCGGCGCAAAATAAGAAGGCGGCGGGCATTTCTGTGCTTGATCTCAGCGGGGTGGGCGCGTTTACGTCTTACTTCGTGATCTGCACGGGTTTCAGCACGCCGCAGGTGCAAGCAATTTGCACCGAGGTCGAGGAGCAGCTCTACAAAGAGCTGGGACGCTCGCCGCAGCACCGCGAAGGACGCGGCTCTTCGGAATGGGCGCTGCTGGATTTTGGGAGCTTCATTGTGCACGTGTTCAGCGAACAGGCGCGCGCGTACTATGACCTGGAACGGTTGTGGCGCTCGGCGCCAAAGCTGGCTGTTGCAGATGAGCCGGATGGACCGGCCAGTCACGGCACGCCGCGAAACATAGCGATAGGCGGGTCGCACGCCCCGGGCGAAGCGGTTTCAAAATGATAGCGGAGCGGCTGCCGTGGATCTCAGCGGACCCGGCGTCGCAAAGCGTTTTTGAGTTGGCGCAGAAAGTTGCCGCCGCACCCACCACACTGCTGATTACTGGCCAGAGCGGCTCGGGCAAGGATTACCTGGCCCGCGTGATCCACGAGATGGGTCCCCGGCGCGACGCACCATTTCTGAAAATCGATTGCGCGAGCCTCCCTCCACAACTTGTCGAAAGCGAATTGTTCGGCCACGAACGCGGAGCATTTACGGGTGCCGTCGAGCGGAAGCTTGGACGTTTCGAACTTGGGGGAAATGGCACGATCGTGCTGGATGAAGTTGCGGCGCTTTCGCCGACAGCGCAGAGCAAGCTGTTGCGGGTGCTGCAAGAGCGATCGTTTGAGCGGCTGGGTGGGACGGAAACACTCCGCATCGAAGCGCGGCTGATGGCGCTGACGAACGTCGACCTGCCCGCGGCCGTAAGCGCCGGCCGCTTTCGCGAAGATTTATTCTTTCGCATGAATGTGCTGACCATTGCGGTGCCTCCCTTGCGCGAGCGCCGAGCCGACATTTTGCCGCTAGCGGACCATTTTTTGGCAACGCTTTGCCTGGCGCACGCACGCAATGGCATGCAGCTCAGCGATGGCTCCCGAAAGATGCTGGCCGCGTACGCTTGGCCTGGGAACATTCGCGAGTTACGGAACGCGCTGGAGCGCGCGGTGATTTTTAACCGCGTCGGTATGCTTGAGCCCGAGCATTTTGCGGAAAATATTCGCGCTGCGGCGGGCAGCTCCGGAATGATTGCCGGATTGCGATCGCTGGAAGACGTGGAGAAAGAAGTCATCGCCGCGACGCTGGATGCCGTGCGCTACAAGATCAGCCAAGCCGCAGACATCCTGGGCATCAGCCGTAAGACACTGCTAGAGAAACGAAAGAAATACGGGTTGAAATAATACGGCACAACTCCGCTCACTCAACCCCAGTTGGCACCGGGGCTCGTGCTAGACTCGTTGCAGGCCACTCACCAGCCGTCGGCCATTTCGCTGTCTCTCTTCAAGACCGACTCTGCTAATGCCCAAAGAACTCTTCGGAACTGACGGAATTCGAGGCGTGCCTGGCACACCTCCGCTTGATGACGCCACGTTATATGCCACGGGGCGTTCACTTGGGACTTATTTGAAGGAGACGAGTCCCGCGGCTCGCGTGCTGATTGGGATGGACACGCGCGAGTCAGGTCCGCATATTGCGGCGCTTCTTGCGGCTGGTCTTGCGAATGCAGGTGCGTTGGTTGATTTCGCGGGCATTATCACGACACCCGGCGTTGCCTGCCTGGTACGACAAAGAGGGTTCCAGGCGGGGGTGGTGATTTCCGCCTCGCATAACCCCTTTCAAGACAACGGGGTGAAGCTCTTCTCGGGCGCCGGGATGAAATTTCCGGACGCGGTAGAGGAGACTCTGGAAAAGGACATTCTCAAGCATCGGCACGAACCGGCGCCGAATAATTCGCCTGCCTTAGTAGCGGACGAATCCCTGGACGCGCGATATCTCGATTTCTTGCGTAGCAAAGTTGTTCCTGGAGCGAAGCTTTCCAGCCTCCGTTTGGTTCTGGATTGCGCTAACGGCGCCGCTTACAAACTTGGGCCTGAACTCTTTGAATCTTTGGGTGCGAAGGTCATCACAATGGGGACTGAGCCGGACGGGCGCAATATCAACGCGAATTGCGGCTCGCTCCACCTGGAAGGGCTGCAAAAACGTGTGGTGGCGGAGCGAGCAACGTTGGGAATCGCATTCGATGGCGATGCGGACCGCGCCATGTTCGTGTGCCAATCGGGCCGGCTGGTAAACGGAGACGGCGTGCTGTTAGCGGCTGCGCGGCACTTGAAATCGGCGGGAAAGCTCAAGGGAAATCGGGTAGTGGCGACTTCGATGTCCAACCTGGGACTGGAGCGGATTCTGGCTCGCGAGGGGATTGGGCTTGGGCGTGCGGCGGTCGGCGACCGCTATGTGCTCGAGGAAATGCTGCGCAGCAATAATGTACTGGGCGGAGAGCAGTCCGGCCACGTGATTTTTCTGGACGATTCGCCCGCCGGAGATGGTCTTCTGACAGCGGTAAAGATTGCCTCGCTTGTCTCAATAAATGGACGTTTGGAGTCCTTGATTACTGGGCTGAAGGACTACCCGCAGACGATCGTCAATGTAAGAGTTAAAACGAAGCCGCCGCTGGATTCCTTGCCACAAGTGTCGCGCGCGCTTGCCGAGGCGCAAACCGCGCTCGGCGAAAATGGCCGGGTGGTACTGCGCTATTCGGGCACGGAGCCGCTGGCGCGCGTGATGGTGGAAGCCGAGCACGATGCGGACGTCCAGCGCTACAGCCAGTCTGTAGCAGAAGCTCTGCGCGAATCTATCGGCGCTTGAAGGACCGACACTCTCTCTTCTTTGATTTTTTCCCGATTACGAATGCCGCCAGCCTGTGTCACATCGATGTAACAGCACTGTCTATCCCAAAGAATGGATGCGGGCGGGTGTTTACCTGTGGGATTTTGTAGGTACAAACCACCGATTTTGCCGACCGAAGTTCGCTCGCGGCGCTAACTCGTGTGCTTTCATGGGTGTGGTGGATTATGAATTTCTGTTTAGATGCTGGCACACGGTTTGCTCTCTTGTACACAACGTTGTTTCAAAAAAGATTGGCTTCCCGGGGTGGCCGGAACCCAACCTCGACTGGGTTCTGGTTTTGGGGGGTCAGTTCAAAGAGAGAGGGGGCTTGCACCAGCCCCCTTTTTCGTTCTCGGGCTGTGAATCGCTCGGGTGGTTAGTTCGCGGTCCCGTGGGTGGTCCCGTTTCTCTCAAGTAGGGCGCAAAACATCGCGCCCGTTTGTCTAGCCACCTACCACATGCTTTCCTGCAATGAGTACTTCAAACAGATAATCGAATTCGGCAGGCTATTGGTGTAGATGGGCGTCGAACCAGGCCAGCGTGCGGGCGATGACGTCGCGCTGGTGCCTGGGATTGGCGAACAGGTGGCCTTCGTGCTCATAAACCACGAATTGCGTTTCGACACCGAGCGTCTTGAGCGCGTGCCAGAATTCGTAGGACTGCGGGGCGGGAACTTCTCCATCGCTGTCGCCCACGAGTATTAGGGTGGGTGTCTTGGCCTTCTTGATGAAATTGATAGGCGAGCTCTTGGCGTAGATTTCCGGGTCGTCGTAGACCGATTTTCCGAAGAACGGGATCATCCACTGATCGATTAGATTTTCGCCGTAGTAGGACTGCCAGTTGGAGAGCCCTGCCCCGGCCATGGCCGCTTTGAAGCGATTGGTCTGCGTGACGGCCCACATAGTCATAAAGCCGCCATAGCTCCAACCGGTGATGCCGAGGCGGTTTGGATCAATTGGCGCGATCCGGATGGCCTCGTCGACACCGGCGAGGATGTCTTTGAAGTCGCCATAGCCGAAGTCCTTGACGTTAGCGCGCGTGAAGGCTTCGCCTTGTCCGTAGCTGCCGCGCGGATTGGGGTAGAGAACGAAATAGCCCATGCCGGAGAGGCCAGCGGCGAAATCGTGGGTGCCGGGCCAGTGGGAAAGCGCGACGGAGGACGGCCCCCCGTGAACATTGACGACCAGCGGATATTTCTTGGCGGGATCAAAATCATGCGGATAGAGCAGCCAGCCCTGCACTTCGTGGCTGTCGCTTTTCCAGGTGATGCTTTTGGCCTCACCCCACGCGGCGGATAAACCCTTGTTGCGAGAGGTTACCGGCGTCATCTCGGCAGGAGCGCCGCTGATGAGGACAACTTCCGGCGGATGGCTGAATGACCGGAAGACGCCGCCCACGGTCTGACCATCTTTCGCAGCTGACAGCACGAAGCCGAAGATACCGGCCGAGCTGAACGCCCCTTCAGCCGCCCAGCGTTGCTCAGCCTTGCCGGTCGAGGTATCTAGCGTCGCAATGGCACTGTTTCCGCCCACGAATTCGCTGAAGAGGATTTTTTTGTCTGGCAGCCAGCCGATCCAGGCTGCCGAGGCCTTCATGTCCTTGGTCAGATTTTTTGCTTCGTCGCCATCGCTGCTGATGACGTGGATGTCGCCGCCAGTCGCGCCTTCGTCGCTCATCAGGCCTTCGATGAAGGCGATTTGCTTGCCGTCGGGAGACCAGACAGGGTTGGCAACTTGCAGCTTCGGTTTGTAGATCGATTTCATCAGCCCGGTCGTCGCGTCGAGCGTGGAGAGTTCGGCGATATACCAGTTATTGTCGCCGTTGCCCAACGCGGAGCTGACGACAAAGCGCCTGCCCTCCGGGGACCAGTCGTATTCATAAATGTACGTGTCCGCGGGTGTGATTTGGCTGAATTTGCCAGTGGCCAGATCAACCAACGCGAGCCGTTGCTCGAAGAAAGAATCCTTGATTTCGCCGGTTTCCGGCGTTTCGGCTACGAGAGGACCGGACGCGCGCGTCGCATTTTCCGTAAAGAGAATAGCGATGGTTTTGCTGTCAGGCGACCAGCCGGGATTGGCGAGGAAGCCTTTGACATTCGTGAGCATCTTTGCGGGGCCGCCGGCGGCATTTGTGACGTAGAGCTGGAGTTGGCCTTTTTTGGCCGCATCGGAGAGGAAAGCAATCTTTTGGCTATCCCGCGACCACGCCACGTCACTCTCGGCATGCAAAGAATCGGCAGCGCCTGCGCCGATGCGCCTTGGCGGGGCGCCGGATTTAAGATTTCTTACGTAGATGACCGTGCTGCCGGAGCCTGCTCCACTTTTGGAGTGGACCGCCTCAACCCACGCGATGGAATTGCCGTCGGGCGATAAAGCGACCTGTTCAAAGGTGTGTGCGGCGAAGAGCGTCGCGATAACGCCATCGAGCGGAGTGACGGCCTGTGGCTTTTGTGCGGCTTGGAGGCGACGCTCGACTTCTTGCTTCGAGCCGGTGTTTTCTTGCGCAAGGGAATTGCCCGGCGTCAGAAATAACAGGGTAATCACGGGTAGAGCGGCGTAACGCGCACGCTGAATCATTTTCACGTCCTCTCGTTCGCGGTAGGTACAGTAATCCGGGCAGGAATAGAGGGCAAGCGGTACGCCGAAGAGTTGTTGTAGGAGCGCAACAGTACGGATAGAATCCGCGCAGTTTGGGGGAGGATGCGAGATGGTCGATCGTCGAGGGTTCTTGTCGTCGTTTGCGGGTGCGGCGGCTGCAGGCGCTACGCTGAACTTTGGCGGCGAGCTTTTTGCGCGCGCCGCGGAGGCGCCGGCTCAACTGCCGGATCGCGGGCTTTACGATTCCAACGAGGAAGCGTACTGGGCGGAGTTGCGCAAGCAGTTTGTGATTCCGGCAGACGAGGTGTATTTGAACAACGGAACCGTGGGGTCTTCGCCGGCGCCGGTGTTGCGCGCGATCTTCGACGGCTATAACGAGACGGAGAAGATGGCGCAGAGCGATCCCGAGGATTATCCGATCTGGGGTTATGGCGCGTGGAACGAGTTTCGTGATCCGCTGGCGGCCTTTATCGGGTGCAAACGGGATGAGATTGCGCTGGTGCGCAACGCGACGGAGGCGAACAGCTACATCGCAAACGGCTTGGATATGAAGCCGGGCGACGAGGTCTTGATGACCGACCAGGAGCATCCAGGCGGCGAGCATCCGTGGAACCTGCGCGCCAAGCGTTACGGCATCGTGGTGAAGAAGGTCGCGCTGCCGAAGCCGGTGTCCAATGCGGCGACGGTGCTGAATCTTATAAACGATGCGATTACACCGCGAACACGGGTGCTGTTCTTCAGTCACATTACGACGGCTACGGGAGTTGTGCTGCCGGCGAAGGACCTCTGCGCATTAGCGCGGACGAAGGGCATTATTTCCGCGGTGGATGGCGCGCACGTGATCGGAATGATGGCGCTGAATGTACATGACCTGGGTTGCGACATGTACACCTCAAGTCCACATAAGTGGCTGATGGCGCCGAAAGGCACTGGATTTCTGTATGTTCGCGACGAAATGATTGATCGGCTGTGGAACACGATCGTTACCGCCGGATGGGATGAGCCCAAGCTGCGCGCCGAGCGATTTCAGCGCATTGGCAGCTCGAATGTGCCGTCGTTGTGGGGCATGCGTGCGGCGGTGAAACTTGCGAACGACATCGGGATGGAGCGCATCGAGCGGCGACATCAAAAAATGGCCGAGTACATCCACCACGAAATGGTGAAGCGCGGGGCAGAGTCTTGGACTTCGCCGGATGTGGCGCTGCGTTGCGCCATTGCATCGGTGAACGTGCCGCCAATTCAGATTATGGAGTTGGAAACATGGATGTGGCAGAGCAAGAAAATCCGGATTCGCGGCGGCGCGCCATCGAAAATTCGGCTGTCTACCCCGTATTATCTGCTGCGGAAAGACGTGGATCGATATTTGGCGGCTTACGACGAATATCGCCACCTTAAGAACAGATCCTAGGGTCGACCCCGGCATGCTCACGAAACTTTACTTGTGGCCGAAGAAAGGCGAGTAAGCCAATTTCCAGTGAACGCATGTTATTCTGATGAGGAGTTTCTAGCATGCTTAAAATCCCTCCCTTTGCCAGCGTACTTACATTCGGAACTTTTTTCATCGCGATGGGCCTGGTGCTCTATCGTCTACTGTGGGCAGCCTCGCAAGCCTCGCAATTCAACGCGGCCGGTGTGCTGCCCAACAAACTGCAAAGCTGGCGGCGCTGGCTTCACGGCGAACCTGCGTACAAAAAACCACACTGAGGGACGTTCCTCGCCTAACCGTTGGTCAAAGACGCTGTAATCTGCATGCATTAATCCCCCCTGGACTTATTACACATAGATTAGAGTCGTGTAATATTCAAACGTAAGTACTATAGCTACGATCGTCTTTTGCGTCCAAAGTCGCTTCAGCTTCTGGCTAGGACCAACGTGGTGTCAGAGGCCTCCCCTTCATACCTGCGTCGCAAACACTTGCGGCTGCTCAGGGTCGCGTTGTCAGATAAAAACGAACAACGGAGTACAAATTGAAGATATTAAAAAAAGTCACGTTTGTTATCGCTGTGCTGACGGTGAGCTTGGTGTCAGGGCCTCAGTCGGAGGCGCAGACGACCAGCAACGCGGCCGCGGTGACCCTGACATTCGCAGTCAATAGTTCCATGACGGTGACGGCAACGCCGAGTAGCATCGTCTTTACCCCGACCGACTCTAAGAACGCTACGGCCTCGGCTGCGATTGCCGTTGTAACCAGCTGGAACCTTGCGGTAGGTGGCGGGAATGTTTTCACGGCCGCCTACTTCGCAAACATTCCTGCCGCATTGACGAACGGCACCCTGAACATTCCGGCGAGCAGTGTATTTGGATCGGTTAACGGCGGTGTGGCCGGTGCTTGCACCCTAGCCAACGTTAACGTGGCGGCAGCAAACCCAGGCGCTATTTGCCCGCAGATCTTCGGCGGGATTGGCGTTGCCGCTCAGGGCACCCATTCAGATAGCCTCTTGCTTTCACTGAGCAGCCCTACGCCCTTCGCTGTGGCCAATTACTCAGGAACCATCACGATCAGCGCCCAGGCCACCTAAATTCGTTGCATCCAGCCGGGCGCGTGCTAGTTAAGACGCGTAGCCATTCGTTTTGATTCTGAGGGTATGCGCAACATGAACAAAGTCTTGTCTCTGGTATTCGTGCAGTTCTTGTTCTTCGGACTGACCGTTTCAGCACAAACGATCTCACCTATCATCGTCGAATGCGGCAAAAAGTGCCGCGGTGAGTTTTCCATCATCAACAATGGATTGACTCCGCTCGCTGTCACCGTCGAGGCCCGCAGCTTCAGCCTGGATACGCTCGGTCACGCTATCAATCGCTCCCTCGACCCCGGCGTTGACCTCAGACTGGAAGAAGGCAGTGCGCGTATCTCCCCGAGAGGCACGCACACGTTTGCCTACCAGCTTAAGTGCTCGGCCCCTCCCTGCTCCATCGCGCTGCTCTCTTCCATGGTCGTGGGGCACACCGCTGAGGGGATATTGGTTCGCATCCAGCTCGCGCACACCGTATACGCTTGTGAAAAACAGAAAGATTGCCGCAAGCAAGTGCGCGCGGTAGCCGGCCTCGCGGTGAATTAATGCTGCGTGTTTGCCTCTGCGTGTTACTGCTTGGCGTTCCCGCCAGCGCTCAGGTTCTGCAGCTTTCTGCTGGCCGCAGCACTTTGCTCGGAGGAACCGGCGGTGAAGTCACAGCCTTCTTCCCGGAGAGCACCCTCAGCGCTTCCGCCGGTTTCGCCAACGGCCACTTTGTTTTCGGTGCCTCCGATACTTTCAAGTTTCACGACCTGGACATCACCGCGGGTGACAGAAATTTTGGCTATTCGTTCGACGGCGCCGGCCTGGGCATCAGCACTCGTGGTCTCTTCGTCCAGCGCGACACCCAGCACACGGAACTCGGCGTTTTCGTGGGCTCAACGGGCATCGGATACGCCACGCCATTCATGGTTACCGCCAAGGCTCAGCACGTTGGCGCCGGCTTCTTCCTTCAACGCCATTTTGATAACGGTTTGCTGCTTTCCAGCCTCGCCGTGATTGAGGGCGGTAAACAAACTGCCCTGCAGGGTCTCTCTTATCAAGGTCACCTTCTGCATCTGGCGGGCAGCGGAGGGTTGCTCCAAAACCGAAAATACTTCACTGGTGAAGCGGACTTCCAGCCGCTTCGTAGTCTCTTCTTGGCGGTAACCCACAACGATTATTTTCTTGCCGATCACCTGACCACAAACAGCCTTAGCGCCTTCGCTGCGCTCGGCCGCGTCACGCTGCAAGCTTCCGTCCTCGATGGTCAGTACAATACGACAAAAACCACAGGCGCTTCCGCCGGGTCCAGTCTCCGCATCGGCCCCATCACCGTGCGCTCCAACGTATATGAATCCAATCACCGCATCTTACTCGTCCACGTCGTCCAGGAGCGCTTCCGCCATTGGAACTTCTCGGAAATCGTAAACGAGATGCATGGCCAAACCTCCTATGCTTTTGGTGGCGGCTATCACGGCAACAAAATCAGTGTCAACCTCGATCACTCCGTGCTTTTCTTTCCCGTCGGGGGCAAGGGCTTTCAGCAGACCACTAGCGTTCAGGTGTCGTTGCGCATCCATGACACCGCTCTCAACTTTCAAACCAACGTCGATCCTACGATGCACGTCACATACACCGCTTACGCTTCCAGCTATGTGCAGGGTCCACTTGCCGGACTGGTCATGAATGATCACAGCCACAGCACAGGCGGCAAGTTCGTTATCGCCGGTGCTGTCGTCGATGAGCGCGGCCAGCCCGTGGAAGGTGCGGCCATTCAGTTGAGAGGTGGCGCTGTCGTCTATTCAGACAGTCAGGGGAAATTCTTCGCGCGCGTGAAGCACGACAAACCCTCCGCATTACTCGTGCTGCTCCGTGAATTTGCGGCGCCGGGCCGCTGGGCGGTAACCGCCTGCCCCGTGAAGGCAGTGCCGGGCACCGAGGTACTCATCAAGCTAAGAAGGGAAATTGCGCCACGGAGTCAGGACGAACGCAAAAACTTCGCCGGACGCGTATTGTGGTACTAGCGGAGTCCTCCAGTCCGGTCAGGGCTTCCTTGTAAGCTATCCCCAGCTTTCTTGACCGTGTGCGCGCGGGTCGACTACACTAACTAATTCGCAGAGTGCCGCTTAGGCGGCTTGTGAACCGTCGCTTTG
>Ga0210410_10004924_pt1 | contig 11681 bp, 15 predicted proteins | sample IncBWC4MmetaG_FD_161058 | JGI IMG/M metagenome (GOLD analysis project Ga0210410, IMG submission 161058) | Forest soil microbial communities from Barre Woods Harvard Forest LTER site, Petersham, Massachusetts, United States - Inc-BW-C-4-M | ecosystem: Environmental > Terrestrial > Soil >... | reverse complement strand
AAGAAATACGTCCGAAAAAGCAGCTCCTGCGGATAAACCGAAATCACCGGATAGAGCACCATAATCGCCGCCCACAGCACCGGCGACCTCCTGATCATCGAAAACAGCAAGTCCGGCCGCCACAGCCTCACCGCCAGCCCCAAAAGCACCATCAACAGCAAATCCCGAACCAAAATTTGCCCGATTCCTGCGCGAACCCCCTCCAATCGAATTAACCGGCCTTGATCGAATGTCCGGTCCTTCCGCAAAACCACAAATGCCCCGCAAACCACAATCAGCAACAACGCCACAGGCCAGTCCGGCAGCACACCCCAATAAATCAGCAGCGGCATCCCCACGAAAAATGCCACCAATTCCATCGTCAGTAAGAGCGCTTTTCTCATTCCGATAAGCGGCCCTCCGATGCCGCCGCGGGTCTGACTCCAGATTCTCCGGGAAGTCTACAATCCTCTTCCCAGCAGACCCCGTTCCGTCGAGCGCACCAGCATCCAATAGTTAGAACACTGCATACAAGCCCGCGGTTCTGAAAAGGGATGGTGCACAGGTGGGATGTACAGGTAACTCCTACGCCGCATTAAACTTACGTACCATTCAAGTTTTCTGCCGTCCGGCCGATGATTCTTGGGTATGGCGAACCTCTACTTTTGCCAGCCACACGCAAGAAACCAGGGCATGCTCCGCGCCGTGCTCTCCATCGAAGAGTGTGGCCGCGTAATGACCCCGCAATCAGTAACTTACGTAGGCAGCCAATTTCCCAACCCCGCTGACCACCCGGCCGACAGAAGCGACTTCGCCGTCCTAAGCGTTGCGGACAGCGAGACCAATCCCGACTGGCGCTCCGGCTACTATCGCTCCGACTCCGGCTTGGACAAAATCAACCAAGCCCTCCTAAAGCTCAACCGCTAACAAATCTCACTTTCCCCCTAATCTTTGTAGTGGCGCAGTTTACTGCGCGCCTTTCGCTTTTCATGTTTCGATTCTCGTTTTCTGTCTTTACTTCCTTACATCCTTGCTTCATTACTTCCTACTTATAACTAGCCACCACTTCCCCATTCACAATCTTCAAATCCGTCATATCCCCCGGCAACTTCAACTTCTCCCGATTCTCCGGCGATTCCATGATGTGTTGCATCGCAGATTCCAGTGCCGACTGCGGCAGCGCCAATCCTCCAATCTGCCCGCTGATTGGCTCAAACCGCAAATACCCGTTCTGCGCGCCCAGCCGTCCTTCCATCTGTAGCGTCATGTCTTTTCCATGAACGTCAAACACCACATACAGCCGCACGCGGTCCTCAATTAGCTCCACCTTCACATCCTTCACGTTCGACCGCATCTGCTCCACTTCATCCACAGGCGAACCCGCCCCGCCCGCCGGAGACTTCGCCGCACCCACCGACGGTGCACTGCCTACTCCCGAACCAGCCGCCCCGCTCGGCACCGGAGTAGCAAACGCCGTATTCCCAGGCAAATCCAGGTGCGACGACAAATACGAATTCAACTCCGCCTCATCCAACCGCATCTCCGCCGGCTGCCCGCTATTCACCGCCTTGGCGGCGTCTTCCAATTTCGCCTCGGCCCGCGCCGCCGCCGCAGGACTAGTCTCGATCACCGGCGCTGGCGCCTTGTGAAACACGAGCACCAGCGTAACCAGTGCCCAAGCATAGGTCGTCCACCGCACCGCCCGAAAAATCCACTTCCAATAATTTTTCTTCGTCGGCACCGCATGAGCAAACTGCGACTCGCCAGAAGGGGGCGTTGTTCCCGTCATCTGTCCCTCCCTTTCATGCCCGTTTCATCCCCAGCACTCCCTTTACCCGGACTCCGTTTCATGCCCGCCACTCCGCTCTATCCCTCGTCGCCCGTAGGGGCACGATACATCGTGCCCTCTTCCTGTCCGGCGCTGCGTCCGCGGGACTCGTCTCCGGCACTCTGTAGGGGCCGGGGCTTGCCCGGTCCGTTCTTTCTTTCTCAACTCGTTCGCCGCCAGGCCCACCCAATCACCAATCTCCACCAATCTTTAACCTATCCCCGCCCTCCGCCCGCCGCAAGAGAACCACCGTACTTCCGCCTCCTGTGATACACCCCGTAGGGGCGGGGCTTGCCCCGCCCTCCTGCCCCGGCTCACGGAACAACCGTAAACGACGCGAATCTCCATCCGTCCAATAAACAACCCTTCTGCGCGCTAGGTTGAGCGGGAACGCTTTTACACCACGGTGAATACATGGCCGACAAACCACAACACGCAACGTTTACCCTCGAGCGCTCCTACTCCACGCCGCCCGAACGTGTGTTCGCCGCATTCGCCGATCCCGAAGCCCGCGCCCAATGGAGCGCTGGTCCCAACGACGCCTTCCTCTACGACCATGCCGACTTCCGTGAAGGCGGCCGCGACCAATTCCGCTGCGGCCCCAAAAACGATCCCAAACTTCGCGGCGAAACCATCTACCACCAAATCGTCCCGAACAAACGCATAATCTCCACCGAAACCCTCGACGCTGACGGCCAGCGCCTGGCCATTTCCCTAACCACCCTGGAGTTCGAGCCACACGCCGACGGCACCAACCTGAAACTCACCGTGCAACTCGTCTCCCTGGTCGGCCCCGCCATGATCGCCGACTATGAATCCGGCAACAAAACCGCCATGGAAAATCTAGCCCGCTACCTACGGCTTGTGCAGCACCAGCAGCGCGAGATTGCTCTGGAATAACTCGGAGATGCGGATGGCATTGTCGCTCAGCAGCCGCGCCGCCAGATGCGTCGGGTAGTCGCAGTTTTCGAGCATGACTACGTTTGGAGGCGGCCCGAGACGAGTGGAAAGCAGCAGAAAGTCTCTGTCCCCGGTGACAATGGTGAAGTCATTCTGTTTCGCGTAATCCCAAATTTCGCGATCCGGGGTGCCTTTAGCAAGGCCAACGGTGGTGACGTGCGCTGAGCCAGGGAAGAGACTCTGAACCATTTCCACGAGCTTGTGAGAAAGGTTCTCATCGAACAAGAGCTTCATCGAACTTAGCGGCTAACGGTGCTGTCTTTGAGGGCGGCTGCCCACTGAAGCGCTGCCAAAATATCGTCCTCTGTGAGTTCAGGATAATCGCTCAGAATCTGCTTGTGGGAGGTTCCCGTTCCAAGCCATTTCAGAATGTCCCACACGGTAATCCGCAGGTCGCGAATGCACGGCTGGCCAGACCGAAGCCCGGGAGTGACATTAATTCTGTCGAGTAAACTTTTCACTGAAAGAACTCCAAAACCTTGAAACATTATCGCACGCCAGACCGGTTCATTTTAGTCCGAAAAAGTGCGATGCGGGTAAAAACGAATGACCGAGGCGCGGTCCTTCTCCTGCCCCTCGCCTCCTGTCAGACACCCGTAGGGGCACGATACATCGTGCCCTCTTCCGCGTAGCCGAGCGCGACCACGTCCGTAAAATCTTCACTACCGACCGCCGCGACTTCTCCGTCTACCGCCTCCACAACCGTACCCGCCCCACCGTCATCCCGTAATAACTGTTGATCGCACCGCCCACGTCGAACAAAGACAAAACCCCAGGTAGAAAAGCTATACCTGGGCACCCAGCAAGCATGGGCCACAAAAGCGTTTTTCGAAATTAATGCGCGGCCACCCTCGCTAAGCTTTAACTTCTGACAGGTGCAGCCCCCAATGTATGCAACATTGCCTGAACGCTCTGCGGGCCTTGGCAGCGTAACGTAGTGGGGTCACTCCCGATGTTTAGTTGATAGAAGGCCACGCCGTGGAAGCTCATCTTCCAGTCGATCTCGCCGCTTTCTGCCGAACAAAACACCCAGACGCGCCAGACGCCTCCGCCACTTACACCCCCAAAATGGCGCGGAAGTCGGGCTTTATGTTCTATTTCATAGTCGAGGTAGTCGAAGCCTCCCATATGCTGCAACTTTTCAGGCCCGAGGTACATTCCGGTGATCTGCAAGTCCGCTTGCGCATCTGCAATTGTGCCGAGCTCTGCTGGCGTGCCCATCAAAACTAACACTTCGATCACTTCGGCATAGACCTCCACGCGGCGGTCAGGGTTCCAAAACGAGCGATACGCTTCGATAGTGCCAACTCGTTCGGCAGGAATCAGTAACGGAATCATGTCGGGTCCCCACTCGTTCCATGCGCACGGTTTCGGCAATCCGACTGGAGCAAAGTCCCTCGACGGAATCGCGTACCTATGGTTGACCTCAGGCTTGAGCGTGATGCCGACGTGATCCGCGCCCACTAGGACCTCGTCCCATACGTGTCGCGCGGTCAAAATGTAGTGCGCGCCGCCGATGGCCACTAGAGTGCCGGTTCCCGCAAGTGCGAGCCGTTCTGGGTTGCCGAAGATCGCCAGCAATGCGACCGTGAAATTCCCGAGATTGTGCACGATCTTGTCCGCGAGCCCTGACCCTGTATCCTTGAGAACGTCAGCGATTTCCTGCGGACTACATGACATCGGTTGGATTACCTCGGCCTCTATCAGGAGCTCAGTCCCTATCTCAGCTTCTCGGAACTCAGAATTTCACTAATTGAAACGTGATGACCTTTAGCCTCTCCATTGAGAACGTCGGTGGCCATAATCACGATTTTTTTTACTTCCATCTCTCTATCTCCATCAAAATCAACACTTACAAACCAACACCGCGTTTCCCCGTGTTTCAGCCGAATTCGTCCGCCCGCAACCTCCCTAGTATCAACACTTGCAGCGGCAACAACATACTTGACACACAGGATGTTCTATGAGAGACTTTAGGCATGGCAGACACACTCCAGCTTCCCAAGACGTTGCAGGAAGCAGTCGCTTTCTTCTCTGACCCTCAGCGCACGTTCGATTACGCGGTAAAGCTGCGCTGGCCGGATGGCAAGGTTACTTGCCCACGTTGCGAGGGAACGGAGCACTCGTTTATCTCGACGCGGCGCATTTGGTTCTGCAAGGATTGCAAGAAACAGTTCACCGTCAAGGTCGGAACTATCTTTGAGGATTCCGCGCTCGGCATGGACAAGTGGATGATTGCCGTCTGGCTCATCGTGAACGCTAAGAACGGAATCAGTTCCTACGAGATTGCCCGCGCTCTCGGAATCACTCAGAAGTCCGCGTGGTTCATGATGCACCGCGTTCGCCTTGCCTTGCACAACAAAGACTTTGTGAAACTCGGCGGTCCCGGTAGCGAAGTCGAAGTGGACGAAACCTTCATCGGCGGTGCGGCTCGATTTATGCACTCGGCACGGCGCAAGCGCGTGATTACAGAACGCGGAGTCAAAGATAAGGCACCCGTCATTGGAATTCTGGAACGCGGTGGCAAGGTCCACGCCAACGTCATTCCCACGCGGCGCAAACATCATCTGCAAGCAGAGATTCGCGCTCACGTCAAAGCACACAGCGCCATCTACACCGATGCGCTCTTGTCCTATCAGGGATTGAATAACCAAGACTTCGTTCACCAAACGATTGACCATGCTGAGAAATATGTCGATGGACAGGTCCACACGAACGGCCTTGAGAATTTCTGGAGCCTGCTCAAGCGCGGTCTCAAGGGAACGTACATCGCAGTCGAGCCATTCCACCTGTTCCGGTACGTGGACGAACAGGTTTTCCGCTATAACAATCGCGCGACGAAAGAACATTTCATCGGAGATGGCGACCGCTTTCAAATGACTATGTCTCATATCGCAAACCGTCGAATCACTTACGAACAACTGACTGGCAAAGGTACAGATGCCGTACATCAAGCCTAGGCAGGGACGCGGCCATCGGAAAGCCGCCTAATCCTTGCCTTTCTTTCGCTTCTTGGGTTTATGTTTTGGCATCTTGGGAGCGCGGAACAATGCAGTCATAGCACGCTCAAACTTTTCCCGCTCACTAGTTTTTTTCATTGTCCTTCGCCACCGTAATCGGCAACCTATTCTCCCGCTCAAACTCATTCAAAAGAGTGAATAAATCCCTTATCTGATTCTCGATATCAATTTCCATTAAGACTTGCCTATTGTAAGTGTCCTCAACATCTATACCAGTAGTCGCGACCATATTTAGGTGTGTCCCCAGTGTGCGCCGAAGTGCAAGAAGTTTACCCTTGAAATTTGCTTTATAGTCTTTCTGAAATCCATCCCATTCTTCCTCAATCCTTTGCGCATCCGGGTGTACTCCATTAAATGCCCAATAATGCCTTTCGCTCCTATAGTGCCAGTATCTTTGAACATAATCGTTGAGTATGCCTCTGGCAGCCATCTGTAGCTGGATTGGGTTGCAATCAGCGAATCCGTTATCGAATGTACAGAGCCGTTGGCGGTTCGCCTCCGCAGGAGTTTTTCGATACGCCCCTTCTGCGGGAAGATGCCGTGGGCTGGGAGGGGGCTTGACGTACATAGCATCATCATTGATCTTTTTGACCTCCAAATATACGCTCCACCAAAACAGTCCAAACCATCCTATCGCGACCGATAAAACACCAATTCCTATACTCTCCTTCCATCCCTTCTGCATTTCCGGCCAACCTAACCGGACACGATTGAAAATCTGTATGAGAATAAAAACGCCAACGCAGAGACATACTTCGGCCCAATTCCCAGCGACTCTCGACGGCATGAGCCTAACGGCCCTCGAAAGAAATGGACCCCAAAAAGGTCCAAGGGCGGGCAGTAGACAAACCATGACTGGAACGAGAATGGCGGTAATGGCGAGGCTACGCCGCACTCTATGCTTGCTTGCCACATGAATAGTGGATAAAAGATAGCTGATATGCGCCTGTGCGTCTAGTATGTTGTTGCCCTTGCAGCTACCTCGTCAGCAAACCCTGCAGCAGCAACACTTACAAAAAAACCAGGGGAAGGGGGTCACCCAGGAAAATCGTGTCGGCCCAATTTGGTACAGGCACTCCACCGCGTCCCGCTGCAGCCCGTTCCCTTCCCCATGCGATACTCAATGATTCAGGCCGCTCCGGCAGAGCGCACAGCCTATGCCATCGCACCGACCATGACCGACTCCCGTAACACCCACGGCCTTTGGCCCTATCTCGCACTCGCCGCAGGCATTATCTGCATCGCCTGGTCGGCCATCTTCGTCCGCTGGACCGACATGCCCGGCCCCGCCTCCGCCTTCTACCGCATGCTCATCCCCGCAATCGTCCTGCTGCCCACCTTTTTCTTCGATCGCGGCGCAAATCGCATCAATCTCCAGACTTTGCTGATCATCGCCGTAGGCGGCCTCTTCTTCTCCTTCGATCTCGCCCTTTACAACACTTCCATCTTGCTCACCTCCGCCGCCAACGCCACCGTTCTCGGCAACAACACCCCCGTCGTCGTCGGCTTGCTCGCCTGGCTCCTGTTCCGCAAGCGTCCCTCCATGGCCTTCTGGCTGGGCCTGGTCCTGGCCTTCGCCGGCTCGCTCGTCATCGTCTGGGGCGACCTTCTGCGCCACGTCAAGTTCGGCTCCGGCGACGCCATGGCCCTCGGCGCCGCCGCCTGCTTCGCCGTCTACCTCATGGCCACGGAAAAAGTCCGCGCCACCACCAGCACGCTGGCTTTCCTGCGTCTGGCCATTATTTCAAGCACCATCGCTCTCTTCTTCATCAACCTTTCGCTCGGCATCTCGCTTGCGATTCCCCATCGGCATTCCTGGGCCGCGCTTCTCGCCCTCGGGTTAATCTCCCAACTCGGTGGCTATCTCGCTCTCACCTACGCACTCGGCCATCTCCCCGCCACCGTCACCTCCGTCAGCCTTCTTACCCAGGTCCCTCTAACCGCCGTGCTCGCTGCGGTTCTCCTCGCCGAACCGCTCGCCGCATCGCAAATCCTCGGCGGCGCCCTGGTCCTGCTAGGCGTAGGTCTGGCCAATCGCCGCACCCGCCCCGCCGAAGAAGCCAACGCCACCCTCTGCGAGGCCGCCGAACATGAATAATTTCAAGCCGTCGGAAACACTTTCGGATATCCTGCGTTTACCATCTATGGCGTCGCGCGACATAGTGTGACCCGCCCATCCGGTGCTCACAAGCGCGAGATGGCTTAGAGGAGGAGTGTGATGCAAAGGATTTCTTTCGTGCTGATCCTCACGCTGTTGGCGGGAATTTTTGCGCTTCACGTCGGCCGCACACAAGCATCTGCGCCGTCACCTGCCGGGCCGCAGTTCACCTCTGACGGCAAACTCGTGCGCCCCGAAGGCTATCGCCGCTGGGTATATCTCTCCTCCGGCTACGGCATGAGCTATTCCCCGAAGCCCGACAGCATGCAGATGTTCACCAATGTTTTTGTGAATCCCACATCGTATGACTATTTCGTCGTGCACGGCACCTGGCCCGACAAAACCATTTTCATCCTCGAGGAGTACGGTTCCACCTCGCATGGCTCCATCAACAAGAACGGCAGTTATCAGAACGAATTCATGGGATTCGAGGCCGAAGTTAAAGACGAAGCGCGCTTCCCCGACAAATGGGCCTATTTTGGTTTCGAAGGCGCGGAAAAATCCGCGTCCGCCGGCGCGCCGAGCAAAAATGTCTGCTGGAATTGCCATGAGCAGAATGCCGCGGTCGAACATTCCTTCGTGCAGTTTTATCCGGAACTCTTGAAAATCGCGAAGGAGAAAGGAACGATCAAGCCTACGGTCCATCTGGAAAAATAATGGACGAAACTCGAAGTCATTTGCGGGGACGCGCAGGAGAAATCGCGCGAAATTTACTTTAGCGCCAGAATTTCAACGTCGTTGCCGGAAGGATCCTGCAAATACACCGACCGCGTCCCATCCCGATGCGTCTTCGGCTCCCCGTAATCCGCCGGCTCCCGCAACAGCGCAAAGTGCGGCGGATGCTGCTGCGGCAAAACAAACGCCAGCCGGATATTCGCAAACTCGATCAACGCCCAAGTCTCGTCCTGATACTGCACCTTGCACTCAAAATTCTTCGTGTACCAATCCACCGTGTCCTTCACGTTGGCCACGGAAACCGCCACGTGGTCCATCGTATCCAATACTTTCACTTCAGCAGGAGCAGACATCGTAAAACCTCCCCATGCTTGCGGCGTTTCCTTCCATTTCGGGGCCGCCAGCACGGCAACTCTCGGTGTAGTATTCCACATTTTTGCGACCGCAGCGCGTGCGTTGCGCGATCGCTTTTCCGGAATGGCCTCACCCGGATGTATCATGCCTGCGGCAAATCCATCGTGACCGCACCTCTCAACGAACAAACCGCACTCATCACCGGCGCGGGAAGCGTCGCGGGAATCGGCTTCGCGATCGCCCGGAGACTGCACGCGATGTGCGGACACGTGGCCATCACCTCGACCACCGACCGCATCCACACGCGCGCTCGTGAACTGGACGCCACGCGAAACCCTGTTCTCTCTTACGTCGCGGACCTCACCAACGAAACCGAGGCGCAGCGCCTGGTGGAATCGCTCCTCGAGCGCACTGGCCGTATCGACATTCTCGTCAACAACGCGGGGATGTCGCAAACCGGAAAACCCACTCAGGGCCGGACGTTGCAGGAATCAACTTACGCCGAGTGGCAAAACCAGATTGCCATCACACTGCACACGGCATTTCTGATGACCCGAGCCGTCCTGCCGCACATGTCCAAGCAAAAGTACGGCCGCATCGTGAACGTCACGTCGGTGACCGGCCCGCTAGTAAGCAATCCCGGCTCCGCCGCCTATGGCGCGGCCAAGGGCGCTATGGACGGCCTGATGCGCGCCGTCGCGCTGGAAACTGCCCTGGACGGCATCACCATCAACGGTGTCGCGCCAGGCTGGATCGAAACCGCCTCATCCTCGGAAGTTGAACGGATCGCCGGGCGCCATTCACCGCTCGGTCGTGCCGGCATCCCCGATGAAGTTGCCGCCGCCGTCAGCTTTCTCGCTTCGCCCGAAGCCTCTTACATCACCGGCCAAGTTCTGGTCGTCGATGGCGGTAATATCCTTCAGGAAAACAAGGCTACGTGAGGTAGGTACGATGAGGAAACAGAGGAGCTGGGTGCGATGGACAACCAGGGGAACTGAGTGGAGCCCGGCATCGTTGGCCGGGCTTCATACCACAATGCGCGGACAGGGAGATAAATCGCGGGAAGCTATGGGCGGTCCGGGCTTTCCAAACCCTTCTTGATGCCGATCACGGTAATCACCCCGATGCCCACGCCGACGCCAATCGCGAAATGCGAATTGGCCGCCGCAATAGGAGCTCTGGTCCCATGACTTGCAGCCACGGCGCAAGACGTGTGCCGGTGCCCCCGGTGGTAGTTCGAGTCATCCGGCGAGATCGCCGGCACCCGCGAATCGTCCACCGTAAAATCAGGCCGTACATCGTAGGAGTGCCCATCCTCGATGGTCTTCTTCTCTTTTCCAACCGTCGCTTCCAGCTTCCCGTGCTCGGAAGCAATCTGCACGTCGCAAGGTGCATTCAGCGTAACCTGCCCCAAAATGGGCCGGTCGCTCGTCGGCACGATGCGCACATCCGAAGCATAAATCTCGAATCCTTCGGCGGCACTGTTGTTCGACACCACCAAGGTCCCGTGCCGCAGCTCCGCCACTGCCCCGTTAGCGCCTGAAAACAAAGCTACTTGCGTATCGCCCTGGAGCTGGAACTGAGTCTTCCCGATGCGCACCTGTGCATGTCCATCGTTATCTGTGCTAATTACGTCCCCGCCGTACACCGATGCCCCGGCCGTAACCGGCCCGTTCCCGACCCGTGCCTTTTCCGCCTCCACTACCACCCCAGCCGCCGGCGCTTGTGCCGGAACCCCGGCCGCATAGAACGGCAGCACCGGCAAAAGAGAGGACATAATCCAAGACAGCGCACTGCGCCGAATCCACTGCATACCTGCCTCTTTCCCAAGCACATCAAAGAATCAATGCCTTAGAGAAAGGGTAGAGGCTCAACACAGCCAGTACTAGAACTATGTCAAAAGCCCGTATTCAAGCTGCAATTGACCCTTACGCGACAGGCACAGGGAGAGGTCTCGGTCTCATTTCCAATCCAAGTGAGCAGCCGACCGCCACGGTGCTTTGTGAACATTCTGAAACCAGCCGTTCATCCACGTCTAACAATCCTTCCATATAACCCTGTCTCCCCATTGCCATGGCCGTCCCTCGCCTTGGCCCATCTTGAAAATAGACAGGAGCATCATGGCTACCATTGCGGCTCCACAATCCACCCTCCATGAGAAGTTTGCCAAAGGGCCTGGCATGATCGGGTCGTTGATTTTCGTGGCCGTGCTGATTGCCGGCGTGATTTACATCGGGGTCAGTCTGTCGCACGACCTCGCCGGGTTGCAAGGCGGAGCGCTATTGCCGTATATCCTGCTGGGAGTGGCGCTGTTCGTCGCGCTGGGATTTGAGTTCGTAAACGGGTTCCACGACACGGCAAATGCCGTCGCCACTGTGATTTACACGCACTCGCTGGATCCGCATATTGCGGTGACGTGGTCGGGCTTCTGGAACTTTGCGGGCGTGGTGACCTCGACGGGGGCGGTGGCTTTCGGCATAGTGTCGCTGTTGCCCGTCGAACTGATTCTGCAAGTTGGCAGTGGCGCGGGCTTCGCCATGGTTTTTGCCTTGCTGATTGCCGCCATCCTGTGGAATCTGGGAACGTGGGCGTTCGGGCTCCCGGCATCGAGTTCGCACACGCTGATCGGCTCGATTATCGGAGTGGGCATCGCCAATCAACTGATGCAAGCGCGTTCCGGAACCAGCGGCGTGGATTGGGCACAGGC
>Ga0210410_10004923_pt1 | contig 11682 bp, 13 predicted proteins | sample IncBWC4MmetaG_FD_161058 | JGI IMG/M metagenome (GOLD analysis project Ga0210410, IMG submission 161058) | Forest soil microbial communities from Barre Woods Harvard Forest LTER site, Petersham, Massachusetts, United States - Inc-BW-C-4-M | ecosystem: Environmental > Terrestrial > Soil >... | reverse complement strand
TTGCTAAAGCCGACCTTATCGTTGCCGACATGAGCGGTCGGAACCCGAACGTGTTCTACGAGGTTGGTTACGCCCATGCGCTCGGAAAAACCGTAATCCTTCTGACGAAAAACTCTGACGATATTCCGTTCGACCTAAAACATTATCCACATATCATCTACGCGGACTCCATCGCTGGAATGAAAGAGACCTTGAGCAAACGCATCGCTTATCATCTGGCGAATCCAGAGAAGAAAGATGGGCTTGCACCTACGCAACTCGACTTCACAATTTCTGGAACTAAGCTTGATGCAGGCGCATGCATCGATGTTCCGATTCCGGGCGATGATACCGTGTTTGAACTAAACATCAGTCTTCATAATCCGTCCGACGTGGTCGTAAACTGGAATGACCGTGTCATCGGCTTGGTTCTGCCGCAAGACTACGTTCCGCGCGGCAGTTCGGCAGCAGAGCCAACGCAACTCCCTGATAGGAGAGTGCTTCACAATCTTGGAACCGTCTATGATCTGCTCCCGCACGCGTGGCACACACTCTCGTTGCGTTTGGGCATAGGTCCCGGCAAGATGATTTATGCACAGGGCGTCCCTGCGGAACTTACTATCTTCTCTTCATCTGGCCCGTATACGATAAAGTTCTCTTTGAATTTCGTCCAAACCGATTAGGTCGAAGAACGCTCATCGCTACTACGAAGTAGTTTTTCACGACTGTCGAGACGCCGGATTGACAATTCTCGCTCACGGTGGCGTGCTTCCTGTTCGCCTCGATCAAGACGGGAAGATGTTCACATTGCCAGCAGACAGCTATCCGTGCAGAGATTTCAAAACGGAGGCGGCATCGCGATGCTTAATCTCGATAACGAAACCATCACCACAACCCTGCACTCTCGGTCCAATCTCTACCACGGCGCATCGGATGGATTTGAAAATCTGCGGGGCTATTAAAGAACACTCCGTTCAAGTCTATGCCCGGTACCCCAGCCAAAAGTTTTCAAATACGGATTGTCACATCCGGGCGAAGGCCAGATACACTACAGGTTTGAATTTTATGAGGCATTCGTTGTCTACGCCCTGACACTGCCGCATAGACTCAATAGACTAATTTATCTTCCTGTGACTACCGACTTGAGCGTCCTCAGGCTTGGGCAAGAGTAAACGATTCGCCGCCGCAAAGGCTGCCAGGCCGGGAGCACGCCAGCCCCTCTGCCGGTGTAAAATCAATTCCCGCTTCTCTGCACACCAACTAGGAGTCCGCTGTGCAGAAATCCGTTCTACTCCGCGAATTACAGAAGGAAATTCAGCGTCACGACTTGTCTACGTTTGTGGATGACCCGCCAAGTGCTGCGCAGGGCGGCAAAGGTGCATCACCGTGCCCGGTTGCCCTTGTTGTAGGAAACGATTCGGCACAATCGCGCAGTTTCTGGACCATCTGACTAACGATGTTCTGCCCGAGGTCATAAATAAGTTGTCGGCGGACAAAACGTAAGAAAAAGAAAGGGCGGGACGGCTCTCGCCGGTAGCGCCAGGCAGATACGGACGCGAATCACATCAGCTCTAGCTTTGTGGAGCGGCGAAATTGAAGCGTGAGAACAGCGACGCTATACTCGACTATCAAACGGATTCTCTCGCAAGATTGAGAATCATGCGCACTCTATCGCGCTCTACTTCATTCACTACAATTTCTGCCGCGTTCACCAGTCTCTCCGGGTTACCCCGCTATGGAAGCTGGCATTGCTGACTATGTTTGGTCCATCGAAGAAGTCGTTAGTCTACTTGAGACGGCCAAAGCAGAGAATGCCGCTTAATCTTTCAGTTTTTTGGCCAAGTTCCCGATTCCTTCGGCAATTAACCTAACCGCTGTCACGTTGGGCGCATCCATGTTAGTGAATTGCTGCAAATATCTATCTGTAAACTGTTGCGCCGCAAACTCATCTCGAATCTTCCTAACTGCTGGTTCAAATTTCTCTTTGTACTCTTCCACTGTCTGTCTGTCGTATGCTACCCAAATGCTCGCATCGTGCTCGAAAGATTGCGAATTAGAAACAGGCGTTCGGGCAAAAAATTCCCGGCTTGCTAAGTGCTGCAGAATGGCAGCGGATAACTCAAGCGCCCTTTGTTTCAACGATGGTTTGGTGAAGGGCTCTATCTTAGTTTTGACAGAACTGCGTTGATGCAGGTAAGAACTAAGACTATTAGTTGCATCTAAATTGTCGGCTGATACCTTCCCCTGCTCTTGAAAATGGCCAAGCAAAGTGCCAAAGTGCTCTTCGCTAACTTTGTCTGCGTGGTTAATGACCGCCATCTCTGCTGCGGCAATTAAACAAAAAATAAGAATGGCTGCCCCATGCGCCCACCAACTCCCTTTTTCGGGGTCGAGCTTCTTTACAACTTTGGGAAGCGCAGTCACAGCTGCCAACACTGCCAGAATAACGGTGAGCATTCCTGGCGAAAAATGCCGATACAGGAAATCAACGATAGGCTGCACGTAATGCACAAGGGCCTCCCTTTTGACTTAACGGGGAGCCTACCGCGATGCTCGAGCGGTAGCAACACTTCAGCCGCCGCCCCAAACTGCGTCACTACCCTACTGCCTCGTCGCTTGCCTCTCGCTGTACGTCTGGTGCACTATTTCCGGTTGCGATAGATTTCAACCGGAGGATTCATGAAAATTTTAGCAGCAATTAAACGCGAACAGAAAAAGCTCGAAAAGCAGTTGAGCAAGGTACAGCATCGATTGAGTGGCGTTCGGTCGGCTGCAGAAGCTTTGGGCCATTCGGCAAGCAAGGAACTCAAAGTCGCAAAGAAGCGTGTCCTGTCCGCTGCGGCACGGGCCAGGATTGGCAGAGCTACGAAGAAGCGGTGGGCGAAGTTTCGGGCGCTGAAGAAGAAAGTAGCGGGATGAGTCGTCACCGATGAGAACGGTGTTGTCTGCTAGCTGATTCGAATGAGGCTGGCGGAAGTCGAGAAGTTTGAAGGAGTTGGCGGGGTTGAGATGGTTTGGAGAGATTGTGGAAATGTGTGGAAAAGTCCAAAGACCCAGGTTCAAACACGAACCTGGGGCACCCTCCATGTTGTTTTGATTTGTCAGTGGGCGCAGGTTTCCTGGTTCGATCGACGGAGCTTGGCAGATTCGGGATCGGGTCATCCGGGCCATCCCGAGCCGCCACGGATAAAACATTCAGAAAACGTCCCGTCTGTCCCGCCGCCCCAACTCGCGACCGCCCGCCGCTAGGGAACAATGTTAGTGAGCTTGTCTAGCACTGTGGCTTGGAATGGCGCGTGTAAAGGGTAGATGTGCCAGAGTGCCCCAGCTTGAGTCTGGGGGAGCTTACTATCCGGTGCCATCACGATCCAGATGGCATCTCCGTTTTCGTGCACGATCGCGTCGAGGATTTCGTAGACCTTCGCATTTTGTAAGTGCAGGGTGATCCTGCGAGGGCCCCACTGTCCAGTTGCAGTGCTACCGCCGCAGAATCGCTGGGGTCCTAACTCCTTTGAGAGTTCGCACACAAGTGTCAGGTTTGCATCTTGCGTGTCGGCGGCAGCAACGGAAAAGTCTCGTATGGATTTGTTGAAGGGATTAGAGGGGTCCTCTAGAGATTTCGGGGAGTCGATCTGAACGACTTCTCCGGAGAAGGAAACACGATACGCAGGGAACTCGGCAATGATTGCGCTAAGTATGGCACGGATGGATTGGTCGTGGAATTCGAGGTAGAGTGGCCGGGTTGTTGCCTCTCGGTCCACATACTCGATTCCTGTCGGGAATTGGAATGCGTAGGCCATGTCAATGATGGTCGTCATCATTGTGCGACCTGAGGTGTGAAAATCAGGAATCCGTCTGTCAAGTTTGCCTTGGTCAGCCCTGGCAGTTGTGGACTGTGGCCCGGGCTTTGTTCTCGAGCCGGGTGTTGCTGCTACTATTCCCGAGGCAAGCAGGCTAGCGAAAATGGCGACCGCGAATTTCATTTTGTGCTCCTAGGGCGTGATTGTTACTGTCGGGCAGCTCGCTTGATTACCGTTTAAGTTAATCGTGATAATGTTTTTTGTTCCTGTACGGTTGCGGTCGCTGCTCATGATTAGCACTGGATATCCGTTGACGGTGAAGGTTTGCGTGATTTGTAACTGACAGCTGCCTGATCCGGACGGGCAGACGTGGATATGGTCGGCGTCTAGGAGCTGGCCGTTGGCACCTGTGCTCCATGTCCCTGAGTCGGTGAAGACGCCAGGGCCGCAGGATCCTCCCACGGTTGTGTATTCTTTTACGGTCATGCCTGGAACATTCATGTTAGTTACGTTCGTGTCGAGAACTTGGTATTGAATTTGGGCTTCGCAACTGTTCCCGGAGCAAGCGGAGGCAGTCGATGAGCTCATTACTTGCAGGAAGCCGGGTTTCTTAACATTGGCGACGCCGGTGCCATGTTGGTCGGTGTTGTAGCAGATGCGGCCGTGCTGAGTCATCAGGGGCCCATACACGTACGAACTGGTGGAACCAACACCGGCCCCGGTATGGTTCCCGCTGAAGTCCACCGTTGCGATCGCGGTGTTGCCGGTGGTCCAACTGCCGTCGAAACTGTTGCTCACATCCTGGTCGATCCCATTGCAATCCGTGGCCCACACGCCATTCGGGGCAGTCCCCTGGAAGGGGATGGGGAGGGGATTGAAAGTGAGGCGCGGGGTCGTGTAATCGCAGCAGGTCATGCAGCCATAGGTGACGTGGCCGTAGGTCTTTTCGTAGATGACTTTTCCTTCGAATAAGGTTCCGGCTAGATGGTCGTTGAGGTCGCGGAATTCGTAGGAGCCTGAAGAGAGACCGGCGGGCAGAACGTTTCCGTTCTTGTCGGGCACCTGCTCGCGAATCAGTTTGCCAACGTCAATCCACATCTGTTCATCCGGCTGAAGGGTCTGCTCTAGATCATACTTCTCGGTCCCATGATTATAGAAGAGGGTGAGGGCGGCGCGGGTTGGCTTGGTGCCGCCGTTTCCCGCGGTCATCAGGGAGTTGTGCAGGGCATCGTACTCCCACATGCCGCCTTCCCAAGCGAAGGCAAGCTGGTCAGAGAAGGGCGTCTGCGCGCCGCGCTGAAGAGTGGCGTCGTAGCTGGCGGCGACGGCCATGATTTCATCGGGGTTGCTGTTCGTGGTTAGGGTTACGGAAGTCCAATGCGCGTCTTTGGGGAGAATCTTGCCGTCCTGAAGCGAGACGACATCGATGCGACGGGTTTCATAGGGACGCAATTGGAGCGTGAAGCCCTGCGCTTTGCCAGTGACGGTGTCGCCGCGCCAGTTGAAGCCGAGAGCAGCGGTCAGAGGCTTGCTCGTGGTATTGCGGATGAAGAGCTGCGGCTGGAGGGTTGTGCCGTCAGGAAATGCCAAGGCGGGATCCGGTTGGGTGAGGGCGAGCATGGGAGCGCGGAGCGTCCATACGCCGGTCTTGGCGTTGTCACGCTCGCTGAGAGTGGTATTGGGATCATGGTCGAACATTTTCATCAAGGCAGAGAAGCCAACCTGCGGGTCGAAAAGGAAGTGGAGAGAATCCAGGGAACCAGCGTGGGCCACGGCGGAGATTCTGATGCCACCGTAGGCGCCTGCAAGACCGCCACTTTGCACAAGCGTGCGGACGGAGTACCGGGCGGTTTGGCGCGGGCCGAGAGCTAGTGTCTGCTTGAACTCCTTGCCACTGGCGTCGAAGAGGGAGAGCACAAGCTGCATGGGGCTCGCGCCTTGGTTGTTGAGAATCAGGTAATCGCTGGTGAAATCGTTCGGGAGCCACCAGATGCCTTCGCGGCTGGCGGTTTCGTAATTCTGGATTTCGCCGGTGGCGTCTACATGGAAAGCGATGGGATGCCCGACGGTACGGAGCATGAGAGCGGCATATAGATTGCGTAGAACGACGGAGTGATACCGGAGAACGACAGATCCATAGGTTCCGACAAGCTGCGGTGAGGACGAGCCGATGGCTGCGTTCAGGTCAATGGATTGGACCTCATGCGGCTGGAGAGTGACTGCCGCGAGAGCTGTTTCCGTTCCATCCGCCGTACGCAGAAATGGGGTGACGAGCAAAGATTGAGCGGCCAAGTTGTTGCGGAGTTGCAGTTCGGTGTCCCAGCCAGTCTCTGTGGTCCAATAGGGAAAGAATTGCTCCTGGTCCGTCGCTGGGGGTGGCGGCGGCGGTGGCGGAGCCTCGTGAGCCGGTGGAGGGGATTGTCCTTGGGCAAGCTGCGGCGCGAGCGGGATCAGAATCAACACAGCAAAAAAGAGGACACGTGGCCGAGGGCGCCCGGGGGACGGGAAGTTCATGGCAACCTCACAGCGGGCCGGTGGTGCGGTGAGGATAGGGGCGACGTAAGTCCATGTCAAGTTAATAATTTTTGATTTAAGACTGCGAAAAGTTAGCAACCGGGCTGGCGGCACAATGGATGAAATGACGGGATGGCGACCTGGACGGCGAGGGAGCCAATGGCGTAAGTGTGAGGCTCGGATTACTTTGCGGCGAAGGATTGGTTGCAATTTCACGTTGCCCTAGTGCTACTACGGGATCGCTCGTGGATGGCTGACCCGTTCACGATTAAGTTCGACCCTATAACCGCCGACTTCACATACATTCGCTGGCTGGGCAATCGCAAGGGAATCGAAGAAGTCACAAAGACATGGGACAAAACTGTCGTTGACCGTCGCGAGGACCTGACGAACTGGGTGGAACTGTTTCGGAGGTTCGTAATCACGAGACCTCAAGATATTCGCTTACGCGAACAACCATACAGCGGAAACGGCCCAGCCACGGTAAAACTCTTTTGGGATTTGTGGAACAAGAAACAATAGGATTGTGATTCCGGGCGGTTTCCCCTTGATTTCCGGTTACGCGACCACACTAAATCAGAGATACAGTTCGCTCTTGCCCTTCTTTATAGCCGCGAATGTATCCTTCTTGGTCGCCAACTCTCTTGCCGTGCCGATAGGCAAACCACGGGATGAGAAACAGACCCACGAGAAAGAGAAGGAGAAGAATGTGCAACGGGCTATTCCAGATGCGCGACTCGTTCCGGGATTCTAGCGCTCGTTGGCAACATGACTCGTGGTATTCCGCCTTTCCCGTTCCTCCCGGAGAACTCCTATGATTGGCTTCCGCGACAACGGGCTCGAATCCCTCCGCTCTAAACTCCGCAACATGACCGAAGCTGAGTTGGTCCAGTTTGGAAAAATGCTGCGCGACAGGTGGGACAAGTTTTTGAACGCCGACCAGAAGAAAAACCTAATCGAGCTGAAAGAAGCGCGGGCGGAATGGAGACGACGGCATCCTAAGCGCCGAGCAAATTCCTAAAGAGTTTGAAGATTGCGCGACCGTGGTCCGCGTTGGGAAAACCACTTGTCGGGTAATGCGACTTATTCATTCAAACATATCGGGAGTTGGCGTCAGTTGTTGGCTGGAGCTTAGAATATTGCGTATGAGGGAATATGAGACTGACAAATTTTGAAATCTCGTCTTCGATTGAGCTTCAGTCCGGTGGGCTCTTCTGGGACCTTCACAACTTCGCAGATTTCGATGGTCTTGAACTCATTCCAAGCGAGAATGCCGCTGTCATGAGGTGGAGAGTGTCTGCATCAACTCCAAACCCCTGGGGGTCTGTCGAAAACAAATTCTCCGGCGTCGAGCTGCGCTTCGAGAAATTAATGTTCTTGAACGTCGGTCCACGCGATGAGGAAATGCCGATGAGCGAAGATACCTGTCTGTCTGACGTGCTCAGAGTAGACCCGAATATCGTGCACGAGCAGCCCTACATGCGTCAGGTGCAGGACCTTCGCGATTCGTTTCGGCTTGCGTTTTCTTTTCAATCCGCCCGCGTTATCGAAATTGAATCCGACATCGTTAAACTAATCCCAATGCTGTAAATCAGTCGAAGAAGTCGCCGCATAGTACAGTTATGACACTCAGAGAATTTGCTCGAGAATTTTCTACCGGTTGCCTCGGCCACTTCATTATTGGTATAGCTGCTGCAGCCTTGCTAGGAGGCGCTGCACACTATTTGGGGCTCTCGCGGTGGGCGATATTTGTGCTCGTTGTGGTTGTTATATTCTCGGTGTCAGCCCTCATCCCTGGCCCGAAAAATGGGAAACACTGACTTCGTGCATCACATGCACGATAAACGCGGTAACCGGCGTGGATTTTCCAAGTTTCCGATTACTAACCGGGGTCTGAGAGGACTAATGCTAAAATCCCATGGCCTTCACTAGAGGAGTCTATGAGATTTTTCTCAAACCCGGGAACAAGAATCGAAATCGCTGAGTTGCCCGGACGATTTGAGGCTTATAGGGAATACTTACAATCTATCAAGGAACATCTTTCCCCTTCTGCCTTTGAATTTGCTATCGCTGGATGGCACTACGACTACAGAGACCACAGGTGCCCTCACGATTCCTGGGTCGAATCTCTCACCATTCACGAGCCCGCGAGCGGTGAACGTTTGCAGAATCGTTCTCTCAGCATTTCAATTCGTCTTTTGGGAGCATTCCACGACGGGCACCTGTCACTCGATTATGCTGACGTGCAGACATATACGCTCGAAAACCCGAGGACACGCGCTGGTCATGGCGATTGGTTAGTTGATGAGATTCGATTGTCGGAAGACGGATTCGTTTTGCATGAGGTCGTGTTCAGCAATGGCAGCCGTTGGCTAATTGAGGCGAAAGATATTTCATATGAGTGGCGGCCAAGTGCCGGATAAACGCAGCCGTAATCGTCCATTTGAAGTCCCAGTACTTGACTTGTCCGGTTTCGCGACTCATCGAGACTTCACTCGCAAAAAGCGCCACAGCCAGATGCGCCTCGGATTTCTAACTATGGTTTTTCCTTGGCGAAGTGGGTGATGAACTTATCTTTACTGCGTTTGCTCGGGCGGGCACTAACTCCGAACCGGGACCACGGGGACCACAGCACGGCACCACATGTATGACGCCGTGACGAACCCGGTGGCACGGACACTTGCAATCTTTGCGTGAAATCATTGCGGAGTTCCTGAGCCAATGATACCACCTCGCCAGTGATGATGTAGACTCACTGGCGTGTCGCCGTATAACTCAAACTCGCAATTTCAGACCGTCGTCGCCACGCGAATGAAATCCTTACTGGTTTTCGTCTTCCACCAGTTCGTTGGAACGTGGGGAATAGGGTTTCTTGCGGCCTTCGGCTTATTCTCATTGTTCGACGCGGTCCCCAATTTTGCTAGTTGGAAACCGCCTTTGCGTTTCGTGCACTGGGTGCTTACTGAGAATCCCTTTTATCCGGTCCAGATAGTAACAGGTCTATATTTTGGATGGTTGTTGGGTCGCCGCTTCCACCACAGGTCCATGCTCTGGATTTGGATTCTTCCTTTGGCAATTCTAATTTATGCCTTCGCTGCTACACCTACTGTCAGCCCGTGGGCGTCAATTCTCATACGGCCCGACACAGTTCAGTCTCGGCTTTCGTATTACTTCGGCTGGGGCTGTCAGCCACGGGCTCGTTGCTTAGACCAATTGCTGATTACAATGCCGTTCTATGCCTCGGTCGCATATTCTTTCGGCGCATTGTTGGCTCGAGATGCATTAAGGTGAGCCTGCAGAGGGTATCGACTTTAGTCTTTCTACTAACGCGCCATTTTCTGAAGCGTGTACAAAATTAGCTTGCGGTCTTGCTCGTTCGCTTTGCCCAGCAGACGGCGAAGCTTGCTCAGAAACTTCGCGTCCTTGCCTGAACTACCCCAAGCGATATCGTCTGACGACTTCCGGGCGAGCAGATTAGGCACCTTGGGAGGCTTCGCACCGTCGTAGAAGAGTTGGTACATGGGAACCTCAGGGGCACGCGCTAGCTTTTCCAACGTCTCGATGGCCGGAACGGTGTGCCCGTTTTCGACGCGGGAGATGTAGCACCGGAGCAAGCCGGTACGTTTTTCAATGTCGCCCTGGCTCAGTTTCTTTTCTTCACGAAGTGCGCGGAGCTTGTCGCCGATGACCAAGACGCAGTTGGGGCTTATCGGGAGATGACAAGTTGGGCTGTGGGTAGCCGGGTCGCAAGTCATCATTTTGACGGGAATCTTTCGGTGACCTAACTGCGCCGCCAAACCGATTCGATGTAACAATAGCAATTTGAGGTCTGATAGTGTTCAGAGTTTGGCGAGTCATCTTCGTTATAGGCTTAGCAACGATGGTCTGTGGGTTGCTGATGTGCTTCGTAGCGGGAGATTATTCTCGCTATCACATTTCCTACGCGCAAATGCTATTTCTCAACAAGTTGCTTGGGCCAGTCCTCTTAGTTGCGGTACTTTTTTCCATCGTTGGCAGCATCGGAATCATAGTTCGGGTTTCTAACAAAGCTGCCATTTTGTTCGGCGTCGGCTCGACGCTCGTTAGCGTTATTATTCCAATTGGGCTGCAAGGTCTATTCGACGTCAGCGTTTTTAACGTGCACAGCCGGACCTCTGTATTCATCGTACCCGCCGCTACAGGCGTCGTTGTTGGCATGATTTTCACGTTGGTTGGTTCGTTTCGGGCAGTTTATCGCTTTTGTCGAAGAAACTCCTAGCTGCCAGATGAATAAGGCGACCTGACCTGATGCAACAAACTCGGACCAGAGCCTCGAAGCGGCAGTACTCCGTTCTCAGCCGTCAGCCTCTGCACTGCTAAGACTGCTTCCATCCCATCTCTTCCTTTAGGTCTTGGAAACATTGCGGACATATCCACCGATGGTTATCGTCTGTAACGTAGCCTTCTGTGAGCATTTCGGGGGAACCAGATTCCATAAACTTAGCCCAGCATCCTTCGCAATGGTCGTGGTCCCAATTCTGTCTGCACCGCGCGTATTTCTGGAAATGCAAAACTGCTCCTCGCGTCCATTTCGCGTTATCGATGCGCCAGTCACCCATATAAGGCTAAAGCTACCACGGCAGCGACCAGAATTCGCGCATTCGAGAAAAGTGACGTTCTCGCAGGCTAACGGCATGTGCTTGGTAAACACCGTAATCGTACATGCGAAGTGCTACTTTACATCTCCGACGACTTGGGAGTCGCGGGCCACGGAAAAGCCACTTGGCTGTTACCCGATTCGCTTGTCCGGTAGAAAAATGCACGGGCCTTTGGCCAGTCAACCGCAAAGAGTAAAATATCCGTGTTGACAGACGTCGCGGGTTTTTCAACCACGTATAGTTCGAATCCAGCCTTGTGAATGTTCTCTATGTCGAGATTTCCCTTGAGCACGGCTGGCCACCATGACACACCAGGGCTTGGCACGCGCCTGACCGACGGCGGCAGCGCATCAACACTGTTGAGATTCTTTCGAAGGCCTTGCGAGTCCTGAGAAAGAAACTCAAAAGCACACCATTCCGTCGATGGCGAGATTTCATGAACCTCATGGATGGCCCGAGAACTGCCGGGGAGTAAGTCGTCAGGTATCCAGCCACGTGTGATTGCCCCGTTCTTGTCTGCGTCGGCAAGGGAGGGATAGAACGATTCGCGGCGGTCACCGCCGCACCCAAGAAGAAACGAAGCCAGACACAAGCAAAGTGCAGCCAAATAGAGAGGCGCTTTCGACAAATTCATCTTCGAAAGGATACGCCAATTGCGAGAGGTTGTCTCACCCAGGAGTTAGCAGCGTCACAGTCCCTGCACACATCTCTGTGCTAAGCTCCAGCCCGCGCCGAGTGCTTTCTTGGAGGAA
>Ga0210410_10004922_pt1 | contig 11682 bp, 11 predicted proteins | sample IncBWC4MmetaG_FD_161058 | JGI IMG/M metagenome (GOLD analysis project Ga0210410, IMG submission 161058) | Forest soil microbial communities from Barre Woods Harvard Forest LTER site, Petersham, Massachusetts, United States - Inc-BW-C-4-M | ecosystem: Environmental > Terrestrial > Soil >... | reverse complement strand
GCACGGGCAAGCGATGATCCCCAACTCCGGTTTCCATGCGGTCAGGCAGCCGAGGTGGGTGCAGACCGCGCTCAACGCAAAAAAACCTTCTTGCGCATGGACGAGATAGATTCCTGAATTTACGTCCAAGGTCACCGAATCTACGGCATAGTTCTCCGGCTTGCCCGCATTGACAATGGGAGAGGGCTCGAACAAAACATTCGGCGAGAGAAACTGGTAGGCAAACGCCGCCGTTCCGGCAGCGGCGATACTCAACGATCCCAATCCCAGCTTCGCGAAAAAGGCGCGGCGATCAAACTCTTTGCCTGCTGCTGGCGGTGCCGATTTTTTTTCTTCAGACATTGATTACTTTGTGCCTCCAGCCATGACTGGCGCTTTGGGTCTGAACGGTCCATCGATCGCTTCAATCGAAATCAAGCCAGTCGGCTCGGCAGAAACCAGATTGTAGGATTCCATAGTGATGGTGCCGACTGGACAACGCATGGCGCAGAGCCCGCAGCGAATGCAGCGAGTTTCATCTTTGAGCATGGCTGATCCAGTCACGATGCCGAGTTCGTCGGCCGCAACTTCGTCGAGCTCCACGCCAAACAATTCCTGATGCTCGCGAATCTGCTGCACGGCGTCGGGCTCGAACTGAATGCGATCCAGCGACACAAGCGAAAGACATTTTTCCGGACACACATCCACGCAGCCGCCGCACAGGATGCACATGCTCCCATCTTCCGGACTGCCCTCAAAAACGGTATTTACCCAGCAGTGCAGGCAACGCTGCGCTTCTTCCATGGCAGACGCAGCGTCGTAGCCGACCTCGACTTCGGTTACTCCAGTACGGCGTTCCAGCGGCAGCATTGGAATCGGCGGGCGCGCCAGATCCAACAACTCCAGCGGCATGCTGTGACGCTTGAAAACTTCGACTTCGACAATGGGCTCGGGATGCTTGCGGCCACGCAGAAACTCATCAATGCCTACCGCGGCGCGCTTGCCGTCAGCGACGCTATCGATGATCAAGCGCGGACCGAAGACGCAATCGCCCCCGCCAAAGATTCCGTTCGCCGAGGTCATCAGGGTTTGCGGATTCACCGCAATCAGCCCGCGCGGAGACAGTTCCACACCGTCCGCAGGTTTAAGAAAGTCCAGATTCGGCGCCTGGCCAACCGCCATAATAATGGTGTCGCATTCCAGTTGGGTTTCACTGCCCTCGTAAAATGCGGGATTGAAGCGCTTGTTCTGATCGAAGACCCATTTCGTTTTCAGCGCCTCGAGCGCTACAACTTTGCCATCTTTGCCGATCATGCGCTTGGGACCGAGGCCGGGGTGCATGACGATGCCTTCTGTTTCCGCTTCTTCAATTTCTTCCAGGGCTGCCGGCATTTCTTCGCGTTTTTCCAGGCAGACCAGATGCACTTCTTGCGCGCCCAATCGAAGCGCAGAGAGCGATACGTCAACCATCTCTTTCGTGGCCACCGCACTCACGTTTTCCTGCGACGGCTCGAGGTCTTCGACTCCCGCCACATGTTGGCGAACGACTTCGCGAGCCGCGGAACGCGCCACGTCCATGGCGACGTTGCCGCCGCCAATCACGATAACTTTTTTACCGATGGTGAATTTATATCCGAGATTCACGTTGAGAAGAAAATCGATGCCTTTGTAAACTCCATCCAGGTCAACGCCCGGAATTGTGAGATCACGGCTGCGATGCGCACCGACCGCGATCAACACCGCGTCGAAGCCCTGATGGCGCAATTCGGAAATTGTGAAGTCCCTCCCGGCAGCCTGATTGAGTTTCAGAGTAATGTCGCCGGTCGCGAGAATTTCTCGCACTTGCGCTTCCACCACGTCACGAGGCAAACGGTATTCCGGAATTCCGAGGTAGAGCATTCCGCCCGCTACTGGAGCAGCTTCAAAAATCGTGACCGCGTAACCCATGAGAGCCAAGTCATGCGCCGCCGACAGTCCTACCGGTCCGCCGCCGACCACGGCCACTTTGAAGGGCAGCTTGTTCTGAGCCCGTCCCGCGTTGATGTCGACGGGATGCTTGGATTCCGGGCCATGCCGTTCAGTCAGAAAGCGCTTGAGCGCGCGAATTGCGATAGGGCGATCGATATCGCCACGACGACATGCGGTTTCGCAGGGATGAGCGCAGACCCGTCCACAGATGCTCGCCAACGGATTCGGATCGCGCGCGAACTTGTACGCTTCCTCAAATCGCCCTTCCGCAATCAGTGCGACGTAGCGTCCAGCATTGGTGTGCGCAGGGCAAGCCATCATGCAGGGGAAGTTGGTGTTCAACCAATCCCTGTCAACTTTCTTGTCTTTGTACCGTTTCAGCAAGATGGCATTTCCCTATGTGTTGGTTTAATGGACAGCATTCTACTCTGAAAAGGAAGGGGGCGGGCGTGACCGCCCGCTCCGCACTTCCAGTATGCTTACTTGCTCAGGGTGAAGTCCGCTTTGGTGTCGCCCGCCACGGTAACAGGCTTCGATCCGTTCTTGGCGCCTTCATGCCACGCGGTGACGCTGTAGCTGCCGTCGGGGACGTTTTCGATCTTGTATTCGCCCGACTTATCGGTCAGAGCAAAGTAAGGCGTAGGAGAAACGACCACGTAGCCTGACATTTCCGGGTGTACATTGCACAGCAGCGGCACTGCTCCGGGATTGTCAAACTTGAAGGGACGCTTTTCGCCCTTCGGCCAAGTGCCCAGGTTGTGGCCGAGTTTCTTGTTGCCGCCGATTGAAATCCAAAACACGTTGTGGGCAACACTATCGCTGTTCAGAAACTCCACCGTCGTGCCTTGCTGCACCACGACGATGTGCGGTGCAAACATCAAACCCTTTTGATCAATCACAGGCTGCTGCGTCGGAGCAGGAAAAGTTTTGCCTGCGGGCGCTTCCACATAAACCACGGACTCACCGGCAACGCCCGATACTTTTCCACTGATGGTGCCGGCATTCGCGGTCAGACTGAGTGCTGCAAGGACAGCAACCACAATTAGCACATTGCGTTTCATGATTTCTCCTGTTTTAGAAAATGGGGGAGGTTGACCTCCCCGGTTTTTAGTAGACCCATTCCAGTCCCGCCACTGCTGAATTGGTCCGGAACGGATTGCTCAAAGCTTTTCCAGTCGCAGGATCAAACACGATCTGTTGCGGCCGAATCTGGTACTCAAATGAGCTCTTGATGTTGGCATGGATCAAGAACTGTATGCCCGGCGTAAAGCGATTTCGCACGGAACTGAACGGCGAAAAGAACGATGACGGAGGTGGGGCATTGATGTCGGACCCGATGCCGTTAATCCGATCGGCAGTCGATCGAACCGTGTCCCACCGCATGATAGCCATCATCCATGGGTAGACCACATAATCCGCCTCCAGCCAGCCACCGCCGAAGGTCGCTGCCCGTGCCCCAACGAACCCGGTGGGCGCGCCCGCCGGGAATGGGAGCAGGTTCTGATCGTGGCCCGCCATATAGAGTCCAAACACATTCAGGTTGTGATAGTTGAAATTGAAGTCGCCTCCGACTCTGTAAAACGGTTCGCGGGCGGTAATCACATCGGTTGCAGCCCCGGCGAACCGCTGTACCGATCGGCCATAGAAGTAGTAACTGCCTAAGCTGAGATAGGTATGGTCGCGCGGACCGCTTGGTCCAGCAGCTTGAATCTCTTTCCGGCTGGCAGGATCGCGTTCGAGATTAAAGCGGTAGGAGAACCGGGCATACAGGTCCTTGAAGTTCGAGTCGGAAACAAAACCTACAATCGGGGGAACATTGACTCCGCTTCCTGGGGTCCCTCCCGTGTTCTGGTTCACCACCGCCAATGAGTAGTGGTAACCCTCGTAGGTGTGGCCGCCGCTGAATTCCACTCCTTGCGCCGCGCTGGAAAAAGCAAATCCGTTGTTGACGAACTGCTGGGGAGAGAGCCCGTTCAAAACCCCAATATTGGCCTCATCGTAGATATCCCAGCCGCTCAGGTTCCATGTACGGGCCTGGCTGAAGGGCAAATCCAATTCAAATTGACCGACGCGAAAACTGAGAAAATCCTTGGGCAGCTTCAGGAAGCGGCCGATGTTCACAAACTTCAGATAACCATCGCCCAGTCCGCCGTTGGAGTTGGCGCCGCCGACGCTGATATCGTCGTCCACCCAGAATGCAATGTCACTCCCGAAATTTCCCGCCATGAAAATGCTGAGCAATCCGGGCTGGAAGTCTGTGCGGGGAATGAACTGCTGCATGGTCGGATCGGCCGGATGCTGGAGATTAAAGTTATTCCGGTTCGCGCTCACCACCTGAAAGAAAGTGTTGAAGCGCAGTCCGATCGGAGGCAGCCCCGGAATGGTCCCTGGAAAGACGGCGCGCGGCCATATTTCCGCCTGCGCTGGCGCACCCAGCATCACCGGAGGGACCTTAATAAACGTTTCATCATCCTTGGGAAACTTGAATCCCGCATCTTTGAACGCCTTGCCAAAATCGTTGAGTTTGGGAAAGTCAACGTGGCAGGTGCTGCACGAGGTGCCGTACTGCCTGGAGAAAGCCGGAATAGCGTAACTGCTGCTAGTGAGCAGTGTCACTACCATGATGAAAGCAAAAAGCAAAGACACCCGATGCCGCGTATCCATCTGATCGCCTCCTTGGCGCTCGAAGTTGTGGGTTATTGGCTTCAATTATTTATGAGGTCTGGATCGAAGGCTATTATCGGGGCAGGTTCCACGGCTCGCAGCGTCAGGGGTCACAAGCGATTGTGACGTCCGTCACACATTGCAGAACATTAATTTTCACGACGACGAGAAGATGCAAAGGGGGGCTAGCTGCAATCCAGACAAACGACTGGAGGAAAGGATTGGAGGCGCGGGTCGGAATCGAACCGACGCATAAAGGTTTTGCAGACCTCTCCCTTACCACTTGGGTACCGCGCCCTCTCAATTGGGAAAGAACATTACCGCTACGTCATTGTAGCTGCTAGGGGTTAGCAGCATCAACTTCGGATTCCTTGCCTAAAGTTGGGCATAAGAATCCCAGTGCATTTCGCTGGCGTTGACCTATCATGGAAGAAAACGGCGTGCCAGTTTATAGAAAACAATCTCCCTCAACAAGCAATGTCGACGTTCGCCTGGTCTATTTAATAGCAACAAGAAAAACTGCTCCTGCCCAGTTTTTACCATCAATGGTAGTTCGAGGAGCACCTAAGAAGGCCTTGCCATTGTTCTGAGCAGCCACTGAATAACCTACAAGCTGACCAGAGACTTGGAGCCTATCTGACTGTGTAGCGTTGACCCATCCTGAAACAGGTTTCTTGTAAGCAAAGGCTGCTCCATTGGAGTGCTTACCATTGAACGCTAAAGGATCGCCCACAAGTATAAGATTCGTGTTAACAGCTACAGAAGTACCGAAACCCTCAGAAACGGAATCAGTAGGAGTAAGGATAGCATCTGGAGCATTGGCATTCCTGCCAACCACTTGAAGATTCGAAGTACACTAAAGCACTTCCTTTGTTAGGAGCTCCAGCTACTATCACTGAACCTTCGATGGCTACCGAAGCCCCTAATGAGCTATCTCCTCCTTCCAACCAAGTTAGTTCAGCAGTCTGAGTCATATTACTCCAACCAGCTTGAGGTTCTTGAAACACATAGACTTGACCTAGAGTGCCTGCACACCCTACAGCTGCCACGACTCCCTTTACAGCTACCGAATCTCCAAATCCGATATCGTAGGTCCCGTTTGAAGGTGTAAGTTGAGCCGTCTCGGTAGCGTTGACCCATCCAGTTGATGGCTTAGTGTACTCATAAGCCTCACCTGTATGGTCGTTATTGTTAGGAGCTCCAACAACAATGGTCCCTCCGTCAATAGCTACAGACTGACCAAAGCCTCCATACTGGGATGTAGTATCTGGAAGTAAGTGAGCTACTTCAGTAGCATTCTGCCAACCTTGTGATCCTTCTACGAATACAAAAGCTTCTCCTCCGGGAGATTCTCCTAGCTGAGACAGCTCAGGAGCACCAGCTACTATAGTATCCCCTGAAATCGCTACCGAAGAAAATGTACAATTAGATCCCACAGAACAGTCGTCGGGAGATAGCTGAGCAACCAGTACAGCCTTGTTCCAACTACTTCCAGGTTCTCTCTGGTACACATATACGACCGCACTGAAAGAATCATCAGGTCCGCTACTGATAGCAAGGGTGTTGCCGCTAACCGCAATAGACCATCCAAACTCACCGAAGGTTTTGGCAGGTCCTTGGATCTCGGATGCAAAACTCAAAACAGACAAAGCAACAACGATCAGCAAACGTGATACGGTTTTCATAGTTCCTCCAAATCCAACTTCCGAGAGAGAACAGCATCTGGCGGGGCAGACCCGTCCTTCCGTCGCCACACGGACAGTCTGGGTGACCCTAGCGCGAGCAAGCCCAGCGTATCGAGTTCGGGCGTCAGCACGGTGAGCGATGCGCTCGATCCTTCAAAACCGACACCGTCCGGCCCCTTCGTCTTGCCTGCGATGATCGCCTTGTTCGGAATGGTTTCGTAGGCGTAACCAGTCAGGGTAGCCGTGATTTTAGTTTTGCGGAGTTTAACATTCAGCCGCGCCCATCCGTAGTGGGTCTTGCCTTCGATCTGGAACTTAAGCCCGAGATAGCGGTCTTTGACGTTAACCCAGGGGCCATAGACAACAGTCTTGTTGCTGGTGTAGACGTTGCTGCGCGCTACAGCCAATGCCGCAGTTCCTTTCTTAAAGGTACTGCGGGGTCCGATGCGCGCACCGGGCTTCAGAGCTAAGCCAATAAATTGTCCGCTCCCGACAGCGTATCCTACCGCGCTGTTTCCGTCGGCGGGGTACTGACGAAGCTCGAAGAAGCAGAAGTCGGTGCAAGCACTGACGTGGTTCACGATAGTGAAATCAGTAATCTTGTCGTGGTTGAGATCGACATTGTAGCTGTGGTTTGGCGCGATGACGCGGTGCGTTGCCGTGTAAATAATCTTCGCCTCAGCGGGCGATGCCACAGCCAGCAAGCCCACTCCTGCCGCTGTTGCTGCGAGGGCATACATGTTGAGCTGACGGTGAATGGACTCTGGAAAGTCGGTCGGCGCCAGAGGAGCGTGCTTCATAAATCCTCCGCCCGAGAAGCGGCGCTATTATGTCGCTGGGGCAATCAGGTGTCAAGACACTCGCACTGGGAAATCTCGGCGGTAAACCAGCGAAGTAAAGCAGTTTTATAAAACGACGGCAGCCCTGCAATCAAAGGGGCTTAAATCTGGAGCGGGAGACGGGATTTGAACCCGCGACTTCGACCTTGGCAAGGTCGCACTCTACCACTGAGTTACTCCCGCTCGGCAGTTCCGATTATAAACAAGCTGCAACTTCACAGCAACGGCGGGGCCTTTTCGCGAGCTAGTACGCGCAACCTGTCTTGGGTCTCTGCATGGCTTCGTTCGCTTTGGCTGTGATGTGGTTTCGGACATCCCAGAGTTCCTTGTAGAACAGGTGTTCCATCCGCTGGTGAAGAACTTCGACCGGCGTACCCATCGTGCCAATCACGCCGCCGCCGATAATCCTCTGCGCCAGCTTCAGATGATGAAAGCGGAAAAGGTGGACGCTCTCGTCAAAATCCAGCAACCGCTCGGCTACATCGTGCAGTCCGAAAAATTCTTCGTGGCGACGGTAGACGTCATCCACGGTGAGATGAGACTTGTGCAACTGAGCGTAAAAAGCCTCTCCGAGGCGTGGACCGATGTGAAGCAAAGAGAGGAAGCCGGGCGAGTCGAGGCCGCTGCCGTGTCCCAGTCCCGCGCGGATGATGTGATAGTCGTAGGGCGTGATTGTTTCCAGCACGTGCAACATCGAGATCGGGTAATCGAGCATGTGGTTGGCGCGGCGAATCAACCGGGCAGCATTGTGGTAGTCGCCTTCTTCGATGTGGGTGCGGGCGCGTCCCAGTTCCCAGGCAACGCCTTTCAGCAGCAACTCAGATGCCTGATGGACGACCTGGAAGGTCATCTCGTCTTTATGCAGAAATTCTTCGGCAGGCTTTTGCAGCGACAGCAGTTCGTCGGTGTGCAGGTAGCGCTCGTAGTCGGAGGCTCCCTTGCCTGGCAAAATCGGTTTTTTCAGATCATCCATTTCTTGCTTGTCTCCAGATGACGGCGAATCAGTTCGCGTGACGGATTACGTGTGCGCCCCGGTCCACTGCGGATCTTTTTCGGGAGTCACGATCTCGCCATCGCGCATGTGAATAATACGGTCTCCATAGCTGGCGGCTTCCGGGTTATGAGTGATCATGAGCACGGTCTGGCCCAGTTCCCGGTTGGAGTGCCGCAACATATCTAACACAATTACAGAGTTCTTAGAATCCAGGTTGCCGGTGGGCTCGTCGGCGAGCACAATCGCCGGTTTGTTGATCAGCGCCCGGGCCAGCGCTACTCGCTGCTGTTCGCCTCCCGACAACTCGGAAGGCCGGTGCGGCAGGCGTTTTTCCAGGCCGAGCAAGCCTACGATCTTGTCGAAGTACGGTGCGTCGTGATTCCCATTTCCTGCAATATCCACGGCGATGTTGATGTTTGAAAGCGCGTCGAGCGTGGGCAGCAGGTTGAATTTCTGGAACACGAATCCGATCTTACGCTTGCGCATACGGGTTCGTTGGGCGTCGGAGAGTTGCGCGAAGTCGTCTCCGTCGATGACCACGCGCCCCGAATCCGCCCGCGCGAGTCCGCCCAACAGGTAAAAAAGGGTGGACTTGCCGCTTCCTGAAGGGCCGACCACGCTCACAAATTCGCCGGTCTGCACGCTAAAGGAAATTCCACGCAACGCGGGCACTTCGACCTTACCCACGCGGTAAGTCTTGCGCACATCTACGGCTTCGATGAGCACTGGCATCCAAACATTTGATCTTACACGAAGCGTGGATTGCCGGCACCCGTGGACGCCCTCCGCCGATGTGGGTGCGCGTACGTTGAGGCTGCGCATCCCTTTGTGTGCCTTGGTGTCCTTTGTGGTTCCAAGCATTTGAACTTCATCAACCACAAAGGACACCAAGGCACACAAAGGAAAAACTCGGCACGACGGCGCGCGTGGGGACTGCGTCCGCATCGGCGATGTAATCAGCAGGTTTGTAGATCAGGCGGCGCTGGTCTGTGCCGCAGAGGCTTGTGGACGCGTCTGCGCGCGCTTGGGGCCGCGCTTCCGGACCAGCAACACGCGGATTCGCTCCAGCAACTCGACCGGCGCGTACATTCCTTTCGGCAGAAAAACGTCTGCCTTCGTATCGCGGTCGTAGAGTTTGACTTTCCCCGCGAGAAGAATAGCCGGGGTTTGCGGCGAGAGGTTCTTGATTTCCTCGATGAGCTTGGATCCATCGAGGCCGGGCATTGTCAGATCAGTAAGCACCAGGTCGACGCCGCCCTTCTTAAACCGCTCGAGGGCTTCCTGGCCCCCAGTGCAGGTGACCACGTGATAGCCCCGCGTTTCCAGCATGACTTTGCGGATGGAGAGCGACTGCTCATTGCCGTCGACGCAGAGGATCGTTCTCTTTGGTTTCATTCCTTGTTTCCGAGGCAGCGCGCCGGCTCAGGAGCAGCCGGGAAAATCCGAAAACTTTCTTGTTAGAGAATTCAGAGCGAGATGAATCGTAAAGGCGAACCGCGCAGATGTAAAGTGCCGCCGATGCTAATGGGAGCGCCGCCACATTGAAAAATTTCCGCGGTTGTGCATGGGAGCATGTTTGCTGCACATTCATGCACGAAGCTCTCAGAAAGCAACTTCGCCGCGAAGCATCTCCACAACATTTCCACCGACACGCACATTAACCACTCTGTCATCCCGGCGAGAGGCGCGGACAAGAATCCGGCTCGGACGGTTGATCTCGATTCCCTGTTCGATCAGTACTCGCTCCTCGGGTTGCGCGACGCCATGGGCGACCATCCACGCGGCCGCACATCCCGCCGCTGAGCCGGTCGCCGGATCTTCACCGTTGTGGAAGATCATGCGAGCGTGCAGTCGAGCCGCGGGATCGACAGTCTCGCGACAGACGAAGTAAAAGAACTTTCCTCCCGAACGCTCCAGATATTCGTCACCGCCTTTCATTTCAACCCGCAGGCTGCGTATGATATTGAGCCCGCGCAGGGGGACGATCGTGTAGCCCAAGCCAGTCGAAACTGTCTGGATGGGCAAGGAAGGATCGACGTCACCGTCGCGCAAACCGCAGGCACGCACCACTGCTTCGCGATCGTGCCGCGGGCCGAACTCAGGATTGACCTGGGTCATCTCGCCGAACGCTGGATGCCCTGGCTCTTGCTCGAACTGAACTGGAACTCTTCCCACATTAAGGTCAAGCACAATTTCCTGCGCGCCCGTCGATCCGCGCAATTGGAACGCGGTTCCGAGCGTCGGGTGGCCAGCGAATGGCAGTTCTTCCTGTACCGTAAAGATTCGCACCCGCACCCCGCGTTCGCGTTCGACGGAGGGTTCACGCGGCAGCACGAACGTCGTCTCCGAAAGGTTCATCTCCTGGGCGAGTGCTTGCATTTCCTGGTCGCTGAGGCCGCGGCCATCAAGAAAGACTGCCAGAGGGTTGCCTTCAAAAGGCTGGCAGGAAAAAACATCCAACTGTACGAACTGAAACCGCCGGCGTGTCATGATCCGTTATTGTATCGCCTGGACATTAGTCAGATTCAGGCGGGCCAAGTTTTCCTTTGTGTGTCTTCGTGTCCTTTGTGGTTATCGATCTGCCAGCTACGGCTAACCCTGGGTTGCGTACAGATTGACGCGATTTTTGCCGCCGCGTATTCTAATTAATGTATGCGCCTTTGCTCCACGTCGCGCCTGATGTGCTGTTGTACGCGGGCTCCGGCGTGCGGGTAGAAGGAACAGGTTTCCTAAACCCACCCGGCGAGCTCAGGGTGGGTTTCGTGCTTCTACTTGAAACACCACTTTGAAGGCCGACGGGGCCCGATTCACCTTCTCGGACCTTCCGGGAAAATTTTAGCGAGGAGAAACTATGAGCACCGCAACCCTATCCGAAGCCACAGCGAAAATGCTCCGCATCAACGATACTGCCCCCGACTTCACCGCCGAATCAACACAGGGTACCATCAATTTTCACGAGTGGATCGGCGACGGCTGGGCAATCCTGTTTTCACATCCCAAGGACTTTACGCCCGTATGCACCACCGAACTCGGCTACATGGCAGGACTCCAGCCGGAATTCGCCAAGCGAAACTGCAAGATTATCGGACTAAGCGTCGACCCGGTCAGCAATCACAGCAAGTGGGCTGCCGACATTGAGGAGACGCAAGGCCACAAAGTCAATTATCCGATGATCGGCGACTCAGACCTGAACGTCGCCAAACTCTATGGCATGTTGCCGGCCGGAAGCGGAACTACTTCCGAGGGCCGCACTCCCAACGACAATGCCACCGTGCGTACGGTATTCGTAATCGGTCCGGACAAGAAGATCAAGCTGATGCTCATCTATCCCATGAGCACCGGCCGCAACTTTGACGAAGTGTTGCGAGTGCTCGACTCGATCCAACTTACGGCCAAGCACAAAGTTGCCACGCCCGCGAACTGGAAACAAGGCGGCGACGTCATTATTTCGCCCGCGGTTTCAAACGAAGAAGCGCAACAGAAATACCCTGGGGGATGGAAGTCGCCCAAGCCGTATCTGCGCATTGTTCCCCAGCCGAAGTAGCTGGATCTT
>Ga0210410_10004921_pt1 | contig 11685 bp, 10 predicted proteins | sample IncBWC4MmetaG_FD_161058 | JGI IMG/M metagenome (GOLD analysis project Ga0210410, IMG submission 161058) | Forest soil microbial communities from Barre Woods Harvard Forest LTER site, Petersham, Massachusetts, United States - Inc-BW-C-4-M | ecosystem: Environmental > Terrestrial > Soil >... | reverse complement strand
ATCCAGCACGCGGCCCCACAAACTGTAATTGTGGTCGAGCATCCAGATTTTCGTGCCGCTCGCTTCGAGCAAAGGGCCGAGCGCCACCACCAGGCGCTCCTCGTCCTCTTGTGGCCAGGGACACGCGGGCATTCGGCCGCCTTGGTCGGCATCGATCTCGTTTTGGGGCGTCACGGCGCGCACGTTCACGCCCGTCGCCGCGTAGGCCTCCACGAATTTCTGAATGTACCGCGCGTACGTGAGAATATTTTCCGGCCGGATGTTTCCGCCCAACATCGAGTTGCTGTACTTCATCCATCCCGGAGGACTCCACGGCGAGCCGAACAAAAACAGATCCGGATTCGCGCTGAGCGCGGCGCGCAACGTCGGCAAAATGGTTTCGCGGTCGTGGTCGATGCTGAAGCGCTTCAGCTCCGGATCGGCTGCACCGTCGTCGTAGCTGTATGCCGCGGTGCTGTAATCGCTCGCGCCAATCGGAATGCGCCCCATGCTCAGGGCATGCTGATCCTGCCCGAACATCGTGTGCAGGAGGTTCGCGCGATCGTTCTCGCCCAGGCGCGAGAGCGTGAAGCACGCCGCATCCGTAAACGCCGCGCCAAATCCCAAGATCGTCTGCGCCGGTTTCGTCGCGTCCACCGTTATGTCCGCTGGCGCGGCCTTTTTCGCAACTTTCGTCCACGCAATCTCCGGCCCCGCTGCCAGCCGCTTCCCGCTCTTATCTGTGACCTCTGTCTCTCCGGGCTTCGTCGGCGCCTGCGCCTCATCCGCTTCCGCATTTGCGTTTACCGGCACTCCTAGCATGGAAGCTGCCGCCGCACCCATGCCCAGACCCGCATACTTCAATACCTCTCTCCGTGTTGTCACGCTCGGCTCCCCCCGTTTTCCCTGATAGATTCACGCGGCCTTCAACTTAGCCGGTTTGCTTCGCCACACAGCATACTGCAAACCTTTTTATCTGCGTACCCCGCTAAGTCCCGATCGCTCGCGGTACCCGACAAGTCGGCCCCACTACGCACTTCTCCGGTAACGGCTGCAGGCTCAACCGGGACGTGTCGCACTTACAGTCCAGAAACATGGATGTTGAAAACTGGCATAGCGCTTCCCCGTCTCCCCGTCGAATTCAAAATCGTCCCCCGCGCCTTGAAACTCCTTGTCCCTTCCGAATCCAAGTAGTGGCCGGTCTTTGGCGCGGTGGAGATTCCACTCGTCCGGCTACCGCGTTAGTCAGGAGTCACAGCGGGAGTTTTTTTGTCACTAATGTCCGTCTGCACCCACTAAGATAAAGTCTGGTTCGCGCATTTTGGAGATTCAGGTGCAAACTCAAGTAGCGCCCTCAAACGAGGTGAAATCTGGACGGACCGCAAGTAAGCGGTATCTGCGCTTCAGATTCGTCGCTGCTCTTATTTTTGCTTTTGGCGTTGGAATACACGTTGGACGAATCACGGTCCACCGCTATCTTGATTTCAATGATGTCTCTCTGATTCTGGCATTCCTTTTGTTCGCCATCCAAAATTCTTTCCCCGTATTTCGAGTTATTCCAAAGGACGACAATTCCGGCTCCACTTGACAGTCTCGGGTTTTATTTTGTGGAGCGCGGTATAAAGTACCAACTTCTCTGGTAACGGCGTTTACCAGGGGTTCGGCTCACCGGAGGACCTGTACAGTTCTCATTGTGGCGAGACTGATGATGGCTTTTTCTTTCTGGAAACCCTGTACGGTGGTCCAGTTCGTCGCCAAAGAAAAGGCTTAACATGGATTGAGACGAGCGTAGAATTATGACCGCTGCAAATGTTGATCCCTGGAAGGAAGTGGCTGGGCAGATTAGGGCGAAGGCCATCGTTTGCCTCTTCCCCGCAATCATGTTCGGTTTATCCTTGGCACCACCAATCTGGAAGCCACATAGTAGCCTTAATGCCTTTTATCCCCTGCCGCTCGTGCTTTGGGGACTGCTCACGCTTTTGATTTCGCGCGGTGCGTTCGTTTACCTCAATCAATTGAGCTGGGCAATCTCCGGCCCAGAAGAGACAGCAACAAAAAGGCGGAAGGCGCGACGACTGAAGGCGTTCATTCTTTGTACTATGCTCATTTCGTGCTGCTTCGCGATGAGTCTTATGGCAGCAAAATTATTTGGTAGGCTCTACGCCCTCGTCGCGGTCCTCTTTGGAATATCCATGATTTCGATGGTTCTGATAGCAGAACGAGAGATAAAGCAACTTGCTGTCTGGTTCACCAGACCACCCGCCTAACCGGATATGTCGCACTTACAGTCCAGAAACATGGATATTGAAAACTCCCGCAATAAATGCCTGAATTTGCCCTGCCTCTTAGTACACAAGACCAAAATCTCGCAGTTCGCGTGCCTCGCGTTCTTGTTAACATTCATCAACTTCCACTATAAAAGAGGCACATGTCATGAAATATCTCGTGATCGCAACGCTTGCCACAATGCTGTTTTCCAGCGCCCCATTGCCGCAGGGCAAATCCACGGTTGCGGACGAAATCCAAATCAAGCAGTTGGAGCGCGCGTGGAATCAGGCCGAGGCCAATCAGGAAGTCAAAGAAGTCTCTTCCCTGCTCGCCGACACCCTCGTTTACACCGATTACGATGGCTCCTTCATGAACAAATCGGAATACATGAAATGGGTTGTGTCCCCAGGACAAAAGGCGGATCACATTTACGATGAAGGCCAGTCCGTTAAGGTGTACGGCGATGCCGCCGTGGTCACCGGTATTTATCGCGAGACCGGCACGAACAAAGGCAAGCCTTATGTGGTCCGCTCGCGCTTCACAGACACCTGGATCAAGCGCGATGGCGTCTGGCTTTGCGTAGCCAGCCACAGCACGCTCATCCCATCCAAATAAATTCCCGGCTGACATAGCCCGTATGATCCTCTTCATCCGAGCCTTCGTTGCTAGGTGACGGCACATCCCCCTCCGTGAGATAACACATTCTGTGGACCCACTAACCCACGCCCTCGCCTCCTACACCCTGAAGCGCGTCGCCTTCCCGCGCGTCCCGCGCTCCGTCACTCTGGCGATCCTCATCGCGGGAACCGTCGCCGACCTCGACGCGCTCAGCGCCTACTTCGGCCCGTCCGCGTATCTCACCTTCTTCCGCACTTACTTTCATTCGCTAGCCGCTGCTTTGTTGATCAGCGTGCTCGTCATTCTCCCTTTTTTGTTGCGCAAACCCGATCCCGCCAAAACACCGCCTTCGTTCATAACAATTTTCATCGCCACGTTTTCCGCAGCCGTTCTCCATTTGCTCCTGGATCTTTTTCAGAGCGCCGGCGTCGAACTTTTCTGGCCCTTCACTTCGCGCCGCTTCGCAACGGATTGGCTCGCCCACCTCGATCTCTGGATGATGGCGATTCTTCTTGCAGGAATCTTGCTGCCGGCCCTCAGCCGTCTCGTCACGGAGGAAATCGGAGCCCGCTCAAAAGGCCCCCGCGGGAAAGTAGGCGCGTCTCTCGCGCTCGCCGCCGTGATTCTCTATCTCGTCGCGCGCTTCGTGCTCCACGGCAATGCTTTGGCCGCCTTGGAGTCCCGCACCTATCGCGGCGAACTGCCGCGCAGAGTTGCAGCCTTCGCCGAATCCAGTTCGCCCTTCCGCTGGCATGGAATCGTGGAAACCGAACGCGCCATTGATGAGGTGGAAGTCCAAGTCGGGCCTTCCGCCAATTTTGACCCGGATTCCGCAACCGTTGCTTACAAACCCGAGTCTTCCCCCGCGCTCGACGCCGCCCGCGATACCGCCGTTGCCCGCCGGTTCCTCCAAGCCGCGCGCTTCCCCAAAGCCAGCGTCGAGAAAACTCTACAGGGCTATCAGGTGGTCCTGCGCGACTTCCCTTACGGCCGCGATGCCAATCCTGACCACCAGGTTGAAGCCCTCATTGACACCGATCCCTCCGGCAAAGTCCTCTCCGAGGCACTAGCTTGGATTCCGGGACCAAAAGGTTCCTAAGGCGAGGCAACCCGGGGACAGACTCAAGCGTCAAACTCAACGGAATGTAGTGCGCTCAGACTAATACTATGAATTGTCAAAATGCAGCCTTCGTCGGCTGCTTTTCTTTTTTGTGGATCTTCAAACCACACAACAAAGGCACCCTTTGTTTTCAGGCGCTTACGAAATGCTCTTTTTGTAAGCCCTTTCTTTTCACAATCATGCATTTTGATGGGGGGGTGGGGGAGGTACTTGTGTAGGCTGTTTGGCCGCGCCTGGATGTGGCCGATGCCTAAGTATCAGACGCGAAAGCACATAGCTCAAAATGGCAATGCCAATGACGGTCAGCGCCACCTGCCACTTGTGCTGCGCAAGAAATGGCAGTGCCTCGTGCCCGTACCGAACCGCCAGAAAGCCAATCCCGAAGTATCGAATGCAACGAGCAATCGAAATGGCCGCGGTGAAACTGATTAGCCGTACCTCGAACACACCCGCCGCCACCACAAAAACCTTAAATGGCGTCGGCGGAGGCAGCAGCGCCGCAATCAACATGCCCCAGAACCCGTTATGCACCACCCAGTTGTGGATGGCCTGCGCGCGATTCCCCGCGTGCTTATGAAAGAGCGCTTCGCCGCCCTTCTCCGCGATGAAAAAGAGCAGCACGCAGCCAAGCACCGACCCCAGCGCCGCCATCAAGGCATATAACGGCATGCGCGCCGGATGCGCAATGGACAGTTCAATCAGCAACAGATCGTTAATGATCGGAAACGTCAGCACCGAAGAATCGAGGAAGGAGATGAGAAAAAGCCCAGGAGCGCCCAAGCCAGTGGCAAACGCTACGACCTTTTCCTTCCATCCATTCAAGCCCAATGCCAAATACGTCTCCTTTGTGCTGCAAGTTCCTCTTGTGCAGGCGTACTCTGCTGCGCATCCAAAAAACCCGTAGAGGCCGGGCTTCAGCCCGGCTTCTCACGTTTTCCTTACGCTCGGATCCCAAGTAAGGGCGTCCCTTCGATGCAACCTCAAACTCTAGCAAGGGTCTTACCATCCTCAGAGCAAAATCTGAATGGCTTCGACCGTCAAGTCATACGCGTGGTGCGGTTCATCATGGTCATTGGGTGCAGACAAGTGGCGCGAGTTGATGGCGCGCGATTATTGCGCAAAGGCGGCGCGGTCGAAATGATTCATGAAAACCTGCATCAGCGCGGTGCGGTGCAGGTTCGGAAGCTTGGGAATTTCGCCAATCACGCGCACATGGCCAAACCGCTCAATCGTTTCCCGGTTCTCGCGGTTTTGATCGCCAATCAGCACGACACCATGCACCGGAAGCTCGGCCGCGTGCAGCGCCGCAAGCGTGAGCAACGTATGATTCACCGTGCCCAGTGCGCTGCGCGCCGCCACCACCACCGGGAGCTTGAATTTCACCATCATGTCCAGCATGAACTGCTTCTGGTTGATCGGCACGAGCACACCGCCCGCTCCCTCGACCACCAGCCAGTCGTTGATCAAGCTGCTGGGCATATTAATCCGCCCGAGATCGATCTCCACACCCGCCCAGCGCGCCGCCAAATCCGGAGAGACTGGCGGCACAAATTTATACACTTCATCCAGCGTCCGATCCGTGCCGATGCCGGCAAGCCGCATCACCGTTACACGGTCCGACCCCTCCAGCGTGCCGGTTTGGATGGGCTTCCAAAAAACGGCGTCGAGCGCCGCGCAAAGCAGCGCCGAAAGGACGGTCTTGCCGACCCCCGAATCCGTTCCAGTAATGAAAAAGTGATGTCTCATGCACGCCCTACCATGGCGGATCGGCAGGCATCCTCGCGCCAGGTGTTCGTGCAGTTTTCCAGGCGAACGATTTCGCTTTCGACAGTCCCGCGGATTAACCAAAAATGCAAAGGTGCACTTCCTCGAAGTCCCGTGAGTGACTTGTTGGCACGCACGGTGGATTCCTGATTCAGCCGCAGATTTGCTTCCGGCAAGTTCATGCGATAAAGGGCGACGATTTCACCGCTTTTCCAATTGTGACACAAGTTACTCGCTGCGGCTGCTCTGCGCAGCGCATCTGATTCCGGCTTGGCTCGCATGGCCCCCTGACAGGCTCGTAATGATCGTCCCAAACGATTCTGGCATGTTACCTCAGGTTGGCAAAAATGTGTCACCCAGGTACACGACTCGATACCAGGGAACCATCCCCGGCGGTTCAAACCCAGTTCAACCCTGGTTTAACCCTTGTTTAACCCATCATGCGCAAAATGTTATAAGCTGCGATTTGAGCTGGACGTTCTTAAACGATGCGCATAGCAACCTCTCAGTGATCAACAGTACACCCACGGTTCCCGCGGCGGACCCGCATATGGGGTTTCCCGCAGTGATTGCACGCTTGGCATATGTATACGTCTGGGTTCTTTTTGTACTTGAAATACTGCTCTTTGCGGCCTCGCTGCTACTGCACCTGAGTGTGCTTATTATGGGATCGAACAAGGTCTACGCGGAATACGGGGCAATGTTCTTTCGCGGAAGCGTCATCATCGGAATTCCGACAACTGCATTTGTAAAGGACAGCCTTAGATGGAAGGACCAAATCCAAAGCTGTCCAAAGTGGATATGGAAAGGTTGTCTGGCACTAGGAATGTATGCGCTCCTTCTTGTGTGCCTCCTGATGATTTTTCCCGCCGGCCGTTCATTGTCCGACCTCAGATTAATGATATCTGTTTCTCCGGTAGCAATGGACGCCATATCCCTATCTATTCTTTGGTCCGTTCTAAGATCCGGTTACCTAGAGAGGTCCGAGGTCATCCGTCGGGCAATGCATTCAGTGGGCATAGTCACTCTGGGGGTCGTTGTCTTCCTGGCCTACCGTGCTGGATACTTCCATCACCCGAAGAACAACTGAAGTTGACACAGCGTCCAGCTTGCACACCATGGGTGAAAGACCGGTCAACGTTACATCGAAAAAGGACGCTAAGAGTGATCTGCCCGCTAGCTCCGCGCACGTGACCATACGACACCACCTGTCCGCCGACAGCCCTTCCTCAGCGCTAACGTCGGTTTGCTTGTTCCACCGTAAAATGTTATAAAACTGCGATTTGTGCTTGCCCTTGTGCCCCGGCTCTGGGGTGCTTCGCCGGCCGTATTTGCGGTATTCTCGGACCGGCGCGCGGCGGCACCTTCCTGGTCGAATGATAACAAATCGCTCCGCGGTCGCGCCTGACAGCGCTCGGGCGAAAAAGTGTGCCGGTAAAGACTGTTCCGGGCAGCCATTGCCCTGTAAACGCCCTTTGAAGGAAATGATCTACGGAGGATTCTGAATGCGCACCTGGCTTGCAAGTGCCTGGTACCACGGCGGTAGATTCGCCAAGTTTGCCGCAGGGGGCGCCCTGCTCGGACTGCTTACCGCAGGACCCGCCCTGGCCGATGAAGCCGGCGGCGAAGCCAACCTGAAGCTTCCCGATCTTTCGCAAGTGAGCTTCCTTGGCATCGACGGCCATAAGCTGTTGCTCTTTGGAATCCTCATTTGCATTTTTGGGTTGGGATTCGGGCTGGTGATCTACACGCGGCTGAAAAACCTTCCCGTTCACAAATCGATGCGGGGCATATCCGAGCTGATTTACGAAACTTGCAAAACCTACCTCATCACGCAAGGCAAGTTCCTGCTGATTTTGTGGGTTTTCATTGCCGTGGTGATTGTCCTGTACTTCGGCTGGCTCGCTCCCGTGCATCCGGTGGCGATCACGCTCCCCATCATTCTGGTTTTCAGCCTGGTAGGAATCGCGGGAAGCTACGGAGTGGCGTGGTTCGGAATTCGCGTCAACACCTTTGCGAATTCGCGCACGGCGTTTGCCTCGCTGCGTGGCAAGCCCTATCCGATTTATCACACGCCGCTCGAAGCCGGCATGAGCATCGGCATGATGCTCATCAGCGTCGAGTTGCTGATGATGCTTTTCATTTTGCTTTTCGTTCCCGGCGATTATGCGGGACCGTGCTTTATCGGGTTCGCCATCGGCGAGTCGCTGGGCGCCGCGGCGCTGCGCATCGCCGGCGGAATTTTCACCAAAATCGCCGACATCGGCTCGGACTTGATGAAAATCGTCTTCAAAATCAAGGAAGACGACGCGCGCAACCCGGGCGTGATTGCCGATTGCACGGGCGACAATGCAGGCGACTCCGTCGGCCCGAGCGCGGACGGCTTTGAAACTTACGGCGTCACCGGCGTCGCGCTCATCACTTTCATTCTGCTCGCGGTGAAAAACCCAACCTTGCAGGTCCAGTTGCTCGTCTGGATTTTCGTGATGCGCATCGTGATGCTCATCGCCAGCGCCGCCGCTTATTTCATCAACGGCATCATAGCCAAGGCGAGATACGGCAACGTCGACAAAATGAATTATGAAGCACCGCTGACTTCACTCGTCTGGATCACTTCGTTCGTCTCCATCGCGTTGACCTACTTGATCTCTTCCTTGATCATCCCGACGATTGACGGCGACAGTTCTCAGTGGTGGAAGCTGGCCACGATCATCTCCTGCGGCACACTCGCCGGCGCAGTCATTCCAGAGCTTGTAAAGGTGTTTACCTCCACCGAATCACGCCATGTAAAAGAGGTTGTGACTTCGGCGGAAGAAGGCGGCGCATCGCTCGGCATTCTTTCCGGCTTCGTTGCGGGTAACTTCTCCGCTTACTACATCGGCCTGGCGATGGTGCTGCTCATGTCCTTGGGTTATCTGATCAGCACCTTGGGCCTCGGCGAACATGATCGAATGCTCGCTCCGGCCGTGTTTGCGTTCGGGTTGGTAGCCTTCGGATTTCTCGGCATGGGTCCGGTGACCATCGCCGTCGATTCCTACGGTCCCGTCACGGACAACGCGCAATCGGTTTACGAGCTCTCGCTGATCGAACAAGTCCCCGGCATCAAGCAGGAGCTCAAGAAGGATTACAACATTGACGTCAACTTCGAGCGCGCCAAGGAAATGCTGGAGGCCAACGATGGCGCGGGCAACACGTTCAAAGCCACGGCCAAACCGGTGCTCATCGGCACGGCCGTTGTCGGCGCCACCACGATGATTTTTTCGATCATCATGGCGCTCACCAAAGGCTTAACCGAAAACGTCAACAATCTTTCGCTGCTTCACGCGCCGTTCGTGTTGGGCCTGGTTACCGGCGGCGCCATGATTTACTGGTTCACGGGCGCTTCCACGCAGGCGGTGACCACCGGCGCTTACCGTGCGGTCGAATTCATCAAGGCCAACATCAAACTGGAAAGTGCCGCGGCAGCCAGTGTCGCTGACAGTAAAAAAGTCGTCGAGATTTGCACCAAGTACGCGCAGAAAGGCATGCTCAACATTTTCATCGCGGTTTTCTTCGCCACGCTGGCCTTCGCCTTCGTCGAACCGTTTTTCTTCATCGGCTATCTCTTCTCCATCGCCATCTTCGGCTTGTATCAAGCCATTTTCATGGCCAACGCCGGCGGCGCCTGGGACAACGCCAAAAAAATCGTCGAAGTCGAGATGAAGCAGAAAGGCACGCCGCTCCACGACGCCACGGTCATCGGCGATACCGTGGGCGATCCCTTTAAGGACACTTCCTCGGTGGCATTGAACCCGGTGATCAAGTTCACCACTCTTTTCGGTTTGCTTGCGGTCGAGCTGGCCGTGCAAATGACGGCCAGCCAGGGCAGCGGCTTGACGCATATTCTCGCCGCCCTGTTTTTCGCGGTTTCCTTCACCTTCGTCTACCGTTCCTTCTACGGCATGCGCATCCGCGCGGACGCCGCACACTGAAAATTGTTGTCTGTTTTCAGTTGTCCGTTTTCAGTCACAGAAAAGCATGGGGCGGCCGATGGTCGCCCCGTTCTGTTTGAATCCGAGGTAGAATCCCACCGCTTGTACAATGAGGTGTGAACAATGAAAAGAAATTTATTCCTTACGCTTGGCGCTCTGCTTCTGACCGTCTTCTCAACCGTCTGCAACGCGCAGGTGGATACGCGATGGAAAATTCATGATCCCGCTCGCCCGCTGCCGGCGGCGGTCGATCCCGGAACCTCCAGCACGCAGGAATCGCCGGGACGCGCGCCGTCGGATGCCGTGGTGCTCTTCGATGGCAAGGATCTTTCCCAATGGGCGCACAAGGACGGCACCGCCGCAAAATGGAAAGTGGAGAACGGTTATTTCGAAGTCGTGCCAAAGACGGGATACATCTACACGCGGGAAGCCTTCGGCGACTGCCAGTTGCACGCGGAATTTGCTGAGCCAGCGCCGCCGAAAGGCGAGGACCAAGACCGCGGAAACAGCGGCGTCTTCCTGCAAGGCCTCTACGAGACGCAAGTCCTGGACTCCTACCAAAGCAAGACCTACGCGGACGGCCAGGCCGCGGCCATCTATGGCCAATACCCTCCGCTGGTGAACGCTTCGCGCCCGCCCGGCCAATGGCAGATCTACGACATCATTTTTCACGGCCCCCGTTTCGACAAAGACGGCAAGCTGCTTCGCCCCGCCCGCGAAACCGTTTTTCACAACGGCGTGCTTGTCCAGGACAATGTGGAATTAAGCGGACCGACCGCACATGGCGAGCGCCCGCCCTATAAACCTCAACCGGAAAAATTGCCGCTAGCGCTGCAGGATCACAATCATGCGGTGCGCTACCGCAACATCTGGATCCGCGAGTTAAAAAGCGCCGAGTGATCTCCTTATGAAGCTGAGATTGGTCCTGTTTTCGTCTTGTACGTTGCTGTTTTCTTCCTTGTTGTCCTTGTCGTTGAACGCGCAGCAGGAGCGGGAGGCGCGGCTGAGGCTGACGACGGCTGTGCCGCCCCTTGCGGCGAAGGCCGCGAAGCCGGAGTTCGGACCCAATGTACTGACCTTCGATCCATCGATGCCAGCGCAGGCGATCCAGAAGAAAATTGATGCGGTTTATGCGATGCAGCAGCACAACGAGTTTGGAGAGCAGAGGAATGCGCTGCTATTCCTGCCGGGAGACTATTCTGTGGACGTGCCGGTGGGCTTTTACACGGAGGTGATAGGGCTTGGGGCGTCGCCCGATGCAACACGGATTGCGGGCAACGTTCACGCGGATGCAAATCACGAGCACAATAATGCGACGACAACTTTCTGGAGAGCTGCGGAAGGGCTCTCCATAAAGCCGGCCGGGGGCACGATGCAGTGGGCGGTTTCGCAGGCGGTGTCGCTGCGGCGCGTGCATGTACGCGGCGACCTGGTGCTGCACCAGAATCGCGGCTGGGCAAGCGGCGGCTGGATGTCGGATTCGCTGGTGGACGGCAATGTCGACTCCGGCAGCCAGCAGCAGTGGATCTCGCGCAACTGCGATTGGAATAGCTGGACAGGCGCGAACTGGAATATGGTGTTTGTCGGCGTGGGGCGTCCGCCGGAAGGCGCATGGCCTTCGCCGCCGTACACGAAGGTGGCGCGTACGCCAGTGGCGCGCGAGAAACCGTTTCTGCAGGTGAATGCTGCGGGCGAGTTCAGCGTAAGGGTTCCGGAGCTGTACAGCGACAGCGTCGGGATTACGTTCCGTGGCGGGGAAACAGCGGGAGAGACAATTCCGATGGCGCGGTTTTATATTGCGCGTTCGGACGTGGATACGGTGGAGACGATCAACGCGCAGCTTGCCCAAGGCAAGAACCTGATTCTGACGCCGGGGATCTATGAACTGGCCACTCCGATTCGCGTGACCCGGCCGCATACAGTGGTGCTGGGGCTGGGGTTTGCGACGCTACGTCCGATGAAAGG
>Ga0210410_10004920_pt1 | contig 11686 bp, 9 predicted proteins | sample IncBWC4MmetaG_FD_161058 | JGI IMG/M metagenome (GOLD analysis project Ga0210410, IMG submission 161058) | Forest soil microbial communities from Barre Woods Harvard Forest LTER site, Petersham, Massachusetts, United States - Inc-BW-C-4-M | ecosystem: Environmental > Terrestrial > Soil >... | reverse complement strand
ATACAGATCATCCGGAGTGATCAGCTTTCCAATGCCGCTGCGATCATGTCGCTGGCCCAGCTTCTCCCACCAGCGATCTGCCTGATTCATCACCATCGCCGGTTCTTCTACGAAGACTTGTGCGCGGGGCATGAGATCAATGAGCGAACTTTTTGCGCCTGCACCCGCGGCGAAAAACTCCCAACCCGGAAACACACTGACTCCGCCGGCGGCAATCGCACGCTCCACAATATCGGCATCGCCTTCGACTCTCGCGCCGCTAAGACGTGCGTTGACCGCTGCGAGCAACTTTTCAGTCACCGGCGTCTCTGTCAGTGGCAGCAGGGCGATTTCATCCACGGGCGCATAGCTCCGTTGTGACTCTGGCTCGAAACGCCGCATCGCATCGATCTCATCGCCAAAAAACTCCACGCGCACGGGGCGGTCGCTCTCGGGCGGATAAACGTCGAGGATGCCTCCACGCAATGCATACTGGCCCGGCATCTCCACTACATCGACGGGCGAATAGCCGACCGTGTTCAGGTGCTTGATTAGTGCGGCCAGGTCGTGCTCTTCGCCGCGTCGGAGTATGCGCGTGAGGTCGGCGTAATACTCCGTGCCGAACAGCCGCATGCAGGCCGCTTCCACGGGCGCGATTACGATCGAGGCCGTGCCGGTTGCTATTTTCCAAAGCGCGGATGCGCGCTGTTCCTGGATTTCTGGGTGTGGCGAAAGATTTTCGAAGGGCAGCACGTCATGCGCGGGCAGTCGCAGCACCTGTTCGGGCGCAACGGCACCGGTCAGTTCCGCCGCGACGATGACGTTTGAGTGCAACTGTTCTGCGGCTTTATTGTCCGCAACCAACACGAGAACGGGAGAATTGGCCGCACGCGCCATCAGCGGCAGATACAGGGCCCGCGCCGTCGCGGTAAGCCCTGACACACGTATCCGCCCCGAGCCGGCCGCCAAGTGGCGCCGCACACGCTGAAATGCTGTCGCTTGTTCCAGTTCCGCGAACATCTCGCGGACAAAGGGGAGAATCATGCTGACCATAGTCTATCGCCGAATCTGCACCTGTTTGCGCGGCGAGCAATTGGAGGTTTACATTTCTGTCCGTCGATCTTGTGCGCAGATAAATCCCTCGCGCTCATCTTCCGGGCGACTTGCCGCAAACAGGCCCGCAATGCGTGCCGCTTGCGATGAAAATCCAGGAGGCCATATGGCTGTCGATACGCAAAAGCTCAACGAATTTCTTGGCCGCTTCGTAAACGATCTCGGAGCTGCTGCTCACGCGGGGATGGCTGTTCTGGGCGAGCAGCTTGGCCTTTACAAAGCGCTCGCCGCCGGCGGGCCGATGACGCACACCGAGCTGGCGGATAAAACGGGCACCGATGCGCGGTACGTTCGCGAATGGCTCAGCTCACAGGCGGCCGGCGGCTATGTGATGTATGACGACAAAGCGGACAAGTTCTACCTGACAGAGGAACAAAGCTTCGCGCTTGCGAACGAAGACAGCCCCGCATACATTCCGGGTGCGTTCGAGGTCGCGCTGGGAGCGTTGATGGCAGTGCCCCGGCTGGCCAACGCCTTCAAGACCGGAGAAGGCATGGGTTGGCACGAACACGACGAGCATGTCTTTCACGGAACGGAAAAATTCTTCCGGCCAGGGTACGCCGCGAACCTGGTCAGCTCATGGATTCCGTCACTCACCGGCGTGCTCGAGAAACTGCAGGCCGGTGGACGCGTAGCTGACGTCGGATGCGGGCATGGCGCCTCCACCCTGCTGATGGCGAAGGCTTTTCCGAAGTCCCATTTCACTGGCTTTGACTATCATGAGGGCTCGATAGAGACCGCGAGGAAAAAGGCCAAAGCGGAAGGCGTTGACGATCGCGTCACGTTTGCCCTTGCGAAGGCGAAAGATTATCCCGGACAGGATTATGACTTAGTGACAATGTTCGATTGCCTTCACGACATGGGCGATCCGGTCGGGGCCGCAAAACATGTGCGCAGCTCTCTGGCGAAAGATGGGACATGGATGATCGTGGAGCCTTTTGCGAACGACGAGTTGAAGGACAATCTGAATCCGGTGGGGCGGGTCTATTACTCGTTCTCGACGATGCTTTGTACGCCCTGCTCACGCTCGCAGGAGGTTGCGCTCTGCCTCGGTGCGCAGTCGGGTGAAGCTCGCATGAGAGATGTGATCACGTCCGCAGGACTGACGCGGTTCCGGCGCGCCGCGGAAACTCCGTTCAACCTGATCTACGAAGCTCGTCCATGAGCATCACCGCGCAGGTGCGCATCGACGGTAAAATGACAGCAGGATGACTACCAGCGCGCTGCCCGCCGATGTACTCACAAAATACGAGCCGGTGATCGGCCTCGAAGTTCACGTCCAGTTGCTTACGAAGACGAAGGCATTCTGCGGTTGCTCGACGAAGTTTGGTGCGCCGCCGAATACGCAGTGCTGCCCTGTGTGCCTCGGTCTGCCCGGGGCGCTGCCGGTTCTGAATGCGCGCGCGGTCGAGTACGCCATCATGGCGGCGCAGGCGATTAACTGCGAGATTCGGGAGACATCGATCTTTGCGCGCAAGAACTATTTCTATCCAGACTTGCCGAAGGGCTACCAGATCTCGCAGTACGACAGGCCGCTCGCCGAACATGGGTATCTTGAGATCGCAGTGCCCGGTGGCACGAAACGCATTGGGATCACGCGCCTGCACATGGAAGAGGATGCCGGGAAGAGCCTGCATGATGGATTTCCCGATTCGCGGGACCGCACTTACGTTGACCTGAATCGCAGCGGCACTCCGCTGATCGAGATCGTCAGTGAACCAGATATTCGGACGCCGGACGAGGCTTTCGAATATCTCACGCGGCTGAAGGAGATCCTGCTCTTCACGGGCGTAAGCGACTGCAACATGGAAGAAGGCTCTTTGCGCTGCGACGCCAATGTCAGCGTGCGTTTGCGCGGAGCAGAAAAGTTTGGCACCAAAGCAGAAGTCAAAAATGTAAACAGCTTCCGCTACATTCGCGCCGCGCTTGAGTACGAAATCGAACGCCAGATCGAGCTGCTTGAATCGGGAGAACGCGTCGTGCAGGAGACGCGTCTGTGGAATAACACCGAGGGCCGGACCTATTCCATGCGTTCGAAGGAACAGGCGCACGATTATCGATATTTTCCCGAGCCGGATTTGCCGCCGCTCGTCGTGACTTCTGCGATGCTCGATGATGTGCGCGCGCAGATGCCGGAGCTGCCCGATGCACTGCGTAAGCGCCTCGTGGCGCAGTACGGGATCAGCGAGCAGGATGCACAATCGCTGGCGAGCTCGCGCGACTTCGCCAAGCAGTTTGAGACGGCAGCGAAGGTGGCGAAGAGTCCGAGACGCGTCGCGAACCTGGTGCAGAGCGAGATGATGGGACGCGTGAAAGCAGCGGGCATCACGCTGGACGAATCGCCTGTGACGATGCAGGGAATCGCGATGGCTGCTGACCTGGCAGAGTCCGGCGAGCTGTCAAGCAAGATGCTAAAGCAACTGCTCGACATCGCGTTCGAGAAGCGCGAAGACTTCCCCGTTGTTTACGAACGCGAGAAGCCGCAGCAGATCTCAGACTCCAGTGCGATCGAGAAGATGATCGACGAAGTCATCGGCGCGAATCCGAAGCAGGTTGAGCAATACCGCGGCGGCAAGAAAACCGTTGCCGCGTTTTTTGTCGGGCAGGTAATGCGGCTATCGAAGGGGCAAGCGAATCCTGCGCTGCTGAACGAACTCGTTGCGAAGAAGCTCGACCAAGCTTAGTACTCGCTTTTATCAATCGAACATCAATAGCACGCCGGTGTACGCGGGTACTCGAAACGCCTTCTTCGCGTCGAGGTGTCCCTCGGTAAACTGAACGCCCTGCTTGCTGTCGATTGCCGGCGCGGTGAGCAGCCTGGTTCTGCTTGGTGTGCCGACCGCTACGAGGCCATGACGCCCAACGCTGAGAGACACGCTTGATGAGTCCTTATTGAAGAAGGCGATGAGTAGAGATCCGTGTTGCTCCGCCGCATACGCGGTAACGTTTGCGCCGTCCGTCTTCATCTTAGTCTCGAGGAATGTTGCACCCTCGAATTCCGTTGCAAGCTGCATGCCATAGAAAACCGGCCGCGCTGTAAATCCGGTGACAGCGTCTCCGGCTATTGGCGTGTAGACGCCATTTCCACCGCCATGAAAATTCACCCCTGAGTATCCTGCCTGCGCGACTTGGAGCAGGTAGTCGCCGCTCCATAATGCGGAAGCAAAGGCATCGCTCACACCCGGCTTGCCGCCCCAGTAACAACTATTCCCCTCTGCCATGCGATATGGCAGCTTCGCCTCGCGTGCGGCCTGCATCACTAGCGGAATGTCGTGCATCAATTGCGGCGTCGGATGCAATAGGTAATCAATATTCATCCGGGGATCAGTTGGCGGTCCCTCTGCGTAGTAGTGGCCGGTCAACATGACGGTGTCGGGGGAATGCTGCTTCGCGAATTCGACAATCCACTCGGATTGCCCTGCAACATCGGGGCCGGCGAACTTTGCGCCGGGCACGGCCTTACGGACCGCCGCGGCGAAGGTCTTCCACTCCGCGATGTAGTCCGCGAAGCTGTATCCAGCAGGCCGAAAGTGTTTTCCATAGAGATTTGGCTCATTCCCAATCTGCAGCGCGATCAGCTTTGGGCCGAGCGTCGCAGCTACGAACTTCGCTTCTTGCGCAGCTTGTTCTGGCGTGCCGTGGCCGAGATTCAGCCCATAGATGCAATCCCATCCAGTCGCGTCCAAATATCCGCGCAGATTGCGGATCGCATGCGGAGTAATTACAGCGCTCGACTTTTCGCGCTGCCCTGTGTCGGGATTCACTGCGGCGGGCAGCGTCGTCTCACCTGAAACATCCGTCTCAGACCACTTTGTGAACTCACTCGTGTTTCCACCCAGGCGCAGCACACCGCGCTTATTTAGCCGCGTAAATATTGCGGCCAAGCCTGCATTCTGCGGCGAGAAGAATTCCGGGTGTGCGAGTTGCGCGGACTCGTAACTCAAGCCGGTAAAGTTCTCCGGCATTGTTATTCCAGTGGGGCCACCGATCTGCAACGTGACGCTGGCGTCGATGGTTTGCGCAAAAAGTGGCGAGGCTGAGACGGCGGTGGCTGTGCTCAGCCATAGAAAGTCTCGACGCTTCACTACTCCATCGCCTCAGAAAACAGGAAATCGTGCGGCCAATCCGTCGGCGCTCCGTGGTGGCGCAAGAGTGTCGCTAGCTGCGCCCAATGCCGCTTGGAGTGCAGCATCACGTGCACGAATAGCTTTCGGCGCGATGCGCGCACCGTGCCTCTGCTCAGCGTCTGAATATCAATTATTTCTTGCAGGGATTCGACGGGCGCCTCTGAGGCAAATCTGCGATAGTTCGCGATCGCTTCATCATGGACCGAGAAAAGCTCATCACCAGCGGTGGCCTTTACTTCATCTGCATTCACAACGCGCTGGCCTGTCAGCCGCTGAGAATGCCGCAACTCAGCGAGAAAGATATGTTTTACAAATCCAGCGACGGTCTTGGTGGCAAAAATATCGCACGGCACCGCGAAGGCCTGAGGATGCTGGGCAAACCATGCGCGCCACAACTCTGTCGACTTTGCGTTGTCTTCAATGAATTCTGCAAGCGCAATCGCCGCTCTCTCCATCACTTCCCTTCCTTCCCGAGGGCACGATGGCCGATGTCGCGCCGATAGACCAGGTCTTCGAACTCAATCATCTCCATCGCCTGATATGCGCGATGCAAGGCTTCGCGGAGCACGGGGGCGACTGCAGCCACACCCAACACTCGTCCCCCGGCGGTGATGACTCCATCGCTGCCTGCTTGTGTGCCAGAGTGAAAGATTTCCACGCCCGGGACAGAGCTGGCCTCACGCAATCCACGAATCTTTTTCCCGACCACGTAAGCGCCCGGATAGCCGCCAGAAGCGGCAATTACACACACTGAGGCATCATGCGACCACACAAGCTCGGTCTCGACGAGTCGCCCGATACTCGCCGCCTCAAGCGCATCGACGATGTCGCTCTCGAGCCGTCGCAGCACGGCCTGTGTTTCGGGATCGCCGAATCGCGCATTGAATTCCAGCACCATTGGTCCGCGCGCGGTCATCATCAAGCCGCAATAGAGAATGCCCGCGAACGGCGTGCCTTCTGCGGCCATGCCATCTACCACGGGGTGCGCGATGTGCGTCATCAACCACTCGCGCATTGCGGGATCAAGGAGAAGATCTGTCGAATAGGCTCCCATGCCGCCGGTATTTGGCCCAGTGTCGCCCTCGCCGATCCGCTTGTGATCCTGCGCCGCAACCAGCGGCACCGCGTGCTTTCCGTCGGTCATCACCAGGAAGGAGAGTTCGTCGCCCTTGAGAAATTCCTCGAGGACCACCGTGCTCACTGGCGTCCCTAACAGCGCACCGCTGAACAACTCTTTTGCGGCTCGCTGCGCTTCTTCCCTCGACGCGCAAATCAGCACGCCCTTGCCTGCAGCTAATCCGTCAGCCTTCACGACGAGGGGTGCATGGAACCGATGCAGATGGTGCGCCACCTCATCAGCACTGGCACAGACCACATAGTGGGCCGTGGGGATGTTGTGCCGCTTCATGAACTCTTTCGCGAAGACCTTGCTTGTCTCAAGCATTGCCGCCGCGCGCGTCGGCCCGAAGACGACAAAGCCGCGCTCCTTCAGAGCATCCACGATGCCGAGCGAGAGTGGGAGTTCGGGCCCGATCACTGTGAGGTCCGGCTTTTCTGCCGTGACCAAGCGAACCATATCGTCGACGTCCTTAACGTCAACCGGCACGCACCGCGCGATCTCTGCGATGCCGCCATTGCCGGGCGCACTGACCACTTCGCTGACCCGCTTCGATTTTCGTATCGCCCAGACGAGCGCGTGTTCGCGCCCGCCGCCGCCAATTACGAGAACTTTCATAGATATTGGTCAGCGTAGGCAAGGGCGCCGCGCGCGTCAACTCGCCCGGTTTTTGCTCGCCGTCGTGCGGCGATACAATAGGTACTGACAATGCGCTCTGAGTTAGCCAACTATCAGCGATTCCGCCGCGGCCATCATGACCGCGGGCGAGTGTAGCTACACCTCGCACCCCATCACTCGACAAACCAATTTTTGATAGGCTGGCACGCTTTGCTGCGGCCGCCCCGCAACGAAAGGACTTCGTCACCATGGCCCAGAGCACAAACAGCTTCCAATCAAAAGCCGAACTGAAAGTCGGCAACAAAACCTACGAAATCTTCCGCTTAAACGCGCTTGAAAAAAAGACGAAGCTGAACAAACTTCCCTATGCGCTACGTATCCTGCTTGAAAATCTTCTGCGCCACGAAGACGGGCGCACCGTTACTGCCGCCGACATCGAATTTCTAGCTAACTGGGACGCGAAAGCGGAGCCATCGCGCGAAATCGCCTATATGCCTGCACGCGTTCTGATGCAGGACTTTACTGGCGTGCCCGCTATCGTCGATCTCGCCGCGATGCGCGATGCGATGAAGACGCTTGGCGGCAACCCGGAAAAGATCAATCCACTGCAACCGGCGGAACTCGTCATCGACCACTCGGTTCAGGTGGACGAATATGGCACGCCGAACGCTTACCAGATCAACGCGATGCTTGAGTTCTCGCGCAACCGCGAGCGATACGCTTTCCTAAAGTGGGGGCAGACGGCGTTCCGCAATTTCTCGGCCGTGCCGCCTGGTATGGGCATATGCCACCAGGTGAATCTTGAATATCTTGCCCCCGTTGTCTTCACCAAGGAAGTGGATAGTTCCGGTAAGCAGATCGCCTATTTCGATACGCTCGTCGGCACTGATTCGCACACGACGATGATCAATGGACTCGGCGTGCTTGGCTGGGGCGTCGGAGGCATTGAGGCAGAGGCGGCGATGCTCGGCCAGTCTGTTTCCATGCTTGTGCCGCAGGTCGTCGGATTCAAGCTCACGGGCACGCTGCGCGAAGGCGCGACCGCAACTGACCTGGTACTTACCGTCACCGAAATGCTGCGCAAGCTTGGAGTGGTCGGCAAGTTCGTGGAGTTCTACGGCTCCGGCCTCGCTGAACTCCCGCTCGCAGACCGCGCCACTATCGGCAACATGGCGCCGGAATACGGGGCGACTTGCGGCATATTCCCGGTGGACGCTGAGACGTTGCGCTACCTAAAGCTCACGGGCCGCAGCGCCGAGCAGATCGCACTGGTCGAGGCGTATTACCGCGAGCAGGGACTCTTCCACACGGCGGATTCGCCCGAGGCGGACTACACGCAAACGCTGTCGCTCGATCTGGCGACCGTTGAGCCGAGCGTCGCGGGGCCAAAGCGGCCGCAGGATCGCGTCCCACTGCGCAACACGGGTCCGAGCTTCAAACAGCAGCTCCCCAACCTGCTCGGTCCGAAAGCAAATAAGTCAGAAGCGCGTCAGGTCACTCGCTGGGAGGGAGAAGGCGGTCATCCAGCGGCAACCATCGACAGCACTCATGGCGCCCCAGAGCCGGGTAAGGCGGACACGAACGGCGCAGTTCACGCACCACACATCACTGTGCGCGAGCGCTTTGGCATTGACGTGGACAAGTACCTGGATCATGGCTCCATCGTCATCGCTGCGATCACCAGTTGCACCAACACTTCGAATCCTTCTGTCATGGTGGCTGCGGGCCTGCTTGCGAAAAAGGCCGTCGAGCGTGGACTGAAGACTCCGCCGTGGGTGAAGACTTCGCTGGCGCCGGGATCGCGCGTCGTCACCAGCTACTACAAGAAAGCGGGCCTGCTCGATCACCTGGACAAGCTGCGCTTCGACGTTGTTGGCTACGGTTGCACAACGTGTATTGGTAACTCTGGACCGCTGCCGGCAGACGTTTCGAAGAGCATTGAAGATCATGGTCTGGTCGCAGTCAGCGTGCTCAGTGGCAATCGTAACTTCGAAGGACGCATCAACTCCGATGTGCGCGCCAATTACCTGATGTCGCCGCCGCTGGTCGTTGCTTTTGCGCTCGCTGGGCGGATTGATCACAACTTCGACACGGAGCCGCTGGGTAAAGACAAAGCTGGCGCGCCGGTGTTCCTGAAAGACATCTGGCCGTCACAGCGGGAAGTGATGGAAACCATCGCGGCGTCTATCGACTCTGAAATGTTCGTGCGCGAATACTCACACGTCGCTGAAGGTGACGAAAACTGGCAGCGGCTCAAGTTTCCCACCGGTGATGTGTATGGATGGGATCCAAACTCCACGTACATCCGCAAAGCGCCGTATTTTGATGGAATGCCGCCGCACCCCGCTCCCGTCACCGACATTATGGGCGCGCGCGTGCTGGCCTTGCTCGGCGATTCCGTTACTACCGACCACATTTCGCCTGCGGGCAGCATCAAGGTCGACGGGCCGGCGGGAAGATATCTTCTCGAACACGGCGTGAAGCCCGCCGACTTCAACTCTTACGGCTCGCGTCGTGGCAACCATGAAGTGATGGTGCGCGGCACGTTTGCGAATATCCGCTTGCGTAACAAGCTCGCGCCTGGAACAGAAGGCGGTGTGACTCGTCTGCTGCCTGAGGGCGAGGTGATGAGCATCTTTGACGCTTCGGTGAAGTATGCCGAGCGCGGCGTGCCGCTGATCGTACTCGCGGGCAAAGAGTACGGCTCAGGCTCGTCGCGGGACTGGGCGGCGAAGGGGCCGCGCCTTTTGGGCGTGCGCGCCGTGATCGCGGAGAGCTATGAGCGCATTCACCGGTCCAATCTTGTCGGGATGGGCATTCTGCCGTTGCAGTTCAAGGCGGGGGAGAATGCCGAGTCGCTGGGGCTGAACGGCGAGGAGATCTATGACATCGCGGGCTTGCGGGCGATGCTCGACGGCAAGTTCGCTGGCGGAAAAACCCTTCAGGTTAAGGCGACTGGCGCGGATGGCAAGACGAAGACATTTTCGGCCATTGTTCGCATCGATACGCCGCAGGAAATTCTTTACTACCAGCACGGCGGAATTCTGCAATATGTGTTGCGTCAGCTTGCGGGTGCGGCGTGAAGTACCCCCTCCCCCGGAGGGTACTTTAAGTCCTAAAGTATAGAGATTAAGGGGCTTAAGTCCGGACTTAGTACAGACTTGAAAGCCGCTGAGCGCGGATGTGAGCGGCGGCTTACCCTTCTGGGACCTGATTTTTGTCAAGCGGGGGGACTATACGCCGAAGCCGAACTCTGCAAAACCGTTCTCGTCGTCGCCGGCGTGGGAGTAGTAGTCGTATGGGGTGCGGTGGTTGAATTTATAACGCGAGCGAAGTTCGCTGCCGACGTAGACGCCCAGCGCAAGCGCGCCCAGCGCGACGCTGAACCACGCAGCTACCTTAAGCGAACTGGTTCCGCATTCGCCTGAGTCATGCAGAAGATGGTCGTCCGGCACCATGAGATCATCATAGCGCACCTTTGCAACGATTTCCATGTCAAGTTATAGATTGCTTAACGGGTTATTAACCACGGTGAAAACATCTTTGGGCGTTCCCAGCACAACAAAATGCCCTAAAATCGCGCTTTCATGGAGCGGCGGCAAAGACAGCGCCTGGGCGCTGTACCTTCTGCGTCAACAGGATGAGTATGAAGTCGCCGCGCTGGTCACGACGCTGAACTCTCATTTCAACCGGGTCGCGATCCACGGTTTCCGGGAGGAACTGCTCGATGCACAGGCCGCTTCGGTCGGCCTGCCCCTGTGGAAAATTCCACTGCCCTGGCCGTGCAGCAACGAGGATTACGAATCGCGGATTGGTGCGCTTTGCGAGCGGGCCGTTGCGGAGGGGTTTTCGGGGTTCGCTTTTGGAGACCTGTTCCTCGAGGATATTCGCGCGTATCGCGAAAAAATGCTGGCGCCGACGGGACTGACGCCTGTCTTCCCCGTGTGGGGGATTCCGACGGATGAGCTTGCCCGAACGATGATCGAGGGTGGGCTGCGTGCGCGCCTGACTTGCGTCGACTTGAAGCATCTGGATGCGAGTTTTGCCGGGCGTGAGTTTGATGGATCATTTTTGCGCGATTTGCCGGCGGGCGTAGACCCATGCGGCGAGCGCGGGGAGTTTCATACGTTTGTCTCTGACGGGCCGATGTTCCGGCAGCCGGTGGGGTGCAGGCACGACCACACGGTCGAACGGGATGGGTATGCGTATGCGGAGTTGTTGTCGACTTCGTTTGACAGGATTGGGGCAGGCTTTGCGCTGGGTTCAGGATGATGAATGCCTTTTGTGCGTGGGAACGACACGCGGAGATTATTAGTCCCACCCTTCGCGTTGCGAAGGATGGGGCACCCAAGGTTCCTCAGGATGATGAATGCCTTTTGTGTGGCGAGGAAAAGCAAAAGCAGGTCCTTCGTCACGCTTACCCATCGCTTGCGCGACGGGGCCCCAAAACGCGTTCCTCAGGATGACAAGTGTTTTCAGAAGGCCGAGAGAAATGACAGGGTTCTTGTGGCGCTGAGGGTGGCAATCCAGTTGCAGGCTCTTACAATGGTTTCGCGCTAATTTGCGTCGAGGGATGAAAACAGATGGCCACTGCGTCGATGACTGTCAGCAAGTTGCAAACCAGCAAAATCTCAGAAGACATTGCGCAGTCTGAAATTCGCGCCATGAGCGTCGAGTGTGACCGGATTGGCGGCATCAACCTGGCGCAGGGTGTTTGCGACACGGAAGTGCC
>Ga0210410_10004919_pt1 | contig 11687 bp, 6 predicted proteins | sample IncBWC4MmetaG_FD_161058 | JGI IMG/M metagenome (GOLD analysis project Ga0210410, IMG submission 161058) | Forest soil microbial communities from Barre Woods Harvard Forest LTER site, Petersham, Massachusetts, United States - Inc-BW-C-4-M | ecosystem: Environmental > Terrestrial > Soil >... | reverse complement strand
CGATCCGGCGACGATGACGGCAGTGGCAATGGGACTGGCGGTGATCGCCCTCACGGCGTGTTATTTGCCGGCGCGAAAGGCGATGAAGGTGGATCCTTCAGTGGCCCTGCGTTACGAGTGAATAGCGGATCAGCAGACTAGGCTCGCGGCAATCACCAGCATCCTCCTCTGAAGTCCATCGCATTCCCGCTCGCTCCCCGTTGCGCCCATGTGGCTCAACCGGCGAGAATCCTATGCGAATACCAAGTCTCGCCTCGGGGTGTTTGTGACCACAAATTTTTGGAGAACCTGTTCCGCTGTTCGTCGCGTCTTCGCCATCCATCTCCTCATCGCCTTATTCGTTGCCTTCGCTCTCACTGCCTCTGCGACGGCCCAGGGAACCTCCTCGGCTCTGCGCCTGATGCCTCTGCCCCACTCCGTCCAGCCGGGCCAGGGATTTCTCTCGATCAACGCGCACTTTCACGCCGGTTTCAGCGGCAATCACGACGCGCGCCTCGATGCCGCCCTCGATCGCTTTCTGTGGCGCCTCGACCGCCAGTGTGGAAACATCCGCCGCATGCAGCTTTCGGCGGGAGCGTCCGATCCGCGGCTCCTCGATCTGCAGGTAGCCAGCCCGGGCACCCCCATCCAGTCCCTCGACGAGGATGAGAGCTACAAGCTTGCCATCACCACCACACAGGCCACCCTCACCGCCCCGACAGCTCTCGGAGCCATGCACGGCCTCGAGACCTTCCTCCAGCTCGTCGCCATGGACAACGGCGTTTGCCGCCTCCCCGCAGTCACCATTGACGACGCACCCCGGTTTACCTGGCGCGGCCTGCAACTCGACGTGGTCCGTCACTTCGAGCCTGTCGATGTGATTGAGCGCACCCTCGACGGCATGGTCATTGGCAAGCTCAACGTCTTTCACTGGCACCTCAGCGATGACCAGGGCTTCCGCGCCGAGAGCAGGAAGTTCCCCAAGCTCACGGCGGATGCCTCCAGCGGCCTCTTCTACACCCAGGAACAGATGCGCGAAGTCGTGGCCTACGCCCGCGCGCGCGGCATCCGCGTCGTGCCGGAGTTCGACATGCCCGGCCATAGCTCCGCCACCGTCCTTGCCTATCCCGAGTATGGGTCGGGCGAAGACCTCAAGGAACTGCCGCTCGTCTACGGCGTCCTCCGCGGAGAGCTTGATCCCAGCAACGAGAAGACCTACAAGTTCATCGACACCTTCATCGGTGAGATGGCCGATATCTTCCCCGACGCGTACTTCCACATCGGCGGCGACGAAACCGAGGGCAAGGCCTGGCTCGCCAATCCGCGCATCAAGGCCTTCATGGACAAGAAGGGCTTCAAAACCACCCAGGACCTTCAGTCCTACTTCAATCAGCGCCTGCTACCCATCCTGACCAAGCACGGCAAGAAGATGTTGGGGTGGGACGAGATCCTCAACCCATCGCTGCCCAAGGACATCATGATCCAGAGCTGGCGAGGCGTCGACTCGCTCTCCCAGGGTGCCGTGCAGGGCTACACCGGCATCCTCTCCGCTCCGTACTACCTCGACGGGCAGAAGACATCGGAACAGATGTTCCTCGACGATCCCATTCCCGCCAACACCACCCTCACCGCCGAGCAGCAGAAGCTTATCTTCGGCGGGGAGGTCTGCATGTGGGCCGAGCAGATCAATCCCGAAACCATCGACTCGCGCATCTGGCCGCGTTCCCTGGCGATCGCGGAGCGCTTCTGGTCTCCGGCGGCGGATCGCGACGTTGCGGACATGTACCGCCGTCTGCGCCTGGCCTCGCTCGAACTCGAGGACGCGGGCCTGACCCACATTTCCGGACCCCAGAAGCTGCGCCGCAACCTGAACGGCTCGGCGCACCCGGAGACCCTCGATGTTCTTGCTTCCGTCCTGGAGCCGGTCAGCTTCGGCGAGCGGGCGGAGGGCCAGCACACCGACGCCTACACCTCCCTCGACCGGTTGGTCGACGCCGTGGTGGCCGATCCGCCGTCGCGGCAGGAGATCGCGCGGGAGGTGGACGAGTTCCTGGCGCACGGGGCCGGTTCGGCGGCCGAGGTGCGTCTTCGCAAGCGGTTTGAGACGTGGCAGCAGGCGGCGCCGTTTCTAGAGGCGTGGGCGGCCCGGTCGGGCCGCCTCTCCGATGCGGGCGACCGGGCGCGGCAACTCGGCACGCTTGCCGAATCGGGGCTCGAAGCGCTGGCATTCTTTGACTTGCACGCGGCGCCTCCGGCGGGTTGGGCCGGCGGGCAGAAGGTGGCGATTGAGGATGCGCAGAAGCCGGCTGCGCTGGTGCGTTTTGTCTTTCTGCCGTCGCTCGAGAAGCTGGTTGAGGCGGCGGGCCAAGGTGCCGCGCAAGCACAATAAATAAACGGACATTCGCTTTGGAATGAGCTGGTTAGGGTCTCTTGCCGTGTCGAATGTGAGTTAAATCACTTTTCAGTGATCCGTGATCACTGAAAAGAGAACAGAAGACAGGAAACAGAGGACAGGGAACAGGGGGCAGAGGTCTGCTGCTATTGCTCCTGCCGCCGACAGCACGCGGGCAGACAGTGCGATTTGGTCGCAGCCGCACTGGCCGCTGTTACAATCCGCCTTCGGGTACTGGTCAAGTTTGAACTAAGTTCTCCACGGGCGAGTCGGAGCGGCGGTGGCCAAGGCTTTGGCGAACTGCACACGCTTGCCTGCCTGTATGGCCGCCAGGGCTGCACCGCGGAAGCTCGTGATCTCCTGATGAAGTCAATGGCGGTACTAAACCTCTCCGAACCCCTCTCCGAGGTCTGGTTGGCGCTCGCGTCGATCTATGAGCAATACGGCGCCATTGATGCAGCCATCGAAGCCTATCGCAAAGTTGAAAGACCCGAAGGCCGTATCTACCCCACGAGACCTGGCTACTTGCGGAAGAGCGACTCAAAGCGCTGGGCGCTCGCTGACTGGTTCGCCGGAATGGCCGCGCCTGCGATTGGGAGCCAGTCTTTGGTCCTTCTGCCCGGAGACAGAGCGGGGAATCCCCGGGGTGGTGTGGCCATCGGGGTGCACGTAGTCTCTGCAAATGCCTGCGGCGAGGCGTCCGACTTTGAACACTCTTTCTCACTTTTGGACGCGATTCCGCAATTGCGATTGTTAACCTATTGATTTGATGCGGCTGGCACAAAATTGCCGTGGCATGTGAAATGCTTTTTGCCAGGGGAAGCCGACGTGTGTGTGGAGGTTAGGCAATGAAGGTTCTGCTGCAGGATCTGAGTTATGCATTGCGCCAGTTGCGCAAGACGCCGGGGTTTACCGCTACCGTGCTGCTCACGCTCGCGCTCGGCATCGGCGCCAACTCGGCCATCTTCACGCTGGTCAATGCCATCCTGCTCCACAACCTTCCAGTGACCGATCCCAAAAGCCTCATCCGCATCGGCGATACCGACGCCTGCTGCGTGAACGGGGGCTGGGACGACAAAGGGGACTACTCGCTCTTTGCCACCGACACCTATTACATGTACAAGAAGAGCCTGCCGGAGTTTGAAGAGCTGGCGGCGATGGAGTCGGGCTACGCGTGGCGGCCCATCACCGTGCGCCGCGCCGGACCCCAAACCATAGCGAAATCCGTGATGGCAACGTTCGTCTCGGGCAACTACTTCCGCGTCTTTGGTCTTTCGCCGGCGGCGGGCCGGCTGCTTGCGGATGGCGACGATCAGAAGGGCGCGCCCGTTACCGCTGTGATGAGCTATGACGCCTGGCAGCAGGATTACGCAGGCGATCCGGGCGTGGTGGGCAGCGCTTTTTACATCAATACCAAGCCGGCCACGGTGATTGGCGTAGCGCCCAAGGGCTTTTACGGGGACCGCATCGACACCAATCCGCCCAAGTACTTCCTTCCCATGAATTCGATGGATGATGTTATTGGGGCACCGTACTTCAAAGATCCCGACACGCAGTGGGCCTACATCATCGGCCGCGTCAAGCCGGGAACTTCGGTGCCGGCTCTCCAGGCCAAGGCCAGCACGCTGCTCAGGCAGGAGTTTGCGCCGCTCAAGACGTTTACCGATCAGCGCGCCAAGAAGGTTCTCCCACTGACCCATGTGGTGCTCAGTCCTGGCGGCGGCGGCATCCAGAACATGCAGGACGGATACAAGGACCACCTGAAGCTGCTGCAATGGATCGCTGCGCTGGTGCTTCTGGTGGCCTGCGCCAATATTGCCAACCTGCTGCTAGTGCGGGGCATGAGCCGCCGCGCGGAACTGGCCATTCGCTCCGCGCTGGGCGCACAGCGGGTCCGAATTGTGCGCCAGCTTCTAACGGAAAGCGTTCTACTGTCGGGCATGGGCGGCTTGCTCGGACTGGCCATCTCTTATCTGGGGGCGCATGCGCTGCTGGCGCTGGCCTTTCCCGATCAGCAGAATATGCCGGTAAGCGCTTTGCCTTCGCCGCTGGTGATCGGATTTGCCTTTGCGCTTTCGCTGGCTACGGGGATCGTCTTTGGCCTTGCGCCGGCAATGATGGCGGCGCGCACGCAGCCGGCTGAGGCCCTGCGCTCGAACGCGCGTACGACGGCCCATAGAGCGTCGTTGCTGCAGCGCGCACTGGTTGTGCTGCAGGCCGCGCTCTCCCTGGTGCTGCTGGTGGCCGCGGGCCTGTTTGCGCAGAGCCTGAACAAAGCCCAGGGCGTGAACATGAAGCTGGATGCTACCAACCGCTACATCGCCCACATTAATCCGCAAGCGGCCGGCTACAAGAACACCGAGGTCGAGCCCCTCTACCAGACGATTGTGGACCGTTTCCACGCCATTCCCGGCGTTCTCAAAGTGGGCCTCTCCACCTACACGCCGATGGAGGAAAACAATTGGGGATCGGGCGTAAAGATCCAAGGCGAGCCGGACCTGAACAAAGGGGCGTCGTGGGTGAAAGGCACGGCGGAGTACTTTGACTCCGTTGGCACCCACGTGGTGATGGGGCGCGGCTTCACGCCGCAGGACACGCTGAATGCGCCGCCCGTCGCCGTCGTGAACCAGGAATTCGTCAAGCTGTTCTTCGGCAACCGCAACCCCATCGGCCACCGCTTTGGTTTTTCCGGCCCCGGCCAGGCTGGCCTAGATGGAACGCATGAGATCGTCGGCGTGGTGGAGGACACAACCTACACCAGCGTCTACTGGAAAAACCATACCATGTACTTTGTGCCGCTCACCCAGCCCTGTTGCAACCCGAAGGACCCTACTTACTTTCGTGACAAAGACCAATCCATGTATGCCGGAGCCCTGGTCATCCAGACCAGCCGCCCTGTTCCCGGCTTTGAAAAGATCGTGGGCGACACCCTGGCAAGCATCAACCCCAACCTCACGATCGTAAAGTTCCAGACTTTCCAGCAGCAGATTGACGACCGGTTCATCGAGGAGCGGCTGATCGCGCGCCTGACCTCCCTCTTCGGCTTGCTGGCGCTTCTGCTCGCCGCCATCGGACTTTACGGCGTCACGGCCTATACCGTGGTTCGCCGCACGCCGGAAATCGGCATCCGGATGGCCCTGGGAGCGGCGCGCAGCCGCGTGATCGGAATGGTCATGCGCGGAGCCATGCTGCAAGCCGTCGCCGGCCTCGCTATCGGTATCCCGGTGGCAATCTTCTGCGTGCGCTACGTCAAGTCGCAGCTTTTCGAGATCACCAGCGTGAATGTGCCGGTGATGGGCATCGCCATTGGAGTGCTGGTGGTTGCGGCTGCCATTGCCGGGATCATTCCGGCGCGGCGCGCAGCCTCCGTTGACCCAGTACGGGCCTTGCGCATTGAATGAGCTGCGCCTTCGCAACAGTCAATGGGCAATTGCACTCTTATCCCCGCGGGATACTTTCCGGAAAACTAGCGCAGGCGACACGTCATTTTTTGAAATCGGCTCTCCTGCACAAATGATCTCTTGACAACCAAGCAATCTCCAGCGCCGTAATCCTAGCCGTCGTCGGTGTAGGGGGAGTGGTTTCGTACACGGTTGAGCAGCGCAGCCGTGAAATCGGCGTGCGCATGGCGCTGGGAGCGAAGAGGAGCGCCGTGGTTGGCATGATCGTCATCGGACAAGGCGCAAAGCCTGCCATTGCGGGGGTGCTGATAGGAATCGCGGTCTCCGCGGGCCTGACGCGCATACTTACCAATCAGCTTTACGGGGTAACATCGAGCGATCCGATGACATTCGGTTTGGCGTCGGTGATCCTGGTTGGCGCGACACTGCTTGCCAGCTTCATCCCGGCGAGGCATGCGTCAAAGATTGACCCGGCGGTTACTCTCCGTTGCGAGTGATTTTGGATCTGGAGGCAGAGCATTTTGGACGCGAGTGCCTCGGAAGTTCGCAATCAGCTGGGATATCTCGGTTGTCGCGAAGAGGGCGGAGCAGTCATCCATCGCGATTGGTGGGTGCATTGCGATTTTCGTGATCCGAGGTTGGCCTCTACACCGACCACTCGTCCTTCGCCGTCCTGCGTGATCATCTGTCCGACCGGATCTTCCCGGGCCAAAGAGCGCGGGCGAAAGTCTCGTTCACCATTACCCCTGGTTCAGTTGACGCCCGGTCTCCTTGTGTGAGGTCCGCCCCGATTTCAACCGGACTCCGAGGGCTTCTGAAGTATCTACCGCTCACGACGCGAACAAATGGTTCGTTGCAATGGTCTTTGTCGTTTGGCTGTCCTTTGCCGGATACTTGCCAGCACCGGTCTCCGTTCAGGGGGCACAGCTCCATCCGGTTTCGGTTTGGAACGGGCGAGTGGTTGGTCACGAAAGACGCAGCAGATTGCGGCCAGGCGGCGGATGGTGCGCCGAAGTCCTGCAACTTCAATCCTCTTGCGCTGGTACGCAGGATAGTCCGCGAGAATGCTTGCCGGTGCGAAATTAACCTTTGACGGTTGACATACCGTTGATTGAGTTGATAGCAACGTTAAGTTACGAGTTTGTTGCACGACGATTCTGTTGCACGCCGCTGACAAGGAGAACTCACGCGATGTTCACGCCAAAAGGAAAGTTTAGCTGGTACGAACTGATGACCAGCGATACCCAAGCTGCAGGGAAGTTTTACTCGGACGTTGTGGGCTGGACGACCCAGGAGATGCCCGGCGGGGACGGTCCCCCGTACACCACCTTCAACCTGGGCAGCGTTGGAATGGCCGGCATGTTGCAAATGACCGGGCACATTGCCTGGGTTGGGTACATCGCGGTGGACGATGTCGATGCACACATCGGCAAGATTGTCGAAGCCGGCGGCAAGTTGTGGAGACCCGCCACCGACGTTCCGGGAATGCTTCGCTTCGCCGTTATGTCCGATCCGCAGGGGGCTGCGATCGTGGTCTTCACCCCCCACCCGGGCATGCCCTGGCCGAAGCGTCCTGCACCGCCGACCCCCGGCACCATTGGCTGGCACGAACTCTATACAACTGACCTCGAAGGTGGATTTGATTTCTATAACAAGCTCTTTGGCTGGACCAAGGTGAACGACATGGACATGGGTCCGATGGGCGTTTATCGGATCTTCGACGAAGGCGACCACAAGGAAATGGGCGATGGCGGCATGATGAACAAGGCGCCGCATATCCCCGTGTCGTGCTGGAACTTCTACTTCAACGTCGACTCGATCGGTGCAGCTGTGAAACGCGTTGAGTCCGGCGGCGGGAAGGTCCTGAACGGCCCGATGCAGGTACCCGGAGGGAGCTGGATCATCAACGGCCAGGACCCCCAGGGAGCCATGTTCTGTTTGGTGAGTGGCAAGGAATAAGGCAAGTTCGGTTTTTTTGAGAAATTACCGGATCACGGGCCAGGACGGCCGTGATCCGGTTTTTGTTGTCCAGTCTCACGACGCGGCGCGCCGAACCGCACAGGCAGGGGAAACTCAGTACTGAAGCCGGGCGCTTGCCAAGTTTCAAGGCAGCAACTCCAGCACCGCGTCACTTGGTTCCCATTTTTCCGGATCTGTGCACAGCGCCGCACCGGCATCAAGAAGCGCTCGAACTGTGCCGACAAAATCTCCGGTGTCCCGATGCCATCCATTGCCAGATGCATACAGGGCCCATGACAGGGCAGTCCCCGCATACTCCCGGGACTTCAACTCGAGATCCGGCCGGAACCTCAAAATGGTGCGCGTCATCTCCGCATTCCCGTTGAATCCAGCCCAATGCAGCGCGGTGGCGCCCATTTCTCCCGGCGTATCGACCGGCCAACCTGCTTCCAACATCAAGGCGACGGCCTTTGCGTTGTTGCTCTGGGCGGCGTTAGAAAGCTTTTGGCGCTCAGCCTCCGACAAGGTCCTGGCGGGATTCGGATTGCCGGCCAGATATTGCTGAAATGTAGTCTCATCTCCCAATTCGCACGCCAGGGCCAGCTTCAAATCTTCCGGCGTCCGCTGCATGAGCAACTGAAAGATCTCTTCATGGCCGAATTCTCGCGCGACCGCGTGTGCGGTTCGATTGGCCCCCAGCTTCCAGATATAGATGGTGCCTCCCGCTCGCGGGTCTTTTTTCGGAAACCATTACTCAGATGCCTTCATGCGGATGCAGCCGGGATCCTCATCCAGGTGGCGGCGCACAAGGTCCATATCTCCGATGGCCGAAGCCATGAGCAGGTCAGTTTTGCATCCACGCGCAATGAGGTAGCGAGCGACGTCCTGGCGATCGCGGGGATAGTGGCGCTTTTGGTCCACGCGCAGCATGTATTGTGCGGGCGTCGATTCGTGATCCACGTCGAGCGCGTCGATCTCTGCTCCGTGATCGAGAAGGAATCCGGCAACCTCAGCCGTAGAAGCAAAGTGCAGCGGCGTCTGTCCGTCTCCGCCTCTGGCGTGGACACCATTGGGGTCAGCCGCAACGAGTTCCGTCAACTTCGTCATCATTCCGAGGCGGGCCGCGGCGTGCGCATCGATCACGGCGCCGCGTTCGACCAGAAAGCCCACCAGGCTGGGATCGCAATCATCGAGCACACCAAAGCCACCCGCCCACCATTCCGTTCGCTTGCGGATGTTTGCGCCTGCGCGTAACAGGACATCGATGGTGGCGCGATCGCCCCGTTGCACCGCCGCAAACAAAGCATTCTGGCCAAATCCATAGTGCGGCAGCGGTTCGTCGATTCTTGCCTTCAATTCCGGATAGTTTTCCAGGAGTTCTTTGACACGTTGAGCGTCGCCGTCGGATACGGTGACCCTCAATGCTTCGGCGGGAGGAAGTCCGAGGGTGACAACGTGCGATTTCAGCTTTGCCCAAGTGGGGAAACCGTATTCCCGGGCGAGCGCATGCTGTGCATCGGCAAGCTTGCCCTGGGGCATTGCGCGTTGCAGTTGTTTGGCTTGTTTCCTCAGAGATTCGAGGCTGGGGTGTGCGGGGAGCTCACGAGACATACACTTCTCCTTTTTGGCCCGATGTCCGCTCTCTCGGGCAAAAGAGAAGTCAAGATTTGGTGCTTCAAAGCTGGTTCAGGCGGGATCTTCCCTTTCCGCGGACGGGGGGCAACCTGAATTGCCGGATCTCAATATATCAGAAGCTGGACTGAATTGGGGCACGGGATTTGCACGCTTCCAGCATTAGAGCGGCGGGAATAAATGCCCCGGCGATTTGTTCGCCGAACCGCATTTCGCAGTCGCTGACGAATAGATCTCCGAGATTCATTCGGGGGTTTGGCAGTGCATTCAACTGGTGATGGATGCCAGCGGATTGGGGCCGCGGAGGATTGGGAAGGGCGGGAAGGCGAGGGCAAGGCCGCGAGGATTTGCGGGATCCGCTAGAGGCTCCGAAGACGGGTGTGGCGCGGTTGTGTACGGATGAGGGCAGAGATGGGACGGCGGCGCTTCAAGGGATCGCCTGCCTGGCCGATGAAGGATTAGACGGGGACCACTATTTCAGTCAGAATAGGGGTACTTTCATTATTTTGTAAGGGTCGTCCGCCTGTCCGGCAGGAAGCGGCGGAGGTCTCTCTTATTGCGATTATGCGTTGCCGCATTCCATCCCGACAGAACCGCACCTTCCGGGGATGGGCATTGCTTCTGCTGTGGGGGTCATGGGGCGCGGCGCGCCTGCCGGCGCTGGACCCGCACCGCGCGATAACCCAATACGTTCAGAGCTCGTGGACGATTGAGTCGGGGCTGCCGCAGAACTCGGTTCATGCCATTGCGCAGACGCCTGACGGGTTTTTGTGGCTAGGCACCGAAGAGGGCCTGACGCGGTTCGATGGCGCCGAGTTCACGACGTTTACGCATGCCAACACGCCCGGCTTGCCCTCCGACTACATAGTGGCGCTGGCGGCGGGTGGGGACGGCCGGCTGTGGGTGGGCACGGACAGCGGCCTGGCCGAGTTCCAGATTGCTTCGGGGGCGATCGGCAATTACCGCACCTTTGGAATTGGCCAAGGGCTCTTGTCCAACTCGATTACGGCGTTGTGGGCGAGCGGGGTAGGCACGCTGTGGGTGGGAACGAGCAAGGGCCTCAATTCCATCAGGATCGACAGGGCCGGCCGCGACGGTGGTGAGGAACGTGTAGAGTCTGCGCCGGGTGCCGGGCACCTGACGACCGAGACGATCACGGCGATTGCCAGCGGCGCGGATGGGGTGGTGTGGGCGGGCACCGCCAAGGGACTGTTCCACATTGAGAACGGCCGGGCTTATCCAATAACTACGCGCGATGGGTTGCCCAGCGAAGATATCGGCTGCCTGGCTGTGGCGGGCGATGGCTCGGTGTGGGTGGGGACGCTGGGCGGCGGTCTGGCGCAGATCCGGGATGGGCGCGTGACGGTCCCGCAACTGAAGCTGCCTGCGAAGGACATCGAGGCGCTGCGCGTGGACCGGGACGGCGGGGTGTGGATCGGTTTCGACCGGCGGGGGATCGGACGCCTCTACCAGGGCCGGTTGCGACTCTACGACAGCACGCAGGGGCTGCCGAGCGACCGGGTTCTGCACAGCATCTTCGAAGACCGCGAAGGAGACCTGTGGATCGGTCTTCTGGATGCGGGGCTGGTGGAACTGCGGGACGGGAAATTTGCGGTCTTCGGGAAGCCGGAGGGGCTGAGCGGGGACTATGTGGGAAATGTGCTGGAAGCTCGCGATGGCAGCATGTGGATCGGCGCGGACAGCAACGGCGTGAACCATCTGTTTCCCGACGGGCGGGTGGAGCTCTGGAACAGCAGCAGGGGCCTGCCTAACCGGGCTGTCTACAGCCTGCTGGAGGGTCGTGAGGGGAGCATATGGCTGGGTTTTCGCGATGGCTCGCTGGCGCGGATCCGCAATGGACATGTGAATGTCTTCAGCGATCCGGAGGCGGCCAATGCGTCATTGAATTCCGTGCTGGAGGATAAGGACGGGGCGCTGTGGCTTGGCTATTGGGGCGAGGGACTGGCCCGGTTCGAGAATGGACGGTTTCATCACCTTGGCGGTACGGAACGAATATCGGGTATCACGCGGTCGCGCGATGGGGCGCTGTGGATTGCCACCGATGGCGATGGGGTGGAGCGGAGGTTTCAGGGCGGGATCACGCATTTCGACACGGCGCAGGGCTTGCCCAGCAATCACGCGATGTATGTGTATGCCGATGAGGACGGGAGCGTGTGGGTGGGCACCGCAAGTGGGGGCTTGAGCCTGATCCGCGGGAGCCGCGTGGTGACCTGGACGCTGAAGGACGGACTGCCGGAGTCGACGGTGGGGTCGATAGTGGCGGATGATGAGGGCTTTCTTTGGTTCGGCGGGGACAACGGCAT
>Ga0210410_10004918_pt1 | contig 11687 bp, 7 predicted proteins | sample IncBWC4MmetaG_FD_161058 | JGI IMG/M metagenome (GOLD analysis project Ga0210410, IMG submission 161058) | Forest soil microbial communities from Barre Woods Harvard Forest LTER site, Petersham, Massachusetts, United States - Inc-BW-C-4-M | ecosystem: Environmental > Terrestrial > Soil >... | reverse complement strand
CGCAGGATTTCGCGCAGCACGCCGCGCCGCGTGCCCTCGCGCGCGGCAATGCCGAGCAGCGCCTGCATCGCCAGATGGGTGCGGACGCCCTCGCGGCTTGCCGGCAATGCTGCAGGCGTCTCGCCGCGCGAGACCTCTAGCAATAGTCCGACGAGATCGGCGCCGGCGAGCCAGGCGCTCATCGGCTCGACCAGCCGCGGATTGCAGTCGATCAACAACGGCGTCGGGTCCCGCTCCGGCACGAGATAGTCGACCGACAGCGCGCCATGCCAGGCGAGACGCGCGCCGATTTGCGCCAGCATCGCGCGAACCTGCGGCCGGCTGACGCTCTGCTTGATCGCCTCGCCGCCGCCGACGCCGAGCGCGACCTGCCGATAGGCATGGAAGCCGACGAGCTCGCCGCGACAAAACACCGACTGCGCCTTTTCCGTCGTGCCCGCAATCCATTCCTGCACCAGAACCTCGCCGGCGAAGGCGTCTGCGGCGACGAGTTCTTGTGTGGCATCCTCGAACTCGCGTGCATCGCGCACAAACCAGACACCACGGCTGGCGGTGCCGGTCGATGTCTTGATCACGGCGGGGAAACGCAGCGCCGCGCGCAGCGCGCTCTCCGACGTCACGATCGATGTCACCGGCTGCGGCAAACCCAATTCGGCGAGCAGCCGGCTGAAGCCGGCCTTGCTGTGCGCGGCGCGATAGCTGGCGAAGCTTGGCGAGGCGAGCGCGACCTTGTCCCGTAACCTCTCCTGCACGCGGGCGAACAGGAAACCTTGCTCGTGAGTCGGCAGCAGCACGTCGAAACGCCCCGATGCCAGCAGTCGCTCGATGAAGGCGAGATAGCCCGCGGGTTCATCCCGCAGTGGCGGGCAGCGATGAAACTTGCCGACGAAACGGGAAAAGCGCGCCATGCACCATGGCGAGGGATCGCAGACCTCGACGTGATGGCCTGATAGACCGAGGATCGTCACCGCCTCCCTGCCGGAGGTGCTGGAGCCTTCCGAGACGAGCACGCGAAGCGGCATCGGAACCTGCTGGGATCAGCGATAAATTAATGATTTATCGCTCAATTCAGCTTCGTCTGCGAGGGTGCCATGCGCCCGTATTCATGGACAAAATAACCCCGCTCGACGATAGTCGCGGCCGTCAATTCAGGAATCGCTACCCGTAATGGCCGACGTCGTCGCCGCACCGCAGCAAGCCCAACCTGACGTCAAGACCGATACCGCGATACGCACGCTCGGGCTGATTTCGGTCGCGCATTGGGTCAGCCATTTCCATCTGCTGGTGCTGCCGATGCTGTTTCCGTTCCTGAAACAACAGCTCGGCGTCGGCTATATCGAACTCGGCTTCGCGCTGACGGTGTTCGGCGTGGTTTCCGCCGTGACCCAGCCGCCGCTCGGCTACATCGTCGACCATATGGGTGCGCGCGTCATCCTGCTGCTCGGCCTCTGTGCCGGCGGGCTCGCGCTGATCCTGCTCGGTCTGCACCTGAGCTATTGGTCGCTGATCGCGAGCGCGGCGCTGCTGGGCGTCGCCAACAGCGTCTATCATCCGGCCGATTACGCGATCCTGTCGGCGCATATGGACGAAGCGCGGATGGGTCGTGCCTTCTCCATCCATACCTTTGCCGGCTTCCTCGGCGGCGCGGTGGCGCCCGCGGTCATGGCCGGGCTGGTCACCTGGATCGGCGGCTTCGGCGCGCTAATCGTGGCGGGAGCGATCGGCGTGCTGGTGGCGCTGTTGCTGCTGATCGCGGGCATTCCAGATGCCGGCGCCAAGCATGCGCAGAGATCCGGGGCCGCCGCGGCGCCGATGACAAGCATCCTCACCCCCGCGCTGATCGTGCTGACCGGCTTCTTCACCCTGCTCGGCCTGTCCAATGCCGGCATCGCCAATTTCGGCGTGGTCGCGCTGATGAGTGGCTATGGCACCTCGTTCTCGACGGCCAATTTCGCGCTGACCGCCTATCTCGGCGCCAGCGCCGTCGGCGTGCTCGCGGGCGGCTTCCTCGCCGATCGCACCGAACGCCACGGCCAGCTCGCGGCGCTCTGCTTTGCCGTCAACACCGCGATCGTGCTTGTCATCGCCTTCGTGACCTTGCCCGCCATCGTGCTGACCACGGCGATGACGACCGCGGGCTTCCTCGGCGGCGTGATCGCGCCCTCGCGCGACATGCTGGTGCGCAACGCGGCACCTGCGGGCGCGGCCGGACGCGCCTTCGGCATCGTCTCCACCGGCTTCAATTTCTCCGGCATCGCAAGCCCGCTGCTGTTCGGCTGGATCATGGACCAGAACATGCCGCACGCGGTGTTCATCATCTCCGCTCTGTTCATGGCGCTGACGGTGTTGCTGACATTTTTCACCGAGCGGAAAACCCTGCCCAAACACGAGACCTCTGACGAGCGCGAAGCGGATGCATTGCTGAGCCCCAACGTCAGCCGTTGACAGTGCAGTTGCCGGCTCGCATGCGCTCGCTTGGCCGGGACGACCGCGATTATTTTTCGCTTACGCAAACTTCGGCTGCGCGGCCTCCTCGCCCATCAGCCGCGCGCGCTCGGTGTTGGGCCACAGCAGCAACAGGCCGAGCAGACCGGAACCGACCAGGATGCAGGCGTTGATGGTGAAGCCGGTCATGTAGCCGGCCAGCAGGTTCGCCGAATCCTGGATCACGTTGCCCATGACATAGGGTGCGAGAACGCCGGCGAGCGTGAAGAGCGCACCGTAGATCGCGATCACGGCGCCGCGCTGCGACACCGGCGTGAACTCGCCGAGCATGGGCGGACAGACCACGTAGATCGAGCCGCAGAGCCCGGAGCCGAGCACGAGCATCGCAATCTGAAGGCCGGCACCCGGAACATACGGCAGCATCGCCATGATCGCGCCACCGACGACCAGCGGGCCGGCGCCGAGAACGCCGCGGGCGACACGGGTGGTAAAGCCCCGCGCCATCATGATCTGCGATATCCAACCGGTGAGAATCACGATCACGGCACCGAACACCCAGGGCAGTATAGAAACAAAGCCGGCCTGCTGCTGCGAGAAGCCCAGCCCCTGGACGATGAAGGGCGTGAACCAGGTGAGGCCCAGCGACAGCGCCCAGTACGCGCCGAAGGTCGCCGCGACGCAGCCGATGAAGGTGCGGGACGTGAGCAACTGGAAATAGGGAATGCGCGGCTCGGCCGCAGCCATCGCGGCGCTGGGGACAAGCGGTCCTTCCGCGCCCCAGACCAGCCATGCGGCGGCCCACAACAGGCCGACCACGCCGAGCGCGCCGAACGCATAGTGCCAGCTGTAATTGACGATCAGCCAGTTCAGCGCGGGGACTGCGATGATCACGCCGAACGCCGAGCCCTGCGACAGGATCGCGGTCGGCAATGTGCGCTTCTCGTCGGGGAACCACTTGTAGACGGCATGCGTGGCGACCGAGAAGGCCGGCCCCTCGCCGGCGCCGAGGATGATGCGGCAGATCAGCAGCGTGGTGAGGCCGACCGAGCCGACCATCGGAAACTGCGCCAGCGCCCAGACGACGGCCAGCACCAATAGCGCCCAGCGCGCCGCCACGCGGTTGACGATAAAGCCGACCACGATCGCGGCGATCGAGAACAGGAAGAAGAAGGAGGAACCGAGCAGGCCGAACAGCTTCGGTTCGAGCTTCAGCTCGGTCATGATCGGCACCGCGGCGAGGCCGACCACGATCTTGTCGGCGAAATTCACCAGCATGAACAGAAACAACAGAAACGTGATTTTCCAGGCGCCCTTGGGCGTCGCTTGCGCGGCCATATTCTTCCCCGTTTTGAATATAGTTGCTGGCCCTGTTGGTCGGGCATTTGGACACTGGCGGATGCTAGGCACGGCTGTCCCGTAAGGCAACCAGCATTTGTACGGGCCCGCGGTGCTGTGGCACTGCCTTGCGATACCGCCTGACGCTGTTGCGAGCATGGCTTGCAACCGGATCACGATCGCGTCGGTGACGTTGGGATGGCGTGATCTCATGCCTTCTCCTTGCTATGCTCCGCCAAAACCGAGGGAGCCCCCATGATCGATTTCGTCCGTTACGCCGCAGCCGGCGCCTTCGTGCTTGCGGTCCTTGCCCCAGGAATCTCCCGAGCACAGGACTATGCGGCGATCGTCGCTGCGCCCGACCGCAGCGACGCCGACCGGCAGACCGACCAGCGCCGCCAGCCTGCGAAGATGCTCGCCTTCACTGGTGTCAAGACCGGCATGATGGTGCTCGATATGGAGGCCAATGCCGGTTACTCGACCGAGCTTCTGGCGCGCGCGGTAGGGCCGGAAGGCGTGGTCTATGCGCAGGATCCGCAGGCTATCATCGAGCGGTTCGTGAAGGACAAGTTCGATAATCGCGCCCAGAACCCCGCGATGAAGAATGTCGTGCATGTGATCCGGGATTTCGACGATCCGATCCCGCCGGAGGTCTCGAACCTCGACATGATCACCTTCTTCTTTGGCTATCACGACGTGACCTATATGCCGGTCGATCGCGCCAAGATGAATGCGAAGATGTTCGCGGCGCTGAAGCCCGGCGGCTTGCTCATCATCGCTGACCATTCGGCCAAGGCCGGCGAAGGCATCACCGTTGCCAATACCCTGCATCGGATCGAGGAGGCGACACTGCGCCAGGAGATCGAGGCGGCCGGCTTCAAGCTGGTCGCCGAGGGCGACTTCCTGCGTCATCCCGAGGATCCCCGCGACGCCAAGGTATTTCGTCCAGCCGTGCCGGTCGACGAATTCGTGCTGAAGTATCAGAAGCCGATGTGACGGTCCGCGAGACCACGACCAACGTGCTGCGCGTCCGCAACCTGACCAAGGCCTATCGCACGGGGGGTGAGGAGATCGCCGTGCTGCGCGGGGTCAATCTCGACGTTGCACCGGGCGAGCGCGTGGCGCTATCCGGCGAATCCGGCTCGGGCAAGAGCACGCTGCTGCATCTGATCGCCGGGCTCGATGCCGCCGATGGCGGCGAGATCAGGCTTGACGACACCGACATCACTGCGCTGTCGGACGCCGGACGCGCCGAGCTGCGCCGCGATCGGCTGGGTCTGGTGTTCCAGCAATTCAACCTGATCCCGAGTCTTTCCGTCGACGACAACCTCGCCTTTCAGGCGCGCATCGCCGAGCGGCACGATCCGGCCTGGCACGCCGAGCTGGTGGAACGGCTGGGCTTGCGCAATCTCCTGAAGCGCTATCCCGAACAATTGTCGGGTGGACAGCAGCAGCGGGTCGCGATCGGCCGCGCGCTTGCGACCAAACCGAAATTGCTGCTCGCGGACGAGCCGACCGGCAATCTCGATGAAGCGACTGCCGACGACGTGTTGGCGTTGGCTCGCGACCTCGTGGCGCGCTCTGGCTCCAGCTTCCTGATGGTGACGCATTCGGCGCGGCTCGCCGCCACGCTCGACCGCCGGGTGACCCTGCATGCGGGGCTTGTCACATGAAGCGCGCGATCTGGACGCTCGCGGTCCTGCTGAGCCACTGGCGGCGGCATCCGCTGCAGCTGGCAACACTGCTGATCGGGCTGACCTCGGCGACCGCGTTGTGGAGCGGGGTGCAGGCGCTGAACCAGCAGGCGCGCGAGTCCTACGATCGCGCGGCGGCGATCTTCGGCGGCGCGCGGACGGCGATGCTGGTCGGCAACGGTGCGACAGTCCCGCAAACACTGTTCGTCAAGCTGCGCCGCGCCGGCTGGCCGGTTTCGCCGGTGCTGGAAGGCCGCGTCCAGATCGGCGGACATTCCTACCGCCTGCTCGGCATCGAGCCGGTGACCTTGCCGGCCGAGGTCGGCAACGCACCGGCCCTTGGGCGCGACGGCTTGCGCAGCTTCATCACGCCGCCGGGGCAAACGCTGGTCGCACCGGAGACGCTTGCCGATCTCCACCTCACCGAAGGCGCCAGACCGGAAGCAAGCGGCGGTGCCGTGCTGCCGCCGCTGCTGACGCAGGCGCAGCTGGTGCCCGACGTGCTGGTGGTCGATATCGGTATTGCGCAAAAGCTGCTCAACATGCCCAGCCAGGTCTCGCGCCTGCTGATCGGCACGAGCAAAGGCAAAATCGCACCGCTCGACAGCATTGTCGGCGACGAACTCCATCGCATCGAACCCGATGCCGAAAGCGACCTCGAGCGACTGACCGACAGTTTCCATCTCAATTTGACCGCTTTCGGCCTGCTGTCCTTCATGGTCGGGCTGTTCATCGTCAATTCCGCGATCGGCCTCGCCTTCGAGCAGCGGCTGCCGATGCTGCGCACGCTGCGCGCCTGCGGCGTGTCGGCGAAACTGTTGAATACGCTGCTGGTGTTCGAGCTGGTGTCGCTCGCGGTCATCGGCGGCCTGATCGGCATGGTCTGCGGTTATGTCATCGCGGCCGCGCTGCTCCCGGATGTCGCGGCCTCCTTGCGCGGCCTCTACGGCGCGCCGATCCCGGGCGAGCTGTCGCTGCGGCCGGAGTGGTGGATCGCGGGCCTTGCCGTCAGCGTCGCCGGCGCGCTGGCCGCGGCCACGACCAGTCTCGTCAAGGCAATCCGCCTGCCGGTGCTGGCGGTGGCACAGCCGCAGGCCTGGCAACAGGCGCAGCACCGCTGGCTGATGGTCCAGAGCGCGCTGGCGCTCGCCGCCTTCGCGATCGCCGCCTGGCTGCTCTATGCCGGCAATTCGCTCATTGCAGGATTTGCGCTGCTGGCCGCGCTTTTGCTCGGCGCCGCGCTGATCCTGCCCACGATCCTGGACATCGTGCTTCATGCCGGCGAAGGCAGCACGCGGAGCGCGCTCGCTGCCTGGTTCTGGGCCGACAGCCGGCAGCAACTCTCGGGCCTGTCGCTGGCAATGATGGCGCTCTTGCTCGCGCTCGCGGTCAATGTCGGCGTTGCCACCATGGTCGAGACCTTCAGCAAGACGTTCCTGACCTGGCTCGATGGGCGACTCGCGGCCGATATCTATGTCAACGCCAGGGACAATGCGCAGGTGAGCGAGATCAAGACCTGGCTCAACGGACGGGGCGAGGTGCAGGCGATCTTGTCGGGCGGCCGCGCGGAGGCACAGATCGACGGCGCGGCGGTCGAAATCCTCGGCCTGCCCGATCACCCGACCTATCGCGAGCACTGGCCGCTGCTGCGGGTCGCGCCGGATGCCTGGGCCAGGCTTCCCGCGGGCACGACGTGCTTCATCAGCGAGCAGCTGTCGCGCCGCATGAATCTTGCGCTCGGCGATCGCATCGACGTGCCCGTGTCCAACGGCAATTGGCCGCTCATTATTGCCGGCATCTATGCCGACTACGGCAACCCGAAGGGCCAGGTCGCAGTCAATGCAGGGGCACTGTTCGCGCATTTTCCCGATAGTCCCCGGACGCGGCTGGCGCTGCAGGTCGAGCCGACCAAGATCCCCGCTCTGGTCACGGCGATGTCGCGGCAATTCGGCCTCGATGGCCGTAACCTGCTGGATCAGGCGGCGCTGAAAGCGGAATCGAGGCGGATCTTCAACCGCACCTTCGCGGTCACCACGGCACTGAATGCCTTCACCCTTGGGGTCGCCGGAATAGCGCTGTTCACGAGCCTGCTGACATTGGCCAATTCGCGCCTGCCGCAGCTTGCGCCGCTATGGGCGATCGGCGTGACGCGACGGCGCCTTGCGGCGATCGAACTCGTCAAGACGATGTCGGTTGCGCTGATCACTGCGCTGCTCGCGCTGCCGCTCGGCCTCCTGGTCGCCTGGTGCCTGATCGCCATCGTCAATGTGAAGGCATTCGGCTGGCGACTGCCGTTCGACGTCTTTCCATTGCAGCTCTTGAGGCTGCTCGGCGTAGCGCTGGCCGCTTCGCTGCTCGCCTCGCTGCTGCCGGTTTTGCGGCTCGCGCGCATGCAGCCGGCCAATCTGGTCAAGGTGTTCGCCAGTGAGCGCTAGCCGCACCATCACGCGCCGCACTTTTGCGGGTGGCCTCGCGCTCCTGGGCCTCGGGGCGCCCGCACGCGCGCAAGGCTTTGCCGGATTGAGCGAGGACGCCGCTGACTATGCGCAGGTGAAGCCCGGCAAACTCTTTAGCTTCCCGGCCGATCACGGCCCGCACCCGGATTTCCGCATGGAGTGGTGGTACGTGACCGCCAATCTCAGCGACGGCAAGGGCGCCGCCTTCGGCGCACAGTGGACGCTGTTCCGGCAGGCGTTGGCGCCCGGCGTGCCGAGGGAAGGCTGGGCCAACCAGCAGATCTGGATGGCGCATGCGGCGGTGACCCGCGCCGACACCCATCGCTTTGGCCAGATCTATGCGCGCGGCGGTATCGGCCAGGCCGGTGTCACGCCGGAGCCGTTCGCGGCCTGGATCGATTCCTGGGCGATGCGCGGCGCGGCCGGCTTTGACACGAACGCGATCTCGCCGCTCGAGCTCACTGCATCGGCCAAGGACTTCTCCTACACACTGCAGCTCGTGGCCGATCGTCCGCTGGTGCTGCAAGGTAGCGGCGGCTATAGCCGGAAATCGCTGCGCGAGCAGGCGTCCTATTACTACAGCCAGCCGTTCTTCAAGACCAAAGGCCGCCTCACCATCGACGACGCACCGATCGAGGTCAGCGGGCTCGCATGGATGGACCGGGAATGGAGCAGCCAGCCGCTCGCCTCCGATCAAAAAGGCTGGGACTGGCTCGCGCTGCACTTGGTGTCAGGCGAGAAGCTGATGCTGTACCGGATGCGCCAGACCGACGGGAATCATTATGTGTCGGGCAACTGGATCGTTCCCGACGGCCCGGCGCGCCAGCTCGGACCCGGCGACATCAATATGGCGCCGGGCGCGCCAATCGACATCGACGGCCACAAGCTCTCCGTCACATGGCACATCGCGATCCCGGCGCTCTCACTCTCGATCGAATGCACCGCGTTGAATGATCGCGCCTGGATGGGAACAAGCTTTGCCTACTGGGAAGGACCGATCAATTTCACGGGCAGTCACTCGGGCGTCGGCTATCTGGAGATGACCGGATACTGATGTTCGACTCTCAAGCATGTCGTCCCGGCGAACGCCGGGACCCATACCGCGTGATTTATCAATAGAAACGAAAAGGCGGACGTCGTGCTTTTACAACGTCCGCCGGTGGTTATGGGTCCCCGCGCGCGTGCGCAATTGCGCACTAGGCGGGGACGACACCGTCATTTCGTCAGCGGGCAGCCGCTTTCCTTGGCGGTGAAGAACGCCTGGTCGCCGGGGACGACCGCGAGCTGATTGTAATAATCGAACGGCTTCTTGGATTCGGAGGGCTTCTTGACTTCGAACAGATAGAGGTCGTGCACCATGCGGCCGTTGGCGAGCACCTTGCCCTTGGCGAAGGCGTCGTCGACTGGCAGCTCCTTCAGCTTCGCGACCACCGCCTCGGTGTCCTTGGTACCGGCGGCCTTCACCGCCTTCAGATAGCTCAGCGTCGCCGAATAGGTGCCGGCATGGATCATGCTCGGCATCCGCCCGGTGCGCTTCATGAAGCGCTCGCCGAAGGCACGCGACTGGTCGTCATGGTCCCAGTAGAAGCCTTCGGTCAGAACCAGGCCCTGGGCCGCCTCAAGCCCGAGGCCGTGCACCTCCGACAGCGTCATCAAGAGGCCGGCGAGCTTCTGGCCGCCCTTGACGATGCCGAATTCGGCCGCCTGCTTGATCGAGTTGGTGGTGTCGAGACCGGCATTGGCAAGACCGACGATCTTGGCCTTCGAGCTCTGCGCCTGCAGCAGGAACGACGAGAAGTCCGACGAGTTCAGGGGCACGCGCACCGAGCCCACCACCTTGCCGCCATTGGCGTTGACGATGTCGCTGGTGTCCTTTTCCAGCGCGTAGCCGAAGGCGTAGTCCGCGGTCAGGAAGAACCAGGTGTCGCCGCCGGACCTCACCAGCGCGCCGCCGGTGCCGACCGCGAGCGCGCGGGTATCGTAGGCCCAATGGAAGCTGTAGGGCGTGCAGGCGTCGCCGGTGATGCGCGAGGTCGCAGCACCCACCACGATGTCGATCTTCTTCTTTTCCTTCGACAGCTCCTGCACCGCGAGCGCGACCGAGGAGGTCGTCAGCTCGGTGATCATGTCGACACCTTCGGTGTCGTACCAGCGCCGCGCGATCGCGGTGGCGAGGTCGGGCTTGTTCTGGTGATCGGCGGTGACGATCTCGATCTTCTTGCCGAGCACCTCGCCGCCGAAATCCTCGACCGCCATGTGGGCGGCCTCCAGCGAATATTTGCCGCCATAGTCGGCGTAGACGCCGGACTGGTCGTTGAGAATGCCGATCTTCACGCCCTGCGCCGATGCGGGCGCGGCCAGCAGAAGGCTCCCCACTGCAACCGCCGCCATCCACACTGATTTCATGTTTTGCCTCCCAGCAGCTTCTATTCCTAGTGGTCCGATTCCAACATTCGCATCCAATCTGCCGCGGTCACTTTTGCGAATGTTGGAATCAAAGGACCACTAGCAACTATTAATTCTAGTGGAGCTTGGATTTGACGTTCGCTTTCCAGTGCTCGGTTAGCAAAGTAGCGAACGTCAAATCCGCCCCACTAGGATTTGGTATATTTTATAACCCTGCCGCTGCCCATCTATTTCAAATAGGCCAATAGTATTGAAGGGTTATGGCTCAGGCGAGAGTTGCCGGCGGCTTCCGCTGCGAGCGGTCGGCGAGGTTGCGGACCACCATGTAGAAGATTGGCGTGAACACCAGCCCGAACAGGGTGACGCCGAGCATGCCGAAGAACACGGCGACGCCGACCGCCTGCCGCATCTCCGAGCCCGAGCCGGTCGAGACCACCAGCGGCAGCACGCCGAGGATGAAGGCGAACGAGGTCATCAGGATCGGCCGCAGCCGCAGGCGGCAGGCCTCGATCACCGCCTCCAGCCGTTCCTTGCCCTCGGCCTCGATGTCGCGCGCGAACTCCACGATCAGGATCGCGTTCTTGGCGGCAAGTCCGACCAGCACCACGAAGCCGATTTGCGTCAGGATATTGACGTCCTGCCCCATGATGCGCACGCCGATGGTGGCGGCGAGGAGACACATCGGCACGATCAGGATGACAGCAAAGGGCAGCGTCCAGCTGCCATATTGCGCGGCCAGCACCAGATAAACGAACAGCACGCAGATCGGGAACACCGCCAGCCCCGCGTTGCCGCTGTTCGTCTGCTGATAGGACAGGTCGGTCCATTCGAAGGCAAAGCCGCTCGGCAGCGTGTCCTCGGCAAGCCTCTTCATGACGGCGATCGCGGTCGCCGAGCTCGTGCCGGGCGAGCCCTCGCCCTGCAACTCGGCGGCCGGATAGAGATTGTAGCGCGCGACACGATCGGGCCCGGAGACGTCCTTGAAATCCACGACGCTGCCGAGCATCACCGTGTCGCCATTGGCGTTGCGTGTGCGCAGCCGCGAAAGGTCGGCGCGCTCTTTCCGGAACGACAGATCGGCCTGCGCAGTGACGTGGTAGACACGGCCGAACAGGTTGAAGTCGTTGACATAGGTCGAGCCGAAATAGGTCTGGATGGTATCGGTGATGTTCTGGATGGGAACACCGAGCTTCTGCGCCCTGATGCGATCGATGTCGACGAACACCTGCGGCGTGTTGGCCGAGAACGGCGAGAACACCGTAGGGGCAAGGAGCAGCGGCGACTTGCGCGCCGCGGCGACAAGTTCGTCGGTTGCGGCCGCGAGCAGTTCGGGCCCGCGGCCCAGGCGATC
>Ga0210410_10004916_pt1 | contig 11688 bp, 2 predicted proteins | sample IncBWC4MmetaG_FD_161058 | JGI IMG/M metagenome (GOLD analysis project Ga0210410, IMG submission 161058) | Forest soil microbial communities from Barre Woods Harvard Forest LTER site, Petersham, Massachusetts, United States - Inc-BW-C-4-M | ecosystem: Environmental > Terrestrial > Soil >... | reverse complement strand
TGGCTGCGGCTTAGATCGCTCCAGCGGAATATCCACCAGATGGCCAACCGCGCTTTTCCGCCGCAAAATCGCGGGCTTGAGGTAAAATCCACGCAGGTTCAGGTCCCCGTTCCCGTCAGCTCAAGCAATTGAACGAAAAGACGATTTATGGCGCCGGCCAGCAGAGAATGCCCGAATTGTCACGCGACGAATAACTCTTCCTCGTCGGTGTGCACCTCGTGCAAGACACCCTTTCCCCTGGGCGAGGCCACTTTTCTCGGCGACGCTTCTCCCGACGCCAACGCCACTTTCCTTGGCAACGAAAGCCCCGGCGATCCCAACGGCGTTTCCAGCGCCCAAGGCTGGTCGCAACCCGTTCCCCCTTCCGATGCTACGGCCATTCGTGGCGGCCGCCTGCCCAAGGGCATGCGCCTGGGCAAGCGCTACGAAATCGTGCAGATGCTCGGCGAAGGCGGCATGGGCGCGGTCTATAAAGCCTGGGACCTCGAACTCGACCGGCTGGTGGCCCTGAAAGTAATCCGCCCGGAGCTGGCGGTCCACGAAGAGATTCTGCAGCGCTTCAAGCAGGAACTGATTCTCGCCAGGAAAATCACCCAGAAAAACGTGATCCGCATCTTCGATCTGGGCGAAGCCGATGGTGTGAAGTTCATCACCATGGAGTTTATCGAAGGCAAGGATCTGACCTCGCTCATCAAGGAAAAAGGGCGGCTGAGTTTTGAGGAATGCGCCGACGTGGTCTACCAGACCTGCACCGCGCTCGACGCTGCCCACTCCGAAGGCGTGGTGCATCGCGACCTGAAGCCTCAAAACATCATGATGGAAAAAAGCGGCCGCATCATCGTGATGGATTTCGGCATTGCGCGCACCATGGAGCAGGGCGGCGGAATGACCCATACCGGCGCGCTGATTGGCACACCGGACTACATGTCGCCCGAACAGGTAATGGGCGAGCATGTAGACTCGCGTTCCGACCTTTTTACCGTGGGGATTATTTTTTATCAGTTGCTCGTGGGACAGCTTCCCTACAAGGCGGACACCATCCAGGGGGCGATGTTCAAGCGCACGCGCGAAAAACCCAGGCTGCCGGCCGAGGTGGACCCGAGCGTTCCCGTGCTGTTAAGTGACATCACTGCAAAGTGCATGCAGATGGAACCGGCGCAGCGCTATCAGAGCGCCCTCGAAATTCAACGCGATATCGATTCCTGGCGCGGCGGCTCAAAGACGCGCATCGAACTCCCCGTCGAGAAGCCACCGGTGTCGGCGAGACCGCCGCGCTCCCGCGCAACCATGACGCTCGCGGCCGCCGCGGTGATTGTGCTGCTCGGCGGCGGTATTTACGCGACCAGAAAGTTCGTTCTGCCTGCCGGCGCTCCGGTGGTTCCCGCGGCGCCGTTGCATTCCCTGGCAATCCTGCCGTTTCACAACGCCACTTCGGATACAAAGCTCGACTGGGTCGGCTCTGCGATGGCCGAAATGCTCAGCACCGACGTGGGGCAGTCGGCCAGCGTACGCGCCGTCTCTTCCGAACGCGTGGGCCAGGTGATGAAAGACCTGCACATCACTCCGCAGGCGGACCTGGACGCCTCCACGATCGTACGCATCGCCAAGCAGAGCAACGTGGATACGGTGGTTTCTGGAAGCTACATGCAGCTTGGCGACCGCATCCGCATCGACGCGCGAATCCAGGATTTGAAACGCGGTCAATCCATCACGGTCAAGGAAGAAGCCGCGGGCGACAAGGAAATTTTCGCGGCCGTGGACCGTCTGGCAAGCCAGATCCGTGAAAACCTGTTGGTATCGAAAAGTTTGCTGAAGGAGCTCCAGGCGCACGCCTTCAAGCCTTCCACCACTTCTGTTGCGGCCTTGCGGGAATACAACCGCGGCCTGGAAGAAGCGCGCGCGGGCAAAAACACCTCCGCCGCACAAAGTTTCCAGGCCGCAATCAAGGAAGACGGCCAATTTGCCCTGGCTTACGTGAAACTCGCGCAAGCTTACTCGGACCTGGGCCAGGACGAAGACGCAGAGCCCGCCGCCCAAAAAGCGGTTTCTCTCAGCGCTTCTCTGCCGCTGCAGGAGAAATATCTCATCCAGGCCGGCTACGATCGCATCGAGAAGGACTTTCCGAAAGCCATTGAGGCCTACCAGAATCTGATCAAGGTCTCTCCCGACAACACCGACTATCTCTATGATCTCGGCATCGCCTACGAAAACACCGGCGCGTACGACAAAGCAAAGGAGATGTTTGAGAAAGTCGTGGAGCTTGACCCCAAGCGCATCGCAGGTCTTCGCTCTCTGGGCCGCGTCCAGATCGAAAGCGGGAACGCCCAGGCGGGGCTGGAGTACCTGACACGCGCGCAGGCGCTTTCGATTGAGCTTCAGGACGACGCCGAGCGCGCGCAGATCCTGCAGGCCATGGGCGTGGCTTACTCGATGATGCAGCGCCCCGATGATGCGCTGAAGAATTTTCAGGAATCCCTGGAAATCAAAACCCGGCTCGGCCTGAAGAAGGGAATTGCCGACAGCCTGCAGATGATCGGCTCGATTTACGATTCCACCGGCAAGTCCGATCTGGCGCTGAAAAATTACAATCAGGTGCTGGCCATCCGCCGCGAGATTGGCGACAAGCAGGGCACCGCGAACGTCCTCAGCGACCTTGGCGACTTCTACGTCGAACACGGCAAGTACGACGACGCCCTGCGCTTGTTCAAGGAATCTCTTGGCTCCCAGATCGAAATCCACAACGATCAGATGCAGGGCCAGGTGCTGAACAATATAGGCAACACCTATTTCTCCAAGGGTGACTACGAAAACGCGCGCACCTATTTCGAGCGCGCCCTGCAGGTGCGTGAAAAATTGAAAGTTCCTTCGGATATCGCCGATACGCTGAACAACCTGGCGGAAACTTCCATGCGCACCGGCCAGTTCGAACAGGCACAGGATCAGTATTTGAGGGTGCTGGATCTGCGCCGCTCGTCGGGTGACGCGCGCGGCGCGGCCCTCGCATCGTCCGGACTGGGAACGCTGTTTGCCTATCAGGGTAGATTTGGCGCTGCCGTAGGCGCCCAACAGGATGCGGTAAAAGGATTGACAGAGGCCAAAGAGCAGGGTTTCTATTCGACCGAAGTGTTGACCGCTTACGGTCACGCGCTGGCCCAGGCCGGCCGCGGCGACGAAGCCGCAAAAGTGCTGGCCGACGCCCTGAACGCCGCGCGGACAGACAAGAACCAGCCGCAAATTGGCGCCGCTCTTACCTATCAGGGCGACAACGCCTACTATCGTGGCGATCTTAAGGCCGCCGCCGCTGCCTATCAGGAATCTCTGCAGACAGCGTTAAAAAGCGGTGACACGCATCTCGTGCTGCTCAACAAAATCAATCTGGCCAAACTCGCCGTGGCCAACGGCAAATTCGCAGCCGCAGCCAATGAACTGCAAGCCCTCGGCCAGGATGCTGATTCGCTGGGCTTGAAATATCTCTCCACCCAGTGCCTGGTGCTGCGCGGCGAAGCCCTGATCGGCGCAAAAGATTATCCCGGCGCCCTGAAAGAATTAAAGTCCGGCACCCTGCGCAGCGAGAAACTCAACTTGCGTGCCCTGCTGGCCCAGAGCCAGTATCAATGGGGCCGCGCGCTGGAGCTCTCCGGCAAAGCTGCCGACGCGCAGAGCCACTACGACGAAGCCCGCCGCGCCGCAGCCGAAGTCCAAAAAGACGCCCAGAATCCCGCCCTCGCAAAGCGCTACGATCTCGCCCCCATCTTCGCCGAAAAAACGAAATAGGAACCCACGTCATCGGCACACAATTGTGGGGGATTTTCAAACAAGGAAAGCATTTAGCTGGCGCACCGAGCTCGCGGCCTTGAAAGCTCAGGCTTACTGTGCAGCGCGTCGAAGAAAAAGGAATCCAGCCAGTAGGCTGCTACCGAGAAGCATCAGCGTGCCCGGCTCCGGGACTGCAGCCGACGGTGCGATGACCGCGCTGTAGTTATCGGTAAGATCAATGACATTCACGGGATTGCCCAAGCTGTCTTGCAAGATTAGGGTCAAATCAAAGAGGCCGGTATTGGTGGAATTGGGCATTGTCGTGAAGGACTGAAACGAGAACAGCGTGCCACTAACGCTGGTGCCGTTCGCGACTAGGTCGGTGCCTCCAAAACTGTCGAAAGTGTTTAGAGGAATACCATCGTTGACGCCGAATCCCGATGGTGCAGTCACAGCGACGAAGAACACATCCAGCCCGTCGGGGTTCTTGTTGATCACCGAGTAGTCCCAGGTCAGCGTTTGCCCTGGGGTCCCAGTCTGGTTTGGATTCGTCACGGTGAAGGTGACTCCATCCATGGTGTCAGCCTTCGCCGCCTGCACGGCGGTCAGCAGTCCCGTGCAGAGCACTAGTGTTCCAAGTAAGATTCGATGCAGCATGCCTGTCACCCCTTCTTATCCCAAGTATAAAAGCCTAGCGAAACCTTCCCCGCAGTACCAATAGCTCCCTCGTAATGGGCCGGCTCCTTCCCGCAGCGGCGGCCTTAGTAAATGACTGCCTGCCCGGCGGCATAGGCCAGGGTCTTACCGGCAACGTCACTGAAGGTTCCGTTATCGGTGATCATGAAGAGTGTCACCCCGGCTGGAACGTTCAGATAGAGGCGCACAGTAGCGGTACCTCCAACGTTCAGCGAGCCGAGGTTGTCCGGCAGTGCTGGGGACAGTGCGGTGTTGAGCGTCACGCTCCCAGTCCCAGTAATGGTCTTGAATGTCAAGCTGTTGATAATGAGGTTCCGCGCGACCCCGGTTCCGATGTTGGTGGCCTTTATGTCCACATAGAAGTTGCCGTTGGTCGTGCCCATTCCGGCCGGCTTCAGCGTGATCGCCGGTTCACCGCCGGCGTTCACTGCCAGCGTGGTGCTGCTGTCGGTTGCGGTGCTTAACAGCGAATCGCCCGCATAGGAATAAGTGACCGGATACGGGGTCGTCGAACCGGGAATTCCGGCGGTTGGGAACTGCAGCGAGAACACGCCATTGCTCCCGATGGTTGCCGTCTGCTTGCTTCCGTTGATCGTGATCGAAACCTTCTCGCCGCTGGGCGCGAACTGCGTCCCGTTGCCGATGACTCCGCCGAGCGTGACCGAACTGGTTCCGGCGGGAATCGATTGCGAAGCCGTCAGCCCGCTGAACGTTACCGGTATTGGCTGCACGACGATGCTGCCGATCGAAAGCAACTGCTGTGTTCCGACCGTCACCGTGCTGGGGGTGATCGCCGTGCCAGCCGCGGAAGAAGCGCTCTGGATGTGCAGGCTCACACTCGTGCTCTGGTTCAAAGTCCCGAACGAGCAGTTGAGCACCTGGCTCCCTTGTGCGCCCGTGATGCTGCACGTGCCCGGTCCCGTGAACGCCGGACTGATCGTCCAGTTCACGTTCGTTCCGCCAGGCAGCGGCGTGTTGAGCGAAACATTGTTCGCGACTGCCAACGCGCTGTCGCTTACGGTGATGGTGAACCCGATCGGGTTGCCGGCCGTCACCGTCGCCGCATCAGGCGTCGTCGTTACCGTCACCACCGGCGCAAAGATCGGCGGAAACGCGACAACCACGTCGCTGAAGATTTTCGACTTCCCTCCGATAAGCGGGTCCACTTTCTTGCTGGCATCGAACACCGTGGTGATGTCAAAAACGAACTGGCAGAAGATCGCCGGATTCGTCGGCACCCCGGGATTCCCGATGAGCATCGGTGTGGTGCAGTCCGTGCCATAGGGCGAGTTCGGCACAACGAAGCTGGACGGATTGTAGTAGAGCCGCGGTGTGCTGCCGGTCCAGGGCGCCGGCGGCACGAAGGTGCCGTTGTTGTACGTGATATTCCAGTTGATGGGTCCCACGTACATCGATGGATCCGGTTCCTGTCCAGGATTCTGGAAGTACACCGAGTACACCACGCAGTTGCCGTTCGCGTAGGGATCGCAGAGTGGCACGATCGTGTCGCCGTTCGGTTTGGTCTGGAACGTAAAGAACGACTTGAAGCGGCAGTCAAGGTCCTGCCCCGGTGTCAGGCCATTCTCGCAGATGCCATTACCGTTGGTCGGCGGTATTTCGGTCGCCACCACGGTCAGTGTGAAGGGCGTCAGTACCTGGCCAATCGTCAACGAAGTTGCATGTGCGTTCGGATCGAGGCAAGGATTGCCCGGTGAAGGATTCGGGTTGGACGGGCAATCGTACGTCGCCATTCCGGTTGCGTTCGTGCCCGGAGTGAGCGGCACGGGAATCATCTTTGGCGGTGGCACAAACGAAGCCGTCACCGACTGCGCGGAGTTCATCGTGACGCTGCAACCGCCCGTGCCGGTGCAGGCGCCGAGGTAGCCGCCGAATGTGGAAGGCGCCGTTGGGGTGGCTGTCAGATTGACGACGGTCCCCGAGGGATAATTCGCCGAGCACGTCCCGCTGATCACCCCGGCCGTGTTCACGCAATTGATCGACCCGAGGTTGTCGGTAACGCTGCCGGTGCCGGTCCCGATAAGCGTAACGTTCAGCGGGAAAGTCACCGCCAGCGGATTGACCGTCAGTTGTGCGGTGCCAAAAATATTTCCGCTCGTGGCGGTGATGGTGATGGGTCCGCCCGCGGCTACGCCTGTAGCCAGTCCGTTCGCATTGATAGTGGCGATGCCCGTGGATGACGAGGACCAGTTGACGGAGTTTGTGAGGTCCTGCGTGCTGTTGTCGCTGAAGGTGCCTGTCGCGGTGAACTGCACTGTGTTGGTCGCGGCAACCGACGTGCTCGCCGGCGTCACGGCGATCGACACCAGGCTGATTCCCGTGCCGCTCAGCGGCGCGCTTTGCGTCGAACTGGCGATGCCGTTCGTGCTGGTAATCGTCACCAGCGCTGTCCGCGAGCCATTCGCCGTTGGATCAGACGAGATTTGCAGATCGCATGTGCCCCCCGGCCCGATTGGGAGCGGCGGGCAGCCATTGATCAAACGGAAGTCCCCGGCATTTGGCCCGGTCAGGGAGACGCTGGTCACGGTGATCGACGTGGCTCCCGGATTCTTCACGCTGATTGTCTGCGCGTTGCTTATTGTTCCATTCGCCTGCGCACTGAACACCAGGTTCGGTGGTGTCAACGTCAGCGTGGTGGCCGCCGAAGCTGCCGGCGGGCTCGCGAAGATAATACCAAAGGGGCCAGTCAATGGAACGGTTGACGTGACGGTATTCGTGGAAGTCTGGATGATCGAGAGACTATTTCCGCCAGAGTTCGTGACATACACCAGCGCGCCATCCGGCGTAACATCGAGAGAAGTGGGCCTCAATCCTACCGGCACCGTTGCGATAACTGCGTTGGTCGCGGTATCAATCACGGACACGCCAGTCGACGGAACACTCTTCGAACCGTTGTTGACGACATAGAGGCGAGTTCCATCCGGGCTGAGTACGGATCCAAAGGGATTTACCCCCACAGGGATTGTGGCCACCGGCGTGTTGCTGGGCACGGAGATAACGTTAACGAGTCCGTTTGCGGTCGCCGGGGTTGTTGAACAAGAGGGTTGTTGCAAGAAATAGACAAGAGTACCGGCCGGATTGAAGATCGGATTAGAGAGGCAACTAGGGGATGTTTGTCCCGCAGGCGCCGGAATTGTGAATGTTGAACTGACCGTGTTCGCATTCGTGTTAATCACCGCGACGCTGCTACCCGAAGTCGCGGTAACGTAGACCGAGGCTCCGTCAGGCGTAAACGTGACCCAGTAAGGAAAGAATCCTGCAGGTGTAGGGATTTTCGTCACAACAGCGTTGGTTGCAACGCTGAAGACGGAAACATTTGTCTCTCCAAAGGTAGCCACATAACCAAACTTTCCATCGGGCGTAATTGCAACTTCAGTCGCGCCTAGCCCTGTCGGAATAGTCGTCACAAGCGTGTTCGTGGTTGTGTCCACCACATTCACGAGATTGTTTCCACTATCTGCAACGTAAACCCGGCTCTGATCCGGCGTGATGCCAAATGGCTCGTTGATATTGGTCATGGGTATCGTCTTCACGATTTGATTGGTGGAAGTATCCAGCACGGCAAGGCAGCAATTTGCCGAGACACTGTTGCCAACGTAGGCGAAAACATGCGAGGTTACAGTCACCAGGGTCGAGCCTGTGACTCCGCCGAGTTTCGCGCTGATCGTAGAAGTACCGGCGCTCACTCCGGTGGCCACACCGGCCGCAGTGATGGTCGCTACAGACGTGGTATCGGAGCCCCAAATCACGGTGGAAGTAAGATTCTGCGTACTCCCGTCACTATAAGCACCAATGGCAATGAACGCCTGCGTTCCGTTCGTCGCCAATGTCGGGTTTGCTGGCGTGACGGTGATCGTTTGCAACGTGGCTACCGCCGCCGTGACAGTGAGCTGGGCTGTGCCGGTGATCGCAGCGTTGGTCGTCGATGTGGCGGTGATGGTGATGGGGCCGCCAGCCTTCACACCCGTGGCCACGCCCGAAGCGTTGATCGTGGCGATGGTAATGTCCGACGAACTCCAGTTCACGCTGACAGCACCAGTCGTGCCGTCGGAGAAGTGACCCGTGGCGGTAAACGGCTGCGTCAACCCAGCCGAAACAGTTGCCGATGGCGGAGCAACAGTGATTGTCTGCAAAACCGCCGTAACGATAATCGCGCCCGACGTACCCGTGATCGTCCCATTGACAGTGTCCGTCGCCGTGACAGTCTGGCTTCCCGCCGTCTTCAACGTGACGGCGAAAGTCCCCGTTCCATTTATAAGCGTGGTGTTCGCGGGCAGCGTCGCCTGCGCATCGCTGCTTGTGAAATGCACCGTGCCCGTATAGCCCGTCGCGATGTTGTTGAACTGATCGAAGGCCGTGACGCCCACATTAATCGGCGTGCCTGCCGTCGCCGCGCCTGGAGCGGAAACCACGAAGTGCGTGGTCACTCCGGATCCCACCGTAATTGTGTTGGAGGTTCCGGTGATCGAAGCGTTCACCGTGTCCGTGCCGGTCACGGTCTGGCTCCCCGGGGTCTTCAAAGTTACAGCGAACACGCCCGTTCCGTTCGTAAGCGTCGAGTTCGCCGGCAGCACCGCCACGCCATCCGAGCTCGTGAAATGCACCGTGCCGGTATAGCCGGTCGCCTGGTTATTGAACTGGTCAAGCGCCGTTACGACCAAGTTGAAGGGCACCCCTGCCGTCGCCACTCCCGGTGCCGCAATCAGCAAATGCGTGGCTACGATAGATCCAACCGTAATGGAGTTGGAGGTCCCGGTGATGGTCGAGGTCACCGTATCGGTCGCCGTCACCGTCTGCGCTCCGGCGGTTTTCAACGTGACCGGGAAGACTCCCGTGCCGCTCGTAAGCGTTGAATTTGCCGGCAGCACCGCCGCGCCGTCCGTGCTCGTGAAATGCACCGTACCCGTATAGCCCGTCACCAGATTGTTGAACTGGTCCAGCGCTACAACGCTAACGTTTACCGGTGTCCCGGCTGCTGCCGACGGCGGTGCCGTCACAACGAAGTGTGTCGCTGTGGTCGAACTGACCGTAATTGCGTTGGAGGTCCCCGTGATGCTCGCTGTCACCGTATCGGTGCCCGTGACCGTCTGGCTGCCCACCGTCTTCAGCGTCACCTGGAACGCCCCGACTCCGTTGGTCAGCGTCGAGTTCGCCGGCAGCACCGCGGCGCCATCCGTGCTCGTGAAATGCACCGTGCCCATATACCCGGTCACAATATTGTTGAACTGATCCAGCGCCTCAACCGCAAGCGTGAAGGCCGTCCCCGCCGTAACAGACGGCGAAGCGGCGAGCAACAGATGCGTCACAGTTCCCGACCCGACGGTAATCGTGTTGGACGTTCCCGTGATGGTTGCCGTCACTGTATCGGTCGCCGTCACCGTCTGGCTCCCCACCGTCTTGAAGGTCAGCGGGAAATTCCCCGACCCGTTCGTGAGTGTTGTGTTCGCCGGCAGCACGGCCGAGCCATCGGTGCTCGTGAAGTGAACGGTGCCCGTATAGCCGGTCACCACATTGTTGAACTGGTCGACCGCTGCGATGTTTACGCTCGTAGCGGCCCCAACCGTCGCATTGCCCGGCAACGATACCTGGAAGTGCGTCGCCGCTCCGGACCCGACCGTAATCGAACTGGTAGTCCCAGTGATGGAAGCAGTCACCGTATCCGTGGCGGTGATCGTCTGGCCTCCCAGCGTTTTCAGTGTGACTTGGAAGACCCCAGATCCGTTCGTTAACGTCGAATTCGCGGGAAGCACTGCCGCGCCATCCGTGCTCGTGAAATGCACCGTGCCCGTGTATCCCGGAACAACACTGTTGAACTGGTCTTCCGCGAACACGGTCACGCTGAACGCGGTACCCGCAATCGCGATGCCTGGGTTGGAAAAGGCGAAGTGGGTTGCGCCGGTCACCGTCAACACAGCTGCAGGGGAAGTGACCGCGCCTTGCTTGGCGGTAATGTTGGACGTGCCCGGGGCTACTCCCTGCGCAAGCCCTGCAGCGTTAATAGTGGCCACCGAAGTAGTGGCCGAAGCCCACGTTACCGTCGATGTCAGATTCTGCGTGGAAGAGTCGCTGTACGTTCCTGTTGCGGTGAACTGTATGCTGTTGCCCTGCGCGATCGTCACAGGTGCGGGCGTGACGGCGATCGAAGTCAATGCAATGCCTGTGCCCGAAAGCGCGACCGTTTGCGTGGAGCCAACCACGTTGCCGGAATTGTCCGTGACCGTGATCTGCGCGTTGTTGTGCGTTCCCGCCGTCAGCGGCAGGAAACCAATGTCCAGCATACAGCTGGCGCCAACGCCGAGTGTTGCGGGAGAGATCGGGCAAGGCTGCGTTGCGTCTACAGTATAGGAATAGTTCGCCGCGTCGGGGCCTGTCGGCTGAATCGACGTGATGAGCAGTGCCGCCGTGCCGGTGTTCTGCAACTGCACCTTCTGGATCGTGGCAGCGGTGTTCACGATCGTGTTGGGGAACGGCACGCTCCCGGGATTCAGGTTGGCCACAGGCGACGACACGGTCACCACCGAAAGAACCACATTCGTGGGGTTGTAGGTAACTTGCCAGCCCAGGCCCGTCGTCAGCGCGGGCAGGTTGGTGCTGCTGAATGTGCCCGTAACGGAGGCTGCCGTGAGAATCGTAAACGTGTTTCCCACCGCCGGTGAAAACGAATTGATTAGGCTCACGTTCAGCGGGCCGCCAAGCGTGGTCGCGCCAGACGTCGTCAACGTGTCAAACTGTCCGCCGGCTGTGCCGCCAATCTTGACGTTAAAAGCTCCCGTGGCGCTTTGCGAATAGACTCCCAAACCGCTGCCGTTAAAGGAGAGCGCACCTGCGGCGATGGAACTCCCCGGCGCGACGCTGCCGCCAGTATTCGTCACATCGCCTTGGACCGTGCCGGTTCCTGTGAGGCTGCCGCCCTGGATCAGCAGTGGGTTCGTGCTGGTCGTTTGAATGCTGCCGCCATTGAGGATGGTATTTCCTGCGGTCTGAGAATATGCACCTGTGAAGCTAAGCGTGACTGCGTTTGCTGCCATCGTCCCGGTGTTGTTGAAAGGCACGCTGACGGTGTCACTCGTCCCTCCGGTCATCTCGAATGTTCCTGTGTTGTTGAATGCCGGCAAAGCCCCACCGTTGTAAATAATCCCATTCCCGGAGTTGCTGTTGCCGTTCACAATGTTCCAGGTGGCCCCCGCCTTGTTGTTTACCACCGCCCCGCTTGACAGG
>Ga0210410_10004914_pt1 | contig 11689 bp, 9 predicted proteins | sample IncBWC4MmetaG_FD_161058 | JGI IMG/M metagenome (GOLD analysis project Ga0210410, IMG submission 161058) | Forest soil microbial communities from Barre Woods Harvard Forest LTER site, Petersham, Massachusetts, United States - Inc-BW-C-4-M | ecosystem: Environmental > Terrestrial > Soil >... | reverse complement strand
ATTGCCGACGACACTTATTGTAAGCGCCGGACTGCTTGCACTGGGCGTGGCGCAATCGCAGACGACCACCGGAACAGCACCAAAGGTAAACGTTGGACCGACTGTGGCGGCAAAGTCCAATTCTCCCGCCCCAAGCGCGACAGCCAAGAATCAAAGCCAGAAATCGAGTGTTGGCAAAGGCGCAACATCCGTGAAGTCGTCCGCGCCAGCCTCATTTTGGACCGACCGCTGGACATCGACGATGACGGCACCGTCGAAGACAACCAATTCTTGTGGGATGCCCAGCGCGGCGTGCTTTACACCTACCGCGAAGATGATTTCACCTGCGCCAACGGCAAACCCGAAACCGGCAAGATCCTCATGGGTATCTACGCCAAGGGCAACACGGCCGGAAAGCCCGTGGGGTCCGGGTGGTACGTGGTGGGCTTGAATGCTGGCCAGTGTGGCGTCGCAAAGCAAGGAACCTTTGGCTGCAAGTTCGACGCTTCCGGAAATTATACGGAGTGCGGAGCAGCAGTGGTGAATAATAAGACAGGCGAACTGGATGTAGTGGTCGCCAAGTCGTGACTATGATCCGCGTACGCCATTCTCTAACTGGATAAAGGTGCCTGATATAAGGCTGACCCTGGAGGCAGCAAACATGAATGTATTTTGGTGATTCGTTGGTTACATTCGGCCCCTGGTGTCGCAATTCGTCACTCGGCAGTTTTCGGAAAATAGGCTTAGGGAAGTTCGCGCAGTTGGCTGCTCGCCGCTGCCGGTATTCTCGTTGCGGCTCTTCTTACTTCCGGATTGGCGCTGGCGCAAGCCGATCCTTTCGTCGGTACCTGGAAATTGAACGTAGCAAAATCCAAATTCGGACCCGGCGCCGAGCGCAAGAGTGAGACGCGGATCGTTGAATGGTCTCCCACGGGCATGAAAGTTAGCGTCGACCGTACTAATGCCGACGGCAGCAATCAACAATACAATTACACCACCGATTTCATCCCCTCACGTAGCCTACGCCTCCCGAAAAATAGGGAAATGCCAGTGACGACCTCTTCGTACTGAATCATTCTAAGGCAGCATGCAACGATACCTATCCATCAGCTGCAGGAATTCATTACGCTTTTCGATGACTTGGTTCATGCACAGAACACGGAGCCCAGGAGAAAAAAAACGGTTGGTTCCAACCAGGCGAGCCAAATATTGTGCTTCTCAATATCGTTGCCCTCGCGCGGGCACTCGAGTGAAGACATCAAAACTGACGGACACCTTTCCCTGAGACGATCGCCAAAGCCTCCCATATCTCTCTCATGGAACTATTCGGGGCGTCTAACGCCATACCGATTGTATAGCTCAGCGTAACGGAGTGGTAGTTGGGTGGCTCTCAACTGACTTCGTTCCAATCGCTGGTAGTTTTGAGGTACAGGTCTGTATCGCCTCTTCAAGGCCCATGAGGTCAGCGTCAAAACAATAGAATCCAACCCGCCATTCTCCGTGGCCTTCAGAGTCAGATACGCGCAGCACTCCAAAATCGGCTTCACTGTTCTCCGGCGTCGTCGGGAAGTGCGGTCCGACGTAATGAGTCGATCGCAATTCCATGAGCTTTGCCGCCTCTTCCGAGGTCAAGACGGCTCGCAACATCCCCGGACCTTGGTGAATTGCGTGACAAAAGTAGATGTTTGGCATGACCTCATCAGTTTGGCAGACGCAAGACAGAACCGCGTATAGTACGGTGGTTTTTGAGTGACGCGAGTCACAACATACCTCATATCTCAGTGCGCCAACAATATTACGTTTGCGCTCCAGCGAGGGATTGTAAGTACACAACTTCCCGATCTAGGATCGGATATGGAGTGGACGGGATCCGCGGACCAATAACCCCTGGAAGTGCGGTCGTATTGGTCCCGACCATAGGTCCACTGTTCGGTTGCAGGACATGACTTCGTCCCAGCAATTGACACCGGCACGGTATGAGCGTTATCGCGATCGCGATTTATCAGAATGAGTGAGTAGGACGAACCGTGCGTAGCCGCATAGGCCACGAGCCACGGAGCAGCCTTACCGTCAGCTACGGTCCGAAGCATATGTTCGCCTTCGGTTACAAAGCCGCTCTCAGACAAAAGTTGAAACGCGCGGGCGGCTGGAGTTAGATCGCCGGGTTTCAGACCAACGGGCAACTCCCCGGCTTCGGGAAGCGGCCCGGTATAAGTCAAAAATCCGGAGCCGCATTCCCACCAACTGTAGGCCTTCTCGGCGATGGGGTCGTAATTGAAACGAGAACAAACATTGGTCTCTCCTTGTGCCCACCAAGTGGCGTATTGGACGCCCGCCTGCATGTATTCCGCCAGTTGCGTGACAGCAAAAAGCGGCATGACCGCTCCCATGCTTTGTTTTGACCATTTATTGCCTGAAACATTGCCATCCCACTCGGTAATCCAAATCGCATCCGGTTTTTGGGAATGGCTGAGAAGCTCGGTTTGCAGTGTGAGCAGCGCGCCGCGAATTCGGTAGAGGTTTGACGAAACCCTGTCTTGATAAAGAGTATTGCCGTCCGAAATGGGATCCGTCATCGGATAGCTGTGATAAACGATGGCATCGTATTTCGCGCCTGCTAATACTGGAAAATCAAAATCCGTTTGCGTCCCGTAGGTTGCACCGCTGATGGGAACGGCGATCAGAATCGAAGGGTCTACTTTCTTCATGGCATCGTAAAACGCGGGTTCGTATCTGGCGTAACTCCCACCCGTATTTGCCTGGGGATGAAAATCCGCCTCGGTGCTGGGGCTGTATTGTTCATTCCCAATCTCCCAGTATCTAATCTGGTAATTCTTGCTTTGGTTGGCATATCTCACCAGATTCGCCCCGTTTATCGTGGGGTCGCCTCCAGCGTCACAATCTGGGGGATTGGTGCCATAGTTAACGGTAAACCCGACATGCAAATGCAAGGGCTCGGCGATTTGAGACAAGTAGGCATCGAGTTTATTTCCGGTCGTGCTATTTTGTGGCGGCGTGGTCGAGCGCGGAGTGTGCGTACAAGCTGGGCCACCTTGCCAGTTTTCGAGATCTGCGGTGATGCCTCCGGCGCCGTTTGCGTAGCGTACTGAGGTCACACCCGCGGTCCGCAGGCCCTCCTTCAGCGCTGCGATCAACTTCGAACTGGAGAGATTTGCGTTATAGTCCGCGTAACCCAAAACGTCGCGATGAATAGTTCCCAACCGGGTGTTGGTGACATACACACCTCCGGTTGGCGGAGTGATCAAGCCCGGCGCAAAGTCCTGGGCCACCTGCGAAGAACTCCAGGCCTGATTCGCAACCAAGGCTTTGGCGAGCGTCATTTGCTTCCGGGTATCACAACAACCCGGAAACAAACGGTAATAAAAAAGCTTGTCGTCAATTTTTTCGGCGTACGTTCCATTGGCCACGGAGACGCCGTCAAGATACAGACTCAGGGTTCCGGACGACCACGTCAATACCAGGCGACGCCAGGTATTGACGGTGTAGCCGCATTTCTTTACGACCGTTGTCACGCCCTCGAAATCAACATACGTGCCGTTGAAGCAGGTGGAACCCGAGTTTGCAACACCGATCGAGATCAGGGATTTGCCATGAATGCCCCCGAGGAAGACAGCGGTGACCGGATAGTCAGTAGAATCTGCGTTGATCCATGTTGCTAACGTGCCTTCGTTTTTGTTCACCGGAATGTTTTGGTTCTCGAGATCATTGGAGGCCGAAGTCACCTGAGCTGCGGTCTCACCATCGGGCACCGGACCAGGTCTGCCTCCGGTGACAGTTCCAGACCCAAATGCCGGGGATCCGCCGCCCACATAGGTCGAACTCAAATCCCATTTCCCCACGTAATCGTACACGTTGATTTTGCCGCCCGATTCGCACATCGGCCAGTACGCATACACTCCCGGCTCCGAGCCGTAAAACTGGTCGTATCTGGATTGACAGGCGTTCGGAGCGGGGGCCGTGAACGCGCTTTTGGCGGGAACAAGCAGGGGCGAAGTGACGGGCGCTGGCGGATTGGGACTAGACTGCAGCGCAGATGCTCTGACAACGTGTTCGGCGAATTGCCAAGCGGTTAGCACCGAACACAGGCAGGTCAGCAGTACTGCACTCCTAGCGAACATGGAACGGAATGCGAGAGGCCGCGAGCGTGCTGTTTGCGCCACGCCGCACCAAGCTAGGCGGCTCCCGAAACAATGGTGCGATAAATATCCCGATAAGCGCATGCGACCATCTTGGGATCGCTGGAATGTTTCAGGAAATGAAAAAACTGTTCACCTTCTCTAACGACATCGTCCGGGTGAGCAAACCAGGATTGCACTGCCTCCGCCAGTTCTTTTACATTTCCATAAGCTAATCCGTTCGTCAGTTTCGCACCAGGCGGTATGAGATCGACCGACCCATGGACCGCGGTCAGCAGCGTCGCTCGCCCCATGGCGGCGGCCTCCAGCGTAACGATCCCCTGTCCTTCCACTCTGCTCACCAGTATCGCGAATAAACTATTGCCGAGGAACTCCGAGACGTTCTGGTTGAACCCACAAAAGCGTATCAGGTTGCTGGTCCCATCGTGGCGGGACTGTTCTTCCAATTCGCCTCGCAACGGGCCTTCACCCACGATATCGAGCCTGTAGCGATGTCCACGGTCGAGGAGTAATTTCCATGCTGCCAAGAGGTGTTTGTGTCCTTTGACCGCTTCCAGGCGCCCCACGCAAACCGCGCTGTTCTTGACCTTTTCCAAATCGATGAAAGGAGGAGTCTTAGGAAATTCTGTAGGGTTGCCAATGCACGCCAGAACCTCTCCTCCGGTAGTCTCTCGCAAATTCTGTGCCACCGAAGGTGTAATGGCGGTCATGCGCTTGGGGTGAAGCAAACGGAACCATATGGCATGCGGAAACGTTAGTTGTCCGGTGTAAAGAACCGGAATGCCCCAGGCGTTGATCAACGCCGAGATCCGCCGATGGTGACAGTGGACCAGATCGAGTTTCTGGCGTTTGAACCAACGCTTGAATCGCACTAACTCATTGGCAAGGCGCGCAGGGTTCGAAGTCTTGAGATCAAATCTCTCGTACCTATGGGCCGGAATCCAGGAGAGATCTTCTGGAAGCCCATCGTTGCGGCAACCAGCAATAAAATACTCAACTCCAGTTAACTCTCGCGAGATTCGCCGGATGGCGATGGCGGCGCCGCTGCTTCGGTAGAAATTATCGTTCATGATGCAGACGCGCAATGGTTTGTCTCCATGAAATTCCGGCATGCTTCTCAGTCAAACCTTCCATTCACTGAACGCGAACTGCTTGGCCACTGACGAAATCGATCTAGAATAATCGCCGGCAAGAAATGTCTCGCGACATGGATTGGCTCGACAAGGTATCTGTGCCAAAGTCTTTTTGGATCAGAAAACATGCGAAATATTCCGTAGAGCCCCAGCGCCCCGGCCCAAGCAGGAGGCCGATACGCATCACCGGTGACATAGTCCAACGTAGCACCGCTGGTTAGAGCTGCCCCAACCTTCAGTTTTTGATAATGCTGCGCAAGCCATTCCTCCTGGCGGGGCATACCCATTCCAACAAACAGAATATCGGTTCGGAAACCGTTAATCTGCGCGATCAGTGCGTCATCCTGGGTACCATTTCGCGGAAAGAACCCATCGCGCCCATCAATAACTAGCTGCGGGTAGCGTGCTCTCAGAAGAGGCAAAGCTTTGGCCATCACCGCGCCGCTCGAACCAACGTAGAACACGCGCCAACTATTCTGGGATGCTTCCGCAAGGATCTTTTCGAAACAATCAAGAAAAGTGATGCGGTGTTCCGCCATCAACGGCAAACCTGCCGCTTTTCCCAACCACACGACCGGTAAGCCATCGATGTATACGCGCGAGGCCAGCGCATAGATATTCCGGAACGAGGCACTCATCTGATAGAGATAGAGACTATGCAAGTTGTGATTCAAAATGAGTGACTTCTCTCGCTTGTCGATCGCTTTCTTCAAAATCTGGAGCAAATCACTACGCGTAAGAGCATCTAACCGGACCCCGCACAGCGATACGCGTCGACTAGTCATAACTGACATAGTGTTCCTGGTCGCCTTTAAATCCGCTCAGTCGCGTATCAGCTTCACGAACGTTGCGGCCGCGGTCTGCAATTGCTCAACCTTGTCCTGAAACACGTCATCGCAGCTCAAATACGTCCTCTCCAGCGCGATATTGCGAAGATGTTTCACGGCATTGTCGACAAAAAATCCGTCGAAAGTACGCAACGCGGAATGGACCAATGAGCGAACATGGTTTTGCGGCTTGGATCCGTTCGCGAGTCGCGGACTTTCGGGAGCGCTGGCTTTATAGCGTGTCTTGAAGTCCGCAATCAGAGCGGAAGCGTTTGAGCTGCTTACGAAAGCGGGCGCGGCAACCGCATTACGTTTCGCCTGGCGGATGAGCAGCCTGTGATACAGGCTCTTGTGCAACGAACTCGAAGGTAGTCGTACCGGTTCGTAAACCATACCCAGAGAAAGGGCCCAGTCCCACCATTTAAACGATAGCGTGTCCGGAGCAATCGATACAGGGATCCACGGAATCCGCAGGGAGTCGGCGACTATGGCTCCATGCATCGCTTCGGTGATCACCAACTTTGCGCGCAAGAAGTGCTCGAGGACCTTGGGTACTGGCCACCTCGGATCGACAAATGTCATGCCTGCTTGCGCAGCTACACATTCCCATTGTCCGCCAGGCACCGAATTATAATGGGGCATGAACAATACGGCCTCTCTGAGGCGCGGAGCGGAGTTGATGCTCGGCAACAGCGAGAGCAGCGCAGCGGAATCGGTAATCGCGAGGTCCGGCCTCTCGACTAAGTCCGCCGTGAGCGGGCCTCGCAACGCGAGTAAGTTCCAACTTTCCCAGTCCGGCGGCAGCGGTCCATATCCTGCACCGGAACCAAGAACGAAAACCCGCTTCCCTCGGGTTTCTGACAACGGCGCGCAGTAGGCATTGAAAATGCTTCCGATTCCGATCAGCACGATATCGGGAATATCAAACACCTGCGCGGGCAGAGATTCCCGCCATAGAAACGCATTTAGATCGTCTCCGAAATTTCCCGCACTGTCGCGATAACAGAGAATTTCCATCGAATACTGGTGGGCCCGGCTGCTTTACTTTCAGGGTGACGGCGTGGAGTGATCAATGCTCTTGGGTGAAATAGAAGCGAACTGGAACGGTCAACATTGCACGAAAACTGTAGTACAAGCCCCAAATCCGGTAAGCGGGCGTAGCCTGGCGTAAGAACTCGTGCTTCCAACGACGGCGAGCGTGCCGGAGTCGTTTCAACTCGTTTTTTGTGAGTGTCGTTTCGATTCGGTCCAACACGGTCATGGTGACAGCAAACATCCGCTCTTTGGCTTGAGAGATATTGGTGCGATGCCGGCGGTAGTCGACGACCCAGGAGCTGCATTGGCCCACCGGCATTTGTCGGGCGATCCTCAGGTAGAGGTCGTAATCTTCGCAGATCCTCAAAGACTCGTCGAACATTCCCACTTGCAAAAAAGCCTTCCGGCGAATCATCGCGGCTCCCGGACAACCGATGGGATTGCTTTCCAAAAGTGTCTTGAAATAATCCTCTCGTGGCCTGCAGGAATGTGGGGGCCGTACTTGCACTCCGTTCTCATCTACCAAGCGAATGGCGCCGAAGCTCAGGGCGGCCTCCGTTGAGAGTAGTACCTTCAAGTGGGCCTCGACCGCGCCTGGCGCCAAAACGTCGTCCGAATCGAGGAAAATCAGATGCTCTCCGGAACTTTTGCGGCAGCCGAAGTTTCGAGCCGCAGAGACGCCTCGGTTTTCAGTTCGCCAAATTTGCAACCCACCGATATGTCTTAGACGAGGTTCAACTGGTTCCGGCGACCCATCGTCAACTACGATGATCTCGGTATTCGCATAGGTCTGGCGTTTAGCACTCAGGACAGCTTCCGCGATGAAATCCGGATGCTTATAATAGGGAATTACGATGGATACGAGAGGGTTGGAAATGATGGGCGACCTCCGCACCGGATTTTCCGCCCTCGAAACATTTCCATACGCAGGGCTTCCATTCGGGGTTGTCGTCATCGTCTCTCTATCCGAGCGAACGATTCCAGCTAGACCACCAAAATTCGTTTCGGCAGATGAAAGTTTGCGGCACGTGCGCTGCAGCAAGGTCCAGTTCATGATTCCTAGCGAGCCATCGGTGGCGAGACTCGCCCACGCGGCGCCAAGCCATCCATATCGAGGTATGAGCCACAGATTCAGTACAAAATTCAAGCAGGCGACGGCGAGTTGCGTCAACGTCCGGTAGCGCTGCAGCCCGATCGACGTCAGCACACTACCCGTTAATTTGTGAACACTACGGAACAGCGGTATCAGACACAGCCACCGGAGCGCGGAAATCCCTTCCGTGAATCCTTTGCCGGCCAATAACGGGATTAGGGGAGCAAACACAAACAGGCAAACCGCGGCAGCGGCGCTAATCATCAGGCCATATTTCAAAAGCCGGCGGCCAAGCAGTATCGGTTCCGCTGGCCCGGAAGCGGCTAAACGGAATAATCGCGGTTCCGTGGCGAGTTGAATAGAGGCGATCGGCACCGTGGCCATTTCGATGATGCGATAGGCCATACCATAGATGCCGTTTGCCTCATCCATGCCGTAGTGACTCAGCATGGTCTTATCGATGTCGTCGTAGACATTGGTCGTCGACGACGCAAAGGCGTATTCGAACCCTTCCCCGGCGCTTCGCAACAAGAGGCGGGGCTTAAACTGAGGCCAGCCGAGCCGAACTGTTACGGCGATCAAGGCGATCGCAGTGCCCACCGCGGACGCAAGCATTGAGGCGATAGCCCACTGTGCCGCGCTTGCGTGGTGTAGAGTCACCAACATGCAGATCGCCGTGATGGTGCGAAGCATCGACGTCATCTGATTGAGCGCAGCTGTGGCCTCCATGCGCTCGAGGGACTGAAACGCTTGGGTTGCGCCAATCGTCAGTTGTTCGCAAAGGCAGCTGCCAACCGCCATGAACACGACAATCGACGCACTGGCAGGGTCGAGGACGCGAGGAGCAAGGACACGCATAACTACAATGAGCAACCCGCCCGTGGTGAACGTGACCACCAGGAGATTGCCCCAATAGGCAGCAAATCGTCGGTGATCGGCGGAGACATAGCGCAGCAGGACGGTGCTCATTCCAAGCCGACCATACTGCGCCGCAATGTTGACCAGAGCAAAAGCGCCGACCACGATACCGTAGTGAAGTACCCCCAGCAGCCGGGCTATTACGATGAAATACAGAATTCGCAGGCCATAGCCGAGGCCTTGCCCGGCCAGCATCCAGCCGAAGTTTCGCGCCAGTGAATTTTTCAGGGAGAATTTCACGATCGTACGGTGTTCACAACTTTTTCGTATTGTGCGCGCACGTTGCTCCACAGGAAGCGGCTGCAAAACGAAGCGTGTCCGCTGGCTGACAATTTCCGGCGCGTGGGCTCATGCTCGACCAGCGTCTGCAAAGCCAAACTCAGTTTTTCCGGATCATTGGGAGGAATCAAGACTCCTCCGCCATGCGCGAACATTTCTCGCAGGCCTCCTGTGTCGGAGGCCACCACCGGAAGGCCTGTTGCCATGGCTTCCAATGGAGCCAAGGGGAACGGGTCATTCCAGATGGAGGGGCAGCAATAGATGTCCGCACGTCGAAGCAACTCAGCCAGCCCATCTCCACTCACATATCCCGTGAATTCGGTATTATCGGGTCGCATGCGCCTCAGCGAGCGCACATACCTGGTTGTTCGGGAATCTCCGAACCCCGCTCCTCCAACGATTTTGCATCTCACGGCGATTCCTCTGCGCTTCAAACGTTGCATGGCGTCCAACAAGATGTGCACACCCTTGTAAGGAACCAGGCGGCCCGTCCAGATAATTTCCGGAATCGCGTTGGCCGGCCGCTCGGCGCCGCGAAATTTTCTGCAATCCGCTCCGTTGTGCACGACGTAGGTGCTTTCAAAGTGGTCCGGCAACGCCGAATGTGCCTCCTTACTCAGAAACTCGCTGCAGAACACGATGGGAGTCTTCTTGAGCGCAGCCAACTGACCGCGGTTCGCCCGGAGAAGGTGGGAGTTGTGCATGTGCAATACGATTTTTATGCCGCGCTTCTCGGCGACGGCCGCGAGCACCGAAGCGCACTCCGGGCGATTATGGATGTAGAGGACATCGCCGCGTTTCAGTTTTTGTAGCAAGGCATGAAACACGAGCAGATATGCCTTCTTCTGCAAAGTCCAGGGTAGGCGATACAGCACCGGGTGGACGGGATAATCCGTCAGACTCCAATACGGCAGGCAATAGATTCTGTCCGTCGGGAAACTCCAGGACGCATCGAAGGACGGACAGACGACGACCTCGGTTCCGTCGCGCAAGACGTTGGCGGCCCATCGCGAGATTGCACCTCCATTTCGCTCGGAAAACGACTCCTGCTCATCAAGCAAGTGATAGATCGTGGACATCGGGTAAGCAGGCGCTCAGCCGTTTCCTTTCCTTCAGTTGACTCGCCATCATGGCCAGACCACAACATGCGACGACATAAAGAATCGACAACAGTTCGTTGGGCCACACCACGGTCGCTTCATCGACGTTATACAGAATGGTAAGAACGATCAGGCCGATGTACCAATCGAGGCCAATCGACCCTCCGTGCCGCAGGCAGAGCCACGCGTTTTTCATTGCGGCCGTTAGCGTCATCAAAAAGACAGCCAGGCCGACGAATCCGAGCTGCAGAAGGATTTCCAACATGCCGTTGTGCGCATAGCCAAACACCCAATGCGTTCGAAGAATCGCATTGGCGGATTCGCCCGTGAGCCCAAGCCAATATGCGTAATACCCATACCCCAGAAGGGGTCGCTTCCCGATCGATTGAAGTACGGCTGACCAAATTTCTGTTCGTCCGGTAAGGGTTAAATCTCTCCCCAACAGCGCGGCTATGTCCGAGGCGAACGGTATAACCAGCAATGCCAGCAGAACGACGGCGACACACAAAAAACCAGCCAACACCAGGGTCGTTCTCCACTCGAGGCGATGCGACACATAAAGCATGGCCATAAACGCTATATAAACTGAGAGAACCACCACTGCTGTTGCTGAATGGGCCATCACAATGAGCGAAATGACCATCAAGATGTACACCATCCGGAGTAGGTTGAGACGCCGGTATCCGAATACAATCGCCGGGCTCAATAGGAAAACGAGACACTTCGCCGCCGACGTGCGATCCATAAAAATGCCCTTCCACACGTAGGCGTACCGCCCTTCGTGGGCAATTCCAAACTGCGGGAAAAACAGCACCATTACGAGCCCCAGAGAGCAGATCAAAACGCCCGCCATCGTTACGATGTCCATAAGCTGTTCGGGCTCGAACCGCAGCACCATGTAGTAGGCGAAGAGCGTGCCAAGCAGGTAGAACATTCCGTTATAGGTCGAGCGCATTGGATTTTGCGACCACGCCGCCGAGCAAATCGTCAATAACGCCAGAAACGTGAGGGTCTTCATTTTGCTTACTGAAAGCGACAAAACAGCTCGGACGTTCGCCACAATCAACGTCACGATGACGGAGTAAGCGATACCTGGGATGACGATATATCCCAAAGTTCCCAGATTTCGCGCGGGTATCAGACCCACTAACGAGTTTTCTCCCGCGAT
>Ga0210410_10004909_pt1 | contig 11694 bp, 9 predicted proteins | sample IncBWC4MmetaG_FD_161058 | JGI IMG/M metagenome (GOLD analysis project Ga0210410, IMG submission 161058) | Forest soil microbial communities from Barre Woods Harvard Forest LTER site, Petersham, Massachusetts, United States - Inc-BW-C-4-M | ecosystem: Environmental > Terrestrial > Soil >... | reverse complement strand
CCATCGAGCATGCGCGGATCGCGAACGCGCAAGGGCGGGTGGTTTGGAGCCTGGAGCCCTATGGCTTCCTTTCCGAGGAGAAGGCGCCCGCCACCGTCAACCCGAGCCTGTGGCGGCAGTCGCGCCTCAACATGAATCATGGGCTGTTCGAGGTCGTGCCCGGTGTTTACCAGGTGCGCGGTCTCGACATCGCCAACATGACGCTGATCGAGGGCGATCGCGGCGTGATCGTGGTGGACACGCTGACCTCGATCGAAGGCGCCCGTGCTGCGATGGAGCTTTATTTCAAACACCGCGGCAAGCGTCCGGTGGCCGCGGTCATCTTTACACATACCCATACCGACCATTATGGCGGCGCGCGCGGCGTGCTTGACGACGCGACGCTGGCCGGCGGCAACGTGCCGATCATCGCGCCCAATCTGTTCATGGAGCACGTGGTGTCGGAAAACGTCATCGCCGGCCCCGCGATGCTGCGGCGGGCGCAATATCAGTTCGGGCCGCTTCTCGCCAAGGGGCCGCGCGGGCAGGTCGATTGCGGGCTTGGCAAGACCATGGCCGCGGGCGCGGTCAAGCTGTTGCGCCCCACCGACCTGATCATGCAGACCGGCGACAAGCGCGTTATCGACGGCGTCGAATTCGAATTCCAGATGGCGCCGAACACCGAAGCGCCGGCGGAGATGCATTTCTACGTCCCGCGCTACAAGCTCCTGAATCTTGCGGAAAACTGCACGCATAATTTCCACAATCTGCTGCCGTTCCGCGGCGCCGAGGTCCGCGACGCACTGATCTGGTCGAGGTATCTCGGCGAAGCGCTGCAGATGTGGGGCGGCAAGGCGGAGGCGATGTGCGGCCAGCACCACTGGCCGGTGTGGGGAAGAGAGCGCATCGACACCATGATCCGCCAGCAGCGCGATCTCTACAAATTCGCCCACGACCAGACCATCCGCCTGATGAATCACGGGCTGACCGCGGCCGAGATCGCGGAAGTGATAAAACTGCCGGCGAGTCTCGAGGCCGCGTGGCACGGGCGCGGCTACTACGGCCACATCCGGCATAATGTGAAAGCGGTCTATCAAAAGTATCTCGGCTGGTATGACGCCAATCCCGTCAATCTCGATCCGCTGCCGCCGGTCGAGGCCGGCAAGAAATATGTCGAGTACATGGGCGGCGCAGACGCGATCCTCGCACGCGCGCGTGCGGATTTTGCCAAAGGCGAATTCCGGTTCGTCGCCCAGGCCGTCAGCCATCTGGTGTTCGCCGATCCCGACAACCAGGCCGCGCGGGCGATGCTGGCCGACACCCTCGAGCAACTCGGTTACGCCGCCGAAAGCGCGACCTGGCGCAACGCCTATCTGTTCGGCGCGCAGGAATTGCGTCAGGGCATGCCGAAAACTCCGCCCCGCCCGCCGCTGCCGATCGAGACGGTGGCCGCACTGCGCACCGGCCAATTATGGGATTTGCTCGGCATCCGGCTCAATGGGCCGAAAGCCGAGGGCAAACACATCGTACTGAACTGGAATTTTGCCGATACCGGCGAGAGCTTTGTCTTGACGCTGGAGAATTGTGCGCTGACCTATGTCGAGGGCGCGCAGGCGGCCGCGGCCGACGCCAGTTTTACCCTCGCACGCTCCGCGCTCAACGAGGTGATCGCGAAGCAGACGAGTTTCCCGGAAGCGGTCGCCGGCGGCAAAATAAAATTCACCGGCAACGCGATGCGGCTTGGCGAATTGATGGGGCTGATGGACGATTTCCCGCGCATGTTCGAGATCGTCGAGCCGAAGCGGACGGCGGTGAGCTGAAAGGGCCGTCAATAAGGGGCGATGCCAACGGGTCCGCGCCAAGCGCGGCCCGATGACAGGCTCCGCATCGAACCTCAGATGTGCAATTGCACATCGGGGAATCTCGAGATTCCGGGTTCGCGCCTGCGCGCGCCCCGGAATGACGGCTGGCGCGAAGCTCATCTAAACCGCTAGGATGCGCTTTGTCGGCAAGAGGGCAGGCATGAGACGGCGGGAATTTCTTGGAGCACTCGGCGGTGCGGCGGCGTTGCCGCTGGCGGCGCGGGCCGATCCGCAGGTGCCGGTGATCGCGATCCTCGGCAGCGGCGCCGCGGACGCCCCTTCGAGCAAGACGCAGCTGGAATTGATGCGCGCCGGGATGCGCGATCTCGGTCTTGTCGAAGGCAAGGATTACGTGTTCATCGCTCGCTGGGCGGACAGCGACCCGAGCCGTTTTCCGGCGCTGGCGGCCGAGTTGCTGGCGCTGCATCCGGCCGCGGTCGTTGTCTCGACCAATCTCGCGGTGACGACGGTCCAGGGCCTGTCGCGCACCGTTCCTATTGTCGGCACCAGCCTGAACGCGCCGCTCGCCGTCGGCCTTGTTGCCAGCCTTTCGCATCCCGGTGGCAATGTCACTGGCGTCTCCACCATGGCGGAAGATCTGCAGCTCAAGCTGGTCGAGATCATACGCGAGATTCTCCCGGAGGCGCGGAACCTCGCAGTGATATTCAATCCGACCAACTCGTCGAATCCCTTGATGCTGGACATGCTGACCAAGGAGCTGGCGAACACCGGGCTTGCGGTCGGTTCGGTTGCCGTCCACTCACCGGAGGACCTTGACGCCGCCTTTGCCGAAGTGTCGCGGCAACATCCCGCTGCACTCATCGTTCTGACCGACAACAGCCTGCAGGGGCTCACGGATGATATCGTCGCACGCGCGCTGGCGCAAAAGCTGCCCATCTTCGGCAGCTTTACGTTGACGTTTATGCAAGCCGGCGCCCTGATCAATTATGGTCGCGTTTCGAAGGAAGCATTTCAGGCCAGCGCCCGCCTGTTGAAGAAAATCCTGGGTGGTGCCTCTCCCGCCGATCTCCCTGTCGAGCAGCCGAACCGATACAGCTTGGCAATCAACCTCAAGACGGCCAAGGTGCTAGGCATCAAAATCCCGCCCACGCTGCTGGCGCGGGCCGACGAGGTGATTGAATGAGACGACGCGATTTCGTCGCGGCCCTCGGCGGAGCGGCGGTGTTGCCGCTTGCGGCGCGAGCGCAGCAGGCAGACCGGCCGGTGATCGGGCTGCTGGCGACCGGCACGCCTTCCGGCTGGAATCTCTCCGGATACCGCCAGGGTTTTAAAGACGCCGGCTTCGTCGAGGGCCAAAACCTCGCAATCGAATATCGCTTTGCCAATGACGATCCGGCCCGTTTGCCGGAACTGGCAGCGGATCTGGTGCGCCGCAGGGTGCGCGTGATCGTGGCCGTCGCCAGCTCACTGGCCGCCCGCGCGGCAAAGGACGCGACCGATACTATTCCGGTCGTTTTCGGTTATGGCGCCGATCCGGTCAAACAGGGACTTGTCGCAAGTCTCAACCGGCCGGGCGGTAACGTGACCGGCGTGATCTCGCTCGCCGGCGAGCTGTTCGGCAAGCAAATTGGCATCCTGCACGAATTGCTGCCGCAGGCATCGCATATTGGCGTCCTCGCCAATCCCACCAGCGCCTTGCGCGAATTCATCGCCAAGGACACGCAGGCCGCCGCTGCCGCGCTCGGCTTGAGTGTGGAGGCTCTCAACGCCGCAACGAGCGGCGAGATCGAGGCTCTCTTTGCTAACATCGGTGCCGACAAGCGCGTGCAGGTGCTGCTGGTCACCAACGACCCGCTTTTCGTCGCGCAACGCGCCCAGTTTGCCACGCTGGCGGCGCGCTATCGGTTGCCCGCGATCTATCCGTTCCGCGAGATGGCCGAAGCCGGCGGGTTGTTGAGCTACGGTCCCAATATCATGGAGCGGGACCGTCAAACCGCTCTCTATGTCGGTCGCATCCTCAAGGGCGAGAATCCGGCCGAGCTGCCGGTCGTTCAGATGAACAAGTTCGAACTGGTCATTAACCTGAAAGCCGCCAAGGCGCTCGGCATCAGCTTTCCGAATTCGATGCAATTGCTCGCCGATGACGTGATCGAGTGAGTGGTTGTTCGACGCGTGCAACGCGTCCAACCTGCTACAATGCGTGTCCAACCTCCGAGGCAGAGGCATGAAGCGGCGCGATCTCATCAAGATGGCCGGCGGAGCGGCGGCGACGGCCGTTTGGCCGGGCAATGCCGGCGCGCAGACGCCGTCGGCCAAAATCTTTCGCGTCGGATTTCTCGGTCTGCCCACCGCCGACAGTCTGCCCAAGCGCACCGAGGCGTTTCGCGCCGGCATGCGCGATCTCGGTTATCAGGAGGGACACAACGTCATCATCGAGTACCGCTGGGCCGATAACAATTATGACCGGCTGCCGGCGCTGGTCACCGAGCTGATCGGTCTCAACGTCGATGTGATCGTCACCCATGGCACGCCGGGCGTCATGGCCGCCAAGCAGGCCACCTCGACGATTCCGATCGTGATCGCCGTGGTCGGCGATGCGGTGGCGTCGGGACTGGTGGCAAGCCTGGCGCGGCCGGGCGGAAACGTCACCGGTTTGACGTTTTTCCAGCCGGAGCTGAATGCGAAGCGGCTCGAGCTGCTCAAGGAAACGGTGCCCGACCTGATCGATGTGGGCGTGCTGCTCAATTCAGCCAATCAGATGAACGAGCCGGTGTTGCCGCAGGTCGCACAGGTGGCGCAATCCCTGAAGCTGGTGCTGCATCAATTCGACGCCCGCGAACCCGGCGATTTCGAAGCCGCGTTCGCGGCCATGACGGCCAAGCGTGTTCGCGCGCTGGTGGTGTTCGACGATGCGATGCTGATCGGCAATGCCAGAGCAGTGGCCGCGCTCGCCCTGCAGCATCGGCTTTATTCCTGCGGGTTTTTGGATTTCGCTCCCGCCGGCGGCCTGCTCGCCTATGGCGTGGACTTTCCCGACATGTTCCGCCGCGCCGCCAACTATGTGGACAAGATTCTGAAGGGCACCAAGGCGGCCGACTTGCCGGTCGAGCAGGCGACAAAATTCTCTACCATTTTGAATCTCGCCACCGCCAAGGCGCTTGGCCTGGAGGTACCGTCCTCGGTGCTGCTGCGCGCCGACGAGGTGATCGAATAAAGCGAGCAGGCGGTGAAGCGTGCGGCCTTGATTGGTGGGCGCGCTTCGTTTTGCCCAACCTGCGATCTCTATGCGTCGTCCCTGCGAAAGCAGGGGACCCATAACCACCGGTGTCAATGGTCGCGCGATAGCCGTTGAACAGCGTCACTCAAAACGACGGCCGCGGCGTATGGGTCCCTGCTTTCGCAGGGACGACACGGAGGGATAACGCGAGCGCCCGCCTCTAAATCCCCAGATACGCCGCCTGCACCTGCTTGTTGTCGGCGAGTTCGGCGCTGGTGCCGTGCATGATCACGTTACCGCTTTCCAGCACATAGGCGCGCTGCACGAGTGAGAGCGCGCGGCTGACGTTCTGCTCGACCAGCAGGATCGCGGTGCCCATCTTGTGGATCTCGCCGATCTTCTCGAAGGTGACGTCAGTCATCACGGGCGCGAGGCCAAGCGAGGGCTCGTCGAGCATCAGGAGTTTCGGTTTGAGCATCAGGCCGCGGCCGACCGCCAGCATCTGCTGCTCGCCGCCGCTCATGGTGCCGGCGAGCTGCTTCCTGCGCTCGGCGAGCCGCGGAAAGATGCCGTAGACCAGCTCGAGCGTGCGGCTGCGCTCCGCCTTGGCCTTCGGCACGAAGGCGCCGATCTCGAGATTCTCCTGCACCGTCATCTCGGGAAACACCTGGCGGCCCTCCGGCACGTGGGCGATGCCGAGTTCGGGAATGCGATGCGGCGGCAGCGAGGCGAGGTTGGTGCCTGCGAAGGTGATACTGCCGGCCTTGAGTTTGACCAGGCCCGAGATCGCGCGCAGCGTGGTGCTCTTGCCGGCGCCGTTGGCGCCCAACAGGCCGACGGCTTCGCCTTCGCCGATCTCGATCGAGACCTCGGCGATCGCAGGCACCGAGCCGTAACTGGCGCTGACGCCTTGCAGTTTGAGCACTAGGCTTCTCCCGCTGAAGGTGGGTGCACGTAGGAGCCGAGATAGGCGCGGATCACTTCGGGATTTTCCACGATCTCCTTCGGGCTGCCTTCGGCGATCTTCTGGCCGTGATCGAGCACCACGATGTGACGGGCCACCGCCATGATGGCGCGCATCACATGCTCGACGATGACGATGGTAAGCCCGCGTGCGGAGAGCTTGCCGACCAGCGCCACCGCCTGATCGATCTCGGCAGGATTGAGCCCGGCCATGACTTCATCGAGCAGCAGCAGCTTGGGCTCGGTCGCCAGCGCCCGCGCCATCTCCAGCCGGCGCTGGTCGATGGTGGTCAGGTCCTTCGCCGCGGTCATTTCCCTGGCGGAAAGGCCGACGAACTCGATCGCCTCGCGGGCTTTTTCGCGCGCCACCGCGATATGCCGGTCGCGCAGGAACGCGCCGGTCATGACATTGTCGAGCACGGTCATGGCGCCGAACGGTTTTGCGACCTGGAAGGTGCGGGCGAGACCCAGCGCGCAGATGTCATGCGGCTTCAGGCCGACGATCTCGCGGCCGAACGCCGAGACCGAACCGGAATCCGGCCGATGAAAGCCGGTGATGAGATGAAAGCTGGTGGTTTTGCCGGCGCCGTTCGGCCCGATCAGGGCGACGGTTTCGTTTTCCTTCACCGTAAAACTGACGTCTTGCACGGCGCGCAATCCGCCGAAGCGCTTGCTGAGACCGCGTATAACGAGTGCGTCCGTCATGATCTTACGCCCGCGCCGGTTTGCCGGTGTAGCGCCGCCAGGCCTCGACCATCATGCCCATCAGCCCGGTCGGCCGCCACAGGATCACGGCCATCAGGATCAGGCTGTACACGGTGAGCTGCACGCCGCCGATCGAACTGCCGAGCCAGCTCTGCAGCAGGGTCGACGTCGTTTCCAGCAGCACCGTGCCGATCACCGGACCCCACAAGGTGCCGATGCCGCCGACGATGGAAACCAGCGCGGCTTCAATGGAGATACTGAAGGAAAACGCGGTCGCGGGATCGATGAAGTAGATGTACTGGGTGTAGAAGGTGCCGGCGAGCGCGGTCAGGAACGAAGAGATCAGATAGATGTCGCGCTTGATTTTCGGAGCATTGACGCCGATCGCTTCGGCCGCGTCTTCGTCCTCGCCGATGGCGACGAGGTAATAGCCCATCCAGGAACGCTCGATCAGCCAGGTGGTCGCAAGCCCGACCGCGAGCAGGCCGAGCACGACGTAGTAATAGGAGGCCTTGGCCTCGAACTGCATCATCAGCGGCGCGCTGCCGAGGTTCGGGATGGTGGTGCCCTCGGCACCCCAGGCCAGGTCGCGAAATTTCAGGAAGATCAGCATCAGGGCTTGCGCCGTGGCGATGGTGGCAATCGTGAAATAGGGGCCGCGCAAGCGGAAGCACAGCCAGCCGATCGGCAGGCTCGCCAGCATCGCCACCACGCCGCCGGCGATCATGCCGATCCACGGCGAAATGCCGAAGTCGATTTGCAGGATGGTCGAGGTGTAGGCACCCAGGCCGAAATAGGCGGCATGCCCAAGCGAAAGCTGTTTTGCGTAACCGCCCATCAGGTTCCAGGCAACGCCGATGAAGGAGAACAAGAGGATGCGGATGAAGATGTCGACCGCGAACGAGCTCTTCACCACCTGCGGCAGGGCGATCAGCACCGCGATGCCGATCGCGAGCAGGACGAGATTGCGCGTGTGCGGCTTCATCGCGCTTTCCCTCCAAGCCCGGTCGGTTTGAAGGCGAGCGTCAACAGCAGCAGTGCGAACACCACGATCAACCCGGAGTCGGCGCCGACATATTGAATGCCGAGCGACTCGGCGACGCCCATCAAGAGGCTCGCGACCAACGCGCCGATCACGTTGCCGAGCGAGCCCATCACCACCGCGACAAAGGCCATCAGGGTAAACACTTGCCCGACAAACGGATAGGCCGAATAGAACGGCATCAAAAGCGAGCCGGCGGCGCCCGCCAGCGCCAGCGCGATGCCGAGCGCAACGCAGAACACGCGGTCGGGGTTGATGCCCATCAGCATCGCGACATCGCGGTTCTGTGCCGCGGCGCGCATCGCCTTGCCGAGATCTGTGGTGTGCAGGAATACCCAGAGCGTGCCGCTCAGCAGCATGGCGACGACAAAGGCGATCAGTTTTGCGACGGGAATGTAAAGCCCGCCGAGATGAAAGGCTTCGTCGGAATAGAAGGTATGGACGGTGCGGTAATTCGCCGAGAACAGCATCAGCGCGAGATTGAGCAGGAGCAGCGACAGCGCAAACGTCAGGAATATCTGCGGCATGTCGTTGGGGCCGAGCACCCGGCGGATCAGGAAATGCTGGATCAGGACGCCGACCATAAACAGCACCGGCATGGACACCAACAGCGAGAGCAGGGGGTCGATGCCGAACTGATTGGCGAGAAAGAAGGAGATGTACATGCCGATCATCACGAATTCGCCCTGGGCGAAATTGACGATCTTGACCACGCCGAAGATCAGCGTGACGCCGATGCTGACGAGCGCGTAGATGCCGCCGATGAGCAGGCCGTTGATGACGGCCTGGGCCACTGTCTCCCACATCTGGCTGACCGGCTTAGATCTTCAGCAGCGGCTTGCGAGCGTCTTCCTTCGGGAACACGCTGGCGAGATCGCCGTCCTGCCACTGCACGCCGACCGGGTGACCGTAGATGTTCTTGCCGTCGGGACCGAATTTCACTTTGCCGCCCGGCGCCATGGCAGCAAAGCCCGAGGAGACATCGAGCGCTGCGAGCGCTTCGCGCACCTTCTGCGGATCGGGGGAAGCCGCCCGCTCCAGCGCATCGACCAGCATGAAGGTCTGTGCGACCAGACCGCCGGCATATTCGAACAGGAATTCGCCGGTGCGCTTCTTGTATTCGGCATTCACCTTCTCGCAATCGGCATTCATGTCGTGATTCCAGTGCGCCACGCCCTGCAAGCCTTCGGCGAGCTTGCCCACGTTCTTGTAAAAATCGGGAATGACAAAGCCGCCGGAGCCGCCGTTGATCGCGATGTTGAGGCCGACCTGTTTGATGGTGCGCACGATCAGGATCAGGTCGTTCAGATAGGAGACCGAGAACAGCGCATTGGCGCCCGATGCCTTGACCTTGTTGATCAGCGGGCTCGCGTCGGTGAAGCCGGCCGAATAAGGCTCGAACATCACGATCTCGACACCCTCGGCGGGCGCCAGTTCCTTCAGTCCATTCGAGGTCGAGGTGCCGAACGCGGTATTCTCGAAGATCACCGCGACCTTCGGCTTGTCGCTGACGAGTTTCGACATCCGCAACTGCGCCTGCGCGAACTGCGAGGCGCGGGCGAACGGCGTGAAGGTATAGGTGCGGCCCTTGTTGAGCTGGTCCGAGCTCGAGCCGGTGATCAGCGGCACCTTGGCGCGTTCGGCGACTTCGCTGGCGATCAGGGTCAGCGCGCTGGCGTAGCAGCCATGGATCGCCGACAATTTGTTGCCGGTGATGAGCCGATCGGTTTCGGTGCGCGTCACCGTGGTGTCGCTCTGCACGTCGGAGATGATCAGGTTGAGCTTGGCGCCGCCGAGCGACTTGATGCCGCCCGCGTCGTTGACCATCTCGACCGCGAGCTTGGCGGCGGCGGCGCAGCCCACCCCGATCTGCGCCATGCTTCCGGTGGTCGGATACAGCGCGCCGATATTGACGGGGTCGGCGGCCCAGCCGCGCAGCGGCACCGCGCCGAAGGCGCCCGCGGCGAGAATGCCGCCGGTCTTGAGGAGGAATTCGCGGCGGCCCTGCCGCTTCGACAGGGACCGATCGAGGCCCGTCTTCTGCTCAAGGCCAGCCTTGCCGTCAGAATTCTTGCGGTCTTTCTTCATGGCGTTTCCTCCTGCGCGATCACGGTTCAGGCTGTTGTGCGCCTGCTCTTTCGGACGGTAGCCCCAATCAATATTGTTTACAATACAGTTATCGATTTTATTTTCACAATTGAAAACTTCAGCGGGCTTGTTATACTTTTGGTTGCCCAAAGCGGCGGGCGCGTCTTCCAAATCGGGAAAATGATGGCCGGAAAACCACCCAAACTCGCGGCAGCCCGCACGGCCAAGGTCCGTCAGGTACCGGCGCCGGCGCGAGAACCGGCCGCCGTCATGATCGCCAAGCGCATCGAGGAGGACATAGTCCTCGGGCGGCGTCAACCGAGGGAGCGGCTGGTCGAGCAGGATCTATGCGACCTGTTCCAGACCCATCGCGGCGATGTCCGGCTGGCCTTGTTCGAACTCGAAAAAAGCGGCCTGGTGGAGCGCATCCCCAATCGCGGCGCGATGGTTCGGGGCTTGACGCCCCAGGAGGTCAAGGAGATCTACGCGGTCCGCGAAGAGCTCGAAGTGATGGCGGTCCGTATCATCCCGTTTCCGGTTGCGCCCAACGATATCGAGCGGCTGGAGGACCTGCAGCGGCATCATACCGCCGCCGTCGCCGCGGGCGACCTGCTCACGGTGTTTTACAGCAACCTCAGTTTTCACCGGGTGCTATACGGCCTGTGCGGCAATGCCTGCCTGATCGAAACCATCGATCTGTTGGCGCAGAAGGTTTACGGCATCCGATCCTACGCCAGCGCCTTTCCGGAATCGCTCGACCGCGCCCGCCGCGACCATCTCGACATGATCAAGGCGCTGCGCGGCTCGCGCCGGGACGATCTGGTGGCGCTGACGCGGCGCCATCTGAAGCCCTCGCCGGAAGCGTATATCAAGGACTACGAGCGGCGCTTCGGCAAAGCCGATCTGGCCGCGACGCATTAAGCCGCCGCGTGTTATTCGGCGCTGCTCACGAGCTTGATCCGCGGCTCGGCGGCCTCCATCAGGCTGCGGTAGGCGGAAAGATAATCGAGCGCCATCCGTCGTGCCGTGAAGCGCGCCTCGAAGCGCTTTCGAATCGCGGGCCTGCTCAGGGTGGCAAGGCGGTCGACCGCGGCGACCGCGCCGATCTCGTCCTCGACGACAAAACCGGTCAGCGCTTCCTCGACGATCTCCGCGACCGAGCCGCGGTTATAGGCGATTACAGGCGTGCCGCAGGCCATCGCCTCGATCATCACCAGGCCGAACGGTTCCGGCCAATCGATCGGGACCAGCAGTCCGATCGCGCCGCTCAAAAACTCCGATTTTTCGGGGTCGCCGATCTCGCCGATATAGTCGACCAGCGGATTCTGCTCGATCATCGGGCGAATGAGTTCGTCGTAATAATCCTGGTCGGCGCGGTCGACCTTGGCCGCGATCTTGAGCGGAATGCCGCATTTGGTCGCAATCCTGATCGCCCGGTCCACGCCCTTTTCCGGCGCGATCCGGCCGAGCACCGCGAGATAGCTGGGCCGCGACGGTTGCGGCATCAGCAGCTTCTCCGGCAAACCATGGTGGATGGTGCGCAGCCAATTGGCTTGCGGAACCGGTCGCCGCTGGGCGTTCGAGATCGAAATCACCGGAACCGAGGAGAAGGTGGTGAACACTGGCTGGTGCTCGGGCAGGTCCAGCCGGCCGTGCAGGGTGGTCAGGAAGGGGGTCGGCTGCCGCGAGAACAGCGAGAACGGGTAGTAGTCGAGATGGAAGTGCAGGAAGTCAAATTCCTCGTCGTCGCATTTCTGCCGCACGCGCTCCAGCATTACCATGTGCAGCGCGTTGGGATCGCGCACCGCGCCATCGAGGCGCAGTGCCCGCGGCCAGATCGCGTCAAGTTTTCCGGAAGTCTGGGAATCGCCGCTGGC
>Ga0210410_10004907_pt1 | contig 11695 bp, 12 predicted proteins | sample IncBWC4MmetaG_FD_161058 | JGI IMG/M metagenome (GOLD analysis project Ga0210410, IMG submission 161058) | Forest soil microbial communities from Barre Woods Harvard Forest LTER site, Petersham, Massachusetts, United States - Inc-BW-C-4-M | ecosystem: Environmental > Terrestrial > Soil >... | reverse complement strand
GACTGCGACGCCGAGCACGGCAACAATCGGACCCAACACCAAAACGCGCGTGGTCGTTAACCCGATGGTCAAAACCGCGAGAGCTGTGACAACGACAATCGCTTCCGGCGCAGCGAGCTTAAGCAATTCCAGGTAACTCATTTTAAGAAACGCATCGCTTCAACCGCCGGCTGAATGCGATCCAGCAGAAGTTTTGGATAAACTCCGACCGCGAGTGTGGCGAACATGAGCAGACCAGCGCCGAGTTTTTCGGGAATAGTGATCGGTTCCATTTCAGGTGCGGGAGCACTGGCATTCGCAAGATCGACATCGAAGAATGCGCGCTTCAGCGCGCGAAGGGTGAATGCGGCGACGAGCACCATTCCGACCCCGGTGATCCAAACCGCGACCGGATAACTTTTCCAAGCGCCAATCAGAATTGTGATTTCCGCGGCGAATCCGCTAAAGCCGGGGATCCCCATCGATGCAGCGGCCGCGACGACAAACGTAAACGCGGCAAACGGCAACGCCCGGCCGAGATCCATTCCCGCGAGCGCGTCGAGCTCCCGCGTGTGGGTGCGCCGATAAATCATCCGGCCGGCCACGGCGAAGAGGAGGGCGCCAATCACGCCGTGGGAAAACATCTGCAGCACCGCGCCGGAAACGCCGAACACGTTGGCGGTGGCCAGGCCGAGCAACACAAAACCCATGTGGCTGACGCTGGAATAACCGATAACGAATTTTAGATCGCGCTGACGCAACGCGACCGCGGCGGCATAAACAATTCCGATCACGGCGAGAACTGCGATCCACGTCCGCCACATCTGGAAGCCTTGTGGAAAAAGATTCATCGCCACACGCAGGCATGCGTAGGCGCCAAGTTTCATCACGATTCCGGCGAGCAACATCGAACCCGCCGTAGGCGCGGCGACATGGCCGGTCGGCGCCCAGGTGTGCAACGGCCAGATACCGGCGAGCACGGCGAAGCCGAGAAACAAAACCGGGAACACCCACGATTGGATTTGAGGCGCGAATTGAATCTGCGCGAGCTGATTCAGATCGAGCGATTTGCCGATAACATAAACGGCGATGATCCCAAGAAAAACGAGCGCGCCGCCGAAAAACGAATAGAGCGTGAGCTTCATCGCGCCGTATTCCTTGTTGGTCGAACCAAAGATCGCGATCAGGAAATATTTGGGGACGATGACGAGCTCGTAGAAAAGAAAGAGTAAAAAGAGATCGGCGCTGAGAAAGACGCCATAAGAGCCGCCGACTACGAGCAGGAGCCAAAAGAAAAATTCATTCGCGCGATGGGTAACATCCCAGGAAAACAAAACCGCGCTGATCGCGACGATTCCGGTCACCAGAACGAGAGTCAAACTGATCCCATCGAGTGCGAGATGGTAATTCATCCCGAGCGCCGGAACCCACGACACCCGCACGATGGTCGTGAAATGAGCAAGATCGACATCGTCGCGAAAAAAAGTGGCAAGACTGACCGCGAACGCACCGACAGCAGTGATCAGTGCAATCCAGCGCGCAAGAGCGCGTGGGAGAACGAGCAGAATGATTGCGCCGGCGAACGTGATGTAAATCGTCCACGCGATCATCACGTTTCAGGCAAACAATCGCGCCATGTGAACGACGGTTGCGTTGAAGATGTTGAAAATGAATTGCGGCGAAATCCCGATCGCGAACATCAGTAGCGTGACCGGGACGATGACAAACTTTTCACCGCGGATAAGATCGGAGAAACCGCTGCAACTTTCGGCGAGCGGGCCACTAAAGAGCGCTTGCATCGCGCGCATGAAAGTCACGGCCGTGAAAAGCAAACCGAGAACGGCGATGGCGGTGAACGAAGCCGCAGTCGCAAATGAACCTTTAAAAATTAAAAATTCCCCGATGAATCCGTTGAGCCCTGGCAAACCGAGCGACGAGAACATGGCGACACTCATCCAGCCGCAAAGCAATGGAGTCCGTTGCATCAGACCACCGAAATCGTCGATGCCGCGCAGACCGCGCCGCTCTTCGAGCAAACCGACGAAATAGAAAAGTGCCGCGGCGGTGAGGCCGTGATTGAAGATTTGCAGAAACACACCGCTCAACGCCGCGTGCATGTCGATCGAGGAAGATGTCGATCCTCCGACTCCGCTCAGGACAGGTCTTGCGGTGATTGCGAAAAGACCGAGCAGGCAATAACCAAGGTGATTGATCGACAAGTAGGCAACCATTCGTTTGAGGTCGCGTTGCGCCCAAGCCGCGAGCGGCGCGAAGACGATCGAGCAAACGACCAACGTGAGCAGCCATGGTCCTGCGATTTTAATTTCGTTCGGGAAAAGCGGAATGAGGAGCCGGATGAAGCCGTAGACGCCCATTTTCGAAAGCGCGCCGGTTAACACCATCGACACACCAGTCGGCGCCGTTTGATAGGCGTCGGGCAGCCAGGTGTGAAACGGAAACAGCGGGACTTTGACGGCGAGCCCGAGAAAAATTCCAGCGAAGGCGAGCCATTGAAGTTTGCCAACGAGCAATCCAGTTTTGCCGAGACCGGCCAACGCCGCGAAATCAAATGTTCCCTTGGCAAAATAAATTCCGAGAAATGCGAGAAGCATGGCAACGCTGCCGAGGAACGTGTAAACGAAAAATTTAACCGCGGCGTAATTTCGACCCGCGCCTGCGGGACCACCGTAAATTTTAATAAGGAGAAACGCCGGAACGAGGCTCATTTCGTAAAACAGAAACCAGAGAATGAAATTCTGGGCGGTGAACGTGCCGTAGAGCGCCGCCTGCATCACGAGCATCAGCGCGCAGGCGCCGCGTTCCAGGCGTTGCGCGGAGAAAGCGAACGGAAAAACAAGCGAAGTCAACAACACGAGAAGAAGACTCAGACCATCGACGCCGACGAGATATTCGGCGCCGATTGAAGGGATCCAGGCATGACGTTCCACCGCCTGCAAACCCGACGCGGTGGGATCGAATTTTTGCCAGAGCATCAAGGCGTAGAATGCGGAGAGCGCGTTGAAGATGAGCGCAACCGTGCGCGCGTTCTTCGGCTGACCGATGTAAAGCGCGATCGCGCCAGCCAGCGGAATCAGAATAAGAAAACTGATCAACCCAACCATGCGTAAAGAAGAACGAGCGCGAGCATGCCGAGAGCGACCGCGCCGAGATAGGTTTGAATTTGCCCCGAGTGCCAGCGCGACATCACGCGGCCCAACCCGCGCGCACCGCTCGTGCTTTCATCGACACCGGCGTTGATGACACGCTCGTCGGCACTGGTCGTGACGCGGCCAAAAAATTGCCCGATCCTGCCGATGTCTTGAACGAGACCGTCCCAGACATGGCGATCCATCCAATCGGAAAATCGCGCCAAAATCGCAGAGAGCGCGATAACGGTGTGATTGTAAATCTCGTCGATCCACATTTTGTTTTCGAGGAAGCGAAAGAGCGCCGGTTGCGCGTGTTGAAGCGGATCGGTCTCGCCGGCGCGGCGATACATCCAGATGCCGATTGCCACACCGCTGCCAACGAGCGCAAGCGAGATGATAATCATCGGTTGAATCAGGAGATGCGGATCAAAACGCGCCGGATTTCCCGTTAGATAACTTTCAAGCCAGGGCCAAGCTGGCGTGAGGACGATGCTGAGAAGAATTGCGCAGACCGCGAGCACGATCAACGGGAGCGTCATCACGCTTGGATTTTCGTTCGCGTGCTCCGACGCCGCGCGGCGGTTGCCGAAAAACACGTAGATGACCTGGCGTGTCATGTAGAGCGCGGTCAAAACGACGCCAATCATCATTAAGTAGTACGGCAGATGTGAGCCCGGCCAGTGCGCGGTCGCGTGGAGAATCTCTTCCTTCGTCCAACCGCCGGAGAAAAAGAACGGCACGCCGCTGAGCGCCATCATTCCAATCGCATAAGTTAAAAATGTGATCGGCATCAGCCGACGCAAGCCACCCATCTTTCGAATGTCCTGTTCGTGATGAAGCCCGTGAATGACCGAGCCAGCCCCGAGAAAGAGGAGCGCCTTGAAAAATCCGTGCGCGAGCAGATGCATGATGCCGGCTGCGACGCCGCCGACGCCGAGCGACACCATCATCAAGCCGAGTTGGGAAACGGTGGAGTAAGCAAGAATGCGTTTGATGTCGAACTGCGCGACCGCAATTAACGCCGCCATTAATCCGGTGATTACGCCGATCCAAACCACAACCGTGAGCGAAGTCGTAACGCCATTGATCGCGCCAACGGCGAAGATCGGATAGACGCGTGCGACCAGAAACACTCCGGCAGCAACCATCGTTGCGGCATGGATCAACGCGCTGACCGGCGTCGGACCTTCCATCGCGTCCGGCAACCAAACATGGAGTGGAAATTGTCCCGATTTGCCGGCTGCGCCGCAAAAAATCAAAAGCGCAACCAGCGTGACGCTGGACCCAATTGCAGACAGCGCCACAGGTTCCAAGCAGCCGCGACCGCCATCATAGAATAGAAGCGTGCCGCTGCGGTGATAAAGCCAGAGGATCCCAAGAAAAAATCCCATGTCGCCGATCCGCGTGGTGATGAACGCTTTCTTTGCCGCGGCCGCGGCACTCGGTCGTTCGATCCAAAACCCGATCAGCAAATAGGAAGCGAGTCCGACCAGTTCCCAAAAAACAAAAAGGAGTAGCAAACTGTTGGCGACGACCACGCCGAGCATCGCGCCGGAAAAAAATGAGAGATAGGCGAAGAACCGACTGAAATTTTTGTCGTCGGCCATGTAACCGATGCTGAAAATAAAAATGCAAAGACCGACCAGCGCGATCATCACCATCATCGCGGCGGCAAGCGGATCGAGAACGAAACCAATCCGCAACGGCTGTTCCCCAAACGTGAACCAAGTGAAATTTTCGACCGCGCGAAAGCCGTGAGAATGGAGTGTCGGAACGAACGCGAAGATCGACATCGCCAGCGCGGCGACTTGGCCCACAACTGCGACTGCGCTCGAGGCGAGGCGCGCGGACTTTCCGAAACCCAAAATCAAAAGCGCCGCGACAATCGGCGCCGCCGGAATTAACCAAACGTTGCTCGTGATCCAGGAATTCATCCTTTGAGGCGATCGAGCTGGTCGACGTTGGTGGTGCGGAAATGTCGATAAACGACGATCACCATTGCGAGTCCGACGGCGGCTTCGGCAGCGGCGATCGCGATTGCGAAGATCGCCACCATCACTCCGGTTGGCTGCGCCGGTTGCGGAGCGAACCGCCAAAACGCGATGAAGTTGATGTTGGCCGCCGCCAGCATCATCTCGATACCGATGAGGATGAAGATCGCGTGACGGCGACTTAGCGCTGCAAGCAGACCGATACAAAACAACGCCGCTGAAACGACGAGCAAGATCGACAACGTCATGAACTCTTGTCCTCCATCACCAGAATGAGCGCGCCGATCAGGGCGGCGGTTAGCAAAACTCCCACGCACTGGAGCGGCCAGACATAATTGCTCATCAGCAACTCGCCGATTCGCTGAACGGTGACTGGCTCGATCTGTGACGGCGCGACCGAAAGCGATTTTGTTTTCAAAATCGCCCAGATCAATCCGGCGAAGACCGCGATAGCAACAAAAACGCCACCCCAGTTAAAGCCGCGAAGTTTTCCAACATCGTCTCGCGTCAAGAGAATGGTGAAGACAATCAGGACCGCGACCGCGCCGATGTAGACGAAGATTTGGACGAGGCCGACGAACTCGGCACCGAGTAAAAAGAAAAACGCCGAGATGCCGACAAACATCACCGCGAAACTGAGCGCGGCGTGCATCAGCTTCTGTAGCGTCGCGGCTGCCAACGCAGCAGCGAGCGTGAAAATAGAAATGATCGTAAAAGCGACGGTGCTCATTCAGCAAAGCGATAAGTGCGCGGCGCGAATTTTCGGCGCGTATCGAGCAGGATCGACAAGGTGACGTAAATGGTGGCGACGACCGCGAGCGACCAAAGCCAGCCACGCAACCCGCGACCGGTGTAATGCCAAACCGCTGCGGCGACTACGCAGGTAAACGCCATCGGCAGCATGAACTTCCAGGCGAAATTCATGATCTGATCGATCCGCGTGCGTGGAAGCGTGCCGCGAAGCCAGATGTAAACGAAAAGTACGATCGACAACTTCGCGAAAAACCAAACGTAGGACGGAATGAACTCGAGAAAGTGGAACGGCGCGTGCCAGCCGCCGAGAAACAGCGTTATGCCCAACCCGCTGATCGCGAACATCCCGATGTACTCCGCCATGAAAAAGGTGGCGTATTTGAAACCGGAGTATTCGGTCATGTGACCGGCCACGATTTCGGATTCACCTTCGGGCACATCGAACGGCGTCCGATTCGATTCGACCAGGCCGGAAACAAAAAACAAAAGGAAAGCGGTCGCGCCCCACGGAGTAAAAACAAACCAGTGCGGCACGAAACCGAGTGAGTAGTTACCCTGGGCATCGACAATTTTGTCGGGATTCAACGAGCCAACGATCATCACGACCGGAAGAACAGTGATGATCAACGGCAACTCGTAACTGATCATCTGCGCGATCGCGCGCATTGCGCCTAACATCGAATACTTATTATTGCTGCCCCAGCCGGCCATGAACACCATTAGCTCGGTGGCGGATCCAACCGCGAAGAAAAACAAAATGCCGCCGTCGATATTGAACGGCGTCATGTTCCGGCCGTATGGAATTACGCCGAGAGTAAGGATCGCGGCAGCGGCGATCAGAATCGGCGCCAGGAAATGAACGATCTTGTCCGCGCGGATGGGAACGATGTCCTCCTTAATCAACATTTTGATTCCGTCGGCAACGGGCTGGAAAAGACCGAATGGACCGACCCGATTCGGGCCGTAACGATTTTGGATTCGGCCAAGAATTTTTCGTTCGAGAACCGAAATGAGCGCGAACAAAGTCAGGAACACGCCGAGCAACGCGGCGATGTTGATCAGGCTCGACGCGATTTGAATCATCCAATCCGGCGCGCGACCGCTAATGAAGGAAAGCAGCCACTGTTTTGCGTGGATGAAGATTTGGTCGAGAGAATCGCTCACGCTCGATGAAGAAAAGCGGTGAGTGATTGTTTAATCAAGGAAGAACCATGGTTCACCGATTAACTGGGATGAAACACAGATTAAAGAGTAGTAGTATTACTTCTGTTTATCAGTGTAAATCTGTGTTGCTCTGTGGCTGATTAAATTTTCACCGGAATGACTCCGAACCCATACTTGTTCATTGTCATCTTCGCCGGCGTAGCGCTGGCGTTTCCGTTGCTGCCGCTCGGACTGGCATGGTTGTGGCGAAGATTCTTTCAGCCTCCAAAACCCGGCGCGCAGAAAAATGCGATTTACGAATGCGGCGTTGAGTCGATCGGCGAAGCGCAAATTCAGTTCCGGTCGCAGTATTATCTCTACGCTATCATTTTTCTGATCTTCGACGTGGAAGCGATCTTCCTGGTCCCATTTGCGGTCGCGTTCACCGGTTTGCCGATCGGCGCTTTCATCGCCATCCTCGTTTTTCTGCTTTTATTAATCGAAGGACTGGTTTGGGCATGGGGCAAAGGTTGTTTAAATTGGGGTCCGAGCCGGACTGGCACTTAAAATGAGCGAAGGGCAAATCGACGAGGGATTGCGGAGCGAGCTGCAACGCCAGGGCGTTTGGGTCACGTCAATGCAGGAGCTTTACAATTGGGGCCGCAAGAATTCGATCTGGCCGCTTCAATTTGGTCTGGCTTGTTGCGCGATCGAAATGATCGCGACCGCGGCCTCGCGCTACGACATCGCGCGATTCGGCGGCGAAGTTTTTCGGCCATCGCCGCGCCAGGCCGATCTGATGATTGTGGCGGGAACGGTGACCAAAAAAATGGCGCCGCAAATCGTGCGGCTCTACAACCAGATGCCGGACCCGAAATACGTGATCTCGATGGGCGCGTGCGCGATTTCGGGCGGACCGTTCAAGCAGGGCTACAATGTGCTCAAGGGAATCGATCGTTACATTCCGGTCGATGTTTACATCCCCGGTTGTCCGCCGCGTCCGGAAGCATTGCTCCATGCGTTCATGGAATTGCAGCGCAAGATCGACAGCCAAAAACTAAGCGGCGCGGGCAAGGCCGAGTTCCTGAAACCGGAGCAGCCGAGTGAATTTCCGGTGCCGGCGTTTGGCGAACACGATTTGCAACCGCCGGCGAACCCGGACGTGTATCAGCCCCCGAAACTCGAGCGCGTCTGATCGTGGAGACGTTGGAGCAAATTAAAAATCGCGCGGAGCTGGCGGTGCGCGGCGCGAAGATCGACATCGTCGCGAATCCCGGACCATCGCAGCAATCTTCGCTTTTGCTCGACCACGAACACGCGGTCGGGGTCGCGACGTTTCTCCGTGATCATCCGGCGCTGAGTTTTGATTTTTGCTCAAACGTCACCGGCGTCGACTGGCTCGACCGCGTTCTTAAGAAGACAGCGAAAGTGAAACAGGTTGTCGACGGCGTTGAAAAAGAAGTCGATCAAACCACCGAAGAGAAAATTCCGGGCTGCCTCGAAGCCGTCTATCATCTTTACTCGATCAAGCACAAACACGGGCCGTTGATCATTCGGATGCGAACTGCGAATCGCGGCGACGGCGCGCGGTTACCATCACTCACGCCGATCTGGCGAAGCGCGGAACTCCAGGAACGCGAAATCTTCGATCTCTACGGAATTCGCTTCGACAATCATCCCGATCTGCGGCGGATCTTGATGTGGGACGAGTTTGTCGATTTTCCGATGCGGAAAGATTATCGCGACCCGGACGATTACGAATGGGAGCCGACACCGCACGATGACGTGCTCGAACGGGCCAAGCAGCATTACACGCCGCGGCCGACGCTCGACGGCGCGGAAAATATCACAGCACCATGACGAACAACGGGAATGATAGTGCTGTAGCCACGTCGCTGCGCGAAGTCGAAACCGGCCACAGGCCGGTTGCTACAATGAGCTCGCGGCTTGATGGCGAGTTGCTCGAAGTGTCGATGGGGCCGCAGCACCCATCGACGCACGGTGTCTTCCGGATGAACGTCGCGCTAGAGGGCGAGATCGTGCGCAAGTTGAAACCGGTCTTTGGTTATCTCCATCGCAATCACGAGAAAATCGGCGAGAACGCGACTTACCTCGGGTCGATGCCGTACACCGACCGGCTCGACTATTTTTGCTCGATGACAAACAACTGGGCGTATGCGCTCAGCGTTGAAAAACTCGTCGGGATTGAAGTCCCAGAGCGCGCTGAATATTTGCGCGTTATCCTGGCCGAGCTGACACGACTGCAAAATCACGCGTCGCTTCTCGGCTTTTTACTGAGCGACATGGGCGCGTGGGGCACGCCATTGATGTACGCGTTTCGCGAGCGCGAAAAAATTCTCGATCTCTTCGAATCGCTCTCCGGTTCGCGGATGATGTGCGATTACATGCGGTTCGGCGGATGCAGGGTCGACGCTGATGACGCGTGGCTCGCCGGCGCGAAGAAAATCGTCGACCGGTTCCCGAAATTTCTCGACGAGTTCGAAGCTTTGATTCTGCAAAACGAGATCGTGATCGCGCGGACCCAGAATGTCGGAAAACTTTCGCCCGAACTGGCGATCAGCGCCGGGATCACCGGCCCGATGCTGCGCGCGTGCGGTGTGAACTATGACATTCGCAAAGTGGACGGTTACGGAATTTATCCGCGCTTCAAATTCCGGATTCCACTGGGCGATCATGGCGACACTTATGATCGATTGATGATGCGCGCGCTGGAGATGCACGAGAGCATCGAAATTCTCAAACAAGCGCTTGCCCAAATTCAGCCGGGGCCGGTGATGAATCCGAAAGTGAAGATCCGCGCATTTCGTCCGCCGATTGGTGAAGCGTATGGCCGGATCGAAGGACCGAAAGGCGAGCTTGGATTTTATTTGATCAGCGACGGCGGCCCGAATCCGTATCGCTACCGCGTGCGTCCGCCGAGTTTCATTAATCTCACCGTGTTGGAGGATTTGTGCCTCGGCCACACCGTCGCCGACGTGATGGTGATTCTCGGCAGCATCGACATCGTGATGGGAGAAGTCGATCGCTGAGTAATCTCAGCGCAACCACCCGCCCACGGCCTGAATCGGTTCGAGTTGATTTGACGAAGTTACCCAAGCCGCGATCGCGCCCGCGCGCGGATCCGCGGGGAGAGCGATCTGGGTTTTGCCGTCGGACATTCTTCCGCTCTGGAGCGACAACACGACAAAATCCTGACGCAAATTGCGGCCGTTGTTTTCGCCCGCGCTAACTTTTGTGTTCAAATCAAAGCCGAGTGCTGCGATGTGAAAATCGACATCTTTCGTTGTACCCGCGGATGGAACGAACTCCGCGTTGATCTTTTGGTTGTCGATGTTGAGCTTCAACACGCCGGATTTTTCATTCGACGCAGCAGGAACGCGCCGATCCATCCACTCGCGTCCATCCAGAACGAAACCGGGCGTGTAGACGCCCTCGCTCTTCCAATTTGCAGAATACTGATATTGCCGCGCGGTCCACTCCTTCGCCGCGAACGGATCTCGCCAACCAAGTCGATCCCAATAGTCGACGTGAAAGGCGATCGGAACGAAATCCTTCCACAATTGCGACTCGGCCTTCAGTTTGGACATCCAGGCTTCGGCTGGCGGGCAGCTGCTGCAGCCTTGCGACGTGAAAAGCTCAATCAGGTGAACTTTTTGCGGTCCGCTCTCGAAAACGCGGTCACCCGCTCGAGCAGCGAGCGCACAACTTAGCGTTAATACAACGGTAGCCAATCGCATGAGATTGATAATTTTCCCTGTGAAATATGAGCCCGTTTCGGCAACATTAAAACCTGATGATTGGCACGGGGATTTTGAAGGGCATGGCGGTGACGCTGCGGAACTTCGCCGGCAGCTATTTCGAGAAGGACCGGCTGATTACGGTGCAATACCCGGAGGAGCGAAATCCGCTCCCGGAAAACTACCGCAACTTTCCGATTCTGATTTACGACACGAACGATCCGGAAGCGGGATTGCGCTGCGTGGCGTGCAAGATCTGCGAGAAGGAATGCCCGCCACAATGCATCTATATTATTAAGAGCGACGACAAGAAGCCCGATTATATGGGCAAGCCGCAGTTATATCCGAAGGTGTTCGACATCGACATCTCGGTCTGCATGAGCTGCCAGATCTGCGTCGAAGTTTGCCCGTTCGAAGCGATCAAGATGGACAAGGATTTTGAACTGAGTAAGCGCGAGCGATTCGACTCACTGCTGTTTCGCAAGCAAGAGCTTTCCAAGTCGAACGAGTATTATCATCGAATCCATCCGGTCGAAGCGGCCGCAGTCGACAAAAATTTGGCGGATGCGGCAGCCGCGGCCGAAGCGAAGAAGAGAGCTGCAGCCGCAGCCGCGGCAAAAGCCGCGGCTGCGAAAGCGGCAGGGCCTCCGGCGCCCGATCAAAATCAATCCCCGGCGCCTCGACAGAGCGAGGCGGCTACAGAAGCAGCTCCGGGATCGACATCGACCCCGGGCGAACGTCCTCCGGCAAGTTCGTCCACGAAGTAATAGATTCTGCCGCCAGAGACGGCGGCAGCTACAACGCCCCGAAGCTTCTTACCCGCTCCGGCGGGCGGCACGTCCGCTGCTCTAGATCATGGCCTTACGGCTATGATCCCATTCAAAAAAACTCTCTGGTTGTTAATTGTCCTACTGGGCTGGAC